>CERC01066854.1_pt1 | contig 48580 bp, 43 predicted proteins | sample 530921 | NCBI WGS metagenome assembly CERC01 (sample SAMEA2621099, study PRJEB7988) | marine metagenome | isolation source: saline water (ENVO:00002010), including
GTAAAATTAAAAGAAAAGTATCAGTCCTTGGCTACAGATGAGAAGAAACTTGAATATACAAAGTATTTATTAAAGCAATTGGAGCAGAAGCAGACAGACTATTCTCAAGAATCAATCGCTCGTGTCGCTTCCAATATTTCGTATTTTTCTAATTCTATTGAGGTAAGTAGGTATATTTTGAACTATTCATTCGATCGCTGCTATCGTAAGAAAATTTACAATATGTGTCTTAGAGTTTACGGTTCATACAAAATAGTTTATCCAGAGGTTCGTGATTTAACTTTAAGAATTGCTGTGTCGAACTTACAGCTTTTAAATACTAAGAAAAACATAAAATCATTTAATTCATTCTACAAGAGATTGAGGGAAAATAGAACAGATCGTGAAATAGAAGAAAAAGTAAAAGAAATTTATAAAAATATAGACACCGACATACCTGAAGAGGTCATGTTCTATTACAAAAAATTCCTAAATGATAAGTAGAACGAATGTTAGTGACTTTATATTTTTGAGAGTCAATATCTGGCATAATTAGGGATTTTAGAGAGGGTATTTAAAAATCTTAGATTTTACCCCCTATAATTACCATTATATGGGGTAAGCTCAGGGGAGTGGTTTTCCCCCCTGAATTCAATATTTTAGCGATTTTCCTTCTATTCACAAGCCCAATTATTACGTCTCGAATCTTTCCTTATCATTTACGAACTCTTTTTCGTGAAATCTTAAACAGAGATTCATTGTCTATTCTTCGTTTATTCTTCTTACGCATTAAGCACATATCTTGCCAGAGATGATTATAATTGATTAAAATATACTGGAATTATCATCTCTTAAGAAAAGGAATTCTTATGTATAAAGATATGGGTCTCTTGGCCTTACGACTGACTTTTGGTGCTACGATGTTCTTCTCCCATGGTTGGGGAAAATTGGCCAATTATTCAAGTCTAATGAACTCATTCCCAGATCCCCTCGGTATTGGAAATAGCTTATCCCTTGGCTTGGCCATAGGTGCTGAAGTCATTTGCGCCGTTATGCTGGCCTTAGGCCTCTTTACTCGCTGGGTTTCGATTCCGCTCATTATCACCATGGCCGTGGCGTTCTTTCTTGTGCACGGAAATGATGCTTGGGGTAAGCGCGAACTTTCTTTCATTTATATGGGGGCCTTTATTGCAACAGGCTTACTAGGCAGTGGTCGCTTTAGTCTAGATCATATGATGAGACGCAAATCATAACCGATTAAAACTGTTATTAAATTATTTGGAGAAATATATGAATTATTTTGAAGATTCTAGTGAATGGAATTGGATGTTTGAAAATGCTATAGATTGGGACAAGATTATCCCCCTTTATTACCCAGAATTTCCCACAGAAGATGGGATTCAAAACGAAGCTGAATTAAAGCAATTTTTAAAGGATATACTCTCCTCCATGGGAGATTGGTCAGCAAATTCAGTTAAAGAAATTGGTCAATTATTAGATGAGTATGGAGCGGGAAAAGTCGTAGATGGTAGGACCATTCCAAGTGAACCCTTAGCGCGAATGATTAAAGAAGCTAAGGAACTTAGTGTTTATGGAATTACTCTTCCTACAGAATATGGAGGTATGGCCCTTCCCAATTCTATTTATATGATGTCACAAAATCTTCTCGCTAGAGCTTGTATGTGTACAACCACCCTACTTGGTTTCTATACTTCATTAGGGGAAATGCTCTTGCGCTACTGCGATAAAGAAACAGCCGCCAAATATATTCCCGAAATTATTGAAGGGAGAATCTCTGGTTCCATGAACCTTACAGAGCCTGGTTGTGGTTCCGATTTAACCATGATGAAAACCACGGCAACACCTCAAGAAGACGGAACCTATCTTATCAATGGTCAAAAAATCTTCATTACAAATGGTGGCGGTGGTCTTGCCTTTGTTCTGGCCAAAGTTAAGGGTGATCCCGATTCCTTAGACGGAATTTCAATGTTCTTTGTTAAACAAGATGAAGAATCAGTAGAAGGCCCTAATTTCCGTGTGGACAAAGCAGAAGAAAAAATGGGAATGCACGGATCATTTACCACAGTTGTCTCCTATGAAAATACCGTAGGTCATCTCGTTGGAAAACAAGGAGAAGGTTTTAAGTATATGCTTCATCTCATGAATGAAGCCCGTATTCTTGTCGGGATTCAGGCCCTTGGGGGAATCGAAGAAGCACTCGATTATGCTGAAAGTTATGCTAAAGAGCGTGTGGCCTTTGGTAAGCCTATTGCAGAATTACCTCTAATGAAGAGAAATCTAGAAGATTTTGGAACAGAAAGAGATGCCATTAGGGCCCTTATTGCAGATACGATGAGCTGGTTTGATATCTATCTCAAGCTTGAAGGGAAGAAGCATAGTACAGGTGATTTAAACTCTGAGGAAGAAGCGCTTTTCAAAGAAGCTTCACGCTGGACTCGTAAGAGAACTCCCCTTGTGAAATTCTATGCAACAGAAGCCTATACAGACCTCAGTAAGAAGGCCATTCAAGTTCTCGGAGGCTATGGATTTATTAAGGAATACCCAGTAGAGCGTTATCATCGCGATAGTTTTGGACCTCTTCTCTATGAGGGAACCAGTCAAATTCAAGCTCTCATGGCCCTTAAAGATACTTTAAAATATGTGATGAAAGATCCTAAGAAATTCTTTAGTGGCATGTTCTTTAAGCATCCCTCAACTGCGCTTCTCTCTGGTGACAATCATTGGACAAGGGAATACAAGGCCATTCATTTTAAATTTAAGAAACGTCTTATGTCCCTTGTGATCAGCTGTCTTAAGCCTGATGCTTGGAAAGATGTCTTTGATCCAAAAATGTGGCAAAAAGAGGAACGTTTTGAAGATCTCATGGTCCATGCTGAAACAATTTGTTGGGCCTTAAGTTATACCGAAACGTTAAGGGTTCTCTGTGATCACGCAAATAAAGATAGCTCTCGCTCCGATTTATTTGATCGTTATGCTAATCTCGTGATTCCAAGATTAGAGGCCATTTATTCAGATTGGGATAGAAGGACTCGTTAAGGAGCAACGAAGTCTTGTTGGTAGAGCTTTACATTTTGGTCATTATCTTCGCAAGGTAAGTAGCGCTTAGATTGAATCACCATACCTTGGTAATGACCTGCCGATGTAGCATTGGTCAAAATTTTAAAAATAAGTTTCTGATTCACTTCAGGGACCGTCGAATTGGGGTTATTAATGGCCCCAATTTGTATTTCTACCTGATCGCCTTCGCCCACATATGAGCGAAAAGTATATTCATATAATTCATTATTGATTTCAGAAATATTAAGTGGTGTCTCCCCTGCTAATACATCGGAGCAAATATCGGAAAGATAACCATGAATATCTGTTTGTACCTCACGAACATAACTTCCTTTGAAGTCACTTTCAAAGCGAAGAGGTTCTGTTGAATTCGTCTGGGTAAGAGTCGCACTAAAACTCTCAGAGCTTTCCGTAGACTGGCAGTCACGTGAAACATAATTATAATTAAAACTTTGATCAAGCATTTCTACGGAGAACTTGGAGCGCTTTGTACGAAAGGCATAGCAGATACGTAGGGCCACTGCCATCTCCGTATCATCAAGGGGAACTCCGCCACTTAGGGCATCATTTGAAAAATGAAGACTCTCCTCTCTGGCCTCATAGGTTTTATCATAACCACAACTTGCAAAGAAGAAGTTGGCACAAAACACACTCGAAATGACCATAAATGGGTAGGCGCGTTTGTTCATTTTTCGAATATAGGATGTCATTTTAGACTTAATCATTGATTAAATATCGACAAAATTAGTCAGTGCCTTTAACTATTTATCTATAAAATTATATATAAGGGAAAGTTGTCATTTATAATGAAAAAACCAATAGTTAAGAAAGAGCTACAAGGAAGCCTAGGCGAGTATCGCTGGGAAATGACCGAAGACGGTAGCTATACTTTATTTAGTGAGCACTTTGAGGAAAGTTGCCATTCCCATGCAGGGGCCCTTGAAGAGACTCTCTATAACTATATTGAGGGTTGTGAAATTCTTCCTATTGTTAAAAATAAAGGAAAAATCCATATATTTGAATTGGGCTTTGGTACCGGGCTAGGTATGAGTGCGACTTGGGATTATCTACGAGTTGCTCTCCATGCAGGTGAGTCAAGCCCTACCCTACACTTTACTAGCTGTGAAATCGACTATGAATTGGCCCATCATTTCTTAAAAGAAGCTGTAGATAAAGGAATGCTTCAGAATTTAAACTTCGACGATTCTCTTAGAATATTCACAGCTGAATTCTCCTCTTTTAAAAAGGGCTCACAGCTCACTGTGATCATCGGTGACATTCGCGAGAGGATTACTTATTGGCAATCTTCTTCACTCTATACTTATACGGGACCAGTGGATGCTATTTATCAAGACGCTTTTTCTCCCAAACGTTGTCCCCGTCTATGGACATATGAATGGTTCTCTCAACTAGCGTCCATTTCTCACGCCACTACAAAGATGGCCACTTACTCCTCTACAAAGGCGGTTTGGAAGGCGATGGTTAAGGCCGGATGGGCAGTGAGAACCGTTCAGGGTTATGGGAGTAAGAAGCTCTCCACTCGGGCCAGTAGAGACGGAGAGTGTCCACAGGAGATCATTGATCTTATGGAACGCTCTCCTGTGGAGTATTTAAGAGATTAACGTCTTATCTTTATTATCATTATTACTTTTAAATTTCCCGAGAGTTTTCAAGGGCCATGATTCTCTTTTCAAGAGGAGGATGAGAACTAAAGAGTTCGCTCAAATTCATAGGGGCACTAATGGCCATAACTTCGATATTCTTATCGTGCTTACCTGATCTATCGAGATTGGTTTGAAGCTTTCTAAGCGCTGCAATCATCTTATCTTTTCCCACTATTTTTGCACTACCAAGATCTGCTCTATATTCACGCCATCTTGAAACATACATGACCAAAGGATAGCTCAGAAGGTTAAGAACCATATAAACAGCATTTCTAATCATATATTGAATAAAGAAGCTTCCTCCTCCACGATGATCTCCTTCATCTTCATCTCTGAGGGCATTCATAATAATTTGAGTAATGACGTAGGAGAGAAACATGGCAAAGGTATTCACAATCCCTTGAACCAAAGTCATGGTCACCATATCTCCATTAGCAATATGGCTGACTTCATGGGCCAAGACTCCATCCACTTCATCTTCATTCATGGAATTCATAAGACCCGTTGAAACGGCCACAAGTGAATTATTGCGACTAGGTCCAGTAGCGAAAGCATTTACTTCTGGTGACTGATAAATATAGACTTCAGGCATTTCTCTAAGACCTGCACGTCGAGCAAAGTGGTGTACTTTCTGGGTTAATGCCGAGCCAGAGGCCACGGGTTCTAGCCCCATTAAACGCTTAGCACTCCATTTGGAAATGGCCAAGGAGATAAAAGATCCTCCCATTCCAAAGACAAAGCAAAATACAAAGAGACCCGCATAGGACCCTGGGGGATAACCCATTTGAGAAATGACAAACATCCCTATCGTGTAGAGAACGACAGAGACTAAGAGATTGGTGATAATAAAAAAGCCATAGCGCTTTATAAAATTCATATGTACTCACTCCAAAAAGATAGACTATTTAAGAGACTAGAAAACTCTCCTATTTCTTATATAGTTTTACCTCTCTATTTTGATATCATTTTGAAAACAGTCAAGATATCTTGCTTGCTTGGGTCTAGGGTTATCTCAAAATTGACAATTACTTGACCAAAATATCTTTTATTCAAAAAGGTATAAACTCCCGGACATATTTTCCGATAGATAAATATGAGCATAGGCTTTTGTCTATGTACCTCTATAGGATCATCTTAAAGAAACGGGCAAGAATTGATGCAACAAAATCAACTCACAAAAGGCGAAGGGATATGGCTAGGTATAGTCTTTGCCGCAGTTGTTTTCTCTGCAGCTGAAGCCCCCTTTACCTTTACATTTGATACTAAAATTCAATTCTGGCAGGTCATTGCAGATGGTATCATTAGCGCTCTTTTTATTGCGGATTTCATCTACTCAATCCGTAAATATAAGAAACAATCAGAGCTACCACCAACCCAAAGGATAAGTGCCCGCCAATTTAAGATCTATTCTTTCATTGATATCGTGGCGATTATTCCCTTTGATCTTATTTTTTATATGCTTGGATATATGCTCGGTCCCATAGGAATGGTTTCAGCTAAGACAATAAAGCTTCTGCGTATGATTCGCCTGGTACGAATTGTTAAGATTTTTCAAGTTTTCAATTCCATGCCCCTTATCTCTGGGTGGCTAAAAATCTCACTGGCCTTTGTTTCCTCTATGATTGTGGTCCATTGGTTCTCATGCTTTTGGATTATGTTCCATCCCCTGCCCGCCAATATGGATAGAACCAGTTACTATATCGAATGCTTCTACTGGACCGTGACGACTCTTACCACTGTAGGTTATGGAGATATTACCCCTAAAACCAATGCTGGTCGTATCTATACTATGTTTGTGATGTTTATTGGAGTTGGGGTTTACGGTTTTGTTATTGGTAATATCAGTAGAATTTTTGCTGAATCCGCTCGTTACAAAGAACAGGGACGTGAAAAATTCGCTGAACTCAATGCCTTTATGAAGTACTACCATATCCCAAGTAAACTGCAGTCTGCAGTATTTAATTACTATGGACATCTCTATAATAAACGTTTGAGTGACAATGATACTCAGATTATCTCTGAACTCCCCCATGCTTTAAAACAAGAACTTCAAGTCTTTATGAATATGAAATTGATTAGGAATCTTCCTGTCTTTCAATTTTGCTCTATCGCTTGTTTACGTGAAGTTTCAGGGGCCCTTGAGCAGAAGTTCTACTCTCCAGGGGATACGATTATCAATATTGGTGAAATCGGAGATGAAATGTTCATCATAGGTCACGGTATTGTTGATGTGATCACCGATGATGGAAAAACCGTTGCCCAACTCCATGAAGGTCAGTTCTTTGGAGAAGCGGCACTTATTCAAGAAACGACACGTAATGCCAATATCAGGGCCAGTGCCTATACCGATCTCTATCGTCTATCTAAAGATGATTTCATCCAAATCATCCGCCACTACCCCGAGCTTCTCGACAGTATTAAGAGTGTTACTCACCGCAGGGCAAGTGATCGCAACGGCGCAATGCAGAAGAAGCTCGCTTAACCGCTTTTCTTTTCCACTCTATCGTTAACTCTTTGCAAAAATTCCTTCTATTATATTTTCATTAGGTTCGCTATTGTCTAAAATCCTAACTTGATCGATTTAATTGAACAGGAGATACTGTTTAATAGTAAATACTTACGGATTCGCGGGACGCACCTTCATGAATAATCCTCAAAAGGCCTCAGGTAAATATCTGTGGAAGAAAATTCTATGGCCAGAGAAGAACTTTTATTTTGTTACCTTCATCTATGCCATTGGTACCAGTTTATTAAGTTTGGCCATTCCTATATCAGTTCAGAGTTTAGTTAATACCGTTACCTTCGCTGTGCTTAAGCAACCTCTTATTGTGGTGAGTGTCCTCTTATTAGGTCTCCTCATTTTCAGTGGTGTTCTTAGGGCCCTCCAAGACTTAACGGTTGAATACTTCCAGCGCCATTTCTATGCTCGCTTAACCGTACATATAGCAGATAAAATTCTTACCTCGACTCAAAAGAGTGTGAATTCAGTCTATAAAGGCGATCTTGTTAATCGCTACTTTGAAATCATGTCGATTCAAAAGCAATCCACAAAGCTTCTCATCGATGGGATCACTCTTGTCTTGCAAACGATTGCCGGTATGTTTCTTTTGGCCTTCTATCACCCTTATTTCTTGGCCTTTGATATTGTTCTCATTGGATTGATTTATCTGATGTGGAAGCTCTATGGAAAGGCCGGAATTGAAACTTCTATTTATGAGTCGAAGGCCAAATACAAGGCAGCTGCTTGGTTAGAGGAGCTCATATACAACCGTCATATGTTCTATGGTAGAAAATCACATCAAAGTGCTATCAAGGCAACTGATGGTCATATCAACCTCTATTTAACGAGACGTTTTACTCACTTCAATTATCTCTTTAAACAGATTATTTTCTCCCTCTGTATCTATGCTCTCATGAGTGCGCTTATCCTCGGGCTAGGAGGCTTCCTTGTCATGGAAGGTCAACTTACCCTTGGACAATTGGTTTCCGCTGAGATTGTCGTGGCCCTCATCTTAACCGGGATTGCGAAATCTGGAGGTTATCTAGAATCATTCTATGATATCTATGCGGCCTTGGATAAGTTAGAAGACTTTGAGATTCTTCAATCAGAAAAAGAACTTCCTCAACTTGAGGAACAAAATAGTATCGGTGATGGACCTCTTGTTTTTGATAATATTGCGATAGAAAATGAAAATAAGGAGAAGTATCACTTCCATCACAGCTTTCAAAAAGGCTCTTGCTATCACATCGTGATCGATAAGGATTGTACCCAAAGAACCTTTATGAGTTTACTTCACGCCCATAATCAGCCCAAAACGGGAGATATCATCTGGAGTGGAATTCCTTACGAAGATATTCCTCTTATGGATTTAAGAGAGGAGATTTATTTAGTTGATGCCCCAAGAATTATTCAGGGCTCGATTTTAGATAACCTCACTTGGAGCGTCGATAAAGTGACCGAGTCACAGCTTAACCATGCGGTAGATGCAACTCTTCTCTCTGAAAAAATCAACAATCTTCCAGAAGGTCTGGAAACCCAAATTTGGCATGGTTGCTCACTCTTTCGTTGGGGTGAGTTGATTCAATTAGAATTCGCCAGAGTGCTTCTCCAAAAGCCAAAATGGGTCGTTATCTCTTCTCTCTTTAATCAGCTACGACCTGAATTGCAAAAGGCCATTTTAATTGAGTTAAAGGGACAGAATATCGGTGTCATGGTGCTTAGCTTTAGCCATGATGAGTTTGAACATTGCAAACTTCTCTTTGATGAAAAGCTTGAATTTCACCAAGACTATAAGAAGTCGCCAACTCCAAACCCTTAATTGAATAAAAGTGAACGAGATGAACGAAACAAATAAAAAACTCAACTATTCAAGCTTAAGACGTGTGGTCATTCCCTCTTGGCAAAGAGTCTTTGTCCTCATCCTTATGGCGGCCTTTGGTTTAATGGCCATTGTCTTTGCTATTACCCCTTGGCAGCAAACTTCTACAGGGGTGGGAAGAGTAACGGCCATTGACCCTAATGATCGTGTTCAATATGTGAATGCTCCGGTATCAGGTCGTATCAATAAGTGGTTTGTTAAAGACGGAGACAAGGTAAAGGTTGGTGATCCCATTGTGGAGATCGTAGATAATGATCCCAATTTTGTTGAACGCCTTAAGATTGAAAGAGATGCGGTCTTAGCAAAGTTTGAAGCTTCAAAAACCGCAAGTGAAACGGCCTATAACAACTTTGTTCGCCAAAAAGAACTCTACAAGCAAGGCCTAAGTTCCAAACTCACTCTTGAAAAAGCACAAATTACATATAAGAAACTCTTATCCGAAGAAGCTTCGGCTGCGGCATCCCTGGCCAAGGTTGAAGTAAAGTTCTCCCGTCAGCAACGACAACTAGTAACTGCGGAAAGAGATGGAACGGTTCTCAGTGTTCTTCAAGGTGGTGGCTCGGTCTTTGTTAAAAGTGGAGATCAATTGGCCGTCTTTGTTCCCGATCACCTCAAGCCCGCAGTGGAGATCTTTGTGGATGGAAATGATTTGCCCCTTATTCAGCCAGGACGCCATGTTCGCCTTCAATTTGAAGGATGGCCGGCCGTTCAATTTAGTGGTTGGCCTTCTATCGCGGTGGGGACCTTTCCTGGAAAAGTCTTTAGCGTCGATCCCTCTGTAAATAAGCAAGGAAAGTTTCGAGTACTCATCGCCCCTAGTAAAGGTAAAGGCGGTGACTGGCCTGATAATATTTATTTGCGCCAAGGAACCCGAGTTGTGGGCTGGGTGCTCTTAGATACAGTAAAATTAGGTTATGAGTTGTGGCGACTCTTTAACGGATTTCCACCCACCGTTGATAACTCGTATACGAGTGAGCTTCATAATGTCACCAAGAAAGGTTCGGGCTCTGACTATTCTGACTCAGATAAAGAAGATAAGGATAAATAGTGTCGCAAATGAATCATCATCATAGACTTCAGGCTCCTTTAAAGCTTATCTCTTTCACAGGTCTTTTTCTGGGTCTTTTGACCGGTCTCACCTCACAGCTTCATGCTGAACCAAGACCCTCGGGATCAAAGCCTGAAATAACAAAGAAAGGAAGTGGCCAATCAGAGCTTTTAAATTCTGCCGATGAAATCCATACCGGAGATCCTCTAGAATTACAGGAAGTCTTAGAGAGCACGCGAAACCATGCTCCAAAAGTAAAAATGGCCCTTGATAAGATTATCTATTACGAATCTAAGCAAAGGGCGGCAACAGGAGCGTTTGACTCCTCTCTCGATGTGGATTTCTATGATCGTGATGGAGAGTATTATAACGGAAGTTACTACAAGGCCAAGGCCACCAAGCCCCTTCCCTTTCTCAACGCCAAAGTCTACGGGGGTTATAAAAAGTCAGAAGGAAATTTTCCTAGCTATGAAGGCGCCGTTGAAACACTTGATGAAGGTGAAGTTATGGGAGGAGTTTCCCTCTCTCTTCTAAGAAATAGATCTATCGATGCCAAGCGATTAAAGCTCAGACTCTCGGAGTTTGATTTAGAATCAGGTCAGTGGAAACAAAATGATCTTCTTATGGTCATGCAACAAGAAGCAACTATCGCTTATTGGAAATGGGTTGCAGAGGGTCTTAAGCTCGATGTGGCCATTGGATTATTAGAATTGGCCGAGCAAAGACAAGAGGCCTTTAAAAAGAGAATTAAGAAGGGGGATCTCGCTGCTATCTACGCCGTAGAAAACGAGCAGTATATCCTCAAGAGAAAATCTAATGTCGCTAAATTAATGGCCTCTGTTCGTAACTCGGCCCTCTACCTTTCTTTATATTATCGAGATAGTGAAGGTCGTCCAATTGAAGCCCGTGCTAAGCATATTCCGCGCATTAAAGAAATGAGAAATTCAATTAAAGAGAATTTGGCGAGAAAAGAGAAGATTCACGCGAATGAATCTTATAAAGAAATTCTTAATACGAATTACTCACTTCAGGCCCTTAAAGTTGAATTGGGTCAGCTCAAGAAAGAAAATGAATTCTACAATACACGCTTTCTCCCCAAGCTTGATCTCAAGTATGAATATGCTAAAGATCTAGGCAGTGGACCAAAGAATCTCTATTCTCAAGATCATAAGATTTATCTCAGCCTCAATATTCCCTTTGAGTACAATCAAATCAAAGGAAATGAACAGGCCAATATGGCCATGATGCGTTTAAAAGAGAGAGATATTCAATTTAAATCGGAGCAACTCAATGTTAAATTGAATCAACTTCTCACAAAATTACGTGCTCTCAATGAAATCACTGACAACACCGAAAGAGAGGTTCAATTGGCCATACGCCTTGAGGCCAGTGAACGTCAAAAATTTAATTCGGGAGATAGTGATTACTTCGTCGTCAATATTCGTGAACAAAATACGGCGGATGCACGTGTGAAATTGATTGAAGCCCTCTTTGATTACCAAGAGGCCTTGGCCCAATACCGTGCCATGATCATGGATTATAAAGTTCTGTGAATAAACCAAAAAAAAGAGGCTCTTTATAAAACTTTATAAAACTCTATAAAACTCTATTCGTTTTTATAAAAAAGCCTCTTCAATTAAAGATTATTTCTGATTCTCATCCTTATCCGAGCGTTTCGTCACTTTCTCAATCGCTGCATTGATCATTTCCTTCTGCGTTTTCGGATCGGCCCAACGCTTTTGTGCTTCAGGAGAGAGCTTATGAATCGGATCGAAGTAAGTGAAGACTTCACCTGGTTTCACATAGGGTGCTTTCCAGACTGATATCCCGTTTTCTTCATCATAGTATTCATAAGAGGCCACATGCCTTTTACCGCCACCACCGGGAAGGTCACAAACAAAGGTAGGTGTATTAAATCCAGCGGTGGTTCCACGAACTGCTTTTTCTAATTCGATTCCCTCTCTCAGTGTGGTTCTAAAATGCTCACAACCAGGAACCATATCGTGTAGGTAGACATAGTAGGGTTGAATATTCAGATAGCCCAATTGGCGAGTAAGTTTAACCATGGTGTCGACACTATCGTTTACACCTGTTTGCAGGACGGCCTGATTACGAACCGTAATCCCCATGGAAAAGAGTCTATCCATCGCAAGCTCGGTCCAGTGAGTGATTTCCTTCGGTGAACTAAAGTGAGTGTGGACGACCACTTGCTTACCATAGCTTCTACCATAGTCGTGAATTTCTTGAAGGGCCTGTACCCAAGCATCATCAGTTAGAATTTTCTGAGGGAAAATCGCCACACCTTTAGAGGCATAACGAATTCTTCTAATGTGAGGAATATTTAAGAGTCCTTCACCAATATACTTAAGTTGCGCAGGGGTTAGCATATAACTATCACCACCTGAAATAACAACATCTTCGATTAGAGGATTTCTAAGAATATATTCAAAGACATCATCCCATTTCTTTTGGTTGGCCCCATAAGTATTCTTATCTACCGATTCTGTACTTCCCCCAATAATACGACTTCTTGTACAGTAGGAACAATAAACCGGACAAATCGTTGTAGGAAGAAAGAGAACCTTATCAGGATATCGATGGGTCAACATCGGAACGGGAGAATCAGTATCTTCCCCTAAACTATCTTCAGCATAGAAAGGATGATCCGGAAGAAATTGTGAACCAAGAGGCAAGAATTGCTTTCTCAAAGGGTCATCCTTAGGATTTTCCCAATCGATTAAGGCAAAGATATAGGGAGTAATTCGAATATTCATCGGAGTGATTTTCTGACCTTCTAAGAGATCATCCATCAATTCCTTAGTACAAAGTTTCCCAAGTACTTTCTGAACTTGTTCTACTTTACGAATTGAATTTTTCATTTGCCACAAATGGTCTTTGAATTCTGCACGGGAAACATTAGACCATGCAGGAATCTTCTTCCAAAACTCATCATTTCTAAAGTTACGATGCTGAAGCTCCGGAATTTTAATAGGGTTTGCCTCTTGTTTCTTTGTTTTGACATCTTTGTCATCTAATTTTAATACTTCGCTCATTTTGTCCTCTTTATGAATAAAGTTATCTATTATTATACAGCTAAATGGGGCCAGAAAATAAAAAGTGTTAAGCTCTACGCAAAAACTTCAAGATTCTTAAACGTTTAAAGGCTTAGGAATTTTGGTGAAGCTTTTTAAAGTACGGCCGAAGAATAATCCCCAAGTTGGGATTGAAAGAAAGGTAGGATGGTATAGGAAAAAAGCGGAGATAAAACAGCATCAATGAGCATGGCCAAAACAAAGAGCATCATGATCAATTGAATTTTTGCCGCCATAGGAAGATTCCAAAAGCGATGGTGAAAATCAATTAAGTTCTGCTTTAAACTTTTTCCAGATTGCCAGCGAAAGACCTCAATAAGGGGTATTTTAAAATCAAGGAGAAATTGCGAAGGACAGCGTGAACATTGAATATTCAATGTTTTTCCAGGCCTTATGGGCACACGAAGTTTTTGAGCGCAACTGGGGCAGCTGAAAACTTTCCTCGTTAATTTATACCATAGGGGTTTCCCTAATTGATTGACTAGCATCTCCACTATTTTAACAAAGAATTAGGGAATTTAAAATACCAGAACAAAACTATCTATTAATTTTAGGTATTTAGAAACTTTCGAAGAAGTGGTATTCTTTTTTTATATTAAATTCATCACCTATTTTTAATTTTTTTAAAAGAAATGAAACTTATGTATAAAAAACTGTCGGCCATCGGCCTCATCGCTCTTTCTCTATCTACTTACTCTCTTGAAGAAAGAGAAGTCCCCAGTAAGGCCATCCAGAAAAAAATAGATGCTCTTTGGAAGAGAACGACTGTAGATCCACTCGTGGGCTTTAGCAGTGATATTGTCGATAGCAAACTGGTTGAGGCCAGAGTCTTAGGTTTAAGGGTGGGGGCTGATATTCGCATTCCCTATTCTGAAGACCTAAGCATTGCCTTTCGAGGAGGTGCCATCCTTGAAGCCGGTTCCAATAGTTCATTTGTCACCAATGAATATGAGCCCAATCGAATTTGGGCCCTAGACTATGCCCAGGTTAATTACCAACCTTGGAATTTTTTAACTTTAGAGGGAGGGGCCTTAAGTCAAAGAGAGTACCACTCCCCTTTACTCGTAAGTGCTTCTGCCTTCTTAGGAGCGCGAGAGACTTTAAGTCTAAATTTCACTAAAGATCATCGTATCTACATTAAGATGCAACAGTCGATCCCAAACAATATCAATCTTGTTCAAAGAATTGGTGTGGTTGAAGATAATGGAACGCCTTTCTACTATAACGAAGCCGTTGGTATCGAATTAGAAGGTGATCTCTTGGGATTACAAATTGAAGCCTCTCAATTTCGCTTTGAATCTTTAGCAGCGGGTATAGCAAATATCTCGCGCAACTTTGGTAACTCGGTATCAAGTGGAAATAATATTAGCTCGGCCTTTCTCTATGGCTACAAAGGTTATAATCTCATGTGGGATATCAATGCCTCTCCTTTTGGAAAGCTTGAGTTCGAGTTCTATGGTCAATGGCTCTACAATGACGAAGCTCCAGAAGGTCGCAATAAAGGTCATATCTATGGTTTTGGGCTAGAATATGATCCTTGGGACTTTGAAGTGGAAACGTTTAGAAATGAATCTGATTCCTCTGTGGCCTATTATAATTCCAAGTTTTACTCCCACAATAATCAAGAAGGGATGCTCTATCGCATTGGCTACGAAATCGATAACTATCAGGAGTATGAATTCACTTACGTCAGCTCTAGTGTAATCGAATATCGTGACCTCCAAGCGGATACAGAAATCTTTAAATTCTCTTTTATCCAGTGGTTCTAATGAACTTGTGACACAGTGCTATTTAATAGAGAATGACCTAGATAATAGCTTGGCAGTGGCCTTTTAACTTCGTTACAATATTTCTCACAATTCTTTAAAAATAAATGAGAAACCAGAAGGAACTGGAGGCCATTATCTTACTCGAAATCTTACGCTTTACCTTAATGACCGTATATATACTCTTGGCCTCGATTCTAGGTCTTTTTCTATGTTTATTACGTCCTTTTCACCCCAATAATACTTGGGTAATGGGAAGAATGTTTGGTTACCCCGTGCTTAAAATTTTAGGAATTAAAATGGAGGTAGAGGGACGAGAAAATTTTGAAAAAGTCACTGGGTCTGGAGTCGTATTTTCCAACCATCAGAATAATTACGATATTTTTGTTATCGGTCAGATGACGGCCAAAAGAACGGTGAGCCTTGGAAAGAAATCCATTCGCCTCCTGCCTCTTTTTGGACAAATGTATTGGCTAGCGGGAAATATTCTCATCAATCGCGGCAATAAGAAAAGTGCGATGAAGACCATGGGAGAGGCAGGAACCCAAATGATCAAAGAACATCTCAAAGTTTGGATTATGCCCGAAGGTACAAGAAGTCGCGGGAGAGGAATTCTTCCCTTTAAGAAAGGAGCTTTCCATATAGCTTCCCAATTTGATCTTCCCATGATGCCAGTCGCACTAAGTAGCTATGAACTCCATGTCAACACAAAGAAGTGGAATAGTGGCAAGGTCAAGGTAAGAGTTCTTCCCCCAGTTGATGTGAAGGCCATGAAGTCTGAATATACGGGTGATCAATTTGTAACGTTCTTAAAAGATCATTGTGAAGCTCTCATTCGTAGGGAAGTGGCCTTACTAGATGAAGAAGTCTATGGAGTAAGGGCTTCTTCATGAGCACGCAAGAGATTAGCTTAAACTTTGAATCCACCGCGATTCTTATAAAATACGATGATAAAGGTCTGCCCCATATACAGACAGCTGATGATAAAGCCTATGCTTACGCCCAAGGGTATCTTCATGGAAAGGATCGCTGCCAACAACTGACCTTGCTTCAAGCGATTATGCGCTCCAAAGTCAGCCTTTGGTTTGAAGAGAGTGAAGAGGCCATTGAAATGGATAAGTTCATGGCCCATTTAAGTATGTACTATCAGGCGCGAAAAGAAGAGTCACAACTCTATGGGGATGATCGTAAGTATCTTAAGTCCTATACAGAAGGTCTCAACCAAGGAAGAAGAACCCATTGGCCAAGAAGTTTAAAACTCTTAAAGGTTCCTATGCAGACTTGGACCCTGGCCGACTCCCTCGCCCTATTAAAATTGATGGGCTATATCGGCTTGGCCTCAAGTCAGAAAGAGGCGGAAAAATTTATTGCTCAGTCCTTAAATGCTCAAGTATCTCCCGAGTATATCGCTTCTCTTTTTAAGCTCTCGTTTTCCAATGAAGATCACGATGTTTTTGAAATTTTAAAGAAAGTAAAATTTGATAAAACCCTCATACCGGAGAATAAATTCTTTAAGGCCATCCCAAGTTTAAAAAATTCTAATAACTGGGTATTGGGAAAGAGCTTAATGAAATCAGACTCTCCACTTATGGCCTTTGATCCCCATTTAGAGATCAATCGCTTTCCCGCCATCTGGTATGAAACCTACCTCAACTTAGGTGAACGCTCGGTAATGGGGATAACGATGCCTGGTGTTCCAGGAATTGTTATGGGTCGTAATCAAGATGTGGCCTTTAGCTTTACTTACGGATTCATGGATACGATTGACTATTTTATCGAAGAGATCAATCGTGAAGAAGTTAAAGAAGATAATGACGAGTATTCCGGTCTTATTAAAAGAAAAGAAATCATTAAGACTAAATCTCGTAAAGAGATTGAACTCAACCTCTTTGAAACCCAAAGAGGAATCTTAGAAGTCCCTTCTCAATCTCTGACAAAAATGGGGAATCTTGAAGATGGCCTATACTTGAGCCGTGCTTGGAGTGGACACCAGCAAGGTTCTGCCCAGGCCATAGGACTCTTACGCCAAATTCCCTACGCAAAGAATGTCGAAGATGCCTGCCATCTGGTTAAGGATCTCTTTATTAGTTGCAATTGGCTCTTTTGTGATAAGTTGGGAAATATCGCTCAACAACAATCCGGATATCTTCCGGAGAGAAAGAACGGTAAAAGTGGTTTAATTCCAAGACTCGCTAGTCAGAAAGAAAGCCATTGGCAACGATTTCACTGTCCAGAGAAACTTCATCACATCATGAATCCAGAGTGTGACTATCTCATTACCGCCAATCATCAAATTCCTGAAGTCGATGGCCAACATAGTGTCAATCTACCCATGGCCAGTTACCGAAAGGATAGAATCGAGCAATATATTAGTGCCCAAAAGAAGTGGGAAATGGAGCAGATGAAATCGCTTCAAGCTGATATTTGCTCACTCCAGGCCCAACAATATCTTGATCTGATTAGAGAATTCTTACCGGATACACCCAATGGGCGCCTCTTAAAAGATTGGGATGGTCACTTCCATGCTCAACAAAAGGCTCCTTTTCTCTATTCTAAATTTATAGAAAATGCCTATCAAATTCTCTTTTCACCGGCCTTTGGTGAACAAGCGTGGGACCATTTAACCAATGAAACGGCCATTGTAGCGGATTACTACGGAAATTTTGATCGTATCATCTTACAACCTGGTCCTGAGGACGCCCTTTGGTTTCAAAAATATAGCGGAGAAGGCCTTATTGAAAAGAGAAACGACTTTCTTAAAAAGGCCTTAAAGAAAACCTTGGCCCGTTATACAAAAGTTAAATTGAAGTCGTGGGGGCAGGCCAATCAATTCCACTTTACTCATATTCTCTTTGGAGAGAAATTGGGAAGAACTCCCGTGCTTAAATACCTGTTTAATCCCGGTCCCTATCCCTTAAGAGGTGATAAAACGACGGTTTGTCAGGGAAATCTCTTTAAGTCTAACGGAAGAGTCAGTACATTTGCCCCTAGTTATCGTATGATCACAACGATGAATGATCCTCTTATATTCTCGGCCATTCCTGGTGGCGCCCATGAATCCGTTTTCAGGCCCCATTGGTTTAGTGAGACGAAGCGCTACTTAAATCTCCAATATAAGAGTACTCAAATGGAGCTTCTATGAAGTTAAAGAAAGTTAAAATTCTTAGCCTAATCCTTGCCCTCTTAGGGATTGGTCTATTGGCCCTCTATGGGATCTATCGTTTTAAACCCGATCTATATGCCCAATATAGTCGAAAAGTCCCCTATCAACTCAGACCTCCTACTCAGCATATAAATGATGAGGCCAAGCTCTTAAGCTATAGTTATGAATTTAGAATGAATCAATTTCTTGATCATCTTGAAGATAATTATGGAATTGTTTTCCAAGTGGAACTCTTAAGTACATCTCGAGGTTTCTCTCTCCAAGAGAAAATTAGACCCATCATTGATCGCTTAAGTAATCATGATAACTTTGGGATCTTCTTTCTTTCCTTAAGTGATAGGCAATTTAAAATCTACCTCTCCCCTATGCTTGAGAATAAATTGGGTAAAGATAATCTCGACTTCCTAGTGGAACTGGTGAAACCTGCTCTTACGCGCATGAATTATGAAGAAGGGCTTAGTCAGTTCTTTAGTACCTTCTCTTTTAAAATGAATCCAGATGCACCACTCATTCCCCCCAGGGCCAGTGTCAAAGAAGGGCAAAACCTCAAGACCTTATTGGCCTTTGCTTCTGCTATCCTTCTCTTTCTCATCTTGGGAAGAAAGCTCTTCACAAGGCCACGGAGCCTTATTAAAGATATTAGAAAACAGAGAGCTCAGAAGTATGAGCGCTATCAAAGTTTTTACTAAAATCTCTTTAGGATAATAATTATGAATTTAAAAAAGATTCACGAAATAAACGAAAGAATTTCAAAGAAGTATGATCTTCCTATCAATTGTATCATCATGAATAGAAGTGATCATTATCCGGCTTCTTACTTTCGCTCATCGCTCTTTATTCTAGCGATAACCTACCTCATCTTCTATTTTATTCCCTTTGATATTCAAGATCCCATTTGGATGATTGGGCTAAGTGTCCCCGCCGTTGTCTTGGGACAAATTCTTGCTCTCTTTCCAAGATATAAGAAGTTCTTTATTTCCAATTCTGAGATGAAAGAAGAGTGTTACCAACAAGCTCTTGAACAAGGGTATCAAATGGGCGTTCTCGCAGAGGATCACTCTTTATATATTTACTTATCTGAGTTTGAAAAGAGAGTAGAACTCTTCATTCCTAGTGCCTTAAAAGAAACTAAGATTTCTGGACAAGTGAAGAGTGAATTTAAAACAATGATTCGCTCTTTTAAAAAGGGCAACTTTACATCGGCACTAGAGAATTTCTATGAAGCTATTTTGATCCAGAATAATCAAGAAATATCGGTAAAAATAGATCATCCCTCCGGTGAAGCCGTAGAAGTCTTAGAAAGTAAGGGATTATTAAGTGAAACAAAGGAAAGCTCTGAGAATAATGAGTCTAAAATCGAGGCCAATGAATCGCAAAGTCTTGAACAAAAGGGCCCGACTCCCATAGCTCCCTATAATGTAGAGGAAAGAAAAGAAGACTAGGGGCCAATATTTAAACTGGCCTAGCTTCCTTTTCTAAAACTTGAAGTTCCCAGGCCAGATTACTGACATGATCTTCTTTATGAGTAAGCTTCCAGTCATATTGCTTATATTCAGGAAAGTAGATATCTGCGTCGCCATTGAAGTCAACGATGCTCAAATAGAGTTTTTCCGTATAGGGAAGGCCTAACTCATAGATTTGACCACCACCAGAAATAAAGAGTTCATCCTCTCCTTTCTTTTTGGCCAATTCTATTCCCTCTTCCACACTATGAACCACCTCACAGCCATCGGCACGATAGTTCTCATCACGAGTTATGATAATGGTATTTCTTCCTGGTAAGGGCTTGCCAATGGACTCAAAACTTTTGCGTCCCATAAGGAGAGTATGTCCCATGGTCGTTTTCTTAAAATGTTGGAATTCATCTGAAATTCTCCACAACATTTTATTATCAGCGCCAATTTGGCGCTGCTTACCTATGGCCACAATCATGGATACTTTCATTATACGGCCACTTCACCTTTAATGTGGGGATGGGCCACATAATTAACTAATTCAAAATCTTCAAATTTAAAATCAAAGAGATCTTTAACCTCAGGATTTAATTTCATTTGGGGTAGAGGGTGAGGTTTTCTCTTAATTTGCTGCTGGGCCTGAGGTAGATGATTGAGATAGAGGTGAGCATCTCCCATCGTATGCACAAATTTACCAGGCTTTAATCCCGTAACTTGAGCAATCATTAAAGTAAGAAGAGCATAGCTTGCAATATTAAAAGGAACACCTAGAAAGATATCAGCAGATCTTTGATAGAGCTGACAACTCAACTCACCCGTATTACTCACATAGAATTGCATTAGAGTATGACAAGGGGGAAGGGCCATATCTTTTATATCACTGGGATTCCAGGCCGTAACGATATGGCGACGTGAATGAGGGTTATTCTTAATACCATCAACAAGCTCAGTGATCTGATCAATGATTTGCTCTTTGGTTTCCCAACGGCGCCACTGCTTTCCATAAACTGGACCAAGGTCACCATTCTCATCGGCCCACTCATCCCAAATGCGCACTTTATTTTCTTTTAAATATTGAATATTGGTATCCCCTTTTAGAAACCAAAGGAGTTCATGAATAATAGAGCGAAGGTGAAGCTTCTTGGTCGTAACGAGGGGAAAACCTTCGCTTAGGTCATAGTGAGCTTGATAACCAAAAACAGAGAGAGTTCCTACTCCTGTACGGTCTTTTCTTTCTTCACCATTTTTAAGGACGTGCTTCATTAGATCGAGGTATTGTTTCATGTAAGTGTCTCCGTAAAATTGTGTCACTAAACTTCGATTTTTATATTCTTAGTTTATTTGTTGTGGTGTGTGTTAGATTAAAGTGACGACCCTATTATTTTAAAAAACCCGATACACTTATCCAAGTTGAAAATAAAAAAAGATAAATGTGATATCAAAGACTTAATGAGTTAGAGTTAGCGACTTAAAAAGGTAGAGGGGCTAAACTAGAGAAAATGTATTTTGACGCATATTTTCTAGCTGTCAAAAGTCTTGGGATCCCAGTCCATTTCTTTCAGCAGATCATCAAGCATCGTTTTCAAACCAGGGCGCAACTCGGGAGAATATTCATCACAGCGTTCTTCTAAAGCTTCAAAGAATGTCACCGGCCACTTCATTTGAAAGAAGTTAATCACCCAACTGGGGATAGAGCCTTTTGGATCTACCCAAGCCGTGAATTCAACAAAGGTCTTATCTTTACTCACAGGACGAAAACCCATATTTGAATAGCCTACTAGGGCTTCAATAGTTTTATCAGAGGAAGGGATCGCCTTCTTCTCAAAGGGAACCGTCTTACTTAGAACAAAAAGGAGCTTTCTTTCTTTATCTAAGAGGAGTTCATTTTCAAGAATTAAAACACGGTCATAGAGAGGCCAAGGCATATCCGTTAGAGAATAAGTAATCGCCTTACGCGGCCCAAAGTCTTTCAATGTTTTCTTGATAACAAGATCGGGAGTCCAATCTTCACTTCCTTCAATCGTTCTCAAGTTCTCCATAATGGCCGTGATGGGAGCTTCGATAATTCCTTCGACTTTGATGGGAACAATATCTGTTTTGCTATTCTTGCTGGTGAAAACACTAAAGCCTCTTATCACTCGATCTTTCTTCCACTGAGTTGAATCTTTGGCCGACTTTTCTAAGGATGCCGATCCTCGAGCATAAATAGAGGATGTCCCCATGACAGTATGAACGACGAATACAAGCATAATAAGGCGAACGACTATTGGAGTGTAAAGGCTTAATAAATTATGATTCTTTTTGCTCATGCTTTCTTCGTTGTCTTTGATTATTAATAAGTAAGATTTAATGATTATACTTTAATGTTTCAAACTATGCTTTTATAATTCAACATGGCAAAATTATAGATCATACGCACAGAAATTACTTTTAGTTTTTTATTAAATTTATAGATATTATTGGAGTATACGTGTCTGCTATTACCTTAGGACTTGAAAAATTAATCTCATCTTCTCAATCTCAAAAACTCCAAGATTCACTCAAAGGAAATATAGCCTATTTAGGCCACTCAGCTGCTGTTGATTCGAATTTAAATCTTGGTCTTGAGCTGATGATTCAAACCTTTGGCAAACGTCTCACTAAAGCTTTTGGCCCTCAACATGGCTTTGTCACCGATGTTCAAGACAATATGATTGAAACCGATCATGTCATTCATCCCCATTATAAGATTCCTATTTATTCCCTTTATGGTGAACATCGTAAGCCCACTGCAGAAATGCTTGAAAACCTCAATACGATTGTCGTGGACCTTCAGGATGTGGGAACAAGAGTCTACACCTATATCACAACCCTTTCCCTCCTTATGGAAGCCTGTGAAAATCGAGATATCGAAGTTGTTGTTTTGGATCGCCCTAATCCAGTTGGGGGAGAAATATGGGAAGGTCCCATTCTAGAAGAGGAATGGAAATCCTTTGTAGGTCATCATCCCATTCCTCAAAGACATGCTTTAACCATTGGTGAAGTGGCCAAGCTACAGCAACGACTCCACTGTCCTAATACTGCACTTCGAGTCATAGCTATGGATGATTGGAAGCGATCCTTTCATTGGAATGATCTTGGTCGAGCATGGATCAATCCCTCCCCTAATCTTCCCACATACGAATCATCTTTAACTTTTGCTGGTACTGTGCTCTATGAAGGAACTAATATCAGCGAAGGAAGAGGAACCACTCGGAGTTTAGAAGTTCTTGGAGCACCAGGCATAGACCCCATAAATTTTGCCAAGACAGCTCAGGCCCAACTTGAAAAGGCGCAAATTACGGGACTTAAACTGAGACCACTCCAATTCTTTCCCATGTTTCAAAAACATAAGTCTCTAGCCTGTGGCGGAATCCACCTTCATCCTACAGAACCTAAAAAAGTGCGCACTTGGCGAGCAGGCGCGCTTTTATTGCGAGAGTTCTATCAACAAAATGATTTTGCTTTTCAATGGAATGACTCTCCCTATGAATATCAATATGAGAATTTGGCCATCGACTATATCAATGGAGGAACCTCTTTAAGAAAATGGGTGGAGAAAAATGGTTCTCTAGAAGATCTTCTAGAACTCGAGAAGAAAAACTGGCCAGATTATTTGAATCTAAGAGAAGATATACTTATCTATTCTCATTAATAAAAAAATAAAGGTTTAATCAAATGAACTTTGAACAAGCTGTAGCTCTTTTAAAGAATGCTGTTAAATATTCACATATTGAAGGTCAAAAGCATATCGACCTCACCCTTGTTGATGCGAGTGAACGCCCAGAATATCAAAAGGCGCTTGCCCTCTGTCGTGCCCAAGTGGCTCAAAACCTTATTAGCGAAGACGAATTACGCGATAAATTAGGTCTTTAAAATTTGAGACCTTTCTTTCTTTATATTTACCTATTCATAAACCTGCTAGGAATATCCGAAGTTTATGGTAAATCAGATCTTCGTTATGAAGCCTTTGCGAGACCTTATCCTTTGGGCGGTTATGCTAGAGTCGATGCGGGATATAGTTTCAAGTATTGGGGTAAAACTTCTTCCAGTTCCAATCAAGATGCCCTAAAACCCTCGCCTCTCTATGGTATGATTCGTCCCCATGTCCAATTTCAAACCAGTGGTGTGCTCAACTCGGCCAAGGCCTTTCTTGATTTTCATCCCATTTCATTTTGGTCCCTCTATGTAGGAAGAGAATATACTTATCGAAGCGCCAAGAATCTCGATACTTTCAACTGTGAAACGACCTCCTGTGATACAGGGGCTTTCAAAAGAAATCACTGGGGCTCTATGTTGGCGATGAAGTTCAAGAAGATCTTCTATATGGGACGTTTTCAGTGGCAGACGACTATTCTTGATGAAAACCCCTTTCCTACATTTGCTGAGGAACAGGGAACCTTATTGGGAAGAGGAAAAAGAGATACTCTCTTTTATCAAACTCATATTCTAGGAGTGGAGCTCAATGAGGCACAATCTTTGGCCATCCTCTACAAAAGAAATCGTATAAGAAGCACGGATCAAAATACCACTATGGCCATGCTTCTTTATCGCCATCAATTTGTTGATCCCTTTAATCCTTCGAAAGGAAGAAACTTAGGCTTAAGTCTCGGCCCCGGCTTTTTCTCTACTCGCCAAAGCACAACTCACCCCAGTTTTATCGTCTCGCTTATCTATAACTGGAAAAAAGGCCTCACTCTTTTCTAGTCTAGGCCGCTAATTTGAGATCTCTTACAATTTCACGATCGATTTTAAATCTCTTAAAGGCCTTCCAAGTAGCTTGACCTAAGCGCGATACGATATCGCCTTTATCTAAGAAACAATCGCAAATATCTTCAAACTTTCTGGCCAGAACTTCTCCGCCAGATCCTGCAGTGAGAAGGACAATTGGAATTTGGCCACAGACTGATTTTGAAAGCTTGATTCCATCATCTTCGGGCATGGTGATATCGGTAATCAAGACATCAAATCTGTCTGACTTCATCAATTTCTTTGCCTCTGCATAAGTCGTTGCCCACTTCATATCAAAGCCCTGATCTTGTAGTGTACAGGAAATTTTATTGATTAGATTAGGATCCTCATTGAGGATGAGAACGTTGAGTCTATGGACTCCCATGCTTCCCCCTTCTTCTCAGTGACTTGATGAGCAAAGAATAAATCTATACATCATCTTTTTTTATTTTCACCTGTGGCAAAATTAAAAAAAAGGAAAACTTTGACTTTTTTTATAAGTTATCAATATCAGGGAATTCCAAATGAATTTGTAAAGATAAATTGATTTTAATGAGACCTATGATTATGGGAAATTGTCAGATTTTCTTGTTTTTAAGGGAAACTATGAAATTTTCTATACCTAGTCTATAAGTGGCGAAACTCGGCTTCAACTATGTCTTCATGGGAAGATGTTCTCTTCGCACCGGCGTTAGATCCTTGAGTCGATCCAAATTGATTTTCATAGGCCTTCTTATGCTCTCGCATCTGTTCTTTCACCTGATTGATCTTGCTCGCTCCTTTTAGGAGATTGCGAATCACGACGAAAGCAAAATAGAAAAAGAGAATTTTAATAAGAGTATTTACTATCATAGAAACAGCTTAACACATTTAAAATAGGCCTTACAATCACCTATGGCGATTTATTAGCTTTGACAATAAATCGATGCTCCTCAATACCTTTAAAACTAGTCGTTTAGCCTACAATTTGTTAGGATTTCGCCTAGATTATAAATTTTATACTGCAAAGCATACTTTGTATGATTCATTTAAAACACTGGAATCACCATGACAGACAATACACAGAAGAAAAATGAAAACCAACGTCCCCTCATCCACTGGGCCGACATTACGGCCGATAGAATTTGTAGACAGCTGGGAGATAAGGAAACTTATACCGTGGCCAGTGGAATTACACCTTCAGGTACAGTTCACTTTGGAAATTTTCGTGAGGTGATCACAGTAGATTTCGTTGCACGTGCTTTGAGGGCCCGTGGTAAGAAAGTTCGTTTTATCTTTAGCTGGGATGATTACGATACATTTAGAAAAATCCCTAAGAATATGCCTAAACAAGATGAGCTTGAAAAATATATGTTTCAACCCATTGTTGATACACCCGATCCTTTTGAACAAACAGAATCCTATGCTGCTCATCAAGAAGAGAAATTTGAAGCTCAACTCTCAAAAGTGGGTATTGAGTTAGAGCCCCTCTATCAAGCAAAGAAATATCGTGCGGGTGAATACCGCGAGAGTATTAAAAAGGCCCTCGATAAAAAAGAGGAAATTAAAAATATTCTAAATGAATATAGAAAGACACCCTTAGACGACTCATGGTTACCCGTATCCGTCTACTGTTCGCAATGTAATACAGATAACAAAATTACGAATAAGACTTGGGACGGAGAAAGCCTAGGTTATGAATGTGAAAATTGTAATCACAAAGGAAGCGAAAAGCTTGAAGAAACAAGTCGTTTAAAACTTCCTTGGCGAGTAGATTGGCCAATGAGATGGGCCTTTGAAAAAGTAGACTTTGAACCAGGTGGGAAAGACCACTCATCTCAAGGGGGAAGTTTCACTACGGCCAAAGAGATTGTAAAGGTATTTGACTGGCAAGCTCCAATCTATCTGCAATATGATTTTGTATCCATTAAAGGCCGTGGGGGAAAAATGAGTTCCTCCTCTGGAGATGTGGTCACCGTTAATGATGTTCTCAATGTCTATGAGCCAGAAATGGTTCGTTGGATTTTTGCAAGTTATAAATCAAATGTAGATTTTGCAGTAAGCTTTGATCTCGATGCGATCAAGACTTACGAGGACTTCGATCGCCAAGAGCGACTGGCCTATGGGGTAGAAAAGGGCAATGACAAGAAAGTGAATATGGCCAAGCGAGTATATGAGCTCTCTCAAATTGAAGAAATGCCTAAGGAGATGCCCTTTCAACCTAGCTTTCGTCACCTAACAAATGTTCTTCAAATTAATGATGGGGATATCTCAAAGGCAAGGGCCTATTACGAATCCGAGATAAAAAACCCAAGAGATGAGAGACGTTTCAAACAGAGGGCGGGTTGTGCTCTTCACTGGTTGGCAAATTTTGCACCTGAAGATTTTAAATTCTCTATAAATAAAGAAGCTCCCAAAGTTGATCTCGGCAGTGAGCAGAAGGCCTTTATCACAGATATGGTGGCCCTCCTAGAAAATGAAGGTGAGCACCAAAAGGAAGACAAGGCGCTTCATGAAGCCCTTTACGAAATCATGCACAAGCATGAACTCAAGCCTATGGATATCTTTCCCACTTGCTATCAAGTTTTAATATCTAAAGAAAAGGGACCAAAATTAGCAGGGTTTATGAGAACAATTGGAACCAAGAGCGTAGCAAACCTCTTTTCACAGTTGATATAAGAAAGAAAAGGACCGATTTATGGAACTCACATCATTTGAAACTCGCCAACAGAATCTTGGCCATCTCATGAGTGCTGGATCCCTGGCCATCTTACCTGGGGCAGAATTCATTACGAAGAGTAACGACACTGAATTTCCGTTTCGTCAGGATTCGAATTTCAAATATCTTGTTGGTTCCTATGAGCCCCATGCTATTTTCGCTTTAAAAAAGGAGTTGGATGGTACAATTCGTACGATTCTCTTTCTTAGAGATAAAGATGAATTTGCAGAAATGTGGGCCGGTATTCGCTTAGGAGTAGAGAAGGCCGTTGACCTCCTTCCTATTCAGGAAGCCTACCCTATCGAGTCTTTCGAGATGAATCTAGTGGAACTTATGAAAAATACCCATAGGCTCTACTACGATCTCCACCATCCTAGCCTTCATCAAAAAGTTCTTGAAGGGATGAAAACCTTAGAGCGCTTCAGAAAGCAGTCCATTCACCGTCCTCAATCGATTACTCATATCTCTCCTCTCGTTGGAAGACTAAGGCTTCAAAAAGATAGCAATGAAATCATGGCCATGAGACAAGCGGCGAAATTAACCACCCTTGGTTTCAAAGCGGCCATGAGTATGGCCAATGAAACGAAAACAGAAAAAGATGTCGAGAGACTTCTTTCTCATATTTTCACCTTAGAAAACGGAGAAGGTCATGCTTATGATCCCATCGTAGCCGGTGGAACAAATGCTCTCGTTCTCCACTATATTGAAAACGACGCCCCATTAAAGAAAGAAGATTGGCTCCTTATTGATGCGGGTTCACAGGTGAATCTCTACGCAAGTGATGTCACCCGTACATTTCCCATTTCTGGAAAATTTTCGAAACCCCAAGCGGATCTCTATGACATCGTTCTTGAGGCCCAGAAGGCAGGATTCTCAAAAGCGGCCATTGGCCATAGCTTAACTGAAGTCCACCAAGAAACTTCCAAGGTTCTGATTCAGGCCTTAATTGATGAAAAGATTTTAGAAGGAAGTGTGGATGGAATCTTAGAAAGTGGTGCCCACAGGAAATATTATCCCCACGGTACAGGCCATTGGCTAGGACTTGATGTTCACGATAATAGTCCCTATAAGAATGACGATCTAAGTGATATTCGCTTTGAAGAGGGAATGTGTTTTACCGTAGAACCAGGTCTCTACTTTAAAGAAAATGATCCTCAGGTTCCGGCCCACTGGCGTGGACTTGGAATTCGAACAGAAGACGATATCCTCATAACCGATAAAGGATTTGAAAACCTAACTCGTTCCATTCCTAAAGAGAGAAAGGAAATTGAAGAGGCCTGCCAAAGACCTTTTGAAGACTTTATCAAAGAGATTTTCTAATGAGAAAGAATCTGAGAGTGAACCTTCAATTCAACATTCTCTTTATACTCTTCTCCCTAATTGCAGGGACCCCTCTAGTTAGTGCCGAAGAATATATATTTGAACACTCAGATTGTACCGCAAGAATTGCTCATCCCAGTCATGATCGTCTTACTGATGAAATCAAAGAACTTAAAGATAAAGTGGTAAGTGAACTCCAAAAGCGAAACTTTACAGTTAAAGAACTTATTGACGGTAAACGCCTTTTGACAGGTGAGCTCTACTTTCAGTGGGATCTCAACTTCACTAAAGAAAGTGTGTACCACGCTTGTGTCATCGATATCTCGTTGAAGCAGGCCAAAGGGCAAAGGCCAAGAAAGAGTGATCCCTCTTTATACAAGAAATCGGTTAAACGTAAGGTTCCTCGCATTACCTTTAAGGGTATGGAGCGCTGTGATTTCGCTATCAAAGAAAGCTTTATCCACATCCCCACTTGCAAGAAAATTGGCTTCTATGGTGAAAAGAAATAAATGATCCGTTTTTTCCCTCTGCAAGGGATTTTACTCATTCTACTCTCTCTTACTTCCCTAGAAGCTAGTGATCCTCTTCTATCCGGTGATCGCCTTTATACCCTCAGAGAGAATATAGAAAATGTTCATAAGGCAAAGGCCATCTATCTTCAGGCCCTCGATAAGAATCCAGCAGCTACTCTCAAAGTCGAATTACTATGGCGAATAAGTATGACTTATTACTATATTGGACATAGAGAATCTCAAACGACTAAGAAGAAAGATTCCTTCAAAAGAGGAATTGATCATGGTGAGAAGTGTCTAGAAATTTCGCGATCCTTAAAGACTCCCATGGCCCAATGCTACTTTTGGAGCGCTACTAATCTCGCACTCTATCATAAAGAAATTAGCACCCTAAGCTTGGCCTTTAATCTCAGCAAACTCTTTGACTACTATGAAAGAGCAGGAAAACTAGATCCTACCTATGCTCATGGAGGTCCCTATCGCATGTTGGCCATACTCTATCAGAAGACTCCGGGCTTCTTTGGTGGGAATAAGCAAAAGGCCCTCGAATATATAACTAAGGCCATAGAACTCGCGGCCAATGAACCTATGAATTACTTTGTCAAAGCAGAACTTTTAAAAGAAAAGAGTCATTCAGAGCAAGCTGATTCTCCCTTTCATAACTTCATAAGAACTTATCTTGAAAGAAGATCAAAGATGAATTTTGAATATTACGAATCCCGCAGGGCCGATCGGAAAATAATGAAGTGGGCCCCAAAGTCATAATCAAACGCTTTAGGAATTTAAGACTGACGATCCTCTAAGTACTTTAGGATAAAGAGCAAGGTCTTTTCGGCCTTATCTAAGCGATGAGAATCAACATGATCTTTTAAGAGATTTTTCATTTCACTCAATAGAGTTCGACAGCGATTAAGATGTTCTAAGGCGCGAGCACGTACGACAGAAATCGAGTCCTCTATACCATCGTCATTAAAGAGTTCAAGAATATCTTTTCCGTCTTTAAAGTCTTTAAAGACTTCAGGATGAGATTCAAGCCATTCATAGATAACAGAATTGACTTGGCCATTTTTTAAATCGAGAAGGGTATCTTTTTGTGAATCACTACTGAAATCAAGAGTATCATCAAGAAATTGGAAGGCCAATCCTAAATATTCTCCAAACTCACGGCCCTTAGAAACGAGTTCAGCTTTAATCGATTCATCATAGGGAGATATAAGAGCAGAGGAAACTCCACACCAAGTCATTACAGAAGATGTCTTATTGAGAGCAATTTGATTGATGAGTTCTCGGGTATAATTCTTATGAATGATAGCATCCGACTGAATCCACTCTCCCTCGGATAAGGCCTGAATCACACGGGACATTTCCCTTACTAATTCAAGGGAGCCCTTCTGGGTTAAGCGTCCAATGACAGCTGCCAATAAGTAATCACCGGCCAGGACGGCCCTCTTATTAGAAGCCTGAATATTGATACTAGGATTCCCTCTTCGAAGAGTGGCTTCATCAATGACATCATCATGGGCCAAAGAAGCAGCATGCACCATCTCAATAGAAGTGGCATTAACCGAGCATATTTCAGCGTCGAGATCTAAACCAAAGAAGTCACAAAATAAATACGTCAATAAGGGACGTAGTCTTTTACCACCAAGAAGAACAGAACGTTGAAGTAATTCATTTACAGCCTCATTACAATTTTCAGAAGGAGTATTGAGATCAATATTTTTAATTCTTAAAAGGATGGGCTTTGGAATATTGAGAAGAAAATCAGTTTTATTCACTTTGGTGGTCAACCTCTATTTAATGACAATTTGAATGCGTAGAAGTTATCACTAGGCCCTCACAGTGTAAACTCCATCCCCTCTAAATCACTAAAAATAAGGACAAAGTCCAATATTTAGTTAACACCGCGAAGCTTGTGTCCATCAATTTAACTCTTCTCTAGGTGCGTAAAATCTGGTACTTAAAAGGAAAGGAAATATTATGACTAAACAAGATGCCAAACTCTCCGAGAGGAAGAAAGAATCCTTTCGTATTTTTGATGATATAGCCCCAACCTATGATTCACTCAATCGAACCCTTTCATTTGGGATAGATGTTTATTGGCGCCATCAAATTAAGAATAACCTACCTCAAAAACCAAATATTCATGTGCTCGACTTGGCCACTGGTACCGCAGATGTTCCTCTTGTCTTGGCCAAGGCCAAGCAGGTGGAAAGAATTCAAGGGCTCGATCTCTCAGAGAAAATGGTAGAAATCGGTAAAGTCAAAGTTGAAAAGGCCGGACTCAATCATCGGATCCAACTAGGAATTGGTGATGGATGCAATCTTCCTGTTGAAAGCGAAAGCTATGATGCAACAACGGTTAGTTTTGGAATAAGAAACTTCCCAAGCACTTTAAAGGGACTGCAAGAAATGCATAGAATTTTAAAACCCGGCGGCCGCGCTATGGTTATGGAATTCTCTCTCCCTACTAACTTCTTAGTTAAGTTTATCTACCTCTTCTACTTTCGCCATGTTCTTCCCTTTGTAGGAAATCTCTTCTCTGGTCACGGGGACGCTTATAGCTATCTTAATAAGACGGTAGAAGATTATCCCTACGGAGAAGATTTCTTGAATATTATGAGAGAGGCGGGATTTAAAACTCCAAAAGCCCATCCCCTCACCTTTGGTATTGCAACACTCTATATTGGGGATAAGGAAGAAAACCCTTAAGGGACTTATCTCATGACAAATAGAGATTCCCTATCCCATGTCATTGATCAAATTATCCTTAGGTGTGAATCCTTTGCTCGAGCTTCAATGGAAAGTAGAGACTTGTTTGAACTTAGGAATAACCCAAGGAAAAACCAAGGTGATCAGAGCGACTCTGAAGTCCATCTTTATTCCCAAGAAAGATTTGAGATTCCCTGCACTCATCCCGTCGAATTTACCTTTAAAGATTGGCAACATTATTTAGGTGAAAGAAATACTCTCTATTTTAGAAATAATGAGCGCACTTATATAGGCCTATCCCCAGAACAGTGTCCTGCCCTTTCCAAAAGTCAGGCCATAGCGGCATTAGAGAATTCTTTCACTCTCTTTAAGTTAAATCCTTTTGATGCCATTAATGAATCGAACCACGTATGGTCGCAATGGAATCTATTGGGTAATCTCCTGCCCCCACTATTAATTAGTTATGAACACGGCAGCTCTGCAATCACTATTCAGTTAACAAAACTCGATTCCGATGAAAAAGAACCTCTTTTGAAATTGGCCGCAAATTGGAAGAAACTCTCCCGGCCTTCCCCTCAAGAAAATCAAAGGAACTCACTAAGCGTAAAGAAAGTCGAAGAAAATCCAAATTTCAAAGATTGGAATTTCTATATGGAGAAACTATTGGCCGATCTTGAGAATAACCCTGATCAGGTGACAAAAATGGTGGCAGCAAGGGAAGTCATTGTAGAGCTAGAAGAAAGTAGCGAGGCCTACAATCTCTTTAACTCCCTCTCCTCTCATTCTCAATACTCATTCTTCTTAAGAAATGAATCTCTCTACTTTATGGGCAATACGCCAGAATGCCTCCTTAAACATAGGGATCATGAGTTTGAATTTGATGCCTTGGCCGGTACCCGAGCCCGTGGCAAGAGTGATGCAGAAGATTTGGCCCTGGAAAGAGAACTTTGGGAAAGTCCAAAGGAACAGTTTGAACACCTTCAAGTCGTCGATTACTTAAAAGAAGGTCTAAGAGAATATGGGGAAGTTACGGCCGGTGAATCTCATATATTGAAATTAAAGTCTCTTCAGCATATTAAGACCCCTCTTCTTCTCAAAAGTAAGAGTAAGGCCAATCAAATCGGGCAATCTGAAACTCTCTTTGAACTCTTTGAAAAACTCCATCCCACTCCAGCAGTTTGTGGTCTCCCTAAGGAATATGCGAAGAAATTTATTCTCCACCATGAACCTATAAATCGTGGACTCTATGCCGGTGCTTTTGGCGTGATTGAACGCAACCAAAGTGATCTCTGTGTAACCATTAGAAGCTTACTCTTTTCGAGCTCTCAAAAGAGAGTTCACCTCTATGGGGGAGCAGGAATTGTTAAAGGCTCAACGGCGAAGGGTGAATGGTTAGAGACAGCAGAAAAGATGAAGTCCTTTTCTCCCCTTGATATTAATATCGATATAAATTAGGAAAAATGATGAGTCATACCTATTTAAATATGAATGAAGATTTTCAAAACCCATCTACATTATGGGCAGCGCTTATCATTGATCAGCTTGTAAAAAATGGTGTGCGCTTCTTCTTCTGTGCCCCAGGAATGAGAAATGCCCCCTTATTAAAGGCCATTGAATTACATCCTGATGCAAAGTCCTTTATAGGATTTGATGAACGAGCGCAAAGTTTTCGCGCGCTAGGATTTATTCGTACCCATTCCCAAGCAGCTGCTTTAGTTTGTACCTCAGGTACAGCAGTCGCCAATTTCCTGCCAGCGGTAATTGAAGCGGAAAAATCAAGAATTCCTCTCATTGTTCTCAGTGCAGATCGCCCGGGAGAACTCAATGCCATTGATGCCAATCAGACAATAGATCAAACCGAAGTCTTACGAGATTATTGTAAACATTATTGGATGTGCTCTGAGCCCCAGAGTGACTTTCCTCCGCGAGCATTAAGTGGAAAACTCTCTCAACTTACCCATTCAACTCTAAGTTCCCCAAAGGGACCTATGCATATTAATATTCCCTTACGAGAACCACTGGATCATTCACCTGTGGCCATGGATCAGAAATGGAAAGATGAAATTTTTCATATTTTGAAAAAAGAGCGGGCATCTTTAGAAAATGCTCTTTTAGAAAAGAGAATTCCTAAGGCTGAACTCTCGGAGCTCTACCAGGCCCTAGAAAACTCACAACGTCCATTCATCATTTTTGGTCCCATGGATGAAGAAGCTTCCCTGTGGGAAGAAGATCTTGGCGAATTTCTCGAATCCTATAAAGGAAGCTTTAGCTGTGATGTGACCACTGGTTTAAAGTATAAATATGGGAGTGAAAAGGGACTCATTCCCACGCTAGATCATCCTGAAGTGCTGGCCGAATTAGAGCGCACCAATCCTGACCTTATTATCCATTTCGGACATAGATTAACTTCAAAGCATTATTACAAATTCCTAGAAAGAAGAATTTACTCTGATCCTGAGGCAAAAATCTTTCATATTTGTGATTCTCATCAACATGAAGATCCAGGTCTCGCCTTTCAAAGAAGATGGAATATCCTTCCGACTACGGCCTTGAGGGCCATTAATCACTTTCTCAAAGAAAGAAAAGATGCCGGTCACACTCTAAAGCTCAGGCCTCTTTTAAATTTAGAAGAAATGATTCAAAAGAAGACAGATATTATCAATAACTCTCCCTTGAGCTATCCTGTTCTCACTAAGATTGCCGTAGAAAATCTGGAAGGGCCTCTTAATATCTTTATGGGCAATTCAACTTTTATTAGAAGTTTTGATTCCTATGCAACCTACAAATCCCTATCGAAGACATGGAATATCATCGCCAATAGAGGGGCCAGTGGGATTGAAGGACACCTGGCCATGTCTCAGGGAATCTATGATGCGAGTCAGTCGCCTACGGTGGCCTTTATGGGGGATGTGTCTTTTATTCATGATCTTGGATCTTTAGCTTCTTTAGCTGTCCTTTCCTCTTCTGCCGAGGAAGAAAGAGAAATCCCCCTTCTTATTATAGTGGCCAATAATCAAGGGGGAGGAATATTCAAGCTCCTTCCCATTGGTAAAGAAGAAAATAGAGAGAAGAATCCCTACCTCTCCTTACTCACAACTCCCCATCAATTGGATATTACGGCCATTGTTAAGGCCTTTGGAATCGAAGCGAAAAAGGTCAATAGTCGGGAAGAATATCTGCAGCATCTTCAGCAGTGGAATAAGAAACCAAAATTCATGATTCTCGAGTGCCTCTTTAATGATGAAGATAATATAAGAACTTATGACCAATTAAAGACGGTAAAATTATAATGAATAATAATCCCTGGAAAATGGCCATACGACCCAAAACCCTACCAGCAGGAGCAGGACCTGTTATTCTAGGACTCGCCCTCTCCTATAAATATTTAATCGAGGCTTCTCAACAATATACATTCTCAATCCCCGTCGCCTTAACCACTCTTCTATGCGCAATTCTTCTCCAAGTCAGTAGTAATCTCATTAATGATTACTATGATGGTGTTAAAGGGCTAGATGATGAGAAAAGACTTGGGCCCCCACGGGCCACTTCCCTAGGACTTCTCTCAAGTCATAAAGTTCGAAATGGTTTTCTTCTTACCTTACTTGTCTCCTTTCTTTTAGGTCTCTACCTTATGATTATTGGAGGAGTGCCCATTATAATCATTGGACTATCTTCACTCTTCTTTTCTTGGGCCTATACGGGAGGGCCTTTTCCCCTGAGCTACTTTGGATTAGGAGAACTCTTTGCTTTTATCTTCTTTGGTCCCGTTGCCGTTTGGGGAACATGGTTCTTACAAACTCAGGGGGTCTTTCCCCATGGGCCGGCTCTTCTTTGGGGATCTTCCCTAGGACTTCTCTCTGCTGCCCTCATGGGAGTCAATAATTTAAGAGATCGATATGGGGATCAAGAAAAGGGTAAGCATACCTTGGCCACTATTTTAGGGGGTCGAGCGATGAGAAAACTTATCTTCTTAATGATCCTCGCAAGCCAGATCTTGGCCCAAAGCATTTTGTGGAAGAGTGAGTCTTTTCATTCTTTCTATGCTCTAGTGGGTCTAACCCCTCTGTTTATCTTTTCAAAAGTTTGGTGGGGACTCCTCCGCTATACTGAGGGAAGAGAGCTCAATCACGTACTCGCAACGGTAGGGAAATATATTTTCCTCTACAGTATCACCTACTCTTTAATCTTACTCTTGTTATGAAATTAATCTGTTTAAAAAAAGAAAACTATAAAGTTGACCTCCCTTTTTCTCAAAGAGTGAAAGGCCATATTATCGATTCACGCTATGGCATCCTCCTTTCTTTGGGCTATGAAGAATGTGACCAAACAGAGAAAAGTCCTAAAACTCTCTATAAAATTGAGATTGCTCCCTTTCCTGGATTTATGGATAAATCTCTTGAAGAGGCCTTTGAGGAATTTAAACTTGATCTCAAAAGGATTGAATTACCTAAGGGGCTCAGTTTTGGAGAATATATAGATTTCCTCAATTCTCAAAAGCTAACCCCTTCATCTTTCTTTGCCTTTATTCAAATTATTGATCAGGACTTAAAGGCCCAAGGAAATGAAATCAAAGGATGTGACATTAAAGAAAACTCACTTCTCTCCTTTGAACAACTTAAGGAAATGCCTGAACAGGCACTTCTTAAGAAATCCGGCCATTCAAAGACAAAAGTAAAAATATATCGAGACTCTCCAGAGGAAGTCGCAAAAGAGCTCAATCGTTTTCATGATGGAAAGTATAAGCATCACTTTCGACTTGATATGAACGGATCATGGAATGTGGAGAAGCTCAATCTTCTTTGGTCCTTACTCGTTGAACTTGGGTGTGAATCCGTAATCGATTATTTTGAAGAGCCTCTAGGTAAGTATGAAGAATATAAGGAATTGGCCGCTGAAATACCGATAATGCATGAAGAGTGCTTTCAAGAATACTTAAAGAGCCCCAATCAATCTTTAGGTCTCGTCTATAAACCTTCTCAAGTGAATTGGCCCACCCCCACTCCTAAGCGCTTGGTCATAAGCAGTTGTTGGGAAAGCCTCTATGGAATCTCCGCTTTAAAACGCTTGGCCGCCCTCTATCCTCGAGAATGTCATGGGCTTGGGGCGAAGATAGAGCTTCCTCTTTAGAAAAAAGAAAAAATAAAAAGAAAAAAAAAGACCGTTTTTACTTAAGTGATCACACTCTCGTAAAAACGGTCTATACACAATAAAACTAACTAACGTTTAGAGGTTGGTTAGTATTTTAAAACTTCTCCACTTCCTGTTACATGGAAGGTTTCAGAACTTGAGATATCTCTCAGAGCTGATGAGGCACGGTAATTGATTTGAAGAGTACCACCTGCGATAGGATCATCTAAACGCCCACGATTTGAAATGGACATAAGCTCTGTACTTGCATCAAATTGGAATCCCCAGCTCACTGCTACATTGGATGCTGTAACCTGAAGTCCTGTTACATACTTCCCTACGCCATCATATTGACCGTTGTACTGAAACTGAACGGTGTAATCAAAAGAGATCACGCTCATTCCAAGCATATTCTTATATTCGATTCTATAACGTTTTGCTTTAGGAGCACTCCAGTTTTCCATTTGGAAAAAGGCAGCATTAGGATCATCCGAAGTAGGAAGAATACTAATAGGTGTGCCCATGTCTACATTTACAACAGGTTTACCTTTTTTAATGATTTCCCAAACCTTAGTCCCAAAAGCAATGAGCTTATCAAGACTGGCAATAACAGTTCCTAAATCTTTAGCCGATGGTAAATCAAATTTCTGATCCATCTCACGAGAACCAACCTCTGTTGCTGTAATACTGGATATTACGAAGTAAGGGTCTGCAGCTTGAGCTCTCTCAATGCCTTTTTCTACTGGTTTCGCCGTTTGCTCAAAGCTTAAGTAACGTACATTACCGGCATGAGCTGAAGCAATAGAGGCCATCATTAAACTCAATAAGATCTTTTTAACCATTTTCTCTCTCCCTAGTTGGGTCCTTCCTAAAGCTAACTCATCTTTGGGAAGGTTTCCCGTTTTCCTTAACTTATGGCCAAGTTACAGAGTCCCACAGGACAACGTCAACTTAAAATGGCCTGCTTTTATTAACTCAACCTAATTTCAACTATTAGGAGAGCTAAATAGTGAAATAAATTTAAACGCAGCGAATAATTTTCTAAGTTTCGGTGCAGTTAAACTGTGTTCACTTTCATGAACAGTTATATAAAGACCTTAAGTCATCGTAAATCTTGTTCTTATTAAATCGTGTAAGAATTTCATGGGTAGGGTGGTAAAAATAACAGCCTGTAAGAAATTGTCACTAAACTGTCAGATATGGGCCTTGAATACATTACATGACGCATTGCGCACCCTTTCTATTCATCCTAAACTTACGCCCAATGAAAAGACCAAAAAGCTTGAGTAGAATCTTCATTATTCTACTTTTCATCCTTTCAACCAAAGCTCATTCCAATGAGTCATCGTCCTCTATTTGGACGCAAATTCTTCATACCTTTGTCGAAGGAGTAGGATCGGTAAATATTGAAAGCGCAAGCCTCGGAATGGACAGTGGCCTTATTCATCAAATTATCATTGGATCCGGTAGAACAGTAGAAAGAAATCCCTTTGCTACTGATGATTCCAATCAATTCTTAGTAAAAGATCGCCTACGTCTGGGGATTGAATTGGGTGCAGGGTTTGTCCTGGCCGGTACAGCAACCTACGTCCAAGAGTGGACCTTGGTTTATCCAGTCTCTAAGGCCATTGATGGACATCTCTCAAAGAAATTCATCGTTGATCTCTTTCTCCCTATAAGTGTTTCCCAATGGGAAGACTCTCAATTGCCTCGTGATTACACCGTGATCAGGGAGGCTTATATTGAAGGAAAAGGTCGGCTTAAGTTTGGTAACTTGCCTCTATTTTCATTAGGAAGTGAAAGCTCTTTTGGACGTGTGAACTTTCTAAAAACAATGGCCCGTCGTTATCAGAATGATCATTTAAAGATGATGATGGAAAAAGGGGCCTATCAAAAATTGGCCAATGAAATCTGGCTCAATCTTGGGGCCTTAAATATTCCCGTCTTTGATTCTCTCTATGGACTGGGTAGTTCAAGGAGAACATTCTATTCGATGGACCAAAAAGATTGGCGTAATCTCCCAAAGGAGAAACTTTATAGTGCACTCTTTAAGGGTCTACTCAACAAACAATCCATTCGTTTTAAGAATAAGGAATTGGCCATAGAAAGTGCGCATGAATTAAATCAACTTCTTCTTCCCTATCAGGAAAATGAGATCTGGGACACGCAGTACAAAGAGACTAAGACAAGCTTTAGCCTCTTTTGGCTCTATAATAGAGATACCTATCAACGAATGGACTCAATCGATTACTACAAAGATAATGAATATGAACAGTGGTGGCAGTGGGAGGATCGAAGAAATTTTGACTGGACCAATGGTATCCGAGGCGAAGTCTATCAATCTCAAATCCTCCTATCTGGAAAGAGAGAGGGATTTGAGATTATCGATCCCATTCTCTCTCTAAATTTAAGTATTGATGATGGGGAAACAACGATACAAGAATATCAAGATAATTATCTAGTGCTAACAAAGGAGCTCACCCCAGGAGCCCTTGCCAATAAGACCTTTCAAGAGACCATGGTTAAGCTACAATGTGAAAGTTGCTTTCCCGATATAAATTCAATCCAACGAATCAAATTATTCTACGAGGAAGAACATCTCCTTACTTTCCTTCAGGCAACACCAGAAGCTTGGCAACAGGCCATCGAAGAAGTGACGAATGAGAAATGGAGCTATATTGAAAGAAGTATGCAGACCCAATTTCATGACAGAAATAGAAGAAGGCTTAGGCAATCTCGAATTCCTCTAAAAGATATTCGATTAGGAAGAAGTATAGAGGCCTTCTTAAAAACAATGAGAAAAGCTCAATTAGCTTATCAAAATGGAAATAAGATATTGGCCTATCGACATCTTGGCTGGGCCTTTAGAAGTTCTTTCTATATGAATAATTTAAAAGGCCATAATATAATTTTGTTAAAGGCGATGAATCAGCTTCTCGTGAATAAAAAGAGTTCTCCCTACCATCAATGGAATCACCATAAGCTCTATTATCAAAACTCTGTACTGGCCGAAGCCACTTACCAAAATCATGAATCCGTACTTGAAAGAATGAATCAAACTCATTTTGCCTATATCTTAGAAGATCCATCAGAGATTTTTTATTTCTTTGACCTTAAACCCTAATTTAAGAAGAAAATCTTTTTTTACGCTTTACTTACGCATTTTTTTTTATATACTTTAATTATGGGACTTACAAAGAAACAACACGAAGTTTATACCTATATTAAAGAATACACCCTCAAAAATGGCTATGCTCCAACTCAAAGGGAAATCAAAGACGCTTTTGGCCTTAAGAGTTTTGGCTCAGTTCAAAGATATCTTAAATATCTCAAAGAAGGTGGCTACTTAACCCAAGATTGGAATTCAAAGCGAGGCCTTACTCTTGTAGAAGGGCAAGGCTTACAAGGTTCAAATAAGAGAAATCCTTCTCCTGAACCCTCCCTTTCAAATAGCGCGAGTATCCCCCTTCTCGGTGATATTGCCGCGGGTATTCCCATTGAGGCCATTGAAGAATGTGATGAACATATAAGCATCTCTCAAGAAATGATTAAGCCTGGCTTTAAGCACTACGCACTTAGAGTCAAGGGTGACTCTATGATTGAAGATGGAATTCTCGATGGAGATACGGCCATCATTAGATACGGAACTTCAGCCCATAAAGGTCAAACCATAGTGGCCATCGTTGATGGAGAAGCAACCTTAAAGAAGTACCAAAAGGATAAAGATCAAATTCAATTAATACCGGCCAATTCTTCTATGAGCCCTATTTTAGTGGAAAGGGATCAAGACTTTAAAATTGCAGGTCAATTGATTGGGATCATTCGAAGTTATATTTAATAAATGACAAGAATTCTATGACGGAAAAGAAAATCATCCATATTGATATGGACTGCTTTTTTGCGGCCATTGAAATGCTCGATAATCCAGAGTTACGAGGCAAGCCCATGGCGGTTGGAGGTCAAGCAGGGACAAGAGGCGTCCTTTGTACTGCTAACTATGAAGCTCGTAAATTTGGTGTACACTCGGCGCTAAGTTCTAACCTCGCCCTCAAGCGCTGTCCTGAACTTATTATCGTCAATCCCCGCTCCTATCGCTATCGTGAGGCTTCTCAGGAAATACAGAAAATATTCTATGAATACACAGACACCGTGGAGATGCTCTCCCTAGATGAAGGCTTTCTCGACGTCACTGACTATTGTCATAAACACCAAGTCTTCGCCACTAAAGTCGCAGCAGAAATAAGAGAGAAAATATTTTTAAAAACTTCACTGACCGCCAGTGCAGGAATTGCCAATAATAAATTCTTGGCCAAAGTTTCAAGTGATTGGAATAAACCCAATGGCCAATGGGTTATTCCTCCAGAAAAGGCAGCTGAATTTTCTTACCAACTCGAATTAGGAAAGGTCCCTGGAATAGGAGAAAAGACACTAGAAAAGTGTCATACCCTAGGAATCTTTAAACTAGGGGATATCAGAGAAAAAGGTGTCCTTTGGGCAAAAGATCACTTTGGAAAATTTGGACATTCCCTCTATCAGAAGTCTTGGGGAATCAGTAGTGATCAAGTGGGAAGACGCTCTCAAAGAAAGAGTATAAGTTGCGAAAGAACCTTCTCTCAAGACCTCAAAGGCATGCAAGAGATCGAAGAATATTTCCCTTTCCTTCTCAATGAACTCGAAGAGAGAATCATCACTTATTATGAAAAGATTGAACGAAAAAAAGCAGAAGACCCCCTTCTCTATTCTCCTCCTATAAAGAAGCTCTTTATTAAGATGAAAACCAAGGATTTTAAAAATCACACTCATGAATTCATATCTCCTATTGAGGAGCCCTGGACGCTAAAGAGTTTTGAATTTTCTCAATCTAAAATCTTTGAACAGCTTGGCCATTCTCTCTACACCCAAATTGGTAGACCTGCTATACGTCTACTAGGAATAGGAGTTAAATTGAATTATACTCAAAGTGATGAACTTGAGGGACTAGGTCAATTGAGACTTTTATAATTCTATGATTTTTGAAAATACGCTATCTCCATTTCTAAATGAGATCCAATCTCGGGAAAAGAATCCTTCCCTAGAGAGCTTTCCTCAAATACCAACTCTCCTTATCGAGTGTCCTCATCAATTAGAGGGATATCTTCATCCAAGAACTTCTCAGCATCAAGAAAATGGAAAGAGAGTCTATTCCCCTATTCATCGTTTCATGCAACGAATCTCCTGGGCCATGGAAAATAACTGGGTTCCGATTCTCTTAAGCGAACTTCCACCCAAACACACTCAAGAGCACAGACATCAACTCCAATTTGGTGCTCTCCTATGGCGCTGGCAAAGTGAAACATGGGAATTAAACCCCCGCTTTAATTCTCAAATTCCTCAACTTCAAAACTTTATTGAAAAAGCTTTGAATAGTGAAAAGTTAAAACTCATTGGCCTTTTCAGTTCTGGCTCTACGGGTCCTTCAAAACTCATTTTTCAAAGTCTAGAAAATTATCTGGCCTCTGCAAAACGTAGTGCAAAGCTTTTAAATCTAAATTCATCAACGCAAGTCCTAAGTGCGCTTCCTTGCTACCATAACGGCGGACTTCTTAATTTAATAAGGGCCGACCTCTATGGACACCCCCTTTTGATTACTGGTCATAAGGAGCTTCTCCCCCAGTGGAAGAAAAGCGCACCTGATATCATTATTGGAGTTCCCACTCAGCTTCTAGGGGGCATTGAAGAAAATTCAGCTCTTCCTACTCAAACATTCTACAGTGGTGGTGCGGCCATTGGAGCTGAGCTTTTGAAGAAAGCGCAGAAATTACTCCGTGTCATTCCCACTTATGGGCTAACAGAAAGTTGTGGGGCACTCCTATATCAAGATCTTTATCAAGACAATAATACAACAGGCTTCCAGCCCATGGATCAGGTGGACTTTAAAATAGTAAATCAAAGATTAAGCATTCGCTGCCCCTCTCTAGCTCATGCCATCTTTTCTTACCATCCCAAAAAGAATCCAGCTTGGAATCATCATCTCTATGACGGGAATCAATTCTTCACCACGAATGACAGGGCCAATCTCAGTGGTGATGGACATATCGAAATTTTAGGCCGCACGGATCAAGTGATGATTTGCTCGGGAGAAAATATTAATCCTCAAGAAATTGCCGACATCATCAATTCCTACTTCAAACGAAGAGAGATAATCGCCCAATTTCAAATTATGGCCATCGATGATGAAGTCAAGGGACAAATACCGGTGGCCCTTATCGATGGATTAGAACAATGGAAAAGTGAATTACGAGATGAACTGCGAGATGAACTTGTAATGGAACTACGCCAACATCTCTCACCTTTAAAAAGGCCACGCTACCTCATTTCTCAACCACCTATCCAATCCGGTATTAAACTAACTCACAGTGAGTTTAATCGTTTATGGAAAAATGGCGAACTCATCTACTGGAAGATTTAATGAAGAAGTATAATCGCGCACTCTTTCTCCATGGCTTCATGGGTTCACCCTCCGAGGGGGATTTTTTAAAGTCCTATGCCTTGGATCTCTACTGTCCCAACTTAAGTGAGATCGATAGTGACCAAAAGCTTCATCAATTTTTTAATGAACTCTATAAATATGATCCTGAAATCATTTATGGCTACTCCATGGGAGCACGAGTCACCTTACGCTATCTCTCTTCTCATATTCTCAATAAGAGTTTATGTAAGGTCGTTCTCGAGTCAGGAGCCCTCTTTGATTTAACTGAAGAACAAAAACAGGCGAGAATCTTAAAAGATAAATCAAGAGCGAAGGCAATCTCTACAAACTTTGGTTCATTCTTAAGAAAATGGTATCGCCTACCGATGTGGGGCGAACTCGATCCACTAGTAAGAGAAGAATGGATCACCCAACGATTGGCCGAATTCTCTGATCCCATAAAGAAAGAGGCCATGATAAGAAGTCTTCTCTTTTTTAGTCCCGGACAATTTTCTCATCGAATGAAATTAGAGAAGTGGCCAAGAAATATATTGGGCCTCTATCTCTATGGAGAAAAAGATCAAGCCTATAAAGATAGGGCGCAAAGTGCTTCAAAATTAAGGACCCCCATTCAATTTTGGGAAACTTCTAACTTAGGCCATAATCTTCATGCTCAGGCGCCTCTTTGGCCTTCAAAAGAACTGAATTTATTTATAGCGCCCTAATTTCTTGTCGCCCCAATTTTCAGAACTTTGCCCACTGGATTTTTACAAGTATCTGAAATAACATAAAAATATCGATAAAGAACAATTCTTTATGGGCCTTAAGCCCTTTTTAAGGCATAGAGGACCTATAATAGAAGGTAATTCCATCTAGAAATATATCTAGGAGACTCATATGAACGCCTTTAATCGAAAGAATGGAACAAGAAATAAGAGCTTTTTAAAACTCGCCCATTCTTATGCATTAAATTTAGTCCTTTGCTTAGGTTTAACTTGGACCCATCTGCCCGTATACGCCGCAGATAGTTCAGCGACCCAAGAGATGACGGACAGTTCAGATAGCACGGGAGCTTCTTCAGATGATCTCTCCACCTCGGGCTCCTCAACTTCAGAAGGAGCAAGTTCAGGGGGAACAAGCTCTTCTAATGGTAACTATACAAAAATTGAAGGGGACAATATTGATCCCAAGTCAAAAATGCTCCTCAGTAATATTGCACTCTTCGCGGCAACGATGGCCGCTCCTATCTTAATCAAGCAATGTAAGAAAGCTCCTTCTGTATGGATTTATGGCGGAACGGCAGCCATTTATCTTGCCAATGAGATTGGACTCTTTACTCGTTTTAAAAATGCCTCAGATGCGGAAATGGCCGCCTATCTTGGTCGAGGCGATGAAGATAAGCAAATTGACTCTTTAGAGTCTGCGGCCGAGCAAACAGATAAGGCCAAGAAAGCAGCGAAAACCAGGGCCCTCATCGCTAAAATCACAGCAGCTGGATTTGCTGCCGCTACGGCCATGGCCTTAGTTGAGAATTACACCTCATGGGTAAGTGCTGGGGGGTGCGGACCAGGTGGAGATTCAGCAGGTGCTACGACCCAAAACTCAATAAATCAGGCAGAGGAAAACGAAGAACTTCAACTCTACACTTATTCCATCCAAGAAAATATCGACAAAGAGCTCCTTGTTATGAATAGTGATAATTTTGATTTTCTCATTTCTTATCAAGAGCAAATTGATGTTTTGGAAGGAAAGAATCAATCCATTACACTTGATGAATATTACCAACAAAAGAGCGAAACTGCTGATTCGATCAATTCAATTAGTGAATTTAAGTCGGCCATCTTAATGGCCACAAACTTTGCTATTGAAACCCTATCTTCTCAAGCGCAAGCAGAAGAAAAATCAAGTGATGAAAAAGAAAAAACAGGGATTAATTGGACAGGTTCAGGGGTTAAGGCCATGGTAGGAATGCTAGGGGCTGGAGCTGGTGTAGTCGCTATGAACTCATCCAAGATCGCCAATTCAAAAATGGTAAAAAATCCCCTGACAAGAGCGGCTCTCTTTGGGGGAATGTCCGTATTTGCGATTGGAGCTGCTAAAGAAGCTTCTGATGCCGCAAATAAGCTAGATCAAAGAAGTGCCGAATATCGAAAGCTTGCCAACACCCTAAGAACTCAGGTGGGTCAAAATACAACAACAAGTAATGGCTCCACTAATCAAACTGTATCGGGAACAATATCTAAAACGGATAAAGTTTCTTCTTCAGGAAGTGACGATGTTAGTTGTACCACCGGAGGAAGTACGAGCAGTATTTCGGTTGATGAGAGCTGCGCATGTGCCAGTTCGAATTCTTGTAAGAAGACCAATATGCCAGAGATATCGGCAATGCCTGATTTTGCAGGAAAGAGTATTCTCTCCGATAGCTTAAAATCTCTGAAGTCAGCGGGAGATAATGTCTATGCGGGACGTCTTGAAGGTGCAGCAACAGATGCCCAATCACTTTCTAAGAATGCAGCTCGAATAAGTAAACTTAGAGATGCCCTAGTTAAGAAGATTAACAAAGATAATGTAGCTGCTGGTGGAAAAGGAAATTATGATCTCGATAAAATGGAAGATAAGTTTCAAAATCAACTTTTAAAGAGTGTTAATGACTCATTTAAGGGCCTCTCTCCTACTGAGCAAGCAAGCCTCGCAAGATTTGCACCAGCCCTAGGTGAAGGAGAGAAAACAGCAGAATCAGACTCTGAAGAAAGCTCTAGTGACACCACTGCCGCAGTTGGAGGAACAGGAGCCGTGGCTACCGGAGAAGCCGGAAATAAAAGCAACCAGGGATCCTCTTGGGACTTTAATTTTGATGAAGAAAATTCAGATACTGCTGTAGACCCAGAAGCAGCTGCCTTGGCCGAGGCCATGGCAAAAGAAGATGAAGACTACGTCATTGAAGGTGATATTAATGATGATCGCAACAAGAATATCTTCAAGATTATTACGGGACGATATTTAAAAAGTGCTTATCCCGTTATCTTTGACGAACAATGACAAATAATAAATAACGCTTTTCAAAAGAGCTACTCAATGGGGATCATCTAAGTTATGATCCCCTTTTTTATTAATATTAAGTGAATGAGTTGAATTCCATGGCCATTGAACAAAGACTAGCAAAGCGATATAAGCACCTACGTAAGTGGGCCAAAAGAAATCAAATTAGCGCTTTTCGCCTCTACGATCGCGACATTCCTGAATATCCCTATATAGTAGATCTCTACAATGACAAGGCCATCATCTATCTTCGACTCAATGATAAGGATATTGGAAAAGAGCACCATATTGAAGAACTCTTCCAAGGCCTAGACAAGCTAGGTTTTCCCAAGAGAAATTGCTTTGTTAAGAGTCGTAAGGTTAATAAGGGCAGCGAACAATACCAAAAATTGGCGAAAAAGAATATTATCGAAAAAGTATCAGAAGGTCCTCTTCAGTTTGAAGTTAATCTCAGTGATTACCTCGATTCAGGACTTTTCTTAGATCATCGCCATTGGCGCTCTCAATTTCTAGACCAAAACCTCACAGGCTTAAAAGCTTTAAATCTCTTTTGCTACACAGGAAGTATCAGTAGTGCCTTGGCCAAATCTGGAGCTCAAGTCACAAGTGTAGATTTAAATCCAAATTATATAGAATGGGCCAAGAGAAATATGATACTCAATGATATCGACCCCCATGATCATCACTGGCATGTAGGAGACTGCCTTGAGTATCTTAAAGAATGCGAAGATGAGAACCAAGAAAGATTTGATATCATAGTCATCGATCCCCCCAGCTACTCTGTTTCTAAGAAATTCAAAGGAACTTGGGATATTCAAAGGGATCATGTCTTCTTACTATCAACGGCCCACAAACTTTTAAAGAAGACTGCTTACTTTTCTACCAATCTTCGTAGCTTTAAATTAGATGAATCGATAGCCGAAAGATTATCCATAAGAGAAACAACACAGAAAACAATTCCAGAAGACTATCACGATAAGAAAATTCATAAATCATTCACCTGGAATGTCTGACCTTAACACTCCTGTTATTTTTTCTTGTTTATAAAAAAAATCGAGTTAACATATAAAGATCACAGGAGAATTTTTTGTCACAAGTTCATCAGCTCGATTGGGCCACTGGTTTATATAAGCATGACCAAGATAATCATTTTGTTATCTCTGCTCGTGCCGATCAGCTCTACTTGAAACTCGATGAAACAACTGAAGAAAAGCTCATTGCTCGTGGTGACGGTCTCTATCAAGTAGAAAAAACAGAAATAAAAGTAAAATTCCACCGTAGCGAAAATGGAGCAGCAAGTTCCATAACTCTCTTTTTTCCCGATAAACAAGTCGTTGCCACTCGTAAAATTCTCATTAGTCGTGACCAAAGCTTCTTCTCAAAAGTAAAAGAACTGGCCATATTTATTATAGTTGTCATCACTTTGGCCGCCCTCTCTCCCTTTATCTACAAACCTATTGCCAAAAGCTGCCTCGAAGGCTCATCTCCAACGGCCTGTCGTATAGCGAGCCTCTTTGCTCCTCTTTATACAACAAAGAAAGAAAGCGAAGCCATCCGTAATCAACTCTCAAGAACTGACTACTCTGAAACAAGGGCCGATGTACTCCAAGCATGTGAAGATGGAGATCAAAACTCATGCCTAGAAGTGGCCAAACAAAAGTATCAGATCGGCGCTAAAGAAGAGTCCTATAAAATACTCAAAAAGGGTTGCTTTGAATTTAAACACGGACTCTCCTGCCAACAGTGGTACAACTCCCTACTCACAGACTCACAAATCGCAAAGGCCACAGAAATTATGATCGAAGCCTGTGAAAAAGGTGTGGCCCTCGCCTGTCATGAATATGCATGGAAACTAAAAAAGGCCAAAGATAATCGCTATGTCACTTACTTTGATAAGGCCTGTGGCATGAATGAAGCCGAGAGCTGTTACGAGTTAGGAAAATACCATCTCCAATTCAATCGAAACCGCTCCTATGACTACTTAAAACGCGCCTGTTATGGATATCATCGAAAGGCCTGCGACCTTCGAGACAAGGTGGAGGCCTATTTTGATGCTGAAAGGAGTTGTTTAAAAGAGGATGACTCCCATGCCTGTTTTTTAATGGCGAGCTTTGAGTTTGACTATGGAGATCGAACTAAATCATTCTCCTACTATAAAATGGCCTGTGATAAAGGCAGTGCCCATGCATGTACTTTTCTAAAACGCTCTAAGGCCTTCAATGATTTTGAAAAGCAAGGCCAAGAAAAGCTTGATACCATCTAATAACTGCCCTATTAGAGTGGGGATAAAGAATTGATCATCATAGTTCAATTTTTTATCCCTCTGTAGTTACCTCTCTTTATTTTCCATGA
>CERC01008945.1_pt1 | contig 48040 bp, 39 predicted proteins | sample 530921 | NCBI WGS metagenome assembly CERC01 (sample SAMEA2621099, study PRJEB7988) | marine metagenome | isolation source: saline water (ENVO:00002010), including
TTCCGGACTGGCGCCGGGCAGGCTGGCGGTCACACTGATGACAGGAAAATCCACTTGCGGCAGCGGCGCCACCGGCAGCAGCCGCCACGCCAACAGGCCAAGCAGTACCAGCGACAGCGACAGCAGGCCGGTGCCCACCGGCCGATCGATGAACAGCCGCGACAGATTCACTGCGGCACCTCGGTGAGGGCCTCGTCGTCATCGCTCACAAAGCGCGAGCGCAGGCGATCGAAGAACAGATAGACCACCGGCGTGGTGAACAGCGTCAGCACCTGACTGACCAGCAGACCGCCGACCATCACCAGACCCAGCGGTTGGCGCAGCTCGGCGCCACTGCCACCGGCCAGCATCAGCGGCAACGCACCGAACAGGGCGGCGAGGGTGGTCATCAGAATGGGACGGAAGCGCAGCATGGCGGCGCGGTGAATGGCGTCTCGTGGCGACAGGCCCTGATGACGCTGGGCGTCGAGGGCGAAGTCCACCATCATAATGCCGTTTTTCTTCACCAGACCGATCAACAGCACCACGCCGATGACCGCAATCAGGTCGAAGGCCTGACCGCTGATCAGCAGCGCCAGCAGTGCGCCGACCGTCGCCGACGGCAGCGTGGAAAGAATAGTGACCGGGTGAATGGCGCTTTCATAGAGCACGCCGAGCACCACATACATGGTGATAATCGCCGCGAGAATCAGCCAGAGACTGTTAGCCAGTGAGGCCCGGAAAGCCTCGGCCGCGCCCTGAAAGCGGCTTTCAATCCCCAGCGGCAAGGCGATCTCTTGCTGCACGGTTTCAATAGCTGTCACCGCCTTGCCCAGCGAGATCCCCGGCGTCAGATTGAACGACACGGTGGCCGACGGGAACTGTCCCTGATGATTAATCAGCAGCGGCGCCTGACGCTCTTTCACCGTCGCCACACTGCTGAGTGGCGCGGGCTCACCGGACGACGTCGGCACATAGAGATTTTGCAGGGCGCTCAGGCCGGTGGCCTGACGCTGATCCACTTCCAGCACCACCCGGTACTGATTGGCCTGGGTAAACAAGGTGGCGATTTGCCGCTGACCAAAGGCGTTCTGCAGCGTATCGGCAATGGATGACACGCTCACCCCGAGGCGAGCAGCCGCGTCGCGGTCGATATCGATATACGCTTCCTGCCCCTGCTGTTGCAGATCGCTGGCGACATCCTGCAGTTCCGGCCGCGCGTTCAGCGCGGCGATCAGCTTGGGCACCCACTCAGCCAGATCGTCGCTGCTGGCCGCCGTGAGCGTGAAGCGGTACTGAGTGCGGCTGACGCGATCTTCAATGCTCAGCTCCTGCACCGGCTGGAACCAGGCGTCGATACCGGGCACTGACTGGGCGCGCTCTCGCAGCCGCTCGATCACCTCGAACACCGATTCATCCCGCTCACCGTGAGGCGGCAAACTGATTAACATGCGACCGCTGTTCAGCGTGGTATTGGTGCCGTCCACACCGATGAACGACGACAGGCTGCTGACGCCGGGGTCTTCCAACAACGCCGCCGCCAGCGCCTGCTGACGGTTGGACATATTGGCAAACGAGGTGGTCTGCGGCGCTTCGGTCACCACCTGAATGGCGCCGCTGTCCTGTACCGGGAAGAAATCTTTATCCACCAGCAGATACAGCAAGCCGGTGAGCGCGATAGTGCCGAGCATGACCGCCATGGTGGCGCGCTGGCGTTCCAGCACCCAATCCAGTGCAGTGCCATAGCGTTGAATCAGCCGGGCAATCAGGCCCCGGTCTTCATCGAGTTCCAGCGGCTGGCGCAACATGCGCGCACACATCATCGGCGTAAGGGTGAGCGAGACCACCAGCGAAATGCCGATGGCGACCGCCAGCGTCACGGCAAATTCGTGGAACATGCGCCCCACCACATCGGCCATAAACAGAAGGGGAATCAGCACGGCGATCAGCGACAGGGTGAGCGAGACCAGCGTAAAGCCAATCTCCTTCGCACCTTTCAGCGCCGCGTCCATGGGCGAAGCGCCCTCTTCGCGGTGGCGGGCGATGTTCTCCAGCATGACGATGGCATCGTCCACCACAAAGCCGGTGGCGATGGTCAGCGCCATCAGGCTGAGGTTGTTAATGGAAAACTCCGCCAGATACATGAAGGCGAAGGTGCCAACCAGCGACAGCGGCACGGCGATGCTGGGAATGATGGTGGCGGGCACGCTGCGCAGAAACGCGAAGGTGACCAGCACCACCAGCGCGATGGCGAACAGCAGCTCTTTCTGCACGTCGCGCACCGAGGCGCGGATGCTGTCGGTGCGATCGCTGAGTACCGTCACGTCCACCGCATTGGGCAGGGTTGCGGCAAGCTGTGGCAGCAGCGCCTGCACGCGGTCGGCCACATCAATCACATTGGCGCCCGGCTGCTTCTGCACGTTCAGCAGCACCGCAGGCTGGGTGTCGGCCCAGGCGGCGAGGAAGCGGTCCTCGGCGCCGTCGACAATCGTGGCAACATCACCGAGCCGCAGCGGCGCATCGTCCACCCACGTCAGAATCAGTTTTTCGTAATCGTCCACCGAACGAATCTGGTCATTGGCGTCGAGCATGGTGCTGCGATAGGGGCCGTCGAAGCTGCCCTTGGGCTGATTGACGTTGGTGGCCGACACCGCCGTGCGCACGTCGTTGAGGCTGAGCCCGTAGGCGGCAATGGCGGTGGGATTGACCTGAATGCGCAGCGCCGGACGCTGACCGCCCGCCAGACTGACCAGACCCACGCCCTGCAACTGCGCCAGCTTCTGGGCCATGCGGGTGTCGACCAGATCGTGCACGGTGGGCAGCGGCAGGCTCTCGGAGGTGATCGCCAGCGTGAGAATGGGCGCGTCGGCGGGGTTCACCTTGCGGTAAATGGGCGGCGTGGGCAGGTCGCTGGGCAGCAGACTGTTGGCGGTGTTCAGCGCGGCCTGCACCTCCTGCTCAGCCACACCGAGATCGACCTCCAGTGCAAACTGCAGGGTAATCACCGAGGCACCACCGGAGCTGGTGGACGACATTTGCTTGAGGCCGGGAATCTGGCCGAGCTGTTTTTCCAGTGGCCCGGTAATGCTGCGGGCGGTCACTTCCGGCCCGGCACCGGGGTGGAACGTGAATACCTGAATAATCGGATATTCCACCTGCGGCAGCGCGGCCACCGGCAACAGGCGCCAGGACAGCATGCCGAGAAACAACATCGCCAGCATCAGCAATGAGGTCGCCACCGGACGAAGGATAAAGGGACGGGAAATATTCATCGCCGGTGACTATGCCTCCGATGAGGCAGTTCTTTTGGGCGCCGCGCCGGGCGTTTTGGCGTCCTTGTCATCCTTCGCGCGTTCGCCGTCTTTCGGTGGCTCGCGACCGCCTTCCGGCCGCGGGCCCATTGGTCGCTCGCGCTGCAAACCGCCGACCGGCAGTTCCAGCGCGGCGGATGCCCCCTCGCCATCGACCACAACCGGGCGGCCATCACGCAGGCGGTCCAAGCCTTCCAGCACCACCTGATCGCCCGCTTGCAGCCCCTGGGTAATCACAATCCGGTCGCCGTCGGCGGCGCCGAGGGTCACCACTTTCAAGCGGGATACACCGTCTTCCACGGTGTAGACATAGTCGCCCTGAGAGCCGTGCTGCACCGCATCCGCAGGCACCATCAATACATTGTCGACCTGCTGCACGCGCAGGCGGACGTTAACAAACTGATTGGGGAACAGCGCGTCGTTGTCATTGGCAAACAGCGCGCGGGCACGCAGGGTGCCGGTGGTGGTTTCGATCTGGTTATCGAGGGTATGCAATACCCCGCGGGCAATGACGGTTTCGCCGTCACGGCTCAGCGCTTCCACCGGCAGGGCAGTATCGCCACGCATGGCTTCGCGCAGCCCCGCCACTTCCACTTCGGGAACCGTGAACAGCACCGAAATGGGTTTGGTCTGGGTGATGGTGACAATGCCGTCGGCATCGTTGGCGGTAATCAGGTTGCCCGCATCGACCTTGCGCAGACCGAGACGACCGGCGATCGGCGCGGTGATGTTCGTCCACGACAGTTGCAGGCGTGCATCGGCCACCTGTGCCTGTGAGCTTTTGTTGGCGCCCTTCAGCTCGCGGACCAGCGCCGCCTGACTGTCGAGTTCCTGCCGGGCAATTGAGTCCTCGGCATACAATCCCTGATACAGGGCAAGATCGACCTGGGCATTTTCCAACTGGGCTTCGTTCTGCTGAAGCTGGCCCAAGGTCTGGTCGAGCTGGGCCTGATAGGGCTCGGCGTCAATGCGTGCAAGCACGTCGCCCTTGCTGACCTCGGCGCCTTCCTCGAACAGCAGTTCCTCCAGCACACCACCAACCCGGCTGCGCACCACCACGGTGTTCAGCGCGCTGACGGTGCCGATTGCACGCAGTCGCACATCGAGGCTGCCCTGCTCCACCGGCACGACCCGCACAGAGGTGGTCATGCCGCCGAAACCGCGCATCGGTGTGTCGCTTTCCGTTGAGTCACCGCTGAGCAGCAGGTAGCTGGTCCCGGCAAGCAGCAGGATCAGCAGGGCCAACCAGGCGAATGTTTTCTGCTTTGGGCTCAGTGGCGCGCGCTGAGTCATACGGCGGGGTCTCCAGAGGAATCACGTGTAGAAGGTGGTTATGACCACCGATAAAAAGCCTGTATACAGACCTCATCCCGAAGACAAAATCTCTACACAGGCTCAAGTTAAACACGGCAGCGGCAAAAATCCCTCGCGCAATCTACACCTTGTAGAGGCCGTTCTACTGTTAATACCGAATCAGCACATCAAAAGGTGCATCGGCGAGGTCATTTATTTGCCGCCGATTTTGCCAGAGGGTATCACGCGTGCTCGGCTGCCTCCCGCGCATCATCCCCCTTCAGGCGTGCCACCAGTCTGACGACCACCACATAGAACAGCGGCACAAAGAAGATGGCCAGCAGCGTGGCGGCAATCGTCCCGCCGACCACACCAGTGCCAATGGCATGCTGGCTGCCGCTGCTGGCACCGCTGGCCACCGCCAGTGGCAGCACGCCAAACACAAAGGCCAGCGAGGTCATGATGATCGGCCGCAGCCGCAACCTTGCCGCATCGGCGGTCGCCTGCAACAGCGGCTTGCCCTCCTGCTCATATTGCGAGCGGGCGAACTCGATGATCAGGATGGCGTTCTTCGCCGCCAGCCCCATGGTGGTCAGCATGCCGACCTGAAAATACACATCGTTGTTGAGGCCTCTCAACCAGGTCGCCACCAGAGCACCGAGTATGCCCAGTGGCACCACCAGAATGACCGCAAAGGGCACCGACCAGCTTTCATACAAGGCGGCCAGACAGAGGAACACAATCAACACCGACAGCACGTAGAGCATGCCCGCCTGCGAACCCGAGGCACGCTCTTCATACGACAAGCCGGAGTATTCCATGCTGATACCGGAGGGCAGTGTCTGGGCTATGCGCTCCACGGCTGCCATCGCATCGCCGGAGGTATAGCCCGGCGCAGCGGCACCGAGAATCTGGATCGCGGGCAGGCCGCCAAAGCGCTGCAACTTGGGTGAGCCATAGGTCCACTCGCCGCTGGCAAACGCCGAGAACGGCACCATGCCGCCGTCGGCATTGCGGACATACCATTTATCGAGATCTTCCGGACTCATACGCGATGACCAGACACCCTGCACATACACCTTTTTGCTGCGCCCGCGATCGATAAAGTCGTTTACGTACGTCGAGCCCCAAGCCGCCGACAGGGCGTTATTGATATCGTCCAGCGACACCTGCAAGGCGCGCGCCCGCTCATCGTCGATAATGACCTCATACTGCGCCTCGTAGGGCGGTCCGTTGGGGCGAACCATGGTCAGGCTGGGCTCTTGCGCGGCCATGCCGAGGAACTGCCCCATCGCCTGATCGAGCACTTCCCGCCCGAGACCGGCGTTGTCTTTGAGGTAAATATCAAAACCGCTGGCGGTGCCCAGCTCGATAATGGACGGCGGCACAATGGCAAAGACCCGCCCTTCACGCAGGGTAGAGAAATAGGCATTGGCGCGCTCTGCCACCGCAAAAATGCTCTGCGACGCCTCCGGGCGCTCCTCGAAGGATTTCAGACTGACAAACACATTGGCCGAGCTTTGACCGCGACCGGCAAAGTTAAACCCGATCACGGCGTGTACCGAGCGCACGGTGTCGGGTTCGTTTTCGTCAAAGTAGTGACGCAGCTTGGCGACCACCTCTTCGGTCTGGGCCGCCGTGGAATTACCGGGCAACTGCACCTGCACGACCATTACCGACTGGTCTTCTTCCGGCAGGAAGGCCGAAGGCAGTACGTGGTATACCCACGCAGCCAGACCACAGATCAGCAGGTAGGCGAGAATAAAACGACCCCGGCGCGCCAGCACGAAGTTGACGCAGCTTCTGTAACGCTGAGCGCCGCGGTCGAAACGGGTATTAAACCAACGGAAGAAACGCAGTTTGCTGTGGGCTTCGCCGCGTTCAACAGGTTTGAGAATGGTGGCGCAGAGCGCCGGTGTGAAGAACAGGGCCACCAGCACCGAGAAACTCATGGCCGAGATAATAGTGATGGCAAACTGCTGGTAGATAACCCCGGTCGATCCACCGAAGAAGGCCATGGGCATAAACACGGCCGAGATAACCAGACCGATGCCGACCAGCGCACTCTGGATCTGATCCATGGATTTACGGGTGGCTTCCTTGGGCGACAGGCCCTCCTCGGACATGATGCGCTCGACGTTCTCCACCACCACAATGGCGTCGTCCACCAGCAGGCCGATCGCCAGCACCATGGCAAACATGGTCATCACATTGATGGTAAAGCCCAGCGCGAACATCACCCCGAAGGTCGCCATCAGCACTACCGGCACCGCGAGTGTGGGAATAATCGTCGCGCGCAGGTTCTGCAGGAACAGCAGCATGACCAGGAAGACCAGCACCACGGCTTCAATCAGCGTGTGCACCACCCCTTCGATCGACGCCGCCACCACCGGCGAGGTGTCGAAGGGATAAACCACTTCCACGCCCTCGGGCAAATACGGCTGCATACGCTCCAGTGTGTCTTTAACCGCTGCCACGGTATCCAGCATATTCGCACCGCTGGCCAGTTTCAGGCCCATCGCCGCCGCCGGTTTCCCCCAGTAGTGAGAAGAAATGGAAAAGTTCTCGCTGCCCAGCACCACGTCGGCCACGTCGCTGAGGCGCACCTGCGCACCGGAAGCATCCACTTTCAGCAGGATGTTTTCGAATTCCTCGGCGGTTTTCATCCGCACCTTGCCCACGACCGTGGCGGTGAGGCGCACTTTGTCATGGGCGGGCAGGCCGCCGAATTGTCCCGATGACACCTGCACGTTCTGGCTGCGAATCGCGCTGATAACATCCTGAGGCATCAGGTCGTAACTGTGCAGCCTGGCCGGGTCCAGCCAGATGCGCATGGCATAGGGCGCGCCCATCACCATGAAATCGCCGACCCCGGTCGTTCGCGCGATGGGATCGCGCAGCGTAGACACCACGAAGTCACCCAAGTCGGCGGAACTGAGGCGGCCATCCTGCGACACCAGTGCCAGCACCAGCATAAAGCCGGGTTTGTGCTTGGCTACCCGCACGCCCTGACGCTGCACTTCTTCGGGCAGCATGGGCATGGCGAGTTGCAGCTTGTTCTGCACCTGCACCTGAGCGATATCCGGATCGGTGCCCTGCTCGAAGGTCGCCACAATGGTGATGTTGCCCGTCGACAGGCTTTCGGAGGAGATATAGCGCAGACCATCCAGACCATTGAGCTGCTGTTCAATGACCTGCGTGACCGAATCTTCCGCGGTAGCGGCCGACGCCCCCGGATAGTTAATACTGATGCCCACCGCTGGCGGCGCGACATCGGGGTACTGGCTGACCGGCAGGCCGCGAATGGACAGCGCACCGCCCAACATCAGCAGAATGGCAATCACCCAGGCAAAGACCGGGCGGTCTATAAAGAATCTCGACATGCCGGGCCTCGCTTATTTCGCTGCTGTGGTAAACGCGGTGCTCATGTCCACGGGCGAGGCCGGGGCGCTGGGCGCCACCGGCATGCCCTCCCGCAGCATCATCGCGCCGTCGACAATCACCTGATCGCCGGGGGCGACGCCGCTTTCCAGCAGCCAGGTATTGCCGACGGTTCGCAGCAGGGTGACCGGCCGACGCTCAGCAACATTGCCCTCGCCCACCAGCCATACAGACGCCTGCCCGGTAGGGTCGCGCAACACGGCTTGCTGGGGCAGCAGAATCGCATCGTCGCGACTGCCCTCGTTCAGCTCGGCATGCACAAACATGCCCGGCAGCAGTTCGCCGTCGGGATTGGGAAATTCAGCACGCAGTGTCACCGAGCCCGTGCCGGGATCGACATTGACCTCGGAGAACTGAAGCTGACCGCTGTGAGCATAGCGACGGTTATTGCCCACGTGCAGGGTAACGGTCGCCTCGCTGTCGGCCGACAGTTGCAGACGACCGGCACGAATACTTTCACGCCACTCAAGAATCCGACTGACCGGCTGGACCACATCGACATAAATCGGATCGAGCTGCGTGACCACCGCCAATTCCTGAGCCTGCGAGGCGCTGACCAGCGCGCCCTCCGTCACCATGGAGCGACCGATTTTCCCCGCAATGGGTGCGCGAACGACGGTGTGCTGCATATTGATATTGGCGACTTCCAGCTCGGCCTTGGCGGCCTGCAAGGCGGTGAAGGCATCGTCATATTGCTGCTGACTGACCGCCTTGCTCTTCAGCAATTTGCCGTAACGGGTCCACAGGTTCTGGGCCGTTGCCAGACCGGCCTCTGCCCTGGCCTGCTCGGCCCGATAGGGCGCAGGATCGATCTGATACAGCGGCTGCCCTTCTTCCACGGCCGCACCTTCGTCAAACAGCCGCTTCAGCAAAATACCCGACACCTGCGGCCGCACTTCGGCCACCCGATGCGCCACAGTGCGCCCCGGCAGCATCACGGTGCTGTTCAGCTCACGCGCGTCTACCCGATGCACACCAACGGGAGCGGCAGCGGGCGCCTGTTCGGCGGGTGCCGCCGACTCCCCACATGCGACCAGCGCCAGCAGCGCGGCAGCCACAAGTGGGCGAAAGCAGGGAGAAACAAGACGCGAACAGCTCATGGAAAGCAACTCCTGACAAGATTGATGCATGTATCTACTAGCGATACACTGTACCGCATAGTGGATTTACATGGCAATAGCGAATTGCTATATTGCGCGACACCAACAAGGCATAATTCTAAAAACACAGGCTCTCCGCCCCGCAGACGCTGCGGTGGTGACACGAGATTTAAAGGAGTAAGCAACGCGCCATGGCAAACAACGGACGCCCCTCGGGCGAAGACTCACCCGGCGGCATTCAGGTCATCGCCCGAGCGGCGGCGATCATGCGAGCACTGAGCGAACACAGCAGCGGGATGAGTCTGGGTGCCATCGCCAAAGACATTGATCTGCCTCGCTCGACGGTGCAGCGCATCGTCAATGCACTGAAGCAAGAGGGCTTGGTGGAATCACTCAGCCAGAACGGCGGCCTGCGCCTGGGGCCCGAGGTCAGTCGTCTGGTATTCCAGGCCCAGTGCGACATCATCTCGCAGATTCGGCCGCACCTTGAGGCCCTGCACAGTACACTCGGCGAATCCGTAGCACTTTGCCGACTGAGCGGCAGCCAGGTCATTGTTGCCGACACGATTACCGCCGAGCGCGAACTGCGCATTGTCTTTCCCGTCGGCACGATGCAAATCCCCATCTACTCCACGGCGTCGGGTAAATCCTTGCTGCTGGACATGGATGACGAGGAGGTAGAGCGCCTGCTGCCGGAGGACATGCCCAAGCTCACCGTACACACACGGAGTCGCCAGGCACTGCTCAAGGAATTGAAAACCCTGCGCCAATCGGGCATCGCGACCGACTACGACGAGCACACCATTGGCATAACCGGCTTCGGCATTCCCGTCGAAACCTATCAGGGGCGCTACTGCGTGGCTGTGGTATTGCCGTCGGCCCGTGTCCCTGCCATTGAGTCCGACATACGCGAAGGCCTGTACCGCTGCAAAGCGGATATCGAAGCCAAGCTGAGCACCGAACTCTAACGACGCTATCCATACGCTCTCCGCCAGATCAACTGGCGGGCTCCCTCACCGCTCTAACACATAGGCCTTGCGCGCGAGCACAAACAGAACATATAATAAGAATCGTTATCATTTTACTTATTGGCAGCGCTAGCACTAGGGAGTTCAACGGTGTCCCCTTTGTTTAATCTTCTCCTCACCGGCGGCCCGGTCGTCTGGATACTCGGCGTGTTTTCCATCGTCAGCCTCGCCGTCGTCCTGCTCAAGATCTGGCAGTTCTGGGGGCAACTGAAGCTCTCCGATCGCAGTGCAGAAGACGCCGTACATCGCCTGCAAGAACACCATGTGAACGAGGCTCTGCTGCTGGTCAAAGGCGCCAAAAACCCGCGCTCCAGTGCAATTCGCGACACGCTGGAAACATTGAACATTCCCGGGCTCAGCGAAGCGCAACAGCGCGAAGAAGCCTTCCGGCGCGCCCGTGGCCGGGTGCTTGAGCTGGGCAGCCAACTCCGCATTCTGGAAGTGATTGCCACGCTGGCCCCACTGCTCGGCCTGCTGGGCACCGTGCTCGGCATGATTGAGGCATTCAAGGCAATGGAAGCCGCTGGCGAACAGGTTGATCCGGCGGTTCTGTCTGGCGGTATCTGGCAGGCGCTGCTGACCACCGCTGTCGGTCTGGCGGTCGCCATCCCGGTATCCCTGGCGCATAGCTGGCTGGAGCGCCGAGTCGAAAACGAAAGCGCCGGTATTCAGGACGCGGTAGAACGCGTGCTGACCCTGGCACCGTCACTGCCCAAAGCACAGGCGAAGAAGCAAGACGCAAAATGAACGCCCTGCTGCCGCCGCGCCCGCGCAAAGCCATCAGCCTGACGGCGCTGATTGACGTGGTATTTATCCTGCTGATGTTTTTCATGCTGACCAGCAGTTTCACAAAGTGGAACAGCCAGCAGATTAAGGCCAGCGTCGGCGGCGACAGCGTTGCCGCCACACAGGATAAGGACATGCAGTTTTTACTGCTGATGCGCGACGGACAAGCTGCCGTCTTTAAAGGCAGCGAGCGCAGCGGTGCCGAGCCGCTGGATCAGGCATTGCTGCGACTGGATGCCAAGGCGCTGGTCACACTGATTCCCGATGCCGAGCTGACCGTCCAGCAAATCCTCGACAGTATCGCCACGCTGCGCCACGCGGAGATTACTCAGATCTCGCTCGGCCAGAGTAGCCAGTTATAAGTTTTACGCCGATGAATTCACTCCTCCACAGCAAACTGCGCCGCGGCAGCAGCGACGACAATATGATCCCGCTGATCAATATTGTTTTCCTGCTGCTGATTTTCTTCATGGTCGCAGGACAGATGCGCGCCGGACTGGTCGGCGACATCACCCTGCCCGACGCCAATCTGGAGACACCGACGCCGCCCAAGGCCATCGCCATTCAGATTGACCGCAGCGGCCAGACCTATCTGTTCGGAACCCCCACCAGCATTGAAGACATCCAGCAGCAGCTCCAGGCGCTGCCCGCAGAGCAGCCGCTGAATATTGCCCTGCAGGCCGACCGAGAACTCAAAGCCGCGCAACTGGACACGTTGCTGGCGGCACTGCGCGGTCTGAGCAACGCCACCACCAGTCTCTACACCAAGAAAGGGGCGAACTGAGCTCATGCCCCGTATCTCCTGGCCCATTGCGATTGCGGTATCGCTGTTAATCCACGGCGGTCTCGCGATTGGATACTGGCAATCGCGCCCCGCGCCACATCAGGGCGGCGCCATTGGCGAGGGCGAATACGGATTTGAGATCGGCCTGGGGATGGCCGGCTCCTACACCGATGCCGTTGCCAGACAGAAAGCCAAACAACGCCAGCAGGAAGCGGAAGCCGAGAAACAACGGGAGCGTCAACAGCGGGAAGCAAAAGCCAAGCAAGAGGCAAGAAAACCCAAGCCGGAGCCGAAACCCAAACCTAAGCCCAAACCCAAAGCGCCTGCGCCCGTCGTCGCAAAAACCGCTGAGCCCAGCCCGGCGGAGGCGGACTATCAACACAGCGAGACGCCGCCGACGGCAGAGTCGCCGTCACCCGCGCCCGCCGCTGAGCCCCCCAAGCAAAACACCGTTGCCAGCGCCGCGCCCAATGACACCCAGTCACAGGCTTCCCGAAAAGCCACCGGGTCGGGCAGCCAACAAAAACTCGGCGGCCGCCCCGGCGCGGCCCGCGATTATTTCAGCACGCTGATGGCCTGGCTGAACCACCACAAGCGCTACCCGAAAATCGCCAAGAAAAACAAAGAACAGGGCATCGTGAAACTCAAGTTCACGATCGCCAAAGACGGCAGCATTTCCAACGCCAGCATCCATACCGGTTCCGGCCACCGCCGCCTGGATGAGGCGGCGTTGAAAGTGCTTCAGGATGCCGACCCGGTTCCCGGTATTCCGGATGATCTCGGCCGTGACACCCTGACGCTCGTGGTCCCCGTCGAGTATTCGCTGCTGTCTCGATATTGATCCGGCGGCGCCCGCTATAGCAGACCGGGAATCAGCGCCCGGCGCTTCGCCGGGTATTCGTCAAAGGTCTCGTGATACCAGCGGTGATTGCTCAGTGCGCGCGGCAGCAAATTCGCCACGGTCCACAAAACAAAGACCGCCCCCGCCAATGACCAGCTGGCAATCGCCCAGCCTGTCCAGATCAGAATTTCACCGAAGTAGTTGGGGCAGGAGATATAGTTGTACAACCAGCCTCGGGGAATCTTGTAGCCACTCTCCCCCGGCTTACGCAGCGCCGCCAGCATGGCATCGGCGCGACGATTGACCCAGAAACCCAGCGCAAAGATCAGTACACCCAACCACAGGCGGGGATCGACCAGCCACTGGCCATAATCTGCGCCTAATTCAGACCACGACAAGATGGCCGCATTGAGGAAGGCGATACCCAGATTGGTCAGCACCGCCAGCGCCGGAATCAGCAGTGGCGTCTTATCGGCCGGTTTCAGTTTGCGCTTGAAGGGGTAGATAAAGCTGCGATGAAAATAGTGAAGCTGCCACAGCGCAAACAGCAGCAGCGGCGCGGGCGTCAGCGCGTGTTCGCCCATAAAGAAGATCACCGCGAAGCCGATGGATGACGGCGCCTCCATCATCACCCATGACCAGCGCGTGGGAATTCCCGGCCCCCACCACCAGGCGAGATTACCGTCGTTGTGGCGACCGTAGGCGGCCTTCACTATCCACTGCAGCACCACAAATACCAGTACCGACATGATCGCGTAGGCCAACAGCAAATCGTTATAAAACGCGGCGATGGTCATAAGTAGCGCATCCCTGTGAGTTGTTCTGACTGCTCCCACAACTGCCCACCGACGGCGCGATCGGTGGCAGCCTTGAGCACCGCAAGCTGTTTAGGAGAACCACGGAACTGGAAGGGACCGGCGGGGCCGATATATTCGCCGCCACGCAGGGTATCGACGGTAGCGGCATAGACACTGGGTAAGGCGCCCTGCTCTGCGCTCTGGGCCAGCAACAGATTACCGAGGCGAGCGATGTGTTGCCACAGGCGTCGGCTCACACTGGCTTGCCCACTATCGGCAAAGGCCACATTGGTCGATGCATACCCCGGATGTGCCGCCAGACTGATCACCGGGCTGCCTGCGGCAGCGAGTCGGCGTTGCAGCTCGGTAGCAAAACAAAGATTGGCAAGCTTGGCACGCCCGTAGGCAGCGACCTTGCTGTAGGGTTCGCGCTCCCAGTTCAGGTCGTTGAAATTCAGTGTGCCGCGCTTGGCGGCGAGACTGGAAACGGTCACCACCCTCGCCGCAGGCGCGGCCTGCAATGCGGGCAGCAGTGCACCAGTCAACAGAAAATGGGCAAGGTGATTCACCGCAAACAGCATTTCGTGACCCGCGGCCGTGCGTTGTAAAGGCAGGCCCATGACCCCGGCGTTATTGATTAACAGGTCCAGCGACTGCTCCGATTCCAGATAGCTGTCCGCGGCCTGTCGCACGCTGTCCAGCGAGGCCAGGTCCATCGGCAAGACCAGCAGCGAATCGCGTGAGCCCACGCGGCTCGCCAAACGCTGCACGGCGGCCTCCGCGCGTTCGGCGCTTCGACAACCCAGCCATACCTTGGCGCCACACTGCGCCAACATCAGCGCTGACTGGTAGCCGATACCGCTGTTGGCGCCGGTGATCAGCACCCGCTTCCCTGAAAGGTCCGGCAGCGAGGCCGGCATCCATTTGCCCATATTCATTATCCTTATGTGTCCGGCAATTCGCTGGCTGGAGCGAGTCCGGGGACGACTGATATAGTAGCCGAAAATTCGCTACAGGCTCCGCTGTGACTTCTCGCGCACTCTGCCAAGGTTGTGATCGCCCACTGAGCACCTGCCTCTGTCAGGCTATGGTTCAACGCCACAGCCACTATCGTCTGACCCTTCTTCAGCACCCCAAAGAAGCTCGCCACGCTCTGTCGTCGGCGCCGCTGCTGGCACGCGCTATTCCCGGCAGTCGCCTGATCGTCGGCGAGCACTTCGAGCCCGAATCACTGCTCGGCCATGACTGGCAACAGCATAGCCTGCTGCTGTATCCCGGCGAACCCGCCATGAGTACGAGCGAGGCCAATGCCGCTGACATCACACAGCTGATTATTCTCGACGGCACCTGGCGGAAAACTGCCAAGCTGCTGCACCTTAACCCCTGGCTCAATGCGCTGCCGCGACTGGCACTGAACGTAGACCAGCCCAGCCGCTATCGCATTCGCAAATCGCCCCGCGCCGATGGCCTGTCGACCATCGAAGCCGCCGCACAGGCACTGAATGCCTTGCACGGTAACCGCGACTACGACGCGATTCTCGGTGCCTTCGAGTTGATGATCGACCAGCAAATTCGCGCCATGGGTGAAGACACTTACCGGCGCAATTACTCGGACAAAAGCTGAACCTGATCCAGCCCCAACATCGCCAGCAAGCGTGTCATCAGACTGCGGGCGTCCAGCGTTGGATCAGCAGCCAGTGTCAGCGCGGCCTCGGCCAGCGCCGAAATGACCATGCGGATCAACAGCTCCGATTCAGCATCGCTGAACTGCCCGGCAAGATGGGCCTCGACCGGCGCCTTCGCACTCCCCAGTAAAGACTTTACCTCCCGAAACACGGAGGTCTCGGGCCAGCGTTCGCGCCCGAGCACGTGGGTGGCATCCATCAGCACCACACGACTGAAGCCCGGCTCCTGCATCACATTCAGAAATAGCTCCCACACGTCCGGCAGCACCCAGGAGCCGCGAGAACGCATGGCGGCCATGCGGCTGGCGAGGCGATCTTCGTAATACTCGGTCACCGCCGTGAAGAGCTGCAGCTTGTTGCCGAAGTAGTGGTAAATCGGCGTCACCGTAATCCCCGCATCCTCGGCGATGTCCGCCAGCGATGTTTCCGCAAAGCCGCACCGACCAAAGCGCTCGGCCGCACAGCGCAGGACTTTTTCTTTGGTCTGCCGCCGCCGCTGCGCCTGCGTCAATCGCGTGGGCGGCGCCTTTTCCTGACTGGCACTCATCCAGCCTCCCATTCATATATTTGACTTATATAAGATGATTATATATCTTCACCGGAAATTTATGTAAACACACTACACAAAAAATAAAAGCACAGGACGATCACCACCACCGTGATCGCGACATAGATACAACACTCGACATAACACTCGACACAGCAACCACCATAACAACAGGGACAACGCCATCATCATGTCTGTTCATGCGTTTACTGCGGTCCGCCCCAAGCAGCAAGGGTCCGACCTGCGATGAAAGTACTGCTTACCGGCGCCTTCGGCAATCTGGGGCTGCTCTGCCTTGAGCGCTTGCTGGCCGACGGCCATGAGCTGCGCTGCACCGATCTTGATGGCGAGGAGCAGCGAAAACAGGCCGCCCGGTTTAGCGGGCAGTGCGAGATCGTCTTTGGCAATATCTGCGAGCCGCAATTTCTGCCCGGACTGGCTGAGGGGGTGGAGGCAATTGTCCATCTGGCCTCGCTGCTGCCTCCAAATACCGACAAGCAACCCGCACTGGCCGAAGCCGTCAACGTTGATGCAGCGAAGGCGCTGATCGACTGCGCGGCCCGACAGACGGCCCCGCCACTGTTTATTTTTCCGTCATCACTCACCGTGTTCGGCCCGTCCCAACGGCACAATCCCACGCGCAGCAGTGACGACCCGGTGGAAGCCTCAGACCACTACACCCGGCACAAACTGCTGGTGGAAGACTACCTGCAACGCAGCGCGCTTCCCTGGATCATTATGCGTGTGGGCGTGTCGGTCGATGCCCGCACTACGAAAACTGAGCGCCAGGTGCTGCGCCAACTGCTGGGCGTACACCCGGACACGCCCATGGAATACATCCATCCCAAAGACGTCGCCCGCGCTATTTCCAATGCGCTTAACACGCCGGAAGCCCGGCACAAGATCCTGCTGCTGGGCGGCGGCGAGAGCTGCCAGATTACTCATCACGCGTTTATGAATGCCGCGTTTACCGCATTGGGCCTTGCGCAGAAGCCCGGTATTCACGGCGAAAACAATTACTACACCCACTGGATGGACACGCGCGAAGCGCAGGCGCTGCTGGACTTTCAGCAACACAGTTTCGCCGATTATCAACAGGAACTCCGGGACAAATTTACCCCTATCCGCCGCTGGACAAGTCCGGTCAGACCGCTGCTCAGGCCGCTGCTGCCCGCACTGCTCCGACGGCTCTAACCACGCCATTCCACAACGCAATGCATACTGATAATTCTAAAGGGACGACCATGCATCACTACAAACGCTACCCGCTGCCACTCGCTGTGGCATGCATGACCATTGGCGCTACCCCCCTGGCACTGGACGCCGCCGAGCAGCGCGCCAGCGGCCTGATCGAGGAGGTCGTCGTCACCGCAAGGAAACGCGCGGAAAGTATTCAGGAAACGCCGGTTGCGGTGACCGCCATCACCGGCGACAGCCTGCGCGAGCAGGGCATTCTCGCGGCGGAAGAGCTGAGTAAGTCAGTGCCAAGTCTGCAGATCAACAACAGTACCTCTCCGCAGATCTTTATTCGCGGTATCGGTCAGCGCGCGCCCTTCGCCCGCTTTGATCCCTCTGTCAGCGTGTATCTGGACGGCATTTTTATTCCCCGCCCCGACGGGCAGTTGCTGGACACGATTGATGTCGACAGCGTGCAGGTCTTGCGCGGCCCACAGGGCACGCTGTTCGGCAAGAACAATACCGGCGGTGCACTGGTGTTTACGCTCACCAAACCGGGCGAGGAATTTGGCGGCTATATTGATGCCGGCCTGGGCAACTACAACGAGCAGCGACTGCAGGCGGCCGTCGACATGCCGATCAACGACGAGCTGTTTACCCGGGTATCGGTCAACACCCGCCGTCGAGACGGCTTTCTGAAAGACGCTACCGGACGCGAGAACCAGTCCATTGATCGTCTGTCGGCGATCTTTCAAAGTCGCTGGCTGGCCAGTGACGAGCTGACGGTCGATGCCTTTGCCTTTGTCGGCCGCACCCGCGAAAACTTCCCCTCCTATCACTGCCGCATCAATAACGAAGACGCGTTGTTCGTGAATGGACTGGGCATTCTCTGGCCGGGCGATACCGATCCGAACAACCCCTCGGCCTACGTCGACAACTGTAATGCCAATGCCCGCGACGCGCAGCCGGACCTGCACACCAATCAGGGGGATAGCCAGCGACAGCGCAAAGACAACGACGAGCTGATGCTGGGACTGACCTTTGATTATCAGTTCAGCGACAACCACAGCATGAAGGCCATTTTGGGCTATCGCGATGCGACCAAGATGAACCCGCAGACAACGGCGGACGAAGGTGGCCCCGCCGAGTTCTTGCGCGCCGACCTGCTGGGCGACAGCATTCAGGAGTCACTGACACTGGAACTGCAGTTTAACGGCGTACTGTTCGACAGCGTCGACTATGCTGCCGGTATTTTCTATCAGGACGAGTACAAATCGGAGCGTTTCAATACCGCCAACCCACTGGTGGGCTCGGAGCCGATTAACTTCCTCGGCCTCGCCGCCGGGCAGGCGGGCGTTGATATTGCCGCCCTGACGGATTTACTGGAAACGGTCACCGGACTCATCCCCGGCGGCACCGTGCCGCTGGTTGCCGCCGCCCTGCCACTGGCAACCGTGCAGGATTTTGAAATCGACGGCCAGACCTTCGCCGCCTTCACCCAGGCAACCTGGCATGTCACCGATCACTTTGAGCTGACACTGGGCGGACGCTACACCGAGGAAACCCGTGACTCCTACCTGGTGACCCGCAGCGCCGACCTGGAGGAAGTCACATCGATCGTCAGTGGCGCCGATCCGCGCTTTATTCCGCTGCTGCCGTCGATGGGCGCCATGGCGTTTCTCGGCCGCTGGTCGCAGGACCCGCTCACCATTGCCAACAATATACTGCGCGAGCAATTTCCCGGCGATATTCGTGCGCCGCTGGGCGATGCCAAGATCGACACCCGCGAAGACACCTTCCGCCAGTTCACCCCGATGGCCTCTGCCGCGTATATCTTCCCGGAGGAAATGCTGGATGGCAGCCTGATCAATTCCGCCATGGTCTACGCCACCTGGAGCAATGGCTTCAAATCAGGCTTTCAGGAACCGTTTGGCCTCGACGGCCTGAGCGTAGTGGAGCCGGAAGAACTGGAAAACCGCGAAATCGGCATCAAGATCGACGCTCTGGAGCGCTCGCTGCGAGTCAATCTGGCGGCCTATTCCATGACCTTCAAAAACATGCACCTGATCACCGTCAACGTCGATACCAACAACACGCTGGTAGTGGGCTCCCAGAACGCCGGGGAATCGGTGATTGAAGGGGCTGAGCTGGAAGTCATGTGGTTCCCGAGCATGAACACCATGATCAACCTCACCTACAGCAACAACAACTATCGCTACGAAGAGTTCATGGATAACGACCTCAAGTCGCTGGCATTGCGCGGTGAGTATGTACCGATAGACCGCTCTGACGAAGAGTTTGCCGTCTCTCCCGAAGAGACCGCGTCGCTGGGTATTCAATACACCTTGAACACCGACATCGGCCGCTTCGTGCCGCGCCTGGACGCCAGCTATAAAAGCGATGTGTATCTCGGGCTGGATCGCGGTGCCTGGGAAGCCGCCAAACGCAAAGAGGCACTGTCTTACGCCGATGCCTATGTCCTGCTCGACGCTCGCGTGAGCTGGAGCAACCACGAGGACGACCTGAGTATTGCCGCCTACGTCAAAAACCTTACTGACGAACGCTATGAGATCGGCGCGGTGTCAGCCGGGGACAGCATCGGCACCTTCACCAGTGTCTTGGGCGAGCCGCGCATGTATGGCGTGGAAGTGCGCAAAACCTTTTAAGCGTTTTTCATAGGTGCTCGAAAGAGCCTTGGGCAGACCTCGGACTTCACCCGCTGAGGCTGCCCTTTTTTCTTAGCTGGAAGCCATCACCATGAAACTGGAACCGGGAAAAACCGCGCTGATTACCGGCGCGGCAGGCGGGCTGGGCAGTGCGCTGGCCAGAGCACTGGCTGCGCGCGGCTGTCATCTGGCGCTGGTCGATATCGATCAGCAGGCACTGGAAACGCTGGCGGCGGAGCTTCGCGGCCCGACACTGAGCGTGAGCTGTCACACCGTGGACCTGCGCAACCGTGCCGCGATTCAGGCACTGGCAGAGGACGTACGCCAGCAGCACTCAGCGCTGCATTTGCTGATTAACAATGCCGGGATCACCCTGCAGAAGAGTGTAGAAACACACAGCGAGGCCGACTGGCAGCGTGTCTTTGACCTGAACTTCTGGGGCACGGTGAATAGCTGCAAGGCGTTTTTGCCAATGCTGAAAACCACCGGTGGCGCGCATATCGTGAACCTGTCGAGCATGGCGGCCTGCTACGGTATGCCCAGCCAGAGTTCCTACAGCAGCAGCAAGGCCGCCGTTCAGGCCTACAGTGAATCGCTGCGCGCCGAGTTGCGCGGCCAGCATATTGGCGTGACTTGCATAAACCCCGGCGCCATCAACACCCAGATGATTCAGGCCACACTGGGCGAGTCGGATGATATTGCTCAAGCCGAGGCCAATATGGCGCTGGCTCAGCGCTTTGGTATTGCGCCGGCCAAAGCCGCGCAGAAAATCCTGGCCGCCCTGGAGCGCAATCAGGCGCAGCGTTTTATCGGCGTCGATGCCAGGCTGTATAGCCTGCTGAGCAAACTGTTTCCCGCTGCAGTGTCATACGCGCTGGCGAAAAGTTATGAGCGCGTGAGCGGTCGCAATGAGGCGCTAACCGACCGCCCTTAGTTCATCTTGTCGCAGGCGCTCATCACCCGGTTGCGCCCATGTTGCTTGGCGCGATACAGCTGCTCATCGGCCGCCATCAGCAGCGGCAGACCTTCACCGTCTTCCAGCGGGATCTGGGTGGCCAAGCCAAGACTGACGGTGACAACTTCGGCCACCGTTGACTTTTCATGGGGAATCGCCAGCGACTCAATGGCCTGACGCAGCCGCTCAGCCAGGTGCATGGCACCGGCGTGATCCGTCTCGGGCAGCAGGCAGACAAACTCTTCCCCCCCAAAACGGGCCAATACATCGCGACCGCGCTCAACATTCTGACTCAGCGTTTTGGCAATCGCTTTCAAACATTCATCACCCTGCAGGTGACCGTAGTGGTCGTTGTAGCTTTTGAATTGGTCGACATCGATCATCAGCAGCGACAGGGCTTTGCGATTACGCAGGCAAGATCGCCATTCGGCGCGCAGGCGATCATCCAGAACCCGGCGGTTGGGCACGCCTGTCAGGCCATCCATCGACGCCAGATTACGCAGGGTATCCGCCTGCCATTTCAGCGTCAGATGGGTCTTTACTCGCGCTTTAACAACGGCGGGATTCACCGGCTTGCTGATAAAATCCACAGCCCCGGCAGCCAGCGCGGCCGATTCTTCCTCCGGGCTGTGCTGCGAGGTCACGAAAATCACCGGAATCGCCGCAGTATCCGACTCAGCCTTGAGCTGCCGGCAGACTTCCAGGCCGTCCATATCCGGCATCAATACATCAAGCAGCACCAGATCAGGCTGGTTCTGATGACACATCGCCAGCGCTTCCTGCCCGCTGGTGGCCATAAACACTTCGTAGTCATCAGCGAATAGGGGATAGAGCGAATGAATATTCACCGGCTCGTCGTCCACAATCAACAAGCGAGGAACGTGCTCGACAGATTGTGTAGGTCAGGCCATCAGCTCGTCACTGTGTGTGGCGAAAGGTCTCGGCATTTACTCTCCTTGCTCCGACTGCGCGGCAAGCCAACGGCCCAAGGTTTCTGCAGCGGCGCTGAAATTCAGCTGATTCATGGCGGGTTCTATCTCTCTCATTACGGGGTGTCGCCCCATCCCTTTTGTTTTGATCTGGCGGTACACGGCCACTGCCCGCATATTGTTCTGTTTCAAGAGCTGTTGAAGCTCATTGGCCAGAGCTTTCATCGCCTGTTCATCGACAGTGTTGATGTCGGCCTCACGGCTATCATTGCCGCTATCCCGCGCCACCCCCTTGAACACCGAACAAGCCTCATCCAATAGCACTCGCGCTTCATTAATCGCAGCACGCGGGTCCTGCTCCTCGTCCCGACAAAGCCGCTCGGCTGTGAGCAGGCTGTCGGCCAGCGCATTTGCGCCCAGCGTTGCAGACGCTCCGCGCAAACCGTGCAATAGGCGCGCCACCATATCACGATCGCCAGCGTCAAGCGCGCTGTCTACCGCCTGAAAGCTATTGCAGTGATGCTCGGCAAAATAGGCCAACTGCTCCATCAGCAGTGACTTTTTGTTTCCCATGCGTTCCAGCGCAGCGGAAAGATCAAAGCCTGGCGGCGACGGCAGACTCCCGGACTCCGACTCATCAACGTCATGCGCCACACGCTCAGGCACCGAAGCAAGCGGCTTGCGCCCACAAGCATTGAGAATACTGGCAACCAGCACCGGCAACTCAAAGGGCTTGCCAACGTGATCATCCATACCCGCATCGAGGCAGGCCTGGCGATCGCTGGGCATGGCATTGGCCGTCATGGCAATGATCGGCAGCGACGTCAGTGCAAGTTCCTGGCGAATCTTGCGGCTGGCGGTAAAGCCGTCCATCTCCGGCATTTGCAGATCCATCAGCACCACATCAAAATCCTGCCGCTCGCGAAGAAGGTCCACGGCGATGCGGCCGTTTTCCGCCAGCACGATCTGCGCGCCCTCCAAGGCCAGCAATTCTCTCGCGACCTGCTGGTTGGTGGGGTTATCCTCGACCAGCAAAATCGTCAGTCCGCGCAACGACTGTACCGCCGGACGCTCATCTGTTTTGACAGGCGATGCTGGCCGTTGCTCATCCAGTGTGCCCTCAACCGCCCGATAGATATCGCTAGCCGTAGCAGGCTTTGCCAGAAACGCGTCGAACAACTCCTTTGGCGAACGCCCTTCGCTATCGTAGGTTTCCCAACTGTGGGCGGTCACTAAAATCAGTGTTAAGTGCGGCGCGACGCCATCGCGCAATCTGGCGGCCAGTTCGCAGCCATCCATACCCGGCATGACCCAGTCGATCAGCGCCGCATCGAAAGACTCGGCGTTTTCCTCCAGTATCGCCAAGGCCTCAGCGGCACTGCCCGCTTCCTCACACTGCCAGCCCAGCGACTCGCAGGCGCGAACCGCTACCTGCCGCGCCGCGGTGTTGTCCTCCACCAGCAACACCCGTCGGGATTGCTGCGGCGTCTCGCTGCCTTGAAGTACCTCGCCCAGCGACTCAGCGTCGGCTTTTAACGGCAGCGAAAAAGAGAACACACTGCCGCGCCCCTCTTTGCTGTCCAGCTCCAGCTCACCACCCATCAAATGGATCAGGCGCTGGCTGATCACCAGCCCCAGCCCGGTTCCCCCGTAGCGCCGCGTGGTGCCCGCTTCAGCCTGAGTAAACGATTTGAATACCCGCTGCTGCTGTTGCTCGGACATCCCGATACCGGTGTCGCGCACGCTGATACCCAGCACCACATTATCGCCCTCGCGGTATTGCACAATAATGCCCACGGTCACCTCACCCCGTTCGGTGAACTTCACGGCATTACCGGCCAGATTGAGCAGCACCTGTTTGATACGCAGCGCATCACCAAGCAGTCGGGCGGGAATCTCGGGACTGATATCGAACAGCAGCTCCAGACGGGTTTCGTCCAGCTGCATAGTCAGGATATTGGCAACGTCGCGCAACAGCTGCTCAACGCTGAACCACTGCGGATCGAGCTGCATTTTGCCCGCGTCAATTTTGGAGAAATCCAGAACATCATTAATGATGCCAAGCAGCGCACCCGCCGCATCCCTAGACTTGCGAACATAGTCACTTTGGTGGTCATCGAGATCAGTCTGTTTGAGCAGAGTGAGCATCCCCAGCACGGCATTCATCGGCGTGCGAATTTCATGGCTCATATTGGCGAGAAACTCGCTCTTTGCACGACTCGCCTCCTCAGCCGCCACCTTGGCCTGCTCCAACTCCAGCAGCTCAGCCTTGCGGCGAGTCAGGTCGATAACGATGGTGAGAAAACCGAGGTCCTCATCATTGCCATTGACCAGCGAACTGGTTTTCAGCAGCACGGGGAATTCACTGCCATCACGGCGGGAAAAACGCCACTCGCGCTCATCCTGAAAACCTTCACGCAGCAAGGTGCGGGTATCCAGCTTGCCGCCCTGAACCTCGGCGGTGACATCCACCGCATCCCAGAAGTCGCGCCCGACAAAGAAGTCGGTGATGCGCTTTTGATCCACCACCTCCTCAGCCTTGTACCCGAGCATTTGCTCCGCCGCCGGGTTGAACAGACGAATACGCCCACTGGGGCTGCTGACCACAATGCCGTAGCCAGCGCGCTCGAGAATCGCCTCCTGCATGGTCATCGCCGACCGCAGCTCGCGGGTGCGCTCCGCCACCTGCTCTTCCAGCTCCAGATTGAGCTTGCGCAGCTTGGCCTGTGTTTCGCGCATCTCCCGAACATCGCGAATAATACTCGCGGCACCAATGACCTTGCCGTCTTCACCTCGCATCGGCGAGACGTTCACCGACACCTCTATCAGACGGCCATCACGATGCTGGCGCAAGGTCTCGAACGGCGGCACCGCTTGCCCGGCTTCCAGCGTTCGCTTCAATTCTTCATACTCGCTCTGGCGGTCGGCGGGCACAATTAATGTCGACACAGACTGACCCAAGGCCTCTTCGGCGCTGTAACCAAACATGGCCTCGGCCGCCGGGTTCCAGTTGGTAATCTTCGCTTGCTTATTCAGCCCAAGGACCGCGTCATTGCTTGCCTGGATAATCGCCAGCAACTCAGCATTATTGGCAATCGCTGCCTCCCGGCGGCGGGCATTCACCAAGAACTGCAGAATCAAGATCAGCGCGAGCAGCAGGAAAGCCCCGAAGGTCAGCAGATTCAGATTGCGGGAGTGGCCAACGTAGTCGCCAATGGCATCGTCATTGGCCACCAAGGCCAGGAAGACGGCGTTATTCCGATCATAGTCGATGTGATGCATCGCCACATGCCAGGGACTGTCGGCCGTGGTATAGGCGCCGGCGTCGCTGCGCATGGGCAAATCAAATTGCTGCGCCCAGCGGTAGGGCTCCCCGAACTCAAAGGCGTAGCGTTTGCTGGCATCGGGGTGTAACAGGAAGTCACCCTCCGGACTGAGCAGATAGACATCCAGCCCCACAGGCAAATCCCTGCTGAGCAATTGCTCCGCAAAGCTGAAATCCACATTGACGACGAGCAAGCCCAGTTTGCGCTGCTGTTCGTCAAACAACGGAGTAATTAAGCGCAAGGTCGGCACCAGGGGCATTTCGATCCGCCCCAGCTCCCGATTGAGGTTAATCGCGGAGGCGTAAACGCCCCGATCCTCGCGGGATACCGCTTCGATATAGTAATCGCGCTGGGACTTGTTCTGTAGCTCGGCGTCAGCAACCGGCCACAGTTCCCCCGAGCTGAGTCGATCTACCCGAACCAGCTCCTGACCGGGGTCCACAGCACTGATGATGCGAAGCTGCCGAATCTCCTCCCGCTGGCGCATAAGCGACAGGAAGTCGTGATGAAGTCGGCCTTTCTGGGAGGCATCCAGCGCGCCAGCTTTCGCCATCGCCGTCTGAACCGCTGCCACGGATGACAACTGAGAAAGCATCTGAGTGTCACGCTCGAGCAAGTCAATACGACTGCGCAAGCTGCTGCTGCGAGCGTCTAATTGTTGTTGCAGTTGGGTATTTAAGCGGGCTTCTGCCCGCGCAGTGGCAAAATGCTCGGACAGCGGAAACAGGAAGACGAAAGCCACACCGAATACCAGCAACACCAGCAGTATCAGCCGCGCTCCCAGTATGTCGATACTCTCTCTTATCGCATTTCTCAAGCCAGGGGCTCCCGTTTCTTATGTTATTCGGCCAACTGCCGGCATCAGCGTTCGAGTATGATTCTAGCTCGTTGTTCAAATTCCGGGTCGATAGGCGCGACAGCGGGCGCGCCGAAATGCGCAAGCCAGGCATCCTGAACACACTGCATAGCGTGGACCCTGGCGTAATACTTGTCATTGGCGGGAATTAAGTGCCATTCAACCGGAGAGCTGCTGTACTCCAGCAAATCCTCAAAAGCCGACTGATACTCAGCATAACGCTGAAAGGCGCTCAGATCCGAGCCCGTCAACTTCCAGTGCTTCTCGGGATTATTCAGCCGCGCCAACAGACGCTGGCGCTGGGTCTCCTCATCGATGTACAGCAGGATTTTGAACAGCAGAATGCCGTCATCAATCAGCATCTGTTCAAACTGGGCAATTTCCCGACGCGCGCGTTCTACATCGTGCAGGCCATTTTCTACCCGCTCAATCAGTAAGCGCCCGTACCAGGAGCGGTCAAATACGGATATCTGTCCGGGCTTGGGCAGGCGTTCCCAGAAGCGCTGCAGATAATGCTGTCCGCGTTCGCGTTCATCCGGCGCGCCGGTGGGATGCACGCGCACACTGCGGGGGTCCATGTAGCGCAGTGCCCGCCGCAGCAGCCCCCCTTTGCCAGCGCCATCCGGCCCTTCCACTACCAGCACCGCACGCTGCCGGTTGCGGAACAGACTGAGCTGCATCGACATGAGCGCCAGTTGCAGGGCATCCATCTGCAGCTGGTAATCCGGTTTCGACAGGCTCGGGTAGGTCAGTTTATCCAGCGAAACCATCCGGCCACTCCCTTGCAATGCTCGACAAAGAGTTACTGTACCCCGATTCTGCAACTCCGCGAAATCCGTGTTACACCTCACTGCCCAACACGTCACAGAAACCAAATTCCTGCTTTGTCCGTAAACAAGGCAAAACGTCAGCAGAGAGCAAAAGCATGATTTCCAAGGAAGCGACCGCCGTGCACGAGGCCCTGCTCAAGGCCGGGCTGGAAACGCCCATGCGCCCCCAGAGCGCACTGAGCAATGAACAGAAAAAACAGCGCATCAGCGACTTAATGCTGGGTGTTATGGAGACTCTGGGGTTGGATCTGAGCGATGACAGCCTGGAGGAAACCCCGCACCGCATCGCCAAGATGTACGTCGACGAGATTTTCTGTGGTCTGGATTACAGCAACTTTCCCAAGATCACCAATATCGACAACAAGATGCGGGTAGAAGAGATGGTGAAAGTCAGTGGCGTCAGCGTCACCAGCACCTGCGAGCACCACTTTGTAACGATTGACGGGGAGGCAACGGTTGCCTATATCCCCCATGACAAAGTTATCGGGCTCTCCAAGATCAACCGCATTGTGCGCTTCTTTGCACAGCGTCCTCAGGTACAGGAGCGCCTGACGCAGCAAGTGCTGGTGGCGCTGCAAACCCTGCTGGAAACCGAAGATGTGGCAGTCACCGTGGATGCCATCCACTACTGCGTGAAAAGCCGCGGCGTGATGGACACCAATTCCCGCACGCAAACCACCGCGTTGGGGGGTAGCTTCAAAACCGATCCCGCCACCCGCAACGAGTTCCTCAGCCAGAGCTGCCGCTAGTCGGCAGCCCCTTCCGGAGACAGCCGCGCCAGGGGAATACGCAGGGTATTCCCCATGGCACTTCCCGGCTGTCCGACCATTTCATCGTAGGCACTTTGTTGCACCAGAAACTGGGGACAGGCACTCAGGGACAAGCTCTCACGCAAGGCCGGCAAGTGCCGCGAACTGAGTCGTTTCCCGTGGTGATACAAAGCTCGCCGCTCACCGTTAATCACGGCCATGGCACTGTATAAACCGCCATCCAGCGCGTGAATTTCCAATGCGCTGGCGGCATGACTATCAATCTGTTCCAACTCAAACCGTTTCATAACAACCTCCATTGACCTTGGCTATACGCCTGCGGTCCTCAAAGGGTTCTCGCGGCTGTGGCATAATCGCCCACCTCCCTTTCCATCAAGAAGGATTGCCCTGATGACGCTCCCGACGCTACGCGATGCCAGCCTGATCCAAAAAGGTCGCTATGCCATTTTGCAATTTGAACGCGATGACGTGATGAATGCCCTGACGGGCACCGCGCTGATCGACGATATTTGCGATGCGATCAACTGGGCAAACGCCAATACAGAGATCAGTTGCCTGATCCTGACCGGCGCCGGGCGCGCCTTCAGTGCAGGCGGCAATGTTAAGGAAATGCGGGATAAACAGGGCATGTTCGCCGGTAGCGCCAGCGAAATTTCGGACGCCTACCGACGTGGCATCCAGCGCATCAGCAAGGCGGTATTCAACGCAGAAGTGGTCACCATCGCGGCCGTTAATGGCGCCGCCATCGGCGCGGGCTTTGATCTCTGCTGCATGTGCGACCTGCGCATCGGCAGCGAGAACACCCTGTTCGGCGAAACCTTTATCAATCTGGGGCTGATTCCCGGTGATGGGGGTGGCTGGTTCTTGCAACGTCTGGTGGGCTACCAGCGCGCGGCCGAACTGACGTTTACCGGACGACTGGTCAAAGCCGACGAGGCATTGTCACTGGGTCTGCTGCTGGAAAAAGTGAGTAGCGACTCACTGCTGGCACGCGCGGAAGCGATGGCTACCGACATTGCCAGCAAGCCCCCGATCACCCTGCGCCATACCAAGCGCCTGTTGAAACAGGCGCAGCGTCAGGAATTGAACGACTTTCTGGATGTGTGTGCCGACGTGCAGGCGCAGTGTCACGGGACTGACGACCACGCGCTGGCAATCGATGCCTTTTTCAGTAAAACGCCAGCGACCTATACGGGACGCTGAGCGCCGGTACCGCCGGTGCCTTCAGTCGCGCACCGGCTCCACATCAACCCGGTCCACCACGCCTTCGCGCTCGTCAAACACTTCCATGCTGACCGTAAAGCCCCAGAGTCGACTGAGGTGTTTGAGCACTTCTTTGGCCTCGCCGGTCAGCGGCCGGTCGCGCAGCCGGGTGTAGCGCAACAGCAGTGAGCGATCGCCCATGTATTCGTAGCGCTGCACCTGAATATCCGGCACCAATACGTCGCGGTTGTACTGCCGCGACAGCAGGCGACGCACTTCGCGATAACCGTCTTCATTGTGAATCGCTGCCACGGTCAGGTGATCGTCCTGATGCTGGTCGGCAATCGCAAAAAGGTGGAATTCGCGAATCAGCTTGGGGGACAAGTACTGAGCGATAAACGACTCATCCTTGTAATTGCGCATGGCAAAATCCAGCACCTCGCGCCAATCCTTGTCGACAATATCCGGGAACCAGGCGCGGTCTTCCTCGTCGGGCTCCTCACAGATGCGCCGCAGATCGCGGAACATGGCAAAGCCCAGCGCATAGGGATTCATACCGCTGTACGCCGGGTGATCGTAGCCCGGCTGCATGACCACATTGGTGTGGGATTGCAGAATCTCGAACATGAAGCCATCGTCGACCAAACCGCGATCATAAAGGGTGTTAAGCAGGGTGTAATGCCAGAACGTCGCCCAGCCCTCGTTCATTACCTTGGTCAGCCCCTGGGGATAAAAATACTGCGCGAGCTTGCGCACAATACGCACAATTTCCCGCTGCCAGGTCTCCAGCGTCGGCGAGTACTTCTCGATGAAGTACAGCAGGTTTTCCTGAGGCTCGGCGGGAAACGCCTTGCGCGATTTTTCCGGTGTATCCGCATCGTCTTTGGCGGAGCGCGGCAGAGTGCGCCAGATTTCATCGTACTGCTTGCGGGCATGCTCGGCGCGCTCGTGCTGACGCCGCAGTTCATCCTGGGCCGACAGCGGCGAAGGCCGATGGTAGCGGTCGACGCCGTGGTCCATCAGGGCATGACAGGCATCCAGCGTTTCTTCCACCTTGTCGATGCCATACTTCTGCTCACACTCGAAAATATACTTTCGAGCAAACACCATGTAATCGACAATCGCGTCGGCACTGGTCCACTGCTTGAACAGGTAATTGCCTTTGAAAAAGGAGTTGTGACCGTAGCAGGCATGAGCGATGACCAGCGCCTGCATGGGCATGCTGTTGTCTTCCATCAAGTAGGCAATGCAGGGGTCGGAGTTGATCACCAACTCATAGGCCAGTCCCCGCATGCCGCGCCGATAGGCCTCTTCATTGCGGATAAATTCCTTACCGTAACTCCAGTGGGTATAGCTGATCGGCAAACCGACTGAAGCGTAGGCATCGAGCATCTGCTCAGAGGCAATCACCTCGATCTGGTTGGGATAGGTATCCAGACCAAATTCAGCGGCGATCTTGGCGATCTCGCTGTCATAGCGCTGAAGCAGCTCGAAGTCCCAGTCGCCGCCGTGAGACAGCACGGATTCTTCTCGACGCGTGTTGGCAGTATTCATGCGGCCTCCCGCTGGAACAGCTCCCGAAGTACCGGATAAACATCACCGCGATGCATGACGCGAGCGAGGGCAAAGTTGGGATCGCGCAGCTGACTGTACGCCGCCGCCAGTGGTGTCACGCTGTTGGGGTTGTCCGGCACTTCAACATAAGAGAAGTAACGACACAGCGGCAGAATATCGGACTTCAAGCGCGAGGCACTGCGCTGGGGATCGCTGCCGAAAGCATCGCCATCCGACACCTGGGCACCGTAGATATTCCACTGCTCGCTGTCGTAGCGGTCGGCGATAATCTCCAGCATCAGATTCAGGGCCGACATGACCACGGTGCCGCCGGTCTGCGGATCGTGGAAAAAGGCTTCTTCGTCCACTTCTTCCGCATTGGAGGTATGGCGAATAAAGACCAGTTCCACCTTCTCGTACTTGCGGCTCAGGAACAGGTAAAGCAGTGTGAAAAAGCGCTTGGCGAGATCCTTCTTCTGCTCCGACATGGACGCCGACACGTCCATCAGGCAGAACATCACCGCGCGGCTGATCGGCTTGGGCTCCTTTACCTTGTGGCGGAAACGCAGGTCGTATTCATCCAGAAACGGCACACGGGCAATGCGATCCTTCAGGGCCTGAATCTCCTCGGGATCACCACCCTGTTCTTCCAGCAAGCGAAGTTCACGTTTGAGCGGCGCCGTCAGCGCAATTTTCCGCGCCATGGCGTTTTCCAGCGAGCGGCGCACTGACAGATTGGCCGGCACGCCACTGGGGGTATAGCCCGCCCGGCGCATGGTGAACTGACTGGCATCGCCCAGAACGGTGCGCGCCATCCGTGGCAGTTCGAGGTCGTCAAAGAACAGGTTCATGAACTCCTCTTTGGAGAGGGTAAACATGAAATTGTCCTGCCCGTTGCCGCCCTCGCCTTCGCCCTGGCCCTCGCCGTCTTCACCCTGACCGCTACCACCACCCTCCGGCTTGGCGATTTTGTCGCCCGTCGAAAAGCTGTGGTTGCCGGGATGCACCATCTCGCGATCGCCGCCCTGACCGATACGGAAGCGGGGTTCGGAAATATCCTTTACCGGAATTCCCACCTCGCCGCCGCGCCCCATATCGGTAATGGAACGCTTGGCTACCAGATCGGCAACCGCGCGCTTGAGCTGCGATTTGTAGCGCCTGATAAACCGCGCGCGATTGGTCGCATTCTTGTTACGGTCGTTCAGGCGCCGGTCAATAATCATCGACATTTTCGCCCCTTAATCCTTGCGGATATCAGCTTTCGGTCAGCCCGCCTTGCGCACGCGCAGATACCACTCAGACAGCAGCCGCACCTGTTTCGGGGTGTAGCCTTTTTCCACCATACGCGTGACAAAGTTCTCGTGTTTCTTGCGATCTTCATCCGAGGCTTTGGCGTTGAAGGAAATCACTGGCAGCAACTCTTCAGTGCTGGAGAACATTTTCTTCTCAATCACATCACGCAGCTTTTCGTAACTGGTCCAGTTGGGATTGCGGCCCTCGTTCTGTGCCCGCGCCCGCAGCACGAAGTTGACGATCTCGTTGCGGAAGTCCTTGGGGTTGGCGATACCGGCCGGCTTTTCGATTTTCTCCAGCTCGCCGTTCAGCGTCGCCCGGTCGAAAATCGCCCCAGTTTCCGGATCGCGGTAATCCTCGTCCTGAATCCAGTAGTCCGCAAAGGTGACGTAGCGATCGAAGATGTTCTGACCGTACTCGGAGTACGACTCCAGATACGCAGTCTGAATCTCCTTGCCCACGTATTCGGCGTAGCGCACCGCCAGCCAACCTTTAATGAACTCCAGATAGCGGCGCTGCACATCCTCCGGCAATTGCTCGCGCATGATGCGCTGTTCCAGCACATACATCAGATGCACCGGGTTGGCGGCGATTTCGGCATTGTCGTAGTTAAAGACCGCCGACAAGACCTTGAAGGCAAAGCGGGTAGAGATACCGTCCATGCCCTCATCCTGCCCCGCATAATCACGGTACTCCTGATAGGACTTGGCGGCCGGATCGGTGTCTTTCAGCGACTCGCCGTCGTACACCCGCATCTTCGAATAGATGCTGGAGTTCTCCGGCTCTTTCAGCCGCGACAGTACCGAGAACTGCGCCAGCATTTCCAGCGTACCCGGCGCACAGGGCGCCTCGGCCAGCGAACTGTGGCGCAGCAGTTTTTCGTAAATTTTGACCTCTTCCGACACCTGCAGGCAGTAGGGCACCTTGACGATGTACACCCGGTCGAGGAACGCCTCGTTGTGCTTGTTGTTGCGGAAACTCTGCCATTCCGATTCGTTGGAGTGGGCCAGAATCACCCCCTGAAACGGAATCGCCGAGAAGCCTTCCGTGCCCTTGTAGTTCCCCTCCTGCGTCGCAGTCAGCAGCGGGTGCAACATTTTGATGGGCGCCTTGAACATCTCCACAAACTCCAGCAAACCCTGGTTAGCCAGACAGAGGCCACCGGAGTAGGAGTAGGCATCAGGGTCGTCCTGGGCATAGGCTTCCAGTTTGCGAATATCGACCTTGCCCACCAGGGTGGAAATATCCTGGTTGTTCTCGTCACCGGGCTCGGTTTTGGTCACCGCCACCTGTTTGAGCACCGAGGGCTGGATACGCACGACTCGGAATTGGGTCAGGTCACCTTCATATTCGTCCAGGCGCTTCAGCGCCCAGGGGGATGACAAGCCGGTGAGGTAGCGGCTGGGAATACCGTACTCTTCCTCAAGTTGCGGGCCGTCGCGCTGCGGGTCGAACAAGCCCAGCGGTGATTCATTGATGGGGGAACCCTTGAGCGCATAGATGGGGTAGGCCTCCATCAGTTTTTTCAGGCGCTCGGCAATCGACGATTTACCGCCGCCCACCGGCCCCAGCAGGTAGAGCACCTGCTTGCGTTCTTCCAGCCCCTGCGCGGCGTGTTTGAAATAGGCGACGATCTGGGAGATCACGTCTTCCATGCCGTAAAACTCGGCAAAGGCGGGATAACGGGGAATCAAACGGTTGGAAAAAATCCGCGACAACCGCGGGTCGCTGCGGGTATCGACCAACTCCGGCTCGCCGATGGCTGCGAGCATTCGCTCCGCAGGAGTTGCATACGCAAGCGGATCAGAGCGACAAAGATCGAGGTAGTCGAGCAACGACATTTCCTCTTCTTTGCCCTTCAGGTATTGCTCTCGGACGTTATCAAGTATGCCCATTCTTGCAATCTCCTTTTCTGCTGAAACGCCACGTTACTGACAGTCTGTACGCAGTAGGCGTGACGACAGTTTCATGTGTTTGCCACTTCACTCTACTCCCTTACGCAATTGCCATCTACTTTGATTCTGTGTTCCAGCAATTCGGATGACCGTAACGCAAACAAGTATGAGTACCCGGCAATACAGGTATAAAACACAGTGACAACCGCAGGGGCCTGCTCACCGTCCGTGGAAAGATTCTGCGCGGAGGAGGCCCGTCGCGAGGTGTGCAAAAAGGGTTTTGCAAGATGGGCGCCAACTGTAATACGGATATTCAACAGGCGCGGCGAAGAGCGAGGATAACCGCCCGGCGCGGGCGGCATAAGGCGACTGTCAGTGTTCGATTTGACCGAGGTTGGCGTGAATCACCGCGCCGCTGACCACCGGCGATCTCGCACCAAAATGGAGCAGATCGGCAATTTCCGCCGGATCGATTAACCGCCCTGCCGACACATTGGTAGTAATCGCCGCGATGACGTCCGGATCATTATTGATGTGTCCACGCAGCATATCGGTGTCGGTGAAGCCGGGACAGATACAGGCACTGTGGATGCCGGTACCGGCCAGATCCTGCACGGTGGCGCGCATCAACCCTACCAGTCCGTGCTTGCTGGCAATATACGAGGCACAACCTTTCACCGCTTTTTCCGCCAGCGTGGAACCCACATACAAAATCGACGAGCCCGCCGCCATGTGCGGAATCAGCAATGCGTTGAGCTGCTGTGGTGCAACCAGATTAATCTGCAGCACATCCCGAAAACTTTCGCCCTGCAGTGAAGCAACCGTGTCGCTGTCCTGACGGGCCGCATTGTGGATCAGCGCTACCTGCTCCGCCGCTTTCGCTGCGCTGACCAGGGACTCTGCGCAGTCCGTCAGCCACGCCGGGGCTGACATATCCACAGAGCACTGCTCCGCGCCCGCCAAGGTAATGGGGCGCCGCGACAGGTTGATGACCCGATAGCCGTCGCCCAGAAAGCGCTCGGCAGTCGCACGGCCAATCCCCTGACTGCCGCCCGTAATAATCAGTAATTTGCTCACATTCTCTCCCACTGTGTTCAGTCCCGTGTCCAGCTCGCGGAGCCCCACTGACCCGGCCCTGAGGACACTTTCATCACCAGGCTGCTGATTTCATTGCCATCAATAAACGGCGCGTCCTCCAACAGGCGCTCCAGCAGGTAGCGGGCGAATTCCTCAACGGTGGTATTTCGCAGCGGAAGTACCAAGGTATCGGCCTTGATAAACAGCATTTCCTCACCGTTGAAGTGTGCACAATAGTAGTTGCCCTGCTCCGCAATCGTCAGATAGGGGGACTGCCCCGGCAACAGCACGTATTCATCCAGGGTTGCACAGAGCTTGCGCAGCCGCTTTTTTATCTCCACGTAGCTGAAGCACATGCCGTCATCGCCCACCTCGGCAGTCAGGTCGAGGCTGACACGAAAGTTGTGTCCGTGGAGACGCTCGCGATCGCTTGCAGAAAAAATGGTGAAGTGCGCTGCGGAAAACTTCAGGTCTTCCTTGGAAATCTCAATACAGGTGTGTCGTTTAATGGGCATTCGCCCCTCCCTTGTGCACGCTTTAGGCAGCGCGGCATTTATTATCGGCCTTTAATGATCACTCGCGGGCAAGCTCAGCGGTCGATCGCTATTATGCCAGTCACGCAGCGCACTCTGCAGCGAAGACAGCAGCACCTCCTCGTCCAGCCCTGTCGCGTCAACGCGGATATCTGCCGCCCGCTCGTAGCGCGGATAGCGCTCGGCAAACAACTCGTCCAAGCCGGTGCCCGGCGGGCAAGCCACGCCACGGGCAGCGAAATCCCCCAGGCGCGAGCGCAGCGCGTCCAACGGCACATCAATGAAAATAATCACCCCGCTGCGACGCAGGGCCGCCATGACCGCGTCGCTGTATACGGCGCTGCCGCCGGTTGCGAGCACCGCAGCGTGAAAATCCTCACTCAGCAAGGCCTGCTCCTCAACCTCGCGCAGCCCCAAATACCCCTTCTCTGCCAGAATCTCCGACAATCGACGCCCCTGCTTTTGCTCGATCAGCGCATCACCATCGATAAAGCGCAACCCCAGCGCCGCCGCAAGGCGTCGCCCCACCGTGGACTTTCCACAAGCAGGCATACCGATCAGACTGACGGAACTGTATAGACGGGACATCAGGGGAAACTCCTCGAATCAGCACATAGATTGCCACACGGGGAATCCGGCAAGCAAAAAGGTGGCCGGATTCGCCAGCATTCGGCCCGGCCCCGGCTTTTATCAGGCAGCGCAATCCTGTAGCATTTCGGCTCACATCACCACAGGCTAGGCCATGCAAACCCTGCACATTACCCGCCCCGACGACTGGCATATCCATCTGCGCGATGGCGATGCCCTGACCAGCACCGTAGACGATGCCAGCCGCTATTTTGGCCGCGCGATCGTGATGCCCAACCTGACGCCGCCCGTGCGCAACCTGGCTGAAGCCAGCGCCTATGAGCAGCGTATCCGCGCGGCCATACCCGCGGGCCGGGACTTCACCCCGCTCATGGTGTTGTATCTGACTGATATGACCCGACCGGAAGATATTGCCGAGGCCAAAGCCTCCGGGCTGGTTTACGCGGCCAAACTCTACCCGGCCGGTGCCACAACCAATTCCGACGCTGGCGTTACTGATCTGGATGGCCTGTGGCCAGTGCTGGCCGAAATGGAAAAACAGGGACTGCCCCTGCTGTTGCACGGTGAAGTGACCGATGCCGACATCGATATCTTCGACCGCGAAGCGGTATTTATCGAGCGCCACCTGAAGCGACTGGTCCATAGCTTCCCCGGCCTGCGCATTGTGCTGGAACATATCACCACAGCCGATGCTGCCGCCTTTGTCAGCGAAGCACCGGCCAATGTCGGCGCAACCATTACCGCCCACCACCTGCTGTTCAATCGCAACGATATGCTGGTTGGCGGTATTCGCCCGCACTACTACTGCCTGCCCATTCTGAAACGCAACCGCCATCAGCAGGCGCTGATTGACGCGGCGGCATCGGGCAGCCCCAAGTTCTTCCTTGGCACCGATTCGGCGCCTCACGGGCGTCACCGCAAAGAAGCTGACTGCGGCTGTGCAGGCTGTTATACCGCCAATGCCGCCATCGAGATGTACGCAGAAGCCTTTGAAGATGCGAAGGCACTCGACAAGCTTGAAGCCTTTGCCAGCTTCCACGGCCCCGACTTTTACGGCCTGCCGCGCAACAGCGACAAAATCACCCTGCAGCGAGAAGACTGGGTACTGCCGGAAAGCCTGCCGCTGGGCAGCGATACCGTTAAGCCTCTGCGCGCGGGCGAAACCCTGCGCTGGAAAGTGGTTTAAGCATGCCGATGAATGAAGGTAAAAGCCTGATCGCCCAGCGCTTTCGCGGCTTCCTGCCGGTGGTTATCGACGTGGAAACCGGCGGTTTCAACAGCCGGACGGACGGCATTCTGGAAATCGCCGCCACCCTGCTGCGCATGGACGATGCCGGTAATCTCGAACCGGATGAAACACTAAGCTACAACGTTGAACCCTTTGAAGGCGCCAATCTGGAAACCGCGGCCCTTGAATTTACGGGTATCGACCCCTATAACCCCAATCGCGAGGCCCACAAGGAAGTCACCGCCATGGGCGAGCTGATGAAGAAAATCCGTCAGCAGGTGAAGGCCCACGGCTGTACGCGCGCCGTGCTGGTCGGGCACAATGCCCACTTCGACTTGGGCTTTGTACTGGCCGCCATTGAGCGCAGCGGCATCAAGCGCAATCCCTTTCACCCCTTTTCGGTGATGGATACGGCCAGCCTGGCGGGCCTGGCTTACGGCCACACGGTTTTGGCGAAAGCCTGCCAGCTGGCCGATATTGCCTTTGACAACAGCGCGGCACACAGCGCCGCGTACGATGCCGAGAAAACCGCAGAGCTGTTCTGCCAGATCGTCAATCGCTGGCAGGATATGGGCGGCTGGCGCTGGGACTGAACTCCACTCCCGGCAGCACTCAAAGAATACTGAGAGATAAAACCTGCAGCGGCAACGATTGCAGGAAATCAAAACCCACAAAACGTCAGGAGAGACCCACAATGGCTTTTGAATTACCCGCACTGCCTTATGAAAAGAATGCTCTGGAACCCCATATCTCTGCCGAGACACTGGACTTCCACCACGGCAAACACCACAACGCCTACGTCACCAAACTGAACGAGCTGACTGCCGGCACTGAAAACGAAGGCAAGTCTCTGGAAGACATCATCAAGAGCGCCAGCGGCGGTCTGTTTAACCAGGCGGCTCAAGTATGGAACCACACCTTCTACTGGAACAGCCTGAGCCCCAACGGCGGCGGCGCACCGACCGGTGACCTGGCGGCCGCTATCGACAGCGCATTCGGCTCCTTCGACGCCTTCAAAGAAGCCTTCAATGCCAAAGCGGTTGGCAACTTCGGTTCAGGTTGGACCTGGCTGGTAAAAAACAGCGACGGCAGCCTGGAAATCGTCAACACTGACGACGCCGACACCCCCATTGCTCGCGACGGCCAAACGCCGCTGTTCACCGCCGATGTGTGGGAGCACGCTTACTACATCGACTACCGCAACGCGCGTCCCAAGTACCTGGAAGCATTCTGGAACCTGGTGAACTGGGAATTTGCTGCAGCGAATTTTGCAGCGTAACGGCAACGCCTGATGCTGAATGAAGAGCCTCACTCCGGTGGGGCTTTTTTATGCCTCGGCAATTTGGGTAAGTTTTTTCTGGCGATTGTTTCGCCCAGCAGGGCGAAACCCAATCCCCACCAAAAAACCATAAAAAAAGCCCGACCACCAAACGGCGATCGGGCCTTTCTACAGCTTATCCGGCGGCTAAAACCGCCAAATTAAGCGCATCACTTACAGCTTGTCTGAGTTCTCAGCCAGGTAAGCAGCAACACCTGTCGGTGACGCGTCCATACCTTTGTCGCCTTTGTTCCAGCCAGCCGGGCACACTTCGCCGTGCTCTTCGTGGAATTGCAGGGCTTCTACCAGACGCACCAGCTCGTCAACGTTACGGCCCAGCGGCAGGTCGTTGATCAGCTGTGAGCGGACCATGCCTTCTTTGTCGATCAGGAATGCGCCACGGAATGCAACACCACCTTCCGCTTCAACGTCGTAGGCACGGCAAATGTCGTGACGCACGTCGGCAGCCATGGTGTAAGTCACAGGACCGATACCACCATCTTTAATCGCGGTATTACGCCATGCGTTGTGCGTGAACTGAGAGTCGATAGAAACCGAAATCACTTCCACACCCAGCTCACGGAATTTATCCATGCGGTGGTCCAGAGCAATCAGCTCTGAGGGGCAGACAAAGGTGAAGTCCAGCGGGTAGAAGAACAGTACCGCGTATTTGCCCTTGGCTGCTTCGCTGAGGGTGAAAGAGTCAACGATTTCGCCGTTGCCCAGAACCGCTGCGCAAGTGAAGTCTGGAGCTGGTTTACCTACGAGTACACCCATGATGTTAACCTCCGGTTTTTTTAACTATGAATAAAGGTGCGAACGCACCCGATAAAAGGAGTAGACGGGCCATGATACACGCGCCCCCGGCCCAATCCCATTGAAAATTCCAATAGCCCCTATAGCAAAGCACTATGGAAGAATGACGAAAAAGTCACAAAGAGACAATTGACAAGCATTCTCATTTTCATTAATTTTAATACCCGTAGCACGCCCCATCGGACAGGCCGACTGGGAGCAACAGTAATGGGTGCATTAGATGTACGTTTGTCTCTGCAAAGGTATCACCGACTCACAGATTCGCGAGGCCATGGATAATGGCACGACCAGTTTTCGCGAGTTACGCCGTGAGCTGGATCTCGCCAGCCAGTGCGGCAAATGTGGATCGCTCGCCCGCAGTGTCTTCGATGCCCACCTGAGCAACTACGACGAATCCCTCTGCTACGCCGCCGCCTAGCGCGCCAAAGCAAGTGATAACGATTGGCTTTAAGTTTTCAATAAACTATAAAAATCAATAGCTTAGCTTGACTCCCCCGCCCTCCGCGTCCAAAATCCCTGTGTGTATTTTAATCACCCCGGAATAAAGGACTGCAGCGATGAAAGGCGACCCCCAGGTAATTGCCCATCTGAACAAAGCCCTCGGCAACGAGCTGGTGGCCATTAACCAGTATTTTCTGCATGCCCGCATGTATGAAGACTGGGGCCTGAAAGAGCTCGGCGAGCACGAGTACCACGAATCCATCGACGAAATGAAACACGCCGACAAACTGGTCAAGCGCATTCTGTTTCTCGAAGGCATCCCCAATCTTCAGGATCTTGGCAAATTGCTGATCGGTGAAAACACCAAGGAAATGCTGGAATGCGACCTCAGCCTTGAGCTGAAAGCCGTTCCCGACCTGAAAGACGGGATCAAGTATTGCGAGTCAGTCGCTGACTACATCAGCCGCGATCTGCTGCAAGATATTCTCGAGTCTGAGGAAGAGCATATCGACTGGCTGGAAACTCAGCTTGGCCTGATCGAAAAAGTCGGCATCCAGAATTACCAGCAATCGGTAATGGGTGAAGTGGGCGAGTAAACGCCTGCGTACCGGGCGGCGCATCGCCGCCCGTCTCTCTTACGTCGACTTCGCCGGCGACACGTACATGACAATTTCGGCTTCAAACACCGACTCTCCGCCGCGATTCTTCACATCAACAGTAACCGGTAGCTCCGCTTTCTTGCCAGGCTCAACCGTCGGCACCGTGGCATAGCCGCGCAACTCGCCTTTGGCGCGGGCTTTATACTTCACCGTCATACCGGAAGGAATCCAGCGCATCCCTTCCGGCATCGAAACCTCGCAGGCCAAGCCGCCAGCCACCTCGGCCAGATTACACAGCGCAATGGCATGCACACTGCCAAGGTGATTGTGCAGACTACGGCGCTCCTTAATGCGCACAATCGCAGCACCGACATCCAACTGCTCGAATTGCGGTGAGATGGTGGAGAAGTAAGGGGCTTTAAGACAGATCGCTCGAGAGAACAGGCGCTTCCCGCCAGGATACGCCGACAGCTTTCGCCAAAGTTTCAGTGTGGAATTCATCGCAGGCTCCAGAAACAAGAACCGCAACAGGCTAGCAGGGAGCGTGGCCGACGACATTGACCGCCAACGCGACAACACCTCGGCTTCTGGTCAATGTTCGCGATAGATCCAGCACAGACAAAAACGCCCGAGGACGACAGACGTCACTCGGGCGTTTTTACCGAGAGGCAATACCTAATTAGAAGCGCACGCGGATACCTGCATAAGCGGTGCGCGGCAGATTCACACGCGCGCCCGCAGGGCTGCGAGAGACAATGGCCTGCTCATCGAGCAAGTTGTCGATGCGAGTGTATACCTCAACACCTTCAGCCACCGGCATACTGGCCGCCAAATCCACCGTCACATAGCTTTCGGTGCTGCGGTAACGCTGATCGACATTGCGCTCGCAAAGATTGTCCACACACATGTCATCAAGGTAAGTCGCAGACAGGTAGGCCTTCTTGCCATCCGACGCTTCAACCCCAACACTGACATTCAGCACGTTTTCGGGCAGATAAGGCAGATTGTCACCCTTCAAAACACTGCCCGTATCGGAGTCCTGGGTAACTTCAGCGTCGGTATAGGTGTAAGACACCGTCAGCGGGAACTGCAGCGACGGCGTCTCCGCCAACAGAGCCTGCAGGCTCACTTCCAGACCTTTGATTTCCGATTGCCCGAAGCTCTCTGTACCTGAGTCGGCGCCGTTGCTACAGGGGTTGGCAACGGAACAGTTATTAACCGTATTCTCGTAGTCAGAGAAGAACGCGATAACATCGGCAGAAAAACGCTCTGAGCGATAACGACCACCCATTTCGTAGTTCAAGCTCTCCTCCGGACCCGTGCCGCGGGTTGCCCCGCCACCGGGAGGCGCAAAGCCCTCATGCACACCGGCCAGCAGTTGCCACTCGTCTGACAGCGCATAGGTGACGCCCAGACCTGCCATCACATCATCAACCGAATTCTTGCGCGTGCTGGCGATGGTATTGCGATCAAGATCGCCATAGCGGGCCTGCTTGGTATCAATATCTTCGCGACGCAGAGAAGCGGTGATATCGAGCTTGCCGATGGTCATGCGGTCGACCAGCCACAATGACAGGGCCTCCGCTTCGTCAACGCGGTTATCGCCAGACCCCGGCTGAATAACCGAGTCAAACTGGAGGCTGCCATTCACCTGGTTGTACACGGTGATTGGCTGGAAACGATCCACCTCATCTTCGTGGCGACGAATACCTAGCACCCAGTCATGACTCACGCTGCCGGTCTCAGCATTGCCACTCAGCTCAAACTGAACGCCACGTCCGAAATACTCGCGGGCATTGTCTTTAACCCGCACGTCGTTAGCATTTTGCGTACCTTCGAGAATCCCCAAGGCAGTGGCATCACCGCTGTTAGCCTTGTCAATCAGCGAGCCGATGCTGTCTGCACCAACGCGATCCAGCTTGAACCAGCTACGTTCGAAATCGTTGCGATACACCATACTGTTCAGTGCCAGCGACTCACTCAGCTCAATGCGATGACGCAGTACGACACCCGACTGCCGGGTATTCATCTGATCCTGCTCAGTCAGGCCATAGCGGCGGAATGGGTCGCGATCAAACTGCTCGTCGGTCACACCCAGGTAGGTCGCGTTTGATTGTTCTTCGGTGTAGTTAACTTTTAAATCCAACTGCTGCGGGTAGGCACTGCCTTCAGCACTGCGCCAGCGCAGTTTGGCAACATAATCTTCTTTGTCGTAACCCGTGTCCCGGTTGGAGCGATCAATACTCTTGAAGCCCAGCGTTTCTTCCTGATAACTCTCCAGCAGGAAGCCCCAGCTACCCTCGGTGGCGCCATAATATACATGGGATTTTTGCGAGCTGTTCTCGCCGATTTCGACGTTGACAAAGCCTTCCGCCATATCGGGAATCGGCGTGGAAATCAGGTTGATGGCACCACCTACGGTAAACGGTCCGTGGCGCAGCAGGTCGGGGCCCTTCAGCACTTCAATGCCAGACATACGACCGCTGGTGGGGAAATAATAAGCTTCGGGAGCGGCATAGGGTGCTGGCGCAATCAACACGCCATCTTCCATCATGGTGATCTTGCCGCTGCGACCACTGCCTGAGCCGCGAATACCAATATTGGCGCGCAGCCCGTAACCGTCTTCTTCTTGAAAATACACCCCCGGTACCTGCCGCACCATGCGGTGGATATCGGTGTACTCAAACTTTTCCAGTTCCAACTCGTCAACGACATAAGCGGAGCCCGCGAGCTTATCGAGGCGCTCTCCAATAATCGTGACCTGCTCTACCTTGAGACTCTCCGGCGGCGTACCCTGTTTCTGCGTCGCCACATCGCCCAGAGATGCCAGGGGCATGGCGGCAATCGCCACAGCTAGAGCTGTCTTTTTCACGTTACATTCTCCCAATCTCGAATATTCTTATCTGACATCCCTGCCGCTACGACACAACATCGCACCAAAGCGTCCTGAAGGCGGCGCAATATTAGCAAAGCCAAAAATAAAAAGAAACATTCTTATTCTCAATTTCAGTACGGATACGCAATTTGTGAACTTGCGGAGCAGGCAGACATAAAAAAACCCGGCAGATGCCGGGTTTCTTGGGTTCCGAGTAAGGAAGCGATCAGCTTTGAGCAGCTTGTTGTGCCGCTGTTTCCTTAATCAGCGTTTGCAGCTCGCCGCTCTCGAACATCTCGCAGATAATGTCACAGCCGCCGATCAGCTCGCCGTTGATCCAGAGCTGAGGAAAGGTTGGCCAGTTAGCGTACTCGGGCAGCTTGGCGCGAATATCGGGGTTGGCAAGAATATCCACAAACGCGAAACGCTCACCACAGCCCATCAGCGCTTGAGAAGCACGCGCCGAAAAACCGCACTGAGGCTGGTTGGGCGACCCCTTCATGTAAATCAGGATGGGGTTGTTGTCGATCTGCTGTTTAATTGCGTCGAGAGTTTCCATTGATCACCTGCCGTGTCGGCGTCCGGCATACCGAAGAAAAGAAATGAAGGCCCGGACAATTTCAAGGCGGCTATTTTAGCAATGTCGGCACGGAAAAGTCATGCGCCTTCGCGGACCACACCCCAGCCCCCGCCCCCGGGTGTCGCAATACTGAGGCGATCGCCGGGCTGTGCCTGCGCGCTGACTTTGCCCGGCAAGACATTCCCGTTCAGCCGATTCTCGCCCGAGACTCCCGCTTCACCGCCGTTCAAGCCCCAGGGCCGAACCCGCCGACGCTCGGTCAGCAGGGTAAAGCGCGCCGATGCGAGAAATTCAAACTCCCGAATCAAACCGTCGCCGCCGCGATGCTCCCCCGCACCGCCGCTGTGTCGCCGCAAAGCGTAACGCGTCACCCTCAAGGGGTAATGCATTTCCAGGCTTTCGATGGGCGTATTCAGCGTATTGGTCATATGGCACTGCACCGCGCTCAAGCCTTCGCCCTGACTGTGGCCGCCGCTGCCACCGGCCAGGGTTTCGTAATAGTGCCAGGGCTGGCCGTCCAGCGAGCCCATCGCCACATTATTCATACTGCCGTGAGCCGCCGCCGGAATCAGCTCGGGCACCGCCTGCGCCAGCGCGCCCAGTACCACATCGCAGGCACGCATGGACGTCTCCACGTTACCGGCAGCCACCGCTGCGGGCCGCCGGGCGTTGAGCAGCGAGCCTTCCGGCACCGTGAGTGTAATCGGACGAAAGAGCCCGGCGCAGACCGGCGCCTCCTCCGGCATCAGGCAGCGAAATGCGTAGTACACCGCCGCTGCCGCAACCGAGCGCGGACAGTTGATGTTGCCCTGCACCTGTGGCGCGGTGCCGCTGAAATCCACATGGGCGCGGCCATCCGCCAGGCGCAACGAGGCGCAGATCGGCAGGTCTTCGTGACCAAAGCCGTCATCGTCCATCACATCGGAAAAGTAAAATTCTCCAGCAGGCAATTCCCGCAGACGGTGCACAGACAGTTGCTCGGCGTAATCCTGAAGCTGCGACACCGCTACCTCGAAGGATAGCGGCAGCATCGACACCAGCTCGTCCAGTCGTTGCAGACCACAGCGATTCGCACTGAGCTGGGCGATGAAGTCGCCATGTTCTGAAGGGCCGAACCAGTCGTCCAGCAACTGCCGCTGCAATACGCCACCGCGCTGCAGCCGCGTGGGGGGAATCACCACGCCCTCTTCTTCCAGCGTCTGCGACAGCGGCATGGAGCCCGGCGTAGAGCCGCCAATATCCGCGTGATGTGCGCGATTGGCGATAAATGCCAGCAACTCGCCGTCGCGGAAATACGGCGCCACCACGGTCACATCCGGCAAGTGCGTGCCACCCAGGAAGGGATCGTTCAACACCAGCATATCGCCCGGCGCCCAGTCACAGGCACCAACAATATCCGCCATGGCGTAGGCCATGCTGCCCAGATGCACCGGAATATGAGCGGCCTGCGCGCACAGCTCGCCTCGCGCATCAAAGATGGCGCAGGAAAAATCCAGACGATCCTTGATATTCGGCGAAAATGCCGCGCGCTGAAGTACTGCCCCCATCTCTTCGCACACCGCCTCGAGTCGGCTGACAAACAGGCCCAGCTGCACCGGATTCAGGGTTTCAGACATCACACGCTCACGTCATTACTACGAAAGCGCCATTATCCCCAAACGGGGGCGCCGGTGAAACGCCGCGCAAAAAAAATGGCCCCGCAGGGCCATCGTGAAGTAGTAACGGTTCGCATTAAAACCGGTAGCGCGCACTCAAGCCCACCGTACGGGGCTGATTGACGTGCTGCCCCACTCGCGCGTTCCCGCCACGCTCCAGATCCAGCGACAATTCGGCGCGCTCATTGGTGGCATTGCGCACGAAGAGCGCCACATCCCACTCATCGCGACTGGCTCCCAAGCGCAGGTTGACGATCTGGTAGCCGCCCTGCTCCCGGTCATACGTGTAGGTCGACTGTGTCAGCGGCCCGCCCATACTCGGATACAGCGTGGCCACACCCTGTCCGCCATTTTCCTGATCCGCAATCTGGGTGTAGCGCGCCCCCACATTCTGGTAGGAGGCCGTCAGATAACCCTCCCACACGTCGAAAACCGGGAAGTAATAGGTCGCTGTAGCCGCCAGCTCAAACTTGGGTGCGGTCGGCAGTTCATTGCCCTCGCGCAAACCACCCACAATGGAAGTCACCCCACCGGCATCGGTAGAGGTCACATCTGAGTCGATTTCCGCACGCACATAACTGGCCGACACGCCAAATTCGAAGTTGCTCAGCGGCCGCACGGTCAACTCAACTTCCACACCCTGGCTATGCGCCTCGGGCACGTTGTACACGATACGCGACGAGCAGGTCCCCGCATTCACCGTGGCTTGAAGGTCTTCAATGTCACTGTAGAACAGCGATGCGTTCAGAACCCCCGCGCCGCCGAACAGCGTCATTTTGCTGCCGATTTCATAATTGGTCAGCGTCTCGTCGTCAAAGGCTTCGCGGCCACCAAAGGTGGCGGCATCCGCCGGGGTACACAGCGGCACATTCAGCGGGTCATTAATCCCGCCGAGGCGGAAGCCCTGCGACACCTGCGCATTCAGCATAATATCGTCGTTGATATCGTGGCGGAGCATGATTCGGGGCGACACGCCGTCAGAGGAAACCTCGCCGGGCTGGTCGATCACCGTCGTGTTGTAAATGCCGTCAAAAGTCAGTTTGCGAGTTTCCTCATAATCGAAGAAGCGCGCTCCCAACACCACCATGGTGCGCTCGCTGAGATCGTAAGACAGCTCGCCAAATACCGCGTACTGCTCCAGCTCGTAGGGCACTTCCGAGAAATACAGTTCGTCTTCGCCAGCCCGTACCCCGGCAGACGCATTGCCGGTCAGCGCGGTGTAGCCCGCCACGTCCAGCACCTGGCTGTATTCCCGCTCGACCTCGCTGTAGAACACGCCCGCCACCCACTGCAATGGGCCATTCACACCGCTCAAGCGCAATTCCTGTGTGATGACCGTCGCGTCGGTGCGGTCATAGAGCGGCGCATCCAGCGTGTAAACCGCTTCGGGCTCGCCCGATGAACCGCCGAGGATGCTGCCATTCAGCGCCGACGCATCGCGTACAACCAGCACTTCACGATCGGTATAGGACGTCACCGAGGTCAACGTCATAGCGTCGTTAATATCAATATTCGCGGTCAAATCCACCAGCAGGAAGTCATCCTCAAAGCTTTCCTCCAACTGGGTATATTGCTCGTAATCCCCAAAACTCACATTGGGGCGCGTGGTGGTATAGGGGTTGGCCAGTGCGTTGTAATCGTCTTCGCGATTGAAGCCATCCATGTCGATGGACTGGAAAATCACCCGCGGCACAATGCTGACACGATCATTCGGCTGAAACGCCAAGGCAATACGCCCCCCGCTCCGGGTGCCTTCATTCACATCGTCCTTCACACTGCCATCGGGCTGGATCGCATCGATATATCCCGGATATTGCTGCGCATAAGCGACCATCCGCACGGCTGCTGTCTGGCTCAAGGGAATATTCAGATGGCCTTTTACACTGCCGCCCTCACTGCCCTCATCAACGGTTTCGGCGGCGAGCTGTACGGAGCCACTGGTCTCGACAAAATCCGGCTGATTGGTGATGTAACGCACCGTCCCCGACAGCGAGCCCGACCCAAACAGCGTGCCCTGCGGGCCGCGCAACACCTCGACGCGGTTGATGTCGTAGAAATCCAGGTCGGGGGTGAACAGCGACATCGAAATCACTGACTCATCCACATACACCCCTACCTGCTCCTTCACCCCCGGCTGATCGCGCACAATCTGCCCGGCCGAAATGCCGCGAATCGATACCTGACTCTGACCGGGCCCCAGGTTCTGGATGGAGATCCCCGCCACATTAGTCGCCATGGACTCCAGATCGGTCGCGCCGCTCTGGGTCAATTTGCCCTCTGTCATGGCCGCGATGGAAAACGGCACATCCTGAAGGGTTTCCGACTGCTTACGCGCCGTGACAACAACTTCCTCAACCACATTGGTCTGCGACAAGGCCCAGGGGGCACTGCCAAGTATCGCCAGACTCAGTGCTGACCGGGTAAAGACCGAAGGTATATTCATGAGCTCCCCGCTACATTTAGAAATTATTATTTACTCGAAAAACATTGGCTTAGAGCATTCAAGTTCATCTACTTATAGCAAAGACTCCAGAATTTTCCTGCCGCACCGGCAAGCGGCCCCAATTCCCGCCCCAAAGCGCCTCTGCAGACAGCTCCCAGCCGCTGCGAAACACCACCGCAAGCAGCCGCCAAAACCGCGCCAGCCGTGGAGTGCACCACGGCAAAGCACAACCAGCATCAATTGTCGGCAACGCTGGAATTTACAAACGCTTCCTTATATGATTGATCCCTTATTTCGAGGGCAGCACTTGCTGCCTTTTTGCGTTTTAGCTTCCCGCATACAACGAGCGTGAACAGGAGAGCTGCTGTAATGACATTGCCTGCGCTGATGAACACCTATGGACGACTGCCCGTGAGCTTTGTGCGCGGCGAAGGTGTTCGACTGTTTGACGAGCAGGGCAAGGCCTACATTGACGGCATCAGCGGCATCGGCGTTAACGCCCTCGGCCACGCCCATCCGGCGGTGACCGACGCAATCTGCAAACAGGCCGGCGAGCTGCTGCACACCTCCAATCTGTACAACGTGGTTCGCCAGCAAGAGCTGGCTGAAGCGCTGCGCGACGCCAGCGGCATGGACAATGTGTTTTTCGCCAACTCCGGCGCCGAAGGTAACGAAGCCGCGATCAAGCTGGCGCGGATGCACGGCCACAAGCGCGGCATTGAAGTGCCCCATGTCGTCGTGATGGAGCAGGCCTTCCACGGCCGGACTCTCGCCACGCTGACCGCGTCGGGCAATCGCAAAATTCAGGCAGGCTTCGAGCCGCTGGTGCGCGGCTTTACCCG
>CERC01003568.1_pt1 | contig 47526 bp, 39 predicted proteins | sample 530921 | NCBI WGS metagenome assembly CERC01 (sample SAMEA2621099, study PRJEB7988) | marine metagenome | isolation source: saline water (ENVO:00002010), including
AATTCTGCATCTGAATCCAGTTTTTTGCCACCTTTTGTGAACACATGAAGCTCAGACTTAACTGATTCAGGGCGTTTAATTTTTTCGCTAATTTGTAGAGCAACATTATCTCTAGAGCGGCCCATTTTTGCTCTAAATGTCGGTAACTCTTCAACAAACACAGTGATATGCTCTGGCATTTCAACCGGAATAATATCACCCGCTTTAAGCTCCATAATCTGCTGTAGCGTTAAATCTATTTCGAGAAGCTGTGTTGATAAGTCAACCTCAACATCCATAATTTCGTCGCGCAGTGCTTTACTCCAGCGTAAATCAGTATCTTCTGTATCTGATTGCACACCGGCATCAAGTAATTCACGGATAGGTTCAAGCATTGAGTAAGGCAAGGCGATGTGAAAATCACCACCACCACCATCAAGTTCAATGTGAAATGAACTGATAACAACCACTTCTGTTGGGCTAACGATATTGGCCATGGCTGGGTTTACTTCTGAGTCTAAATACTCAAATGACACATCCATTACTGGCGCCCATGCTTCTTTGTAATCTTCGAAGATAATTTTAAGCAGCATTTGCACGATACGGCGTTCTGTTGGGGTAAATTCGCGGCCTTCAATTTTGGCATGGTAACGACCATCCCCCCCAAAGAAGTTATCAACCAAAATAAACACCAAGCGTGCTTCCATGGTGATAAGCCCTGTGCCTTTTAACGGACGAAAACGCACCATATTCAAGCTTGTAGGAACAAATAAGGTATGAATATATTCACCGAATTTGATCATTTGAACGCCGTTAATCGAGACTTCAGCGGTGCGGCGCATCATATTGAATAAGCTAATGCGCATGTGACGCGCAAAACGTTCATTCACGATTTCCAGCGTCGGCATTCGACCACGTACGATACGATCTTGTGAAGAAAAATCATATTGCAGTGTATTACTGTCTAAGTCATCACCTTCGTGAATATCTTCCTCATCGACTTCATCAACACCATGTAAGAGCGCATCAATTTCGTCTTGAGATAATAAATCGCTCACGCTGACCCCTTATTGCATCACAAAGCCGGTAAACAGTACCCGCTCGATCACTTTGCTGCCTTCCACATCATTTAAAGCAGATTGCACTTTTTCAAGTGCTGCAACACGAACAGACTCTTTACCTTCACTGGTACCTAGCTCATCCGCTGTCGTTGTTGACAGTACGCTTAATAAGGTACTTTCAATGAGTGGAATATGCTTTTTAGCCGTTTCTTCATTTACTTCGCCACGTACTAAAAGCTGTACTTTAATTTGCACAATACGGTCACGACTAGCGCCCGGTACATTGAAAACAAAAGGACGAGGCATAGCAACATACAAAGCAGAGCCAATTTCAGCAGAACTTGAAGGTGCCGCGGCTTCTGCTGCCGTTGTTTCGTCGGCAAGACTTTCTACTGGTTCTTCACCACCCATAAATAAAAAGTAGCCTGCTGCAGCAGCCACTATCACAACGACCGCAGCAATGATAATTATGAGCTTCTTTTTACCTTTACCTGTATCTTCTATTTCTAAATTTGCTTCTTCGGCCATTGTCACTTCCTTAAGCGTTACAACAGTTAGGAAATATACTCATTGTAACTATTTTATTTCTTATAATAGCAGGACTTATGCATAGTAATCTATTGATGATGAAGATTGTTGTCGAGAAGTTTCTGCACTTTGTGCTGTTACCTCTTGTTGCTGCTCTTCATTGTGCTGATTACCAGCTAACTGGCCTTGACCAGGCTCTCCATCCTGCTGCTCAGGGCTACCCTGCTGAATACTACTTTCACCTAGCTCTATTCCCTGCTGAGCAAGCATTTCGCGTAGTCGGGGCATAGATTGTTCAAGCGCTTCTTTAGCTTGCTGGTTTTGTACTACAAAGTTTATTTGTGCCTGCTCTGCGTCACTGCGGATACGTATTTGCATACTGCCCATTTCAGGCGGATCAAGACGGATTTCAGCTTCTTTATTATTAATATTTAACAAAGCACTGACTCGTTCCTGAAGCATTTTCGCGGCATCACTTTTAATGATATTAATCGCTTGCATAACCCCAGGATCTACACTCACCGATTTGCTCTGTGCTTGCTGAGTTGTTTGCGTCTGCATAATATGCGCATCTATTGCATTTTCATGATGATGCTGAGCAATATCATGTGCAGTTGGCTGAATCGACGTCGCCACAGGCGACGTTAACTGATTTAATAACTGAGTAACTCGCGGGGTACTAACCTCCTGCGAGCGTTCAGCATTAAGCTTAATATCTCGCTCAGCTGATGACTCTTCAGAATTATTTACGTTACCTACCGCAGGGGCTAACTTTTCAGCTCGCGTAGGTGTTGTATTACTATTTTCTACCGCGCTTGCATTGGCTGTAGTAACTGGCGTAGTTAGATTTGTTTTCCCGTTAGTGTTAACAGCCTCTGAAAGCCAAGCCTTAGCTGCTGTTAGTTTTTCAAATTGGCTAGTACCAGCTGTGACTGTTTGTAGTTGTGCATTAACCTTGTTCAACATCGCTTGTTGCTCATCTTTTGTCAATGCAGCCAGTTGCTTTTCAACACCTACAGGCAATTTAAAGTCACTTGCTTTTTGCTCAGGTAACTTAACATCTTGCTGTATTTGCGACTCATCAGCCGTTAATTGTGAGGCTTGATTTTGCGTGACTTGCAACGGCGTAGTTTTGTTCATCAATTCTGTAAGCAAGTTTTTAATAGTTTCAGCGTCTTTTGAGTCTAACTTGTGATCTGTCTTTAACTGATTAATTTGTTGTTCAAGCTGTTGTTGCTGCTCGTGGGTAAGTGATAAACCTTTTGCAAATTCACTGACAGCTTTACCATCACCGCTTTGCACCTTAGCAAACAAACTGATAATTGATTTATCTGTTACAGAATTTTCTATCCCTTGGTTAACTTTAGGTGAATCAAGGTTTTGCTCAGTAGAGGAAACAGTTTTGGCATTAGTGACTTCTGCAACCACAGAACTGGCAACACTAGCTTGGTTATTTTGAGCGGCGAGCTGTGCTGATGTTGGTTTTTGAGCATCAGCCTCTCCCGTAGCCTTTAACAGACTATTAAGGCTATTTTTTTCCGAGAGGTTTGCTTTTGTCTCTTTAGCTGATTCGGACTGTTGCGGCACTGTATTTGGCGTATCAGCTGCAGAAACAGTTAGTTTTTTATCGATTAATGGGCTATCACTATCAGACGTTTTTGCATCTTTCTGCGGTATTTCAGTACCAGCTTTTAACTGATTATCGACAGCTGTCGCAACTTTTGATTTATGTAATACGCTCGCAGCAGTATTGTTGATATCAGAATTGCCAGCAGACTTATCAGCATCAGACATAGAGTTCATTGGTGATGGAATTATTGGGGTAACAGAATCACCAGAGACTGGCTTTTTAGCAGTTACATCATCGCCTAACTCATTATCTTCAATAAGTTTATTAACCCGTGTACTCATCGCTTGGGCTGCATTAATTTGCGAAAGTAATGAGTTTTCTTCATTTAGGCTTGAGTCTGTTTGTGACTCATCTTGCTCTTTTGTTACAGTCTCACTCGTATTCTTTTTGCTATCGCTTACATCTGCTGTGGCTGATTCGTGGTCATAGTCTGTATCGACAGTCAGCTCTTCAGACTCTTGTTCACTTTTTTCAAGACGATAATACTCGTTGTCATTTTTAGATTGAGAGGTTGTTTGGGCATTTGCCGCTTCACTTGCTTCTGTTAATGACGTTAAAAAGCGCAACCCTGAAGCTGTATCGTAAGACTCCGTCTCTTTGCTAGAAAAACCAGTACCTTGCTCAGTTTTAACCTGCAAATTGATATCACTGATCGCCATAATTCACCTAAAAAGAAAGAGGCAATTTGCCGCCGCAAGTGCCAAAATTAATGCTTCTGATTAAGTAAATGCAATTAACATGCCTAAAAAGGTTAGGATTTTAGAGAAGTGCGTTTTTAAGCTGACGTTGATAAAACTGATTTGAAGCAAATTCGTCCAACATTTTTTGCTCCGCTTTCGCCACTAGCATCGCTTGCTTTTCAGCTTGTTTCTCAATTAACTTTGCCACCGCTTTTGCTTTCACTTGCTGTTTTAACCACAAGGCTTTGCGCTGCGTAACAACTTGCTTTGCAGTGTTAACAGTGCTTGCTTGCTGGCGAATCGCTTCTTCTATTTTGGCAATAAAGGCATGGTATTGGCTAAACCCAGCACTAGACAAACCTGAGCGCCCTTTCAAATGTAACTGCTGAGAATACTCCATGCGAAAGTTATTCAGCCCCTGCAGTTTTTGTTGATTACTTTGTAAGTGCTGCTGCGCTTTTAAGTAATCCATGCGTAAAGACTCTTCTTTATCACTCTCAAGCTTTAACAATAAATCAAGTTTACTTTTAGCCATTAACCTTGTCCTAATAACTGCGCTAGACCTTGCAGACCATCATCATAACTAATAACGTCTTTCATGCCTTGCTGAAGGAATTGATTGACTCGCGGCATCATATTGATTGCTTGATCGAGCATAGGGTCGGTACCTTTTTGATAGGCACCTAACGTAATCATGTCTTTATTCTGTTGATACATTGAATACACTTGCTTGAGCACTCGCGCTTGCTGCATATGCGCTTCAGAGACCACTTGCGGCATAACACGGGAAATTGATTTTTCGATATCAATAGCCGGGTAATGACCGCTGTCGGCTAAATCCCGAGATAAAACAATGTGACCATCTAAAATAGCACGGGCAGAGTCTGCAATTGGGTCTTGCATATCATCGCCCTCACTGAGCACGGTGAAAAATGCCGTAATCGAACCTTGCCCTTCACCACCATTACCAGCACGCTCCACCAGCGCAGGCAGTTTAGCAAATACTGAAGGCGGGTAACCTTTGGTTGCAGGCGGCTCACCTACAGCCAAAGCGATTTCACGTTGTGCCATGGCATAACGGGTAACAGAGTCCAGTAACAACAATACGTTAAGACCTTGATCACGAAAATATTCAGCAATGGTTACTGCACTTTCGCAACCTTTTAAACGCATTAATGGTGAAGCATCGGCCGGTGCAGCTACTACAACTGAACGTTTACGACCTTCAACACCTAAAATCTCTTCAATAAATTCTTTTACCTCGCGGCCACGTTCACCCACCAAACCGACCACAATCACATCAGCCTCAGAACCACGTGTCATCATCCCAAGTAGCACTGACTTACCAACACCAGAGCCTGCAAATAGCCCCATACGCTGACCTTGACCTACGGTAATAACAGAGTTGATAGCCCGTACACCTACATCCATAGGCTGGCTAATTGGACGTCTTGCAAGGGGATTTATGGAATTTTGCGCAAATTTAAGATGGTGCTCAGCATTAATCGCCCCTAAACCATCGAGTGGACGACCAAGACCATCAACGACACGCCCAAGCAAACACATACCCACAGGTAAACCAGTTTCATTCATCTGTGGTATCACTCGTGCCCCAGGCAATACACCAGAAATATGGTCATTGGGCATTAAATACAAAGTTTGGTCGTTAAAGCCAACCACTTCTGCATCAACAAAGCCATTTATCGTCTCAATTTTACATTGACTGCCAACCGGCGCTCTGAGCCCTTTCGCTTCGAGTGTTAAACCAACAACACGCGTCAAAATACCAGCAACAGCTGGTTTTGGGGCTTTGATATGTTTTTCGTAGCGTTTTAAGCGATCGCTAAGGGTCATTGCGTGAGTACTCATAAAGAGCCTAATAAATGTTATATACCACTGCTATGCAAAAAGTTTTCCAACGTTTCTTTGACGCGGGTTTTAACTGTCATATCCAAAGATGACTGCGGGGTTTTGATTTCACAACCACCACGTTCTAAGGTCGGCTCTGCAACTAACTGCCAGTGATTATCTGCAATAGTTTGTTCGCCATAACTTTGTGTAATTAATGCTATGTCATCAGGATGTAAGTGAATACGTACTTTCGCTTGTTCTTCGCCTAATGCGTCAATGGCCTGCTTTAATGCATGCAAGATGACTTCTGGTGAGGTTTTAATTTCTTGGTAAACTAATACCTCAGTTAGCATGACCGCTAACTGCACCAACTGCTTCTCTGCACTTTCATCAACTTTTGCTAATGGTTGAGATAAGCTATCAAGCAAACTTCTCAGTGTGGTTAACTGCTCTTCTAAAATTGGCTTTATTTCTTCTTGGCCTTGCTCTTTGCCTAGTTCAACGCCTTCTTTGAAGCCTGCTTCTTTGCCTTCATGAGCCCCTTTTTCAAAGCCATCAATATAGCCTTGCTCATGACCTTGCTTAAGCCCTTCTTCGTAAGCATCTTGGCGAATTTTTTCAAGCTCTGCCATGGTCAGAGCAGGAATTTCCGGCTCTTCGGGCTGTTCTTCTACCGCTTGTTTTTGACGCTCCTTGCGGTACATGTCAGCTAAAGGCGTACCATAGGCAGTTGAACGTCCAGCCAACTTTCTGGTGTCTTGTGCAACATCAGGAATTGGCCAGTTTTCAAGAAGTTCATCCACTGCTTCACTAGGGTGAATTGGCCGACCTTTATGTAAAGAAGGTTTAGACATGGTTTATAGGAACTCCTCACCACCGCCGCCGCCAAGCATTATTTCGCCTGAGTCAGCTAAACGACGTGCTGTCGACAAGATTTCTTTTTGTGCGGCTTCAACTTCACTGATACGCACAGGTCCCATCGCCTCAAGGTCATCTGCTAATAGCTCAGCAGCACGTTTCGACATGTTACTTAAAATCTTCTCTTTCAGTGCTTCATCTGTTCCTTTAATTGCTTTCATAAGTACATCTTGTTGTACTTCACGAAGAATTGCTTGAATGCCTCGGTCTTCAACATCCATTAAGTTTTCAAATACAAACATAAGATCTTGGATTTGCTGCGACATTTCTTCGTCATGCTCACGGATCGAATCCATCAACTGACCTTCAATATTGGTATCTAGGTAGTTCATGATATCTGCCGCTGCTTTCAAGCCGCCCATTTTCGCCGCTTGCGCACCTGCTTGACCTGCGAACTGTTTCTCCATGATTTCGTTTAGCTCTTGGAGTGCTGCTGGTTGAACTTCTTCAAGGTTAGCAATACGCATGGTTAAATCTAAGCGCACTTTTTCAGGAAATTGCGACAAGATTTCAGCTGATTGCTCAGGCTCTAAATACGATAAAACAATAGTTTGGATCTGCGGGTGCTCATTACGAATAATATTCGCCACTTGTTTTGAGTCCATCCACTTCAGTGAATCAAGGCCTTTGGCGCCAGAGCCCATAACAATTTGGTCAATAAGGCTGGCAGCCTTATCTTCACCAAGTGCCGCTGTAAGCGCTTTTTTGATGAAGTCTTCAGATTGGAAACCTATGGTGCTGAAGCTTTGAATTTGCTCAATAAACAAGTTGTGAACAGCGCTAATTTTCGCTTGTGATAAATCATCCAGCGCCGCCATCGCCATACCTACTTTTTGTACTTGCTTAGGCTCTAAATGTTTTAGAATTTGCGCAGCATCTTCTTCCGATAAACTCAGCAATAAAATAGCTGCTTTATCGACACCGTCTAATTTATCAACATCAAACGCCGGTGGTAATTGTTTTTGTTCTTGATCAGTCATCTTCAGTTAACCACGCTTTCACCACTTGAGAAGACAGTTCTGGTTCATTAGCAACCAATGCACGAACTGCTTTGAGTAAATCTTCATCGCCATGTAAATCTGGCAGCTGTAGTGTACCATCACTTGAGAATCCTACAGCAGCAGAGTCAAAGTCTTTATTTAGCATATCTAGCGTGCTATCACCAATATCTACACCCGCACTTAACGCATCTTCATCATACTCTTCAAGTGTATCGTCTGGGTAGATTAAGCGTTTCAGCATTGGTTTAACAACAGCCAAGATAAGTACGATAATAACCAAGGCACCTAACGCTAAGCGAAGCATTTTCATGAACCAGTCTTGTTCCCACAGCGGCACTTCAATCGCCATTTCTGTGTTTTCACGAACAAACGGAACTGTGACCACTTCAAGTGCATCACCACGTTGCATATCAAAGCCTACACCACCTTGTAGTAAACGACGAATATTTGACAATGCTTCGACAGAACGAGGCACCATAGTCGTTTCACCGTTTTCACCAACTTCTGGTACGTAATCAACAGCGACTGATACGCTAATACGACGAATAACACCTGTTTGCTGACGCTTATGAGAAATAGTGGTATCTAATTCGTAGTTACGTGTTGCTTCTTTGTGAGAACGGCTAGGGTTAGTCGCTGAGCCTGCACTGCCTTGACCAGCAATTTCAGGAATATTTGAGTTTGCAGGTGGCTGATTTGTAAGCGCACCAGGAATACCTACAGCAAGACCGCCGATGTTATTTTCTTCGAAAGTCGTTTCGCTTCGCACTGCTGGTAAATCAGGGTTATAGCGTTTTTGAGTTTCTTCTACTGCACTAAAGTCCATATTTAAATCAACTTGTGCAGTGTAGTTACCTAAACCAACCACTGGAATGAGAATACTGTCGATTTTATTTAAGTACTCTTCTTCACGCTTGCGCTCTATTTCATACTCTTTACGAGAACGTGCAGCGAGTGAGTTTTGTGAGCCTGAGTTTAGTAAGCGACCATTTTGATCGGTAACAGTAACACGCTCTGGCGATAAACCTTGTACCGCTGAGGCAACAATATCAACAACTGAGTCAACTTCTTCACCATCAAGCGTACGGCCGCGTTTAAGTGTTAAAACCACTGTAGCTGAAGGTTGTTTTTCGCGACGAGCAAATACGTTTTCTTTTGGAATAGCTAAAAGTACTTTGGCGCGAGTAACATTTTTTAGCTCTTCGATAGTGCGAGCAAGTTGTTGCTCACGACCATGTTTTAAACGTTCACGTTCTAGGCGTTGGCTTACACCAAATCCCATATCTTGCATGATGATGTCAGTACCTGAGCTTGGCGCTTGCTCAAGGCCTTCACGAGCCATCAATAACTTAATGTTTTGGTACTCACCTTCTTCAACAGAGATGACATTACCATCGAGTTCGTAATCAATCTTTTGCGCGTCTAAAAAGTCTAGCGTTTGAATAAGCTCTTCCGTTGGCATTTTACCAAGCGGACGCATATCTGGCTGACGTGCCCAAATGATAATAAAAATTGCGATAGCCAAACAAATTGCCAAAGCAATCACTAAAGTAACCTGGCGTAAAACATCTACACCGTTTAAGGCACTTAAGTAGCCTGACTTTTGCTCTTGTTGATCATCAGTATCGGTAGAATCGATACCGCCGCCTGCTAGGGCTAGATCAGTTGATTGATTAGATTGCGCCACGATAATTCTCCACTACCTAGTTACACAGGCATGTTCATGATTTCTTTATATGCTTCAACAAGTTTATTACGAACCTGTACCGTTGCTTCGAATGCAACTGATGATTTTTGTGAAGCAATCATCACATCTGCAAGCGATACACTGCGATCACCCATTTCAAGAGCCGTCACTTTTTGCTTGGCTTCTTGTTGCAAGCCATTCACTGTATCTAATGCATTGGTAAGTAGATCACCAAATTGTGCCGTTGATGTAGGCTGTGTCTGAGTTGGTAAATTTGTAATTGAGTTACTACGGCTAGCTTCAAGGGCCATAGATTGCATTTCTTGAAATAATGCGCTGTTTTGAACTTTCATAATACTCTCTGACAATACAGTTTACTTATAAACTGATAAAGCACAAACCGTGCCACAAAATAAAACCAACATTTTCAATAGTTTATGCTATTTATTTTGCTTGTCAGAGTTTTGACAGCAAACAAGCCCACTTGCTGTGAGCTTGTTTGACACTGTTTTGGAAGGAGAATTAGGCTGGCAGTGCAATCCCAAGATCGCGCATCTGCGCTAGTTTATATCGCAATGTGCGGGGGCTAATGCCTAAGGTCTCAGCCACCTCTTTTCGCTTACCATTACAGCGTGCGAGGGTTTCTAAAATAATACGATGCTCTTTGTCTTTAAGCTCGTCTTTATAATTACCTTGCTCACTCACCTGTGGCACTGTATCTAAATTAACTTCAACGGGTTGCTCTTGATACACCGGTGCATTATGCGGTGGCGTAGCAACTGACTTTATCTCTACCGTTAGTAACTCTTCAATGAAGACATCATCTTCATGAATGCTGTTACCATCACATAATATCAGCGCACGTTGAATAACATTATCAAGCTCTCGCACATTACCCGGCCAAGCATGTGTTAGCAGCTTTTGCTTAGCTGACTCGGTCAACATAGCAATGGGTTCTTTACTTTTCAGGCAATGGCGCTCAATTAAATGCTCTGCCAATACAACAATGTCGCCCGGGCGTTCTGCTAATGGTTTCCACATCAGCGGGAACACATTTAAGCGATAATATAAATCTTCTCTAAATAGATTTTCACTCACCGCTTCTTTTAAATCACGGTTACTCGTAGCTAAGACACGAACATCAAGCTCAATCGTTTTACGCCCACCTAAGCGCTCTACTTCACGCTCTTGTAGTACACGCAGTAATTTTGCTTGCAGACCTAAATCCATCTCGGTGATCTCATCAAGTAAGATGGTACCGCCTTGTGCTTGTTCAAATTTACCAGGGCAGGCCTGAATGGCACCGGTAAACGCACCTTTTTCGTAACCAAATAAGGTTGCTTCAAGCATATTTTCAGGAATAGCGGCACAGTTAATGGCAACAAAGGGAGCATCTGCTCGATTCGATTTATCATGAATATAGCGGGCTAACACTTCTTTACCTGAACCACTTGGGCCAAGAACCATAACACTGGCATCTGAACGCGCTACTTTGCTCGCAAGTTCGAGTAACTTAATACTCGATGGATCTGCAACAATTGGCCCGTCTGTTTCTTTTTCCTTTTCGGGTAAATAACGACTGACCATATTAAGCAATACTTCTGGGGCAAATGGTTTTGCCATGTAATCAATCGCACCTAAACGCATCGCTTCAACTGCATCATCAATAGTGGCATAGGCTGTCATCATAAGTACAGGTAGTTCAGGGTAGTTGAGCTTAATACTGCGAAGTAAATCAAGGCCACTCATCGCGCCCATTTGTACATCGCTGACCACTAATGAATACGTGCCTTGTTTTAACAGCACCATTGCTTGCTCAGCACTATCTGCTGCGATGCAATCAATTCCTGACATTTCGAGTGTATCAATCAAAGCTTCTCGTAAGCCTGCGTCGTCTTCAACGACTAAAATTGCGTTCGTATTCATTTTGCCTCCGCTGACGTAAATTCTGCACTTATTGGCAGGATCAAGCTAAAACATGCCCCCCCATGGGCATTATTAGTCACTTCAACCCGTCCTTGGTGCGCATTAGCGACTGAACTCACAACAGCAAGTCCAAGCCCTGTGCCTTGGCTTTTTGTAGTAAAGAAAGGTTCAAATAATTTCTCGGCCTGACTCATATCTACGCCTGGACCGTTGTCACTTACACTGATGCGAACACTGTTATCATTTGCGGTGTCGCGCTCAGCACTAAGCGATACTTCTGCATGTTTGCCAATTATTTGAATACTGTTATGAATTAAGTTTTGAATCGCACTGGCAAGTGCGGTTTTATTACCCACAATCTCAATGTCTGGTTCTGGCAAGTTAACGGCTAAGGTACTTTGGTTTTGTGCCACCATTGCATCCGCCCCCGCTTTTACTTCATTGAGTAACTGTTGCATCGAGACACTTTCAACAACTTGCTGTTCGCCACTTTTTGCAAATAACAGCATGTCATTTACTTGGGTTTCTAAATCTTTTAAACGTGACATTAATTTAGTATGAAAATTACCACGCGAGCTTTCTGGTAAACGCTTTGAACCCAAGTTTGCGGCATAAAGCATGGCGGCTGACAACGGCGTTCTGACCTGATGAGCAAGCGAAGCAACCATTTTACCAAGCGCACTTAAGCGCTGCATATGTGCTACTCGTTTTTGTAAACGCCTAGTTTCTGTTAAATCTGTCATTAAAATTAACTGCCCTGGCTCAGGTGCAAGTGCAGTAATATCAAGCTTTATTAAACGCCCATCTTTGAGTGATACCTCATGACCATCATCTTGCTTTGGTCGAAATGAGCGCTGAATAACGCTAAACCATTTTTCACCTTCAAGCGGTTCACCCAGCATATCAATAGCAATTTGATTTGCTTTTGCAATCATGCCTCGACCATCTAAAACCACAACGCCCGCAGGCATAGTATGCACTAAATGACTTAGCCAACTAGCTTGCTGGCGAAGCTCACTCAACTCGCCAACATACTCTTCTTGCTGTAAGCATGGGTTATATTGATTAGCTGTGATAAATTGTGGTTTTAATACATGTGCCAAGGCCATAATCGATACTCAAAAAATCGTGTCTACACAGCTAAATGCACAATTCATACCATAATTATTTTTGTTTTATTTCAATAAATTAAAGTCAAAATAAACACCGACAAAAAAATGACATTTGCGAGGGAACAATGCAAAAAGAACACCACTGTCGCTGCCCGTGGCTCGACACCAGCAAAGAAGATTATGTGGCCTACCACGACCAAGAATGGGGGGTGCCATTATATGATGATCACCGTTTGTTTGAGTTTATAACCTTAGAGTCAGCACAAGCCGGGCTTAGTTGGTATACCATACTTAAAAAGCGTGATGGCTATCGCAGCGCCTTTAAAAACTTTGTTGTTGAAGAGGTTGCCAAAATGACTGAGGACGACGTCGAGCGGTTAATGCAGTTTGATGGCATTATTCGTAATCGAGCCAAGATCGCCGCGACTATCAATAACGCGCAGCGTTTTATTGAAATTCAAAAAGAGTTTGGTAGTTTCTCAAACTACCAATGGCAGTTTGTAGGTGGTAAGCCTTTGGTAAACAACCTAGATAAACTAGAGGATTACCCGGCTATTACTGAAGCCTCCACAGCATTTGCCAAAGATTTAAAAAAGCGTGGTTTTAAGTTTTTAGGCCCAACGACTGTGTATGCGCACATGCAGGCCTGCGGTATGGTGAATGATCACAGTAATGATTGTTTTAGAAAAGCCGAAATAGTGAGTGAATACTAGCCGCAAATCTGCAAAAACATGCTTTATGTAGAGAGCATTAAACCTACCGCGAGTTAATCTCGCGATAGGTTATACTTTTTCATCTTCTCAACGAGAGTTGTACGGCGTACACCTAAGATTTCAGCCGCACGCGCTACGACATAATCATAGCGCTCTAATGCTTGGCTAATTAAGCTGATTTCAAGCTCAGCAAGATACTCTTTCAGCTCAATGCCTTCATCGGGTAATAAACCAGAGTCAACCGTTGTTGCTGGCGTATCAAGCTCTTCGTCTTCGTAATCACTAAAGCCTGTGCTAAAAATATCGTTGAAAGCATCTCGTTCCATCAGCTCTTCAGGGTACTCAGGCTCATAGGCTTCGACCTCAATGTAACGATATTTAGCTGGTAGGTCTGGCACATCAACCACTTTATCAGGGAACATAATGACCATGCGCTCTACTAAGTTGGCTAGCTCACGAATATTTCCCGGCCATGCATGCTCTTTTAAGCTTTGAATTGCCCGTTCGGTGAATTTTGCTGTTGTGCCACTTTGCTCATTCACACGGCGCATTAACTCTTTTAAAAGTAGAGGAATGTCGTCTGCACGCTCACTTAGCGAAGGGTTTTCAATTGGAAACACGTTTAAGCGATAAAAAAGGTCTTCGCGGAAGTCGCCCTTTTCAATCATTTCTTCAAGATTACGATGGGTAGCAGCAATAATTCGTACATCAGCTTGAATAGGCTTTGTCCCACCTACTCGTTCATAACTGCGCTCTTGTAATACTCGTAAAAGCTTAACCTGCATTTGCAGTGGCATGTCACCAATTTCATCTAAAAACAGTGTACCGCCTTGTGCTAATTCAAAACGCCCTTTTCGCGCTGAAATTGCCCCAGTAAACGCCCCTTTTTCGTGACCAAATAACTCACTTTCAAGTAATTCACCAGGAATAGCACCGCAGTTTACTGGCACAAATGGCCCGCTATTTCGTTTAGATAGTAGGTGAACGTTTCGTGCTACCACCTCTTTACCTGTGCCAGACTCACCTAAAATAAGTACATTGGCATCAGTTTTAGCCACCTGCTCAATTAAAAAACGAACATCTTTTACAGCATCAGTTTCACCAACAAGTCCATCAAACGATTTTTGCGACTTAGACTGTTTATGAGCACCGGGCAGCATACGCTGATATTGCTGACAGTCATGCAATAACTGAGTGGTTACGTCATGATTGAAAGGCTCACATATCAAGCCTACAACATTAGCAATACTAAGAAGGGGTTTGAGGGTTTCACCTATTAACAAAAATGGAATAGCTGGAAACTGTTTGATCACAGCTTCATGATTAAGCTGCTGTAGAGCCCCCAAAATGACCATACATTCTTGTTGCTGGTGTTTTTCACAAAATGCTTGAAGATTTGTTTCATCAACTAATTGTGCTGTTTCACCAATGAAGGTGAGTGAAGCATGTAAACCTATCGCACGATTATTATTATTGTCTAAAATTAAGATCATTATTGGCGAACCACAGTTACCACGGGGTTTGTTAATGTTAAATTGTAAGCGAGTTTAGGAGGGATGCAAGCGCTAAGCGGCAATTTATTGACATCAACGCCAAAAAATAGTCACTTAACGCCTAAAAACAAGACTAAAGTATTAAAGCAAACCTAGGATAGATTCTGCTGAACGATTCGCTTGACCACGTAAAGCGATTGAAGCTTGCGACAAAATATCGTTAGCTACTTGATCAGACACTGCTTTTGCGTAATCAGTATCTTCAATGCGGCTTCGACTCGCAGCAATGTTCTCCCGTTGGTTTCCCAACCCTTTTATCGTACTTTCTAAAGTGTTTTGGAAAGCGCCAAGTTCAGCACGCTGATTATTAATCTCTTCAGCAGCTTGATCGCTGATATCAATGGCCGCTTGCGCACCTGCTTGGGTAGAAATATCAATACCCGCAATCACAGAAGCAATACTGCCATCTGAAGGCGTTACTGATTGCGTCGTGTTGGCATCAGGACCAACCTGAAACGACACTTGCTCACCATCAAATAAAGGCTTGCCAGCAAATGTCGCATTTTCAAATGTTTCTGAAATTTGCGTTTGCAATTGTGACACTTCTTCTTGAAGTGCTGCTCTGTCAGTATCTGTGAGCGCACCGTTACCCGCTTGGATAGACAGCTCTCTAATGCGTGATACTGCATCATTTACACCTGATAGGTTTGATTCAGTAACTTGTGAATAAGAAATACCATCGTAGGCATTGTTGATAGCTTGGCTATAACCATCTTGCTGTGATGTTAATCTATCAATAATTTGCAGTGCAGCGGCATCATCTGCTGCTGAGTTTACTTTTTTACCTGACGCTAATTGCTCAGCAAGCTTATTACCTGTTTGCTGAGTCTGATTTAAAAACCCGGTATTGGGTGATTGAATTTTCATGGCGGCCTCCGACAAACCGATTGCTTAAATTATAGCTTAATTTGCCAAAATTTGTACTTTGTACCATGGTTTAGATAAATTAACTTGGCATCTGACTTGCTAGTGTATTAGTTAATAGTTAAATTACTGAGAATTGAGTCAAAATTCTCTTTTTGCGTATCAAACGCCAATGATAAATAACTTAGGTAACGCTATGTTCGACAACAAAACGATTTTAATCACCGGTGGTACCGGTTCATTCGGTAAAAAATACGTCAAAACGTTATTAGAACGCTTTAAGCCTAAAAAAATCATTATCTTCTCTCGGGACGAACTAAAGCAGTTTGAAATGCAACAAGAGTTTGACCAACCTTGTATGCGCTATTTCATTGGTGATGTACGTGACAAAGACAGGCTTCGCCGTGCTATGCGCGGCGTGAACTATGTGATTCACGCAGCAGCATTAAAACAAGTACCTGCCGCTGAATACAACCCAATGGAATGTATCAAAACCAATATTAATGGTGCTGAAAACGTCATTGATGCTGCCCTTGATAATAACGTAGAAAAAGTCATTGCACTGTCGACTGATAAAGCAGCGAATCCAATCAACTTATATGGCGCAACGAAGCTAGCATCAGACAAACTATTTGTTGCCGCTAATAATATTGCTGGCGGCCATAAAACAACCTTTTCAGTAGTAAGATACGGTAACGTAGTGTGCTCGCGTGGCTCTGTAGTGCCTATTTTCCAAAAGTTTATCGACCAAGGCCGTGACCATATTCCGATTACTCATGAAGAAATGACCCGCTTTTGGATTAGCCTACAACAAGGTGTTGATTTTGTTCTAACTAATTTTGAGCGTATGCTGGGTGGTGAGATTTTCGTGCCGAAGATCCCTTCAATTCGTATTACTGATCTTGCCAAAGCCATGGCACCTGACTTACCAATTAAGGTTATAGGCATTCGCCCAGGTGAAAAGTTACATGAAGTCATGTGCCCGGCCGACTTATGCTTTGAAACGTACGAATACAATGATCATTTTGTTATCGCACCGGGCATTAAATTTAGTAGCCGTAGTAACGATTTTACAGTTAATGCTATTGGTGAGAAGGGTAAAAAAGTAGCGCAAGGATTCGAGTATAACTCACTTGATAACCCTGATTATATGAGCATTGAAGAAATTAAAAACTTCAATGTGCAAGCTTTACTGTAATACTTCTCATGACAAATAAGCTAATTCCCTACGGTAAGCAAAGTATTTCGCAAGATGACATTAATGCCGTAATTGATGTCTTGCAGTCTGACTGGTTAACACAAGGTCCTAAAGTACCCGCATTTGAAAGTGCCATTGCTGAATATTGCAGTGCTAACCATGCCTGTGCCACTAACAGTGCTACTTCAGCTTTACATATTGCTTGCCTAGCTTTAGGTGTAGGTATTGGTGACATCGTATGGACATCACCAATTTCCTTTGTCGCATCAAGTAACTGCGCACTGTATTGTGGCGCAAGTGTCGACTTTGTTGATATCGACCTTGAGACAGGCAATATGTCTGTTGTTGCCCTTAAAGAAAAACTAGCGATAGCCAAACAAAACCAGCAACTCCCTAAAGTTGTGATCCCAGTTCATTTAGCTGGCCAGTCATGCGATATGGCAGCAATCAATGAACTTGCCAAAGAGTATGGCTTTAAGGTGATTGAAGATGCCTCTCATGCTATTGGCGCCAAGTATAAAGGCAACCCTGTTGGCAGTTGTGATTACTCTGACATCACTGTTTTTAGCTTTCATCCAGTTAAGATAATCACATCTGCTGAAGGGGGTATGGCTGTTACCAACTGTGAAACGCTTGATAAAAAGATGAAACGCTTACGTAGTCATGGCATTACAAATCATCCTGATGAAATGACCGAGCCAAGTCACGGCCCTTGGTATTATCAACAAATTGAACTTGGTTTTAATTATAGAATGACTGAATTGCAAGCCGCATTAGGGCTTAGCCAGTTAAAACAATTAGATAACTTTATTTCTATTAGAAACCAAATAGCTAAAGATTTTAATAAGTACTTTACTAGTCAGGGGCTTGAGCCGTTAAAACAGAAGTCAGAGAGTTACAGCAGTTATCATTTATATATCTTGAAAATCAACTTTACGACCCAGCAACAACAAGCTCAGATGGTTACACGGCTAAGAGAGCAAGGTGTTCAAGCTCACCTTCACTACATTCCGATTTTTTTACAGCCTTACTACCAAGAACTTGGGTTTAATAAGTGTGACTTCTCGCAAAGCATGCAGTATTACCAACAAGCAATGACAATTCCATTGCATCCATCTTTGTCATCACAAGACATTGATTATATTAAGCAGACGGTGCTTAAAACCTATCAGCAATTAATTTGAAAACGCCATTAATAGATTTTCGCCATCCCACAGGTAATTAAACGTTAACGCTGAACCGAGAGGTGTTACTCTAAGCGCTTGGGAAGATAACTTTTCAAGCTCTGAAGTGGTTAAGCCAAAACAAGAAACAGTTTGTAATTTTGCATGTGTCGCAAAATCAAAATTTTCTAGTTCAAAGCTTAGTAAGAGTCCATCGCCTTTGTGATCAGCTAAAATAGCTAAATCAAAAGGTGCAGCTTCACAAATTAAACCCGCAACAGATTTATAAGTGTTTTCGACACTAAATTGATGCATCAATAATAATCGCTGAAAGTTATATAAACGATTATATTGAGCGGTTTGTGAAAATGCTTCATCACCATACTGCACTTTATCCTTTAAAGACTGCCAGAATAACGCTTGTAAAGATTTACTTGTTTTATGCCACAAAACCGCTTTTATAGAAGAGCAAGCTTGTTGTGAGAAAGGTACATAATCACGTGTAAAGCGTATAGCAGCATCTTCTATTTCAGCTTCACTTTCAAGGTGTAACACGGCAATGGAGAAGCGATCCGGAAAGCAAATCTGGTTTGTTACGGGTGATTGCTGGTTAATTTTAGCAATTGCGTCATCACCGCCCCAAATTACCCGCATATCACATAGTTCACTAAAATATCGTGTTAGTTCTTCAGCTGAACTTGGGTAAGAAACAATGCAAATTAAAGCATGTAATACTGATTGAGGACGCTGACTTAAAAAGCGCTTTAGAGAACCAATTAGCTGATACGCTTCATCCCCACTTCGATCACTAATGCGCACTATGTTGCTGTTACCACACAGAATACTAAGGATTAAGCTGTAAAAATAAACGGTATCAACATTTGCTGGGGTAATATGAAAGATAAGCCCTTTCGGTGATGAGTGAGCAAAGCTTTTAAAATCGCTCTTCATTGCCAATACGTTACTTTTACGGCACCAAAAGCCCAACGCCGAATGAGCATTAGAGTGCTGTGCTTTTAAAAGAAAAGTTGAAAAAGCAGTTATTTCATTTATGACATCATCACTAAATGCCGTGTCTAAACAGCTCAAGTTAGCCGGGTTACCAAATAAAAACTCTACTTGAGGATCATCAACTAAAGGTATCACTGCAACCCCTCACCTGCGACTTCGCCAAACGGCCAAGCACTGAAAAATATTTACCTAAGCGACCACAAGCACAATCATCTTCACCATGGATCACTCCTAAATCCTCGGTCAATAATCGATGACCAGGATAACTCTTTGGTAAAACCGAATTAAGAAGAATCACGCCCGCTTGATTATTACCAAGAGGCTCAGCGGTGGCTGCATCAACAACAGTTATATCTGACCAAACAGGTGCGTGTAAATGACCATGTTCACACTCAATATAAATGGTACCAGTTTGTTCAACCATACCGTAATAATCATGCACGCTAATAGCACCAAGAGATTGCGCTATTTGCTGCTTAAACACATCATTGCTTACCGCTGATTGCTGCATTTTTTTCCAGCCACCACCATGCAGTAGCATGCCTTTTGAAAACGAATAGCGTTTCCCCATTTGCACCAGCTGTTGAATAAACTGCTGCCAAACAATAAAAGTAAAGCCAAACATAAAAACTGGGGTGTCTTTATACTTCTCAAAAAATTGCTCAATGACTTCAATATTTAATGTCATATCATCGTTTAATGCAAAATGTGGATCGCGGCCAAAAAACAACATGCCTTGAATACCAGCTGCGCGGGCGGACATACCAGCTTTCTTTTGTATGGTTGCCTTTGCATCAATAACAAGCATTGGAAGCCGTTGCTTCCCTAGCCAATGCTGTAAGGTTTTCGTTAAAATCCGGCTTTGTAACTGCGCAGTTTCAGAATCTAACGTTATTTTAGAGGTAGGTCCTTGCGTGCCTGATGAGGTTAGCAAACGATGCTGATCCTCGGCTGTAATACTGGTTAACAAAAACTCTTTAAATAATGGTACTGTCAAAGGCGATACTTGCTCACAGCCTTGTTGCAAGCGCTGATACAAGGCACAGTGCTGAATGTGGTAGTTATCTAAAAAGCTTAATTGCGATGCAAGAAACGCCTGCTTTTGCGCTTTGTTTAAGCCATAAATTGGTAACTCGAGGAGTTGCTCATTGCTTAAGTGCATTGTAGTCCACCTTAGAGTTACTTAGTCTTGGGATCGCTTCGAGCACGACTGTTTGTATTAAACGACTATGGCACTTAAGCTTAGCGGCTAATTGTTTTATTAGTTCCGCTTCGATAGGTTGCTCTGAATAAACAACTATTTCATCTTCACTACCAACACAGACCACTTCAAATTGGCACAAAGCGTCGAGCCACGATTGCAATTCATCAAGATTAATCCGACGCCCAGCTATTTTACAGATGCGCTTAGAGCGCCCGACAATTTGATATAAACCCGATGGCGATTGTATTGCAATATCGCCGGTATGGAGCAAAGAAATATCTTCGAAATAGCCCAGCTCTGCCAGTGTTTCACTATAACCGCCAAATATATTGCCACCACGAACACACAGCTCACCTTGGCTATCAAACTGCTCAACTCGTTCACCTTCTGAGTCAAGAAGCTGTAGCTCAACACCGGGGATCTCTTTACCAATAAAACCAATTTGACGACTAAAATACTCTGCGGGTAAATAGGCTATGCGCGCTGTTGCTTCGGTTTGACCATACATAACAAAAAAATCAATGTCATTGTTGTGCGTGTAATCACTTAATAATTGCCAATCACGTGCGAGTAACTTACCACCAGCTTGTGCCATGTAACGAACATTGCCAAGCGGCATTTTTTCAAGGCCCAGTCTATTAAGTAATTGATAACTCAGTGGTACACCATAAAAGCTGGTCACCTTATAGTGCTCAAAATTATGCCAAAAATCAGCCGACATAGGGCTATCTGATTGCAGCACAATACTCGCACCCATTGCTAAATGGGTATGCAAAATAGACAAACCAAACGAATAGGATAACGGTAAAAAGGTCATTACCACATCATCTTTAAGTATCGGTAAAAACTGATTTATTGAAGCGCAGTTTGCAGCCAAATTAGCTTTACTTAACTTTACCAACTTAGGGGAGCCCGTTGAACCACTGGTTGATAGTAACAAACATAGTTCATCAGCTAATTGATGTGTGTAATCACTTAATGAGTGAATTTTATTTCCCTCAATAAGCAGATTAACTTGATAGTGCTCTAGTAGCGCATTTCTGTCGTTTTCAGCAAGAGCTGCATCAACTAATAACACAACATGAGATTGTCTAAGAGCTGCTAAGTAAAAAATGACAAAATCGAGAGTTGATTGCGCAACTAAAGCAATTAAACAGCGCTCAGATGGCAATGAGTTTACGGCCTGCTGCACTTGAGCTTCTAGCTCATTGTAATCTATGCAATGGTCTTTGTAATAAAGCTTTGCCTCAGGGTTTTTATTATCTAATTGCCAAAACTCACCATGCATATTACAACCTTAAACCACCATCAACAGCGATATTTTGAGCTGTAATATAGCGACTTTCATCAGCTAATAAAAAACGAACTAAATTAGCGACTTCGCTTGCCTTGCCTAAGCGTTTTAGTGCTGACTTTTCAGCCAGTTGCTGCTTTTTTTCATCATCGTAGTGAGCAAGCAAAGGAGTGTCTATTACGCCCGGGCTTACACAGTTAACGCGAATATTAAATGTACCAAGCTCTTGAGCAAGACTTTTAACCAATCCGCTCATCGCTGACTTCATACTTGCATAAACAACTTGCCCACTGCTTCCTTGTTCGGCCACAACAGAGCTTACCAGGACTAAACTACCCTGTTTTGCTCTAAGCATCATTTTACTGGCGCTTTGACAAAGCATTAGTGCAGATTTTAAATGGACAGCGTATTGCTCATCAATTTGCTCTTCTCGTACCATCATCAAAGGCGCTTCAAGCATACTTCCCGCGCAATGGACAAGCCCTGACAATGAACATTTTTGTTGCTGCAAATAAGCAAAAATTTTCTTTATTTCAGCAGGAACAGACGTGTCGGCAACAAAAACAACAACATCTGCATCTGGATAATCCGCTTTAAGCGCTTGCTGCGCTGCTTGTAAACGTTGTTCATCCCGCGCTACCAATAATAGTTTTGAGTCATCCTCTAGCAGTCGCTTTGCCACCGCAAAGCCAATTCCGCTGCTACCACCTGTGATCAATACTCGGCTGCTATTACTCGTCAAATGACACCCCATATTTTGATAGAATTTGTTTGGCTTTTAAAAACGAACTCATATCAATAATATCATCCGTATCAAGCATAATATCAAATTGCGCTTCTAATTCTGCCACCAGCATCATATGGCTCATAGAGTCCCATTTGGGATGCTCTGAATAGCTTAACTGGTCACATACTTCGTCTTGTTCGATTTCTAATACGCTAACAAACGCATCTGTCAGTTTATTAAGTGACACATTAACCTCGGTTTAAAAATGACTTAAGTTTAGGCGTTGCATGAAAATAGTCGTCATGAGTTAACGAAATACTGACTAACGCCTGGTTTGTTGGGTGGTCTGCCAATTGGTAGCCAAGTTGTTGATTATAGCGGATTGCCGCTGTATTTTCTCGCCTTACTTCTGAATATAACTCTTTAACATTTAACTCATTAAAAAGAAAATCAATCAATGCAAGCGAAGGCGCAAAGGCAATTAAATTACTCAAAAAATGAGTGTCACTGATATAAATACCAATTTCAGCGCGGTTGGCGTTTTCAATCGGCTGATCTGACTTAACATTAATCACGCCTATTGGCTGCTCTTTGTAATAAATAACAAAATGACGTTGGCAATTATCAACCAACATATTCTTAAACCAAATTTGGTGATCATCCCATGGGATAGATTGTTGGTTGGTCATTTGCAGACGCACATGTGGCATGTTGCGCCACTGCCAGACACGCTCACAATCTTGTTCGGTTACCCGCTTTAATGTAACAGCATAATTTGCGATGTGCATATTATTCACCTAAGCGCTTTTGATGTACATGTAAATTAAGCTGCGCAATAGCTGGATGCTGTGCTAAAAAAGCCATTATATTTTGACTGCTTGCACACAGAAGATCATCAGGGTAGGCAGCAACTAGCGCTTCAAACATTGTAAAATCGGCAGGCTCATCAATACATAACCTCGCAGCACTACTGATATTAGTCAACGCTTTAAAGTGACCACATTTGAATAACTCAGGATGCTGATAGATGTACGGTGTAACGTGCTCACGCTCATAGTCCTTAGTAGCTTGTTTAGCTGCATACCTAAGTGCTGCAACTGACATAATTTCTGCGTCAAATCCACGAATAAGATTGCCCGTATTAAGACTTGTATAGTCATCACCTTGCGCTAAGTGGCTACTAACTAACTCATCAATCAATTTGCCATCAACTAATGGGCAATCAGCCGTCAAACGGATAATACGGTCCTCGTTATCTAATGCTAATTCATCTGCCACTGCGTTGAAACGAAGCAGTACATTATCTTTGCTGCCTCTAATAACTCTAACGCCTCGTTGCTCGCAAAATGCGACTATCTTATTGTCATTTTCATTCTCACTGGTCGCAATAACATGCTCAACCAATTTTGTAGCTTGAGTAACACGGCTGATGTGGTAGTCAAGTAACGACTTCCCCCCAACCTGTAGCAATACTTTTCCAGGTAACCGTGTTGAATCAAGTCGCGCTTGTGAGCAGGCTACAATCTTCATTGTGTTACGAACTCTAGTTTCATCGGTGTTCCTTTCGTTAACGCTTGTTTCGCAGGTTTACCAATTAATTCATCTAAATAACGCGGATGCAACCCCAAGCCAGGACGAACAGAGCGCAGGTTTTGTTCGGTAAATAACTCGCCCTCTTTGATATCTTCTGCAATATAAAGTGAACGACGAAATGCAACATTATCTTGCTCGCTTTTTGCCAGTCTAAAACTAGGCTCACCCAGTGCGCTTTTGGTATTTTTAACCGCAGACACCATGCGAGAAAATTCATTTGGATCTAATGAAAAAGCGGCATCGACACTTGTTGTATCGTTCGCCATTTTGAAGTGCTTTTCAATAATACTGCCACCTAAGGCAACAGAGGCAATCGCAGCAGTATCCGCCAAACTGTGATCACTTAAACCCACAGGTATATCTAAATACTGATGTAAATAGGCCAAGGTTGAAAGATTACAATCAGCAATTGGAGTAGGATACCCACTCACGCAATGAAGAATAGCTAACTGCGTGCCACCCGCTTCTTTCACAGCAGTGACTGCTTCTTCAATCTCAGCGAGCGTCGCCATCCCCGTCGACATGATGATAGGCTTACCCGTTTTAGCAGCGTATTGAATCAGACCAATATCAGTAATTTCGAATGAGGCTATTTTATATGCAGGGCAATTTAAATCTTCGAGTAAATCAATTGCTGTTTTATCAAATGGTGAAGAAAACAAAGTGATGCCATGCTCTTTAGCTCGTGCAAATAATGCCTCGTGCCAATGCCAAGGTGTATGTGCTTCCTCATATAATTCATATAAGGTGCGACCCTGCCATAATTTATCTTTCACAACAAATTCAGGACCATCATGATCCAGGGTAATTGTATCTGGACGATATGTTTGAATTTTAATTGCACTTGCACCCGTTTTTGCTGCTGCATCAATTAGTTCAAGTGCTTTATTAATATCGCCACCGTGATTTCCTGAAAGTTCGGCAATCGTGTAAGGTTGATAATTTTCACCAATATCGACACCATCAATATTAATACTCTTGTGCAATTGCCCAACATCAAATTTTTTCATTATATTACTTCGACCATTATTTGATTAATCTAGCGCTTCAATAATGCGCTCTGCTGCCATGCCATCAATTGCCTGTTGGCCATAAAGTGACAACTTTCTCTTTTTATCGGCTGAATTAAGCAAAAATAGAGCCTGTTTTACCACATTAGCAAAGTCAGTCTGCTCATTTCTAAAATCTATGCATTGATAAGCCGTATTGTTTAGTGAGGAGTCTAACGCTTGAGATTGGTTATCAACCAAAACTAAAGCAATCGTTGGTACGCCTAAATACATTAATTCGTACAAACTCCCCCCTGCTGACGTAATAGCAATATCAGCTTCACTCATTAATCTAGCGAGATTTGGATAATCAATATGTAATTCAAATTTAGCATGTTGCTTTAACCTGTTGAGCAAAGTAAGTGTATTTTCTGAACAACTACTACTCACTGCAACAACGAGCTTTGTAATATCATTACTAGCAACAAGTTGTTGGCAAAGCTCGGGAGTCAACATTTTGACATCCGTACCACCTAAACTAATGAAGATACTCTTTTCAATAAAGCGTTCGCGCGCCCTATACGATTTAAACTCACTTCTTATTAGCCGATAATCTAAACCTTGTAACACCCTAGGCGCTTTATGAATTGTATCGACTACATCACTAGGATTGACGATTAAATCAAATTCTAATGGCTCCTGATACGTGCCATCATCAAATATAACAAGTTGTTTTACGGTATTTTTTAACTGAATTATTGTTTCGTTTGATAGAGCATAATCATCGACAATTAAAATATCGGCTTTTGATAGCATGGTTACAAGAGCGATTTCATCTACAGCAAACTTTAAAACCACCCCCATCCCGCTGAGTTTATCATGCAATTGAGGGGCTAAATCACGGTAAAAAAGTGTGACCTTATGCTGTTTGTTAAGCAGCACTTCGATCAACGCTATTTGTCGCATTACATGCCCATAGCCAATTTGCTGGCTTGCATTTGCATAGATTGCTATCATACTGAATGCCTATATTAACTTATTGAAAAAGTTATAAATTAGCTTAAATTAAAGTCACTTTATCACGTCGTGTGGCAAGCTTAATAGAGAAACGTGTCCACAACCAGAACCATTAGGCTAAATGACCACTTTATTATGGTCTATAATTTGCTTACAAAAAAACTATAAATACCAAAGAATTATATTATGTCGCACGCTATTTTTATTTTTGGTGCAGGTGAAGCCGGTAAGGCCGCTTTGAAATACCTGCAAAATGACTTCCAGGTACTGGGCTTTGTTGATAATGACACAACCAAACAGGCTAATAAACTGGCAGGTTTAACAGTGCATGCGCCAGAAGAATTGCTAAAAATGCAATTTGATTATATTTATGTCGCCAGCGAGTTTTTTGAACAAATTGAACGCCAACTACAAACTGAATTAGCAATTAATGTAAATAAAATACGTATCCTCCCTGCACATGCAATCAAAGGAATTCAGCTAGGTAATACAGAAGCCAACCAAAATGCTCTTAAGTTACTTGCGATAGTGACAGAGACATTAAACAAAGATAATGTCGCATATTATGTCGATGCAGGAACTTTGCTCGGTATAGTTCGAGATAATGCGCTTATCCCATGGGATGATGACTTAGATATAGCCATAAATAGCACAGACACAGATAAGTGTTTTCAATCAATTACCTCCCTGCTTGAAAGACTAGAGCTAGAATTTAATACACCTTGGGAGCTCTTTATAAATAAAGCGCGTAATGACTATAACAGTATCCATAAAGGTGATTGCGCTTCATTTAAGTTAAGACCAATCAAAGCTCAGCGCAAACTTGCACAACTTGACGTTTTTATTAAATACGTTGATGAGGAGCTAATGCATTATGTTATTTCATCGCGAGGATTTACTATGCCTAGTTCACACCTTTTAACTACAGAAAAATACCAGTTTAATAATATCACTCTCAACTTACCCTCTAATGCGACAAGTTACTTAGCAACACATTACGGTGACGATTGGCAAACCCCAAAAAAAGACTGGAATTTAAGTATGATCAAAAGTGCAACAGTATTTGAGAGTTAATTAATGAAAACAATACTTACATACGGCACCTTTGATCTTTTTCATATAGGCCATCTCAACTTACTGAAGAAACTAAAAGGTATGGGAGATCGTCTTATCGTCGGCGTATCTACTGATGAATTTAATTTAGAAAAAGGCAAACAAAGTATTTATAAATATCAGGATCGTGCCGATATAGTAGCTGCACTTGAATATGTTGACTGTGTAATCCCAGAACATAGCTGGAAACAAAAAGTACAGGATATTCAGAAGTATAATGTTGATGTTTTCGCAATTGGGAATGACTGGCAAGGTAAATTTGACGAATTGAAATCGTATTGCGAAGTTATTTACCTGCCTAGGACTGAAAATATCTCATCAACCGCAGTGAAAGAAAGTATAAACGCACTAAATGCTGCAAAAATTGATGAGTTAAAAACAGCTCTAGATGGCATCAAAGCGATTATTAACACGATTCAGTAAGAAATAGGCTTCTGATGAATTTACACGATTTATATTTAAATAGCGAAATAAGCGCTGAAATTGATCTTATCTTTAAAAATAAAGAGGTTAAGGTCGTATCTTTTGATATTTTTGACACTTTATTAAGACGTAAGTGTGGCGCTCCAACTGATATATTTACGTTGGTTGCAAAAACAGCTATCGAACGAAATATACCAATAAAATCTGATCCTGAAACATTCAGAAATAGTAGAATTTTCTTCGAAAAAAAAGCCCGATTACAAAGCCCCTATCAAGATATCACTCTACCAGAAATTTATGCATGCTCACCTTATACGGAATCAGTTCAATTATCATTAATCGAAATTGAGCATGAAGTTGAAGCAAAATATTTATACCCTGACCCTATCTGTAAAGAAGTTATCCAACATTTATTTAAATACAATGTCGAATTTATTGCTACATCAGATATGTATTTAAGTAATTCGTTTTTATCAAAACTACTCAGAACCAATTTTCCAGAAGTTAACTTCACTCATATTTTTGTTTCAAGTGAAACTCGCTTAACAAAAGCAAGCGGTGATATGTATTCACATTTATTGGACCAACTTAATATTTCGCAAGAGCAAATAATTCACATAGGCGATAACTTAAAATCAGATGTAATAAATGCTTCAGCTGCAAAAATAAAGTCGCTACATTTTGCTCCGCCACGATGGATTCAGCGTGTCTTATCACGAGAGAAAATCTTCAAAGATTTCTATCCTAACGAGATTAATCAAGCTCGAATTTTCGCAGCAATGCTCGCTCCTAGCTTCTTATCGTTCGAAGAAAAACTAGCATTCCTTATTGGCGCCGTAATACATGGCCCAACGTTGGCAGGATTTGCCAAATGGATTAAAGATCAATGTGAGCATAATGAAATAAGTCACCCCCTATTTCTGATGCGTGAGGGTGAAATATATAAGCATGTTTTTGATTTTTTCTTTCAGGAAGCGGGGGTATTTTCAACAAGAAAGTTTTATGCTTCTCGAAAAGCAACCTACTTACCATCAATAGATCCAAAAGAATTGAGTCGTGACATATCTCAAGTTCTTACAAGAAAAAATTATTGTGTTAAGAATCTACTTACCGACCTCCAACTTCCTTATGAGAAAGATGACTCTTTACAATCAATTCTTGATGAGGAAGTTAATAAAATTTCAAATGATAAGGTTAAAGTTCAACTTATTAATGCATTCTTAGAAAAGCATCGTGAGCAGCTTACACTATCAATAAAGCAAAAACAGACTCTGTTAGACTTGTATATTGAGCAAGTCACAAAAAATGAAGACTATGCTTTTGTAGACTTTGGCGCAGGTGGCACTATTAACCATCAGATTGAAAAATCGACAACAAAGTCCGCAAAACTCAATATTCTTTTTTATACAACGGAACGAGCTTACAACCATGCTAATGAATTAATTTTCATGTCGTTTCTGCCTTTCGTTACATCTACTTTTACTGATGTAATGGCTATTTCTCGAAGCCCAGAAATAGTGGAGTATTTTTTAGTCGGCAAAAACACAACTACTTTAGATTTTACTATTGAAAATGAAAAAGTGATGCCTATTTGCGCAAAAGATACCTCACCGGAAAAACACAAGCAGCTAGTCACTGCATTTAATTTTGGCGTTGACAGCTACTTATACTTCAGTAAATCATTAAATTTAAATGAACATACTTACAACAACAGACTGGCGGCGGTTACTTCTATTGCACGCCAAGTTAGATTTCCAACTGAAATTGAAGCAAAGTTTTTAGGTAACCTGAAGCATGAAGATAATTTTGGTTCAGAAAGCCAATATTCAATTATCGAACAAAATGAGATCGATGAAATAAGAAATATTGGTTTGAATGAATTTTGGAGTAATCACTTAACATTCAAAGGACTTTTATCTAAGCGTGTTACTTGGCCTCAAGGTTTAATCACTCGACTTGATCCTCTCTTTTTGTCAAAAAATGTTTTTTTTCACAATGAAACTGAAAGCAAACACCAAGAATCTATAATGACAATCCACGAACAGTTAAAAGAGCTGAAACTAACAGAAGTTGTTGTCTATGGTGCAGGAGAGTTTTTTGATGAACTTGAGTTGCTACTAAAGTCCCTTAGTATAAGAATTGTCCACTTAGTTGATAAAAAAGCAGAATTTGGAAATTATAGCAAACGAGGCTTTAACGTTATAAGCCCTACTCAAGCATCTAACTTGAATTTACCTGTCGTGGTAGCATCTGAATCATTCTTAGATGAAATCCAAAAGCACATTGAAAATCTGAATATAAGTAACGGAGTTATAATTAAATGCTGAACTTCAAGAATGAATTAGAAAAAAGAAAGTTTATATTTCATCCGGAGCAAACTTTAGATTGGCGAGTTAGCAAGAGCTTGGCGGAGTTAGACTGTAGCTTGAAGTCACATATTATATCTGACATAAAAGACTTAAGCCTTCTTATAGCAGAGATCCATGCTTTAGACTTTCAACAAGAACTAATACTTACGTTGGTAAATGAGCACTTAAATACTGCGAAAGAAGAAATTGAGAATGAATTATTTGAACATGGTTTTGTAAGAAGTTATATCGACTATCATTATTACACTTACGATAAGCTTTATGATAATCAAAAGTTTACTTTAGGTAGTTTTCGATTTTTAGGAAATACTCAAGACACGCAAGACTCGTTAATATGGTTGAAAGAGAACCGCGACTTGCATATGGACATGCTTAGGGAGTCTGGCGCCCGCTCAGATGCCCACACCTACCGTTATGTATGGGCATGTAACTTTATACGAGAAGGCGATACTGTCATCGATTGCGCTTCAGGGTTAGGCTATGGTGGCTATTTACTTTCAAACTTATCAAAAGCACAACGTGTTTATGGCTTAGATATTTGCCAAGATAGCGTCAATTATTCGAATACTATTTACGGCAATAGTGAATTATCTTATCAACAATATGATTTAGATCTACTCGATAAATTAAATACTCCTCGCGTAGATACCATAACGTCTTTTGAAACGATTGAGCATCTTAGAAACTATGAGAACTTTTTTAAATTTTGCACTACCAATTTAAAACCTGATGGTCGCTTAGTCCTTAGCGTTCCATATTTATGGGTGGATGAGACAGGTAAAGACCCTAACCCGTTCCATTTTCATGAATTTGATTGGAATAAGTTTAAAACGCTTATTGAAAGCTATGGGTTCATGATTGAAAAAAGATTCGCACAAACCGCGCCTGGCGGATTTAAACTCCTTGATGCTGCAAGAACCTATAGCGAACTATCACCTAGCCAAGGCGAATTTGAAACTGAATGGATTATCGTTGTTGCGACGCCAAATTTAACGAATCCAATGTGGGCAAAAATCAATAGTGATTTAAGCTACGAGAATCCCCAATACTCAAGTAACAACTTACCTTCGTATATTGACTTTGCGAACGGTATGGACTCTCCTTGGCTGCATAGACAGGTTGTTCAAGTTGGCCAACGTATTGAAGACAAAAAATTAAGATCTTCTTATGCACTCGAACTCCTTAATAGCGATACCTCTTTGCAAAACAGATTGCTACTTAACACTATTATAAGCTATGCAGAAGATGAACATACCCAAAAATGGCTCGATGACAGCTTGGCCTTACTTGATGAAGCTGAAAAGGCAAAACCTTCTGGCTTTACATTAAGGTGGCTAATTTCACTGCGCTTCTCTCTCGGAAGTTACTTCTATAGCACAGGTAACTTTGCAGAAGCTGAAAAACAATTTTGCATTCTTGAAGGCTATAGAATTGAGAAGTTTTGCTCACTATTAGTAACCAAAACTGCTCAATCAAGCTTATATTTAGCACTAATTTTATTATCAAGAGGATTGAAAGAGAAAAGCCACTATCACTTAAAACTTGCCAAAAATAAAGTTCTAGAAGCGAGTGAGGCAATTTATCATGAACTTAAAAATGGCCGTGATAATAACGCTCCATTCTTATGGACAGAACTTGCAGAAATTATTGACTTGGGTGATAGCATAAACCGCTGTATTCTTGCGCTTGATGGAGCAAATATAGAAAAGAATAAGCTTTCGATTGCTAACATATTGAACTCTCGCAGGTTTGGTTTATTCGATCTTTCAGAAAAACTGAAACTACTTAATTCTCGGGTAGACTCTCATCAAGTTGATCAAGTTCTAAGAATTATCGACATTAATTTGATTAAAAAAATAAAACTTATTCAACCAAAGAAAGTAGCTTTTTGGGGAATTTCAGCTTTATCAAACCATTTAGAAAGTTCCTTGAAAGAGTACATTGGTGATAACTACTTCTTCATCGATTCTAATCCTGATAAACATGCTTCGTCACTTACTAAGACTATAATGACACCGCTAGAGGCGTATAAAGAGCATCCAGATTTAATAATCATTTGCTCTATAACATCTGCTGATGCAATTAAGAATCAAATTCCAAAAAATATAAAATCATTAAGTATCTCTATAAGTGAATAATGAGATGAGTTTAGACAAATTAATAGATAGCATTAAAAGTGAATATGATGAGCACGACACCCTTATCTTAAGAAATCACGAATTAAAAAATGAACTAAAAGCAAAATTCTTACCTATTGTAAGTTCTAATTTTGGTGAGAACATATGGGTTGGTGCAAAAAGCAGTCGATTTTTTGACAAAGGTTTAAAACCAAAAGTAATCAGCTACTACACTAAAAATACAAGTTATCAAGACTGTGCAATGGAACTTAAAAGTTCACTTGATACTATTGGGTACGATAATTACCTAATACATGGTGTTGACTCCGCGGGTGATTGGGAAGTCAATTGCAGTTTAAAGCCTGAATTCATTTTAAACACATTAAAAGAAACTAAAGGCCCCGTTCTTTGGGTTGACGCAGATGCAAAAGTAAAAAGAGCTCCATTGATCCCTCATTATGTAGACTTTGGTGTTCATTTATACGATGACTGGGAATTCGCCAGTGGAACTCTTTTTTTCAATTACACCGAAAACGCCATTGAGTTATTAGAAAACTGGACCTTTTTAAGCAAAATAAAGCCCTTGATATGGGATCAAATGTTATTAGATCAGGCTTGGTGTGAAGTTTCGACTTCTTCGCCACTGATCACTTGTTGGTTACCGAATAGTTACACTTATATATTCGATCAAAAAAACTGTATTTCTGCGCCGCACATAATCCATTATCAAGAGTCACGCACGCAAACTAAGAAGAAAAAACCTAACTTTAGTAATAGGCTAGTATCTTCACGTAAAAACAATATAGCTAATGAAGAGAGGTTTGATATTTTGCCTACAGGAACATCAATTGATGACTATACTTGGCCAGACATTATTCTGGACCTCAATATATTAATAGATAGACTTTACAGCATTAAAGGTGGCTCTGGTAAGCGCTTTGAGTTTATTCAAGTGGGTGCTATGGATGGTAAACGATTCGACCCCCTTCACAAGCATATAAAAGCGAAAAATTTAAAAGGAATTCTATTAGAGCCAAATAAAGAGATGTTTGACTTATTGGTAGAAAATTACCGAGCTTATGATCAATTAACACTCATCAATGCTGCAATTCATGATGAAGAAAAAATCATACTCAATAGGATCCCCAGAGATGTAATAGAAAATGAAATCTTACCTGAATGGGCATTAGGAATTTCATCTATATATACAGACAGAAATGCATTAGGGGGAAAGCAAGTAGACAATGAAACCCTCTCGCTAATACAAAAATATATGGTCTCTGAAGAAGTTGATTGTGTCACACTTGAAAGCTTAATTTCTGAATATAACATCTCAGAATTAGATTTACTTCAGATAGATACGGAAGGCCACGATTGGCAAGTGTTATCTTCATTTCCAATTAAAAAAATAAAGCCAATGATTATAAACTTTGAATATTATAATCTACCAAAAGATGAACAATTAGAGGCTCAACAATGGCTTATAGACCATGGTTACGCTTTTACAAAAGACCATAAAGACATCACAGCTACATTATTGAGGCTTCCTAAATGAATCAATTTGAAGTGTACATCTACTTTGCATCAATGGGGCGTTCAGGAAGCACATTAATCGCTAATTACTTTACAAAGCCTGATGCCAAACAGTTTATGTTTGTCGAACCTAATGTATCAGAAAATAATCGCTTTAATGTTAATTTAATAAATCAATTAACCGACTTTTCTTTACAAAATGACCCTAGCTCATTGCCTGAAACGTTAAAATCATTAAAAGAAAAAAACTACAAAATAGGAATAAAAGAAGTAAAGTCTGACATACACTCTCAAGTTAACAAGCTTATCTTTCCTGAAAAAATCGTTGTAACATGCAGAAATATTAAAGATATTTATTTAAGTTTAGTTGAGAAACACAGGCAACAAAATGTGCCTTTAAACGAAGATTGGTCTTACGAATATTGCTTAAGAGAATCAAAGTATATATTAGGTTTTTGCGAAAAGAATAGCTGTTCTAAAATCATTCGATACGAAGACTTTATTGATTCTTATGATTACAGAAGTGAGCTTTGCCAGCTACTAGAACTTGAAGGGGAAGGTGTTGTAGATAGAAATTTTGACATCTACAACAGGACATTTGAACAGGAATTATTTAAAGGTGAAATAAGAAAACGTGACAAGCCTTACAGGCATATTGTTCAAAAAGATATCCAACAAGCTGAAAAGCTTTCTGAAGAGTGCCAAGCTTACCAAGCTTATTTTGATTACGTGTAATAATACATTAGCTTATCTAACCAACGTCTAGGCGTTGGTTAGATAATCTTAGTACCCATATAAGTTAAGTAACTCATGACAATTAGCTTCTATTTCTGCTCTTTCTTCATTTGTTATATATTTGAGAAGTAACTTGTCATTCTCAATGTATGAGTTGAGGCTTACAATTTCTTCTTCTGCTGTTTTAACTATATCTTCATCTAATAAATTCGCTATCTCAGTATTAATGATTGATGGACTGAGAATAAAATCTTCAAATTTAATTACCACCATGCTCTTCAAGGTAAGATTAAATTTATAGTTATAATAAGAACAAAAGTTAGCTAAAGCAGATTGACCACTTGAAATTATAGACCTAAATTTCTTATCCTTGAATGCTTTAACCATTGACATTAGCTTGCTAGTAATTTCTAGCTCTAAATCTTTGCTATTGATATAGTATTTTTTCATTTCAGCATACATAAGCACAGGATTTCTTATAAAAACAACCCCCTTCTCGTTGCCAATAAAATCAGATAGCAGATTATTAAAAATGATAATGTCATTTTTCTGAAAACCTAACTCGCTGATCAGAGGATCGGCAGTATAAGCTTCTATGCATTCAGACGATGAAAATGATTTAACAAGCTTCCTAGAAGCAACTGGCTCATCAACTAAATTTCGACCTACAAATTTAAAGCTTGAGTCAAGCTTAGATAAATATTGATATAAAACATCTACAGCAGTATAGGCAGAACTATATACTTGTAACACTTTTAAAGGATTGCCTTGTTTCAAAAGCGTAGGACTCTTAGAAGCAAAGCTCCAGTCACATTTTTTATTACATGATACTGGAAAGTCACTTCTTATATCACTTAAGTAAGATAACCATATCTTATTTAAGCCATTATAAAACTCTATATTATTTTCTTCCTCATTCAAGCTATAGAGCACAGATTGCATTGGTGTATGGAAATATAATAATGAGCCTTTTAAAATATTGAAGTAAAATCGATTAACAGTGTCTTTATATGAGTATATATACCTTGATTGTCTCATCAAGTTATCAGCAGCCTCTTTAACGGTGAGCACACTTTCACTAGCTATTGATATTAAGTGACTTATAATTTCATCAAAAACTGTTTTAATTCTCTCAACATGTGAATTTGAAGGTATATTTATCTGCGAGAATAAGCCTTTAACGAAGTCTACTTCTTCAATTTTATTAACACTATAACCTAGCTCAATTAGGTCATCACTGTGAACAGGAGTAGCACCATTGATTGATAACCCATCTCCAACATTTTTAACATCACATTTTGGAAATAAACTTATTAATAGCTCTAATTGATGATTAGACACCTTAAATGTGCTATTGGTTTTAATTAATTTATTGAAGTTTCCAATAACTGAATCTGAGTCTAAATCCAATTCTTCGTAATCAAACTTACCTTTATGTAAATCATTATAAACACTTAATTGTGAGTGAATAAGCCCTTCATTGACACTCCCATTATCAACTCCAAATAAATATATATCCTTGAAGCCAAAGCTCAAAGCAAAGGATAAAGCTGTATTTGCGACAAGAGGATTTGAATGCGGTATAAATGGCAGCCCTTTTTTATTCTTAATATAGTGCTGAAGATTAATATAGTCAGAGCCGGCTTCGTTACCTTTAAGAGCCAAACCTGACCACTTATATAAATCGACTGTATCTGGATAAACAGTATTAACAGATAATAAATTAACTTTTTTATACTCGCCAACAGGTAGCATGTCTAACAAAGCTTCATAATTGCGGAGCGGCCTCTCCACTAATACATGAAAATCCGCATTTACACCGGCCTTAACTAATGAACCAAGCGCAGTCCCGCATGCAAAAATAATTGCTTTGTCTTGATTTCGCTTAATGTACTCTATTGACTCATCTAAAGAAGGGCCATTTCCTACTATGAATACTGGAGGGTTGGTTCCATTTCGTTTTATTTTATCTAAATCTTGATTGAAAAAATTTTCATTGTTTTGCGCATGAATCAAAGAGTGCGCAAAGCCAGTAATTGCATCATTATAGAAACCAAAACCGAACTGAAAACGAAAATAATCTGAGAAAAATTTCTGCGCCAATTTTGATAATTTATCATCTTGATAGTGCTGAAAACAAAAACTATTTACTATACAAAAAGCACCAATATCTTCTGCGATAGCACTGAGATCCTCCGCTAATTCCTGCTCGCTAGCTCCTAGCAGTAAAAATAAGCACCCTTTTGCATCATCAACCCTTTGAATTAACTTAGACCAGTCTATGCAAAATAAACTCGCAAAGAAGACTTCAAAATCTGGTTCAATGATAAATATATAAGAAAACTCAACACGCTCTATCAAGCTTTCAACAGCATAACCTAACCCTAAACCAAAAATCATTGCAGAAGGAAATGATCCCTTAATCTCACTTAAGCTATCTGATTGCTCGTATAAACCTATCTTCCTGATATATTCAACTAATTTTTGCATGTATTGAATATGCAAACGTTCATCGAAGTTTAATAAGTCTACTTTTGTATATTCAGTTTTAGCAATGGTTGGGTTCGTGAGTGCCGTATTCACTTGTGTATTGACTTGCTGATATGGATCTTCACCATATAGCGGAGCTTCTTTTCCTTTTGGCACAAAATTGCCATGACCAGACTTAGTCACATGAAGACAAAAATCTTCTCTCGGTTGAAACTCCTGAATCGCTTTAAATACATCTGGGTAGTATTGTTCAAAGGCTGCGAGGTTTTTAGAAAATCGTTCATTAGCTTCAATAGCAAACTTTTGCTCTCGTAGCTCATGTGCTTGAGCTTCAGCTAATTTTTGCTCGAGTTGCTTAAATTCTTCGTTAAAATTTTCTGGGAGGGTCATAAAAATATGCCTATTTCAGTTGGTTATAGATCCCAACCTTTTTTTTATTTTTTACAAGTGTAGATAATTCTTGCTTAGTTTGCTCTTTCTTTTCAGCTGTGTCTTTACAGAGCTTTATCAAACGAGAGTTAATAGAAGTGAGCACTTCTTTTTGCTGTTCAGTGAAAGGGTCTTCCGAATCGAAAATAGACTCTAAGCTAGTGGTAAGCTGCTGAATACGAGAGCTAGATTCATTAATATCTAGCTCATTTAAGTGTTTTTCTAGTTCAGATAGAGTTAACTCAATTTGCTCTAATTTAGCTTGCATGAGCACTATTTTCAGCAAAGGTTTGATTGCGTATATCAACAGGAATTGCATCCCATGCTGATTTAATCTCTTTTAATAAACCAGAAACTTCATCAATGATGCTAGTGTCATTTTTAACGCTTGCATCAATTAGACGATCAATCATATAAGAATACAGAGCGTATAGATTTTCAGTAACCTCACCGCCTACTTCAAAATCCAAACAGCCTCTAAGCGCTTCTAAAATTGCGGATGCTTTAGATAAATGCTCGCTTTTAGCTTCTAAGTGCTTCTTGTCGATTGCTACTTTTGCTAAGACCATCTTTTCAATTGCACCTGACATAAGCATCTGAATAATTTCGTATCTGTCTGCGCCGGCGACTCGCGTCTTTAGCGCTTCTTTTTGATAGTTTTTTACTCTGGCGTTATACATAGTTCACCTTTGGTCTTAAATAATAAATTTAAATTCGCTTATTTAGGTTTCGAAAAGCCTGGTAAGCTTGAAAGCTGGGCACTTAAATACGTTTGAGTAGATTGCATTTGCGCAAGCAAAACATCTAAGCCCGAATACTGCTTTCTTAAACGCGCTTCCAGTGATTCCATTCGAAACTCATGATTTATAACATCATCTTCTAATTCGTCTAGTTGCGAATTTAACGAATCCTCACGTTGCTTCATTATACCTTTAGAATCAACATAATTATCTAGAAGTGATTCTAATTGCTTAGCAACTCCGTTTTCACCTGCAAAAGCCTTGCCAATATCGTCATAATTTTCATCCATTGCTTCATTTAAGCTACGGACAAGACTAGACTTTTCAAGGTATCCATCCTTGTTGACTGTTAGGCCAATATCAAAAATACTTGTAAAGGGACCTGCATCAGTTAGCTTTGTAGCTAATGTGCTTGATAATTGTGAATCAAATGAGCGAATTGTCGAATCTGCATTTAACGGTTTACCAACACGTGTTTGCAAACCAATTTGGCCAATTAAGTTGTTATAATTAGTTATAAGTTCATCAACCAATTTGGTAACACTGTTTCTATCAACTGCAACAGATAGTTTTGCGGTTTCTCCGTCAACGCTTTGGCGTTTCGCTACAATTGTCATATCTTGAACAGCGTCTTTGAAGGTGTTTGTATCATTTGTGATGGTAATACCATCCACTTTGATCATCGCACTAGAGGCTTCGTTTCCGGCTGCAATAGCCATTCCGCCTGCAGTGACCCCATCATTTGCCAGTGTCGAAACCTTATCAAGTTCGGCATTATCGTTTGTGATTACAAGGTCATTACCTGTACCACTTACCGATGAAGTGAGTACAAGTTTTGATTCTGTGCCGGTATTCACGATATTCGCGGTCACACCAAAGTTGTCTTCAGAATCATTTATTGCATCACGTAAATCTGCAAGTGTAGCGCCAGCTTCTAGAGTTAGGTCAAAGCTTTTGTCACCCGCAGCAAACGACAACGTTCCGCCTGACGCACTGACAACGTCATCAGTTGAGGTAAATAAACCATCATTAGATGTAACGCGACTACCTTGTGCAAGCTCCAGTACTTCAATTTTAAAGTCACCTGGAGTAATTTTTGATGTAGGTGTAACTGAAATAAGATCACCGTCATCACTTGCCGGTTGTTGAATATTGGCAATACGCTTATTGAAGTTATCGATATCTGCTAGTTTTTCTATGGTGTCTTGCAGTTTAGACATTGCAGATTTTACTTCTCCTAACGAAGATAGCTCAACCTGTAACGTTTCTTCTTTTTTTGCAAACGCAGCTAATTTAGGGGTATTCTCAGCATCAAGAGTCGCACTGATAATACTTTCAAGATCTAATCCAGAGCCAACCCCTGCGGATGTGATTAATGGCATAATAATACTCCCAAATTCTAATACTGCTAAGCGGTTCTATTGAACAACAAACCTTTATTGGTTAGTTTATCGGCAAATTCTTCCAAAGCTTTAGCAACTTCTCGAAACTCTTCTGTCGGGATCTCTCGGATCACTTCATCGTTTTCTTTATCCAGTACTTTTATGATGGGTGGATCACCAAGTTCATCAAATTCAAAAATTAAATTAGTTGACGTTACTGGTATGTAATCATTTAACTTTTCTAGATTTTGCTTAACTTCAGCAATCAGATCTTTTTTATCTTTTTGCTCAGCTTTGGCTGCCGTATCTATATCTACTGGCTCCCTACCAGCAAGTTCCGTGCCTTTAACTAGCTTCGAGTCATTTAATTCAGCTTTTAAATTAGCTGCCCCACTCGCTGTTGATAGGTTGTCACTAGACCTTTGTGTTGAATTAAGATCTATCATAATCGCACCTCAAAATGTTCATAGTCAAAAGTATAAGCCACTTCAGGAAAAAATGCCTAAGTCCAAAGTGGCTTATAAATCAAGTAAATTAGCCTAGTAATGAAAGCGCTACTTGAGGACGTTGATTTGCTTGACTTAAAATTGATTGGCTAGCTTGTTGTAAGATTTGCATCTTCGTTAAGTTAGCTGTCTCTTGAGCAAAGTCTGTATCTTGAATACGTGATTTCGCAGCACTTAAGTTTTCAGCAATATTTGATTGGTTACGAATTGTAGATTGGAAACGGTTTTGCACAGCACCTAGCTCTGCACGTTTCTTGTCAACAACAGCAATTAAAGAGTCCATACCTGCAAGCACTGCTTGTGCATTTGCTTGCGTAGATACACTGATACCACCCGCTGTAAATGTCGTTGCAAAATCTAGTGATGCAGCTGTAACTGAGCTATCAATTGCACTGATACCTTCAGCTAGCTCTGCTAGTGTATTACCTGTCACGCCTGCAGCAACACCCGCAATACCAGAAATAGTGAAACCACCATTTGCTTCTAGGCTATTTGTAGTTGCACCCACAGTTTGCATACTGAAGTTGATAGTTTGTACTGCATCAGCACCTACTTGGAACTTCGCATCATAGCTACCATCAAGAAGGTTTTGACCACCAAATGTAGTATCTGCAGCAACACGGTTTACTTCTGAAGAAAGTGAACGGATTTCTTCTTGTAGTGCTAAGCGGTCTTCGTCGGTATTTGTACCATTTGACGCTTGCTGTGCAAGTGTACGCATACGTTGGAACATTGACGTTACTTCGTCAAGTGCACCCTCAGCAGTTTGCGCTAGTGAAATACCGTCGTTAGCATTTCGGTTACCTTGATTTAAACCATTAACTTGGCTAGTTAAACGGTTAGCGATCTGCATACCTGCAGCATCATCTTTTGCACTGTTAATGCGTAAACCTGAAGATAAACGCTGAAAAGATGTATCAAGTGAATTGCCAGATTTCATTAACTGGCGTTGTGCGTTCAATGAACTCACATTAGTGTTTACGTATAAAGCCATATTAGCCTCCGCTTTATCATTTTATAGCTAAACAGCGGGATACCCCTACCCTGCTATTTAACCGACTTAGAGTCCTAGATTTATAGTTCTCTAACTCAGTTATCGTCTGATAAAGCGAAAGCTTTAGCTTTATTTGTAAATTTTTAACTTTATTTTTTAACTTTAACCTTGTAATAAGCTTAAAGCAGCCTGAGGTCGTTGATTTGCTTGACCTAAAATTGTTTGGCTTGCTTGCTGTAGAATTTGGTTTTTAGTTAATGCAGCCGTTTCTGCTGCGAAGTCAGCATCTTTGATTCGCGATTTCGCTGCTGACAAGTTTTCTGAAATGTTAGCCTGGTTACGAATAGTTGATTGGAAACGGTTCTGCACAGCACCAAGCTCTGCACGTTTTTTATCAACAACCGCAATCAGTGAATCCATACCTGCAAGCACAGCTTGTGCATTTACTTGGGTCGAAACACTGATACCATCAGCTGTAAACACTGACTCAAATGTTAAAGAGGCCGCTGTTGTTGTACCATCAATAGCACTAATACCTGCAGCAAGTACATCGTAATCTTTACCACCAACTGCAGCAGCGATACCAGCGATACCTGAAATAGTGAAACCACCATTCGCTTCAAGGCTATTCGTTGTAGCACCTACTGACTGCATGCTGAAACCAATAACTTGCACTGCATCAGCACCCACTTGGAAGCTCGCTGAGTAACTACCATCCAGTAAGTTTTGACCACCAAAGGTTGTATCTGAAGCAATTCGATTTACTTCAGCAGATAATTGACGGATCTCTTCTTGAAGAGCTAATCGGTCTTCATCTGTATTAGAACCATTGGCAGCTTGTTGCGACAGGGTTCTGATACGTTGGAACGTTGAAGTAATTTCATCTAACGCACCTTCAGCAGTTTGTGCCAAAGAAATACCGTCATTTGCATTTCGGTTACCTTGGTTAAGACCTAGGATTTGTGATTGCAAACGGTCAGAAATCTGTAGACCAGCAGCATCATCGGCAGCACTATTAATACGAAGACCCGATGACAGACGCTTAAATGAAGTGTCTAAATCTGTACCAGACCGATCTAACTGTCTTTGTGCATTTAATGCGCTAACATTAGTATTTACATATAAAGCCATAATAAACTCTCTTCTTATCTGTCAAAGTTAAGTCACTTTAAAAGTGTTTTGACAAAGTGGCTTACTAGGCGGCAATTCTAAGTTGCCTAAGGCAAAAAGCTGCCACTTTGCGTGTTAGTTAGTTAACTTGAATTAAATAGAGCAATAAATAGGCCAACTATTGATAAAATAGTAACAGAATGAAAAAAGGCTCCTAAAAGGAGCCTTGAAAGAGATAAGTTGAGAGTGGGTTAAATCAACACAAACTATGGCACAGTCTGTGCTTAGTATTTTATGTTCTTACAAATGTTAGAACACTACTGTCAGGATTTTGAGCGCCTCCGCTTTATAATCCGATCTTAGCGCCTTTGTTAATACCCCATTAGACAAAGGCGCTTTTCTTTTGAGTCAAAGTTTTGACTTCACTTCAACTCAAGTTCCCAACTATTAACCTAGTAAGCTTAATGCCGCTTGAGGACGTTGGTTTGCTTGGCTTAAGATTGTTTGGCTAGCTTGTTGTAAGATTTGCATCTTAGTTAAGTTAGCTGTTTCTTGAGCGAAGTCAGTATCTTTGATACGTGATTTAGCAGCACTTAGGTTTTCAGCAATATTCGATTGGTTACGAATTGTTGATTGGAAGCGGTTTTGTACCGCACCTAGTTCTGCACGTTTCTTATCTACTACTGCGATAAGTGAATCCATACCTGCTAGTACAGCCTGTGCATTTGCTTGAGTAGATACACTGATACCACCTGCTGTAAATGTCGTTGCGAAATCTAGTGATGCCGCTGTAACAGAGCTATCAATTGCACTGATACCTTCAGCAAGTTCAGCTAGTGTATTACCAGTTACACCTGCAGCAACACCCGCGATACCAGAGATAGTGAAACCGCCATTTGCTTCAAGGCTATTCGTTGTAGCGCCTACCGTTTGCATACTGAAGTTAATTGTTTGTACTGCATCAGCACCTACTTGGAACTTCGCGTCGTATGTACCATCTAGTAGGTTTTGACCACCGAAAGTTGTATCACCTGCAACACGGTTAACTTCTGCAGAAAGAGAACGCATCTCTTCTTGGATTGCTAAACGGTCTTCATCAGTGTTTGAACCGTTTGCTGCTTGTTGTGCAAGTGTACGCATACGTTGGAACATTGATGTTACTTCGTCTAATGCACCTTCAGCTGTTTGTGCTAAAGAGATACCATCATTCGCGTTACGGTTACCTTGGTTTAGGCCGTTAATTTGTGATGTTAAACGGTCTGAAATTTGTAGACCTGCCGCATCATCTTTCGCACTATTGATACGAAGACCTGATGATAAACGTTGGAATGAAGTGTCTAGTGCATTACCAGAATTCATTAATTGTCTTTGTGCGTTTAATGAACTAACATTTGTATTTACATAAAGTGCCATGATATTTCTCCCGAAGTAAACTTATCATTTACTCTCAAACTTACTCTAATTAAGCGGTAACTGTTATTTGCTACGCTGCTTGGTTAATTAAGTTATCGGTCCGGTCAAAAAATCCTTTAGCGAATTTTTAAACAATTTTTCATTTTTTATTTAAATCTTTGTATTTAAATGAAAATTAATTTTAAAAATCTTTATCAATCATTTTAGAGTAGCTAAAAAATAGTTTTAGATATGTATTGTAGACGTTTAAAACTTTATAAATATTTCGCTCAAAAGGCTCTTTGGTAGGTAATTTAAAGCAGGTTTTAAAGGTTAAGCCCAAAAAATGAGCTTAACCTAGATTAATTATAGATAATCAAACAAAGAAAGATTGGCTAAACGACCGAATGTGGCCTGCGATGCCTGCAGTGCAGTCTCTTGTTTAGTAAGCTCTGTAATTGCTTCAGCCATATCAAGCTCAACTAACTCGGCTTTTGCAGCTTTGTTGTTAATATCAAGATCGCTATTAGACTCTTCAATTTTCTTTGCTGTGTTTAAACGGCCACCTAAACCGGCTTGAACCAGAGATACTTGGTTTTTAGCATTATTTAGCTGTACAACAGCATCGGCAAGCACCTGATCAAACTCTTCTTGCGTTAAGTTCGGCGCTGTCAGGCCAGCAATTAAATCATCTAAGGTATTAAGGGCATTCTCTTTTTGTGGTGCTTCTAGGTCTACATCAACTTGCCCGTTAGCAACAGGGTCAATAGTGACTTGCATTCCTTTAAAATTAATTTTGCCTTCATCAAAGCTACCGCTGCCAATTGTTACACCCGCTTGCTGTACCACGTAAGTATTTGGTGTACCTGTGGTGGTAATAAAGCTTAATGTATTTGCATTCGCTGCTGCAGCCGGATCAGCATTGTAGTTAGATTTATGGAAGCTATCAAAATCGCCCTGCTCTGTGACATAAATTTTAGAACTTGTGATACCACCTGACACAGTACCGTTATTTGACGCTACATTTAAACGGGCATTTACTTTTTCGAACGTATCAAAACCATTGTCACTCGACTTTATTTCTACACCTTCGGCCACTTTAATTTTGTGCTGACCTTGGTCACCACCGTATTCGTAACGACCTGATGCACTGTCATAGCTATAAGTAGGCGTGTTATCTTGGTAACCAGAAAAGATATATTTTCCGTCTTCCGTTTTTGCATTCATTAAATCAAGCACCGTGCTTTGCAATGCTTTAACTTCTTCAGCAATACCTTCACGGTCGATATCACTATAAGCACCATTACCTGCTTGAATAGATAATGTATAAGCAGATTCAAGTGCGCCTTTGATGTTTTGCAGCACACTTTCTTCTGTCGTTAAACGACTATTCAGCATAGTGATATTTTTTGTGAACTGTTCATTACCTTGAATGCGGTCACTATAAAGTAACGCACGTGCAGTTGCTGAAGGATCATCCGCAGCAGTTAATACGCGCTTTTGGGTATTAACCTGCTCTTGTGCTTTATTAACATTTTGCTGTGAGTTAAGAATAGAATTAAGGTTATTCTTATACATCATGTTATTTGAAATACGCATAATTACCTCGCCGCACTTAATAAGGTGTCAAAAATAGTACGTGCTGTTGCAAGTACCTGCGCTGATGCCGCATAAGACTGCTGAAAACGAAGCAGGTTTGCAGCTTCCTCATCAAGGTTTACACCAGATAATGACTCGTACCAAGCTTCAGATTGATCAGCCAATGCGGTAAAGGCCGCACCATTGGTTTGCGCTTGACTCGTAACAACACCAATATCAGTGACAATGCCAGAGTATGCTTGGTTGAATGTTTTATGATTATCAGCGGTGCTGCTTGCTTCAACATTTTGACGCACTAAGTCGCCAGTTTGTAAGCCTGCCAGTAATAAACCATTACGATTATCATCAAAACCACCTGTGTTAAATTCAAGCGTAAAAGTATCGCCGGTAGCAGGTGTGCCTTCTATGTTAAAGTCAAAACCGTAGCTATCATATGGCGCCCCTGCTTGTGCAAGAATATTCTCTGCCGGAGGTGTGATTGTAAAGGTGCTAGTACCGTTACCGTCTGTGATTTGATACTCGTTAGCATTCGCTGTTTTTACTAATGTTATATCGCTATTAGCCAGACTAGGTGGAGGCCCCACTGTTATACCCGTCGAGTTTGCTATGTCAGTAACCGTACCCGGCGAAATATTGGCGTCACCGGTATTGTTTATATCATTTTGAGTACGTATGGGCGAAGCAAGCGCTAAGTCTTCAGGGCGCTCAGTTGCAAGCTCTAACGTTGTTGCAGCTTGTGAGTTAAGCTTCACCATAAATTGGTCACCGGCATTTGCTGTGCCTGATACATTAAGCTGTAAACCAAACGCTTCACCGCCTGTGATGGTTGATGAATCAATCACCCCTGCCGTCACATTCGCTGTTGACGCTGTGCCAATTGGCTCACCTTTATTATCAATAGCTTGAATTTCGACAGTGGTAGCACTGGTATAGGTGATAATAAAATCACTTGCTGGCAATTCGCTGCCTTTACCTGGTTCAACCGTTGCCGTCATGGTTGATGAACCGGTATTGGCTTGGTAGCTAAATGCATCAACGGTTGGAATAGCAAAAATATCGCCACCAATTTCACCATTGGCGTCCATACCTAGGCGGTTTTGCTGATTGAATGCATCTGCCAGCGCTAAGCCCATTTGACCAAGTTGATTCTGGGCAGGGACTAAAATGTCATCACGAAAAGCAAGCAGCCCACCAATTTTGCCTTTTAATTTACTTACATCAACTTCAAGCGGCACGGCTTTGCCACCATTGACGTCGAGCTTTAACTCTTTAAAGTTTGGATCGGGGTCGCCACTAAATGAAAACAGGTTAAATGTACCGCTTTGCATAACAAGTGCTTGACCTGAGCCTAAATACACTTGTTTTTCGCCGTTATTACCATCAAGTGTTTCAATATCTATCAACTCAGATAAATCACGAATTGCTTTATCACGCTCATTGTATAAACCACTAGAGACTGACTCACGATCAGTACCATGTACCGCCGCAATTTTAGTATTCAAATCACTAATATTTTGGATAAGGTTATTCGCCTCATCTGAGAAGATTTCTAATTGTTCATTCACAACCGCTTTTTGATCAACCACGATGCTCGATAACCTATCCATCTGATCAATCAAGTTCTGTGCATCAGTCATTACTAGTGAACGAGCGACTCTTGATGAAGGCTGATTTAAGCTTTCTTGTACGTTGTTAAAAAACGAGTTGATGCTGGTCGATAAACTGTTTGATTCTTCTGAAAACAGGCTATCTACTCGGCTTGCTTCAGTTACAAACTGATCAAAGAATGCCTTATTTGAGGTATCACGATTTAATTGCTTTTGGGCAAACTCATTTAACAAGCGATACGTTTCACCACGACCCACTTGGTTGTCGATCATGGTTGTGAACTCAGTGCGTTCACGCACATAGCCTTCAGTATTCACATTCGCTATGTTTTTACTGGTGGTTTGTAAAAGCTCAGAATTCGCTCTTACACCGGCATTAGCAATGTCATATAAGCTAAATGACATGAGGGTTTACTCCTTAACGTACCAATGAAGCAGCGACACTTTGAAGCTCAACACGCTTCAGCACCTGCTTTATTTTATCGGCATAATTTGGATCAGTTGCATAGCCTGCTTTTTGTAACGAATCTAAAAAGGCAGCAGGTTCTGCAGTGTTTTTTAGTGCTTCTTCGTAACGCGGGTTTTCATTTAAGAAGTCAACGAAGTCATTCACACTGTCTTTAATTGATTGATATGCGCGGAAACTTGCTTGTTTTTTAACAGGCACGCCTTGTTCAAACTCAAGGGTAAGCTTACTTGCTTTATCACCTTGCCAACGCTGATCTGATTTAATATTGAATAAGTTGTTACTGCTTGTACCATCCGCTTTGCTGATGATGTGTTTACCCCAACCCGTTTCAAGTGCGGCTTGAGCAACCATAACCGCCGGATTAAGGCCAATCTTTTGTGCAGCATTTTTGGCATGTTCCCAGATAGAACTAATAAACGATTCAGCATCGTCAAAACGATTATTAGCCTGCTCATTTAGCTCAGTATCTGTAACCGATTTAGTTTGAGCATTAGCATCATCTTGCCCTCTTGCTCGTTTATCACTATCAAACTCAGTCGTCGTTCTTAGTACTGAGCCTGGGGTAAACTGTTTACCGTCTGGTGATAACTGCTGAACGATTAAATCAGCTAAGCCTAACGAGCCATTCGACGACAACTCGACTGAAAGCTGTTGGTCATGCATTTCTTCAAAGAACTTCACGCCACTTGAATTAAATGGGCTATCTTTATCTTCGAATGCCTCATTGGCTTTACGCATACTTTTAAGCAGCATTTGCGTAAAGATAGATTCGAATTGTGCCGCCGCTTTTTTCAGCGCCTCTTTTGACGCATCGCTAGA
>CERC01001957.1_pt1 | contig 46936 bp, 35 predicted proteins | sample 530921 | NCBI WGS metagenome assembly CERC01 (sample SAMEA2621099, study PRJEB7988) | marine metagenome | isolation source: saline water (ENVO:00002010), including
ATAAAGGTGACAGGTTCGCTGGTTAATTACACTAAGATACAGTGATACATACACTTTGTAACATAATATAAGTTATCAGAAGTATTAACTGGGTATAATCTGCCTAATAATTACGACTAACTCTGTCATCCCTAAATCTACGATTAACTTTGTCCTAAGGGATTTGTGGCAGATAGAATTCCTCCTTAAATAGTTTAAGGGGGAACTTTGTATGAGCAACTTAGGAGTAATTAATTTGTCTAATTCTGAAAGCTATAAACTTCAAATATTAACTAAATACTTGTCAGGAACTATCTATAAAGATGATGCCGCTACTCTTTTAAATGTTTCTGAAAGAACTATATCTAGATACGCCAAGAAACTTCGTGAGAAAGGCCCCTCTGGGATTAAACACGGAAACTCAGGTATAGCAAGGAATCAGAAATGGACTCAAGAGATCAAAGATACGGTGCTCAGTTTAAAGAAAAAGACCTACTTTGATTTTAACACAGCTCACTTCACCGATATTCTAAAACAAAAGCATAAACTCGATATACCTTATACTACAGTTCGTGAATGGTTACTTGAATCTAATCTAGTAAAAACAAAGTATAAAAAGCGTCGCAGAAAGCATGTATATCGCACGAGAATGCCCCAAGAAGGCTTACTTCTACAAATGGATGGATGTCATCATAAGTTCAATGGAAAGGATGACTGGGTGCTAATTTCGATGATTGATGATGCTACTAGCTCCATTCCATATGCAGAGTTCTTTGACGGAGAAACTACAATTAACTGTATGAAAGTCTTAAAGAAGGTTATTGAAACCAAAGGTGTACCCAAAGCGATTTACATGGATAAAGCTGGATGGGCTGGTGGAAACAAGAGAACTGAATTCTCTCAGTTTCAAAGAGCCTGTGAAAAACTAGGTATTCAGGTGATATTTGCTAATTCTCCCGAAGCTAAAGGACGAATTGAAAGGTCTTTTAGAACAATTCAAGATAGGCTTATCCCAGAACTAAGACATTCTGAAATCACAGATATGAATGAAGCCAATAAATACTTGCAAGTATCCTTTATCCCTGATTACTGGGAAAGGAATAATACCGTGTCCCCTACCAATCCTGAGCCTGCCTACTCACCTCTTGATCCGTTTTTAGAGATAGATAAAGTTCTCTGTATAGAACAAACCCGCATAATTAGTTCTGATCAAACGATCTCCTATGATGGTAAGAAGTATGTATTAGAAGGTAATTCGATGAATCTAGGAAGGTATGAGGCTGTAATCCGCACTGATTTAAATGGGAATACAAAGTTCTATGTTATGGAAAATGAAGTTACAGCAACTGAGCTAAAAGATATTGAAGTAAATCTAGAGCCAATCAAAAAGAGAAAACGGTTTAAAAATCTATGTAGAGAAAAAGATGCGGATATTATTGAACTGTTTGAGGTTTTTGGTGAGGAACCCGTACATTTAGACTACGCTAGAATGTGGCGGACTCTTTCTGAGCTTTATGGGGCAATGAGGGATCACAAAATTACTGGTAAGTCCTTAAAAGTAAAACGGCCTAATAAAAAGATCGCGTAGTGAGCCTTTTGTTGAGGGTTAATAATTAAGCTGCCCACTGTATTTATAATATTCACCTTTTTCCTTTAACTTCATAAGCCTTTCTAGTAGATGTTCTTTGGATATACTTGTTGGAATATTTAAATACTCAAAAGGATTTTCGTTAGAAAGACCTAGTAGGTCTTTCATATCATCGATTTGAACTAGAATAGGAAAGTCTGGTAATTCTTCTGAGTTCTCGTAAACACTTTTGAGCATCTTAAGAAAACCAGTATGTTTTTTGTTAAATTGGGCATCTAAGTAGGTAACTGTCAAATTCCCATCTAAAGTGATAAATTCATCCATAAACTTTCCCATGACTCCGACTTTCGAATTCCCTCGTAAGAATTTAATAATAGTTTCTTTTAAAAAGCTTAGGTCTGGTCCACTACCTTTTGATGCGAATCCGGATGCATTTAATCCAATTACCCTACCAGATGTAGCGGATACGGCGACAGCTCCAGACATTCCACTGACAGTTTTGCAGGTATGTTGGAAACGAAACCCATTCAATGATTGATAACGATCAATATCTTTTTCACAATCAAGAGCTTTAAGAGGGGTGCCTTTTGGATGTCCTAGAATGGTGATTTGTTGCCCATGAGTGTTTTTATAATCTTCAAAATCTAATATGGAGTAAGCAGGGAAATTATAGTCTTTTCTTTCTAAGTTTAAAGGGTTCGAAAACTCGAAAATAGTTAAGTCTACATGTCTATTTACCAGAACAATTTTTTCACAGTTATGAAGAGTGTACTCATTTTTAGACCCTGTGAAATTACGAGCCAAGCTAAGGTCAGCGCAATCGTTAATTGTTTCAATGCAATGAGCATTTGTGAAACCATATTGCCTACCATCAAGTTCAGCAAAAAAGCCAGAGCATGTTCCACCATTTTGCAACCCTGCAACTTTATCAAATAGGATAAAAGTCTTTCCAGTTATTGAGGAAGACTTCGCATACGAAGGTATGGAACTTAAAAACATAAAAATAATAAAAATTCGTTCAATACTCATTTCCAATTCCTACTTACATACTTTATTGAAGAATTATACTATCAACCCTCTTATGTTAGAGAGCATTAGAGGCTGAAGTGAAAAACATATAATTCTAACTGTCTAAATAGTTTACGATTTTTAGTTTTTAAAAATTAGACTAGTCCAAGGGCAAATTTAAACAGAGATAAAGGTGACAGTTCCTTTTAGAAATTACACTGGGTATAATCTGCCTAATATTTCTAATTAATTATGTCTCTCCTTAATTTCTATTTTAAATTGTCTCCTCGGAAATACCTTGGATATGATTCTTTCAAGTTAAGGAGGATTTATGTCATCGGGGGTATTCTTGTCACATTCAGAGTCTTATCTGTTCCAGATCATTGATAGGTTTTTAACTGGGAAAATAAACCGCTCAAAAATCTACATGGGCAATTCGATAAGCCCCTCTGTCCATTTCACCATAAAAGCCATCTTCATCTATCATTATTTTGTAATTTGCATTATCTACTTCTGCCAAAAGCCTAGTAACTTACTCAAAGTTGATAGCTTAAGATCTCGCCCACATATCCTTTTGCAGTTAAAACAATGCCGCAGAAATTTAAAAGTCATTGTATAAAAAAACTTAAAAATAATGTTTGGCATCTCTAGGTTTAATTAGTGAAAGCCTGATCTTTTTGGGTAAAAAGCATCGAATGTTTATATTTGGACTAACGCAAACACTATTAACATAGTTTACATTCGTGAACATGTTTCAAACTCCATACTCCCCGTCCATTTTATAGCTCAGAAAACTAGTAATATATGGTAAAAAGAGCCATTCGGAGAAGCTTTTGAAAACATTGGTTTTATTCTTTTTTATCACGCTATTGTCCATCACTAGTGTCGCCCAGAATGAGGTGATCGAAGTGAATTTAGATGGCATTAGAGAGCAGCTTCAATTCACCGCTTTAATGTATGACAAACACCCCTATTTTCCAAAAGCAAATAGTTCTCATCTTGTAAACCCTATTTCGGTATTATCCAATGCTCATGAATATTCAAAAAACCTAGGGGAAGAGGCATCTAGCTTTAATATCGAACCTACAGCTCTTTATGGAATTCATTACTCTGGAGCTGCAGGAGTTTCTTATAACCTGACAAAGATTCAGTCCCTCAAGGATAGAATCACAATGAGCCTTGAGAAACTTTATAACTTATCTTTTGTTGCCAAAGAAATTCAAGCTGATTTAAACCAAGTCATTAGTAGGCAGTCTAAAGACAAGACTTTGGGGAAGCTGGTGAATGATTTTTTACTAGTTTCTCCGCTATTATATGATTACGAAGGAAAAGGTCTCTCTGAAACGATTGACTATGATGACTTAAAGGATAAGCTAGCAAAGCTAAGTCCTAGTGAAATGGATAATCTCTATACCGATTTATTGAAAAATCACCTTCTTCATGACTTGTCTAAGGATAAGAAATCTCCCGAAATTAATAGCTTTGAGAATACAGTCTTTAATAAAGAGATTAAGGCTAGCTTTGTTCTGGAGGCTACGGGTGGAAATCGAGAGAAAACTCGTAATATTAGCATTCAAGAAATTCCAAAACCGATTAGTTTGTTTCGAGGTTGCATTGGTTCAGATTGCTCTATGCGAACCGTGGCCTTTTTTGCTATCCCCAAAACAACAAAAGTGTTTTGGATTCGAAAAAGTCTAAATCGCCATTCTAAACCAGACGGTTATGTTTTAGTTACCATGGCCACCTTTGATGGAAAGTCTTATCCTTATATTATCACGGTAAATGGTTCAACGCTTTCTACCAGTGACACCAGAACCGTTCATCAAATGATTCTCGATTACTATAAAACGGATCATTTAATTCTTCTTGATTCCAGTGCAAACTCTAGCGCGATGAATACAGCTCCTGTAAGGGAAGGATTTAAATATTCAAACGCAAAAAAAATAAGTGTGGAATTTCCTGAAGGCTGGCATAAAATTCAGGAACTTACTAAGTCTTTTAATTCAAACTACTATTCTCCCAGTGGCTTGTCAGAAGCATATCTACTTAGTAGGTCTGAGCTGTTAAAAACGAATCAAATCCATATTGTAGAAAGTATTGAATCGGAACCTATCCAAGACTATAAAAAAATGGGAGATCTTAATAAAATGTCACTTTATGAAAGAGCCTCTCTGGCTAGTAAAGTGGTTGATGGCAACAGTGTACAAAGCGCTGAAACCTATAAAATGCTCGGAGTATATGAAGCACAAGTGAATTTAGCCAAAGATATTTATGTAAGGTCGCAAAACTTACATCCCCTTCATCACATCAATATTTTAGAAGCTGAAGAATTATTGAATTTCAATTTAATAGATTTTGAATCTTTGCATATGCATACCAGAGCGAGAAGTCTTAAAAATTATCTGTATCTATTGAAATCAAGAAATAGCTTTAGCCCTGAAAGGGAAAAAGAATTTGCCAAGATGGTTAATAGCACTTTCAATGAGCTATATTCTGAGGCTATGACGATTATTGAAACAAGATCAGGAGAGTGGACTGACCCTTACAGATCAGCCATAAGACATACCGTAGCATCCATAGCCGAGCTTCCTAGTGAGTACGTAAAGTCTTATTATCCCAGACTGTTAAATATCTTCACCTATCTAGATGAAAAGGGCCGAGGTTTTTATTTTCATTCGATTGAGAGCCATCATCCTGGAAAATCTATTGATGCTTACTTGGACTTTTTAATTCAGCCTGAAACAATAAAGATATTTGGTCGAGAAAGTTTTTTTTCGACCTCATTGCTAATCTCTTCTATTAGTCCAAGCCTTGAAAACATAGACCGTCTGCAAACTTTTTATGAATCTTATCTCGTTGAAAGAAGCCTCGCTAAGGATGAATTAAAAAACATGGAAAGCTTGATCGAGAGATATCTTTTTTTACGTCCCGAGGGTGTTTTTCAAAGGCTATCCATCGTTTTTGAAAAAATATCTATTCGATATTATAAAGATAAAGACCCAAGATACAGTAAGTTAATTCGATCTCTCTGGTTAAGAGCATGGCCTAGATTCAATGAAAACGTAGACAAGGAGAGGGCAATCAATTTATTTAGAAATTTGAGCTATGCTAGCTTTATACCTGAAACCCATGAGCTAGTTAATATATCGAACTCTGTTTTTTCATCTAAGCTCTCAGAAGAGACAAGAAGCTTCTTTTTAGAGAATTTAATTCAGCAAAGTATTCTTCAAGATTCATGTGAATCAGCAGCTTGCAATGAATTAATTAAACATTTTGGTAAAGATCAAAAGGAAATTATTAGAAACTTGCTAGAAATTGCCATGAAAACAGACCCTAACAACAAAAAAACGGTCTTTATTCGAAGATGCCAAGACTCTTTACTTCGTTTTGACCAGTTTTAGATGCGGTAATCACGAAAAGCGTTTACATAACTCTCTTAGTCAAAGCTAATTTATAAAAATAGCTGGTACTTGTGATCCTCAAGTCTGCCGCAGTACTCGTGCCCGTTGTCGGTCAAACCTCTAGCACTTTATCCCTGATTACTGAGAAAAGAACAATACCGTATCCCCTACTAATCCTGAATCTGCTTACTCACCTCTCGATCCCTTTATCGAGCTAAATAAGGTTTTATGTATAGAAGAAACCCGCATAATTAGCTCAGATCAAACGATCTCCTATGATGGCAAAAGATATGTACTTGAAGGTAGTTCGAAGAATCTAGGGAGATATGAGGCTGTTATTCGTACAGATCTCAATGGTGATACTAAGTTTTATGTCATGGAAAATGAAGTTACAGCAACTGAGATAAAAGATATTGAACTAGATCTAGAGCCAATTAAAAAGAGGGAGCGCTTTAAAACCCTATGTAGAGAAAAAGATGCTGATATTATTGAACTGTTTGAGGTTTTTGGTGAGGAACCCGTACACCTAGATTACGCTAGGATGTGGAGGATTCTATCGGATCTTTATGGAGCTACAGGAGAGCATCAAATTACAGAGGGGCCTTTAAAAATAAGGCGACCTTTTTCTGTGGTCGCCTAGTAAGTCTTTGTATTTATGAGCGTGAACCGATCAAGAAACTAGTGATTTATTTACAAATTACAGCATAGTCATCAATTCTTAGAGTCATATTTTCAATTTCATTTTCACCAATCACAGAACGCTTTAATTCCAACTCGAGTTCAGCATGAACAATTGGCGCGTTAAAACTGTCACCACTCTCACTACCAAATTGATCATAATAACGCACTTGCAGTACGTCTGTTCTCTCAGATTTGCGAAATCCAAATGCTCTCCATTTCCACTCATCTGGATAATTAAACACTTTTATTTCTTTAAAGCTGTCCGACACCTTTACGCTACCGTAACTTTCTTCTTTATCGCTTCCAATCCCTTGAACTTCACAAGTTAGATTGCTTGCGTGAGCATTGACTATAGAAAGTAAGACTGTGGCTATAAGCAATAATTTCATAATTCTCTCCTGAAACTCTTGTTCGTTTGAGTAATGTTTTTCGAACCTATTATACTCGAAATTCCTTTGTTTTCATGAAACGATAATGTCGAAATGAAATTCTTTTATTCCCTGCTGTCTAAATTCTTAACGATTTTTAGGCTTAAAAAATCAGACTAGCCCTAGGACAATATTAAACAGAGATAAAGGTGACAGTATATTTCAGAAACGACACTGGGTATAATCTGCCTAATAACCCTGGAAGCAACTGTCACCCCTCAATCTCTCAACAATTTGTCATCTAAGAATTTAACTAGATATGATCTTCCTTCTCACTGCAAGGAGGATTCATCATGGGTAACGGAGTACTTATGTCTACTAGAGATAGCTACAAGCTACAAATCATTGGTAAATACGTTTCAGGTAAGCCTTAAAAATTAGGCGACCAAAGAAAAAGCTCGCTTCGTAAATCTTTGAATTAATGAACTAGAGCCACTCAAAAAACTAGTAAATTCTAATGATCTAGTTTGCCGTCCACTTAGTTTTTTAGTTTTTCATTGCATTCATAACTAAAGGTCTTTTCAGAAACATTTGCGTCTTTACATTCAATATGAATATTAATTGCACAGCCAGAAGAATAGTTTGCAAACAGAAAGTGGTAGCCGTTACCATGAAAACCTGGATTATGATGATCTAAATCGCAAAATTTTCGATATCCTGTTGAGATATCTATATCTTTCTTTTGAAGGTAAGCTGAGGCTGCCAAATAAGCTTCTTCAGGAGAAGTTGTGCTGCATTTAGCGATTCTGAAATGAAAAACATATCATTAAGGAGCATTTACTTAGTTACACGACACACAGGTATTCCACGAATGGCTTCTTCATAGGATGTGAAAAAAGAATCTTCCAGACTATTGAAATAGTCTCCTCTTTTATCGCTACTATATTCCGCTAATACTCTGTAACCTTTAGGGTCTTGTGAGTCCTTTTGCTGTATTATTATAATTGTATAACTAAAAAACTCCACAGAGCCCCTAGTCTTTCTTCCTCCATAGGTAGTGATGTTATTCGTAAATAAGTCTCCATCTAACATATCTGAGAATTCTTTAGTGCCTTGAGATTTATAGCCATATTCATCAAACAAGAGATCAATACTTCCTCTTGTTGACCAATCATAGTTTATTACTAAATTAACTTGTGGAGCGGCTAAGGTTGATTGAGAGTAAATTTCACATGTGGGATGGTTTATACTAGCAAAACTTGAAATCGCAAAAAACGATAGAGTAATCATAATTAAAGCATTTTTCATTTGGTCTCCTTTAAGTAATTTTGGGAAAGATATTAAAATTTCAGAGACTCGTCCTTTTGATTATTTGGACCGAGTAGTTATGAAAAATTAAGTCTAAGAAACTCCCCTAAATATTCACAATCAATCTCTCGATCAAATTTGTCTTAAGATACTTATTATTTAATATTCATATTAGTAACAGATTGCGATCGCGAGAATACTCTCAAAGCCACCGCCTTTGTAGGAAACATGTTTTATTTGCAATTTTTACTAGTCCAACCACAGATTTAAATTTAGTTAAAGCCGGCAGAATGGCTTTGAGTGAATACTAGCTAGAATGCCTCTAATAACTCTGGCTAGAATGGTCTCCCTAAAGCGCCCGGAGAAGAGCATTTCTATACCTTTTCTTGATATTTCAGAGTAACTACATGCTTATTGCAGAGTTCTTATGTGATCCAACAAAGCATTTTTATAATCAGACCATTCTTTTTGGTATTGCTCAGTCCAATTTTTTAGCTCAGTCTCGTGTTTACTTGTTTCTTCAACAATTAGCCTTATATTGTAAAATCTTAAACCTAATCGGACCGAATTAATCAAACTTAGACCATCAAATTTATTGACTAGTTCAACTGTCTCTTCAGGTGGATAGAGCCTCTCATGGAGAGGTTTGAAAAAACCACTTTCATTCGAAATAAAATCTAAAAACTCAGTCCATCCAAAGTGCTCAGGCGCATTAGTTATTCTATATTTATATGGTTCATAATTGTTATCTGAATTCAAAATATCAGGACTATTTTTACTTAACTCTGAAAGCTTATCGTTAAAGTTGCTAACCTGGTCAGGTAACTCCATAGATTTATCCCTAAAATGAAAATAAAAATAGTAGCTTGAAAATGCGTTAAATGTGTAGTTTGTCAATAAATCAACAACTTCAAGAAAAAATGCTACCTTAGTAGAATGCCTGTAACTTTTTAATTCTTTTAATATATCTCTATAAAGCTCTAAAGCTTTTACGTGCTGAGAATAAATCTGTTTTGAAACTGGTTCTCTGTTTTCAGGGTAGGTATCCAAAACTCTTTCTAGCAAATCTTCAAGATCTTTTTTTTCTTTAATTAATTTTTCTAGGGTCTGGTTAGCCTTATTTTCTGTATCTTTTAAACTCTCTTTAATTGATTTTAATTCTTTTCTTCTAAACATCTTCATATAGGCTAGGGAAAAATTTTTGGGATAATCCAGTTTTAGTTGTCTAAGTGCCTTTTGCTCTTCCGCTAACTTTTTATCTAAATTTTCGATACTAAGTAGAAAGTGATTTGCATCTTCAATATCCCTTGAGCTCATTTTTGTCGCTGCTAGTTCGCAAGAAACATTTGCCAAACTAGTCTGACTGAAAATTAAAAATATTATAAAAATAGCAAAGACATTCTTTTTCACAACTTTTCTCTTTATGTTTAGTAATTGAGCCTTAGAATAGACCTTTTCTGCCAAAATCAATGAGTACAAAGATAAGCTTTGAACTAACTACAAGTATCAATGTCAAAATAGTTTACGTATTTGGGCCTCGAATTAAGTAAAAAATATACTTTTTCCAAACTATTGCATTTGGTGCATCTACTGAAAAAGTAGCTATTCACGCAATCTCAAAAACTCAATGGCTTTTTGAAAATTAAATAATTAAAAATTTTGTATTTTGGAGTCACCTTACTCAGGGTATATGAAATATTATTAAAAGTGTCTGTGATAGATTCATTACCTGCCAAAAGTCAGATGTGAAAATGGGTGATAGTCGACTTTTTCAGAGGTATTGCATTAGACGCATCTGCTTAATAAAAGTCGCTAATCACCCTAATACCCTAATATTCTAAGGATGGTAAGGGCTACCCTCAAAACACCCACCAAAAACAAAGCTTTTGCAAACCTTCACTTTTGGAAAACGTTTCTCTACTGCATAGATTTCTCTTTTTGGGTGGAAAGAGTTTATGTCTCTTACATAACTATAGTGAACTCCCAAGTCATCTATAGGATCAAAAATATCTGTTGGTAAATTCATAATAAAATCTGAGTGTACCGTCTCTATATGCCTAAGGTTTTTTAAGCCAGCAAACATATATCTAGAGTAGCTTCTAAGATTTTCTCCCCCATTGATATAAAGAACTTTCAAGTTCGACAAGTCCCGAAAAAGATTCCCAGGGAAATATATGGCGTCATTAGACATAGTTATTTGCAAGCGCTCTAAGGATTCTAATTTTGAAAATAAATGTCTGTGCTCAGTCTTGTATAAAAATGGATTTAAAAAGATATTTAAAACTTTCAACTGTTTTAAATTATCAAAAACTCCTACCTCCATCTCAAGATCTTGTCCACCTTGCATATTAAGTCTTACTAAGTTGTCCAATCCATCGAACATGCCTTTATAATACTTTTTAATTTCCACATTAGAAAGTCCTAACCACCTAAGCTTGTTAAGTTTTTTAAAGAATCTGACCTTTGAAAAGTCCACGCCTTCAAAGTCTAAAAAACTCATATCTAAGCTTACTAGATTGAATAAAGGATCGAAGGTGTCTTCGTCTAGTTCGGCTGGAGAGATTTCGTACAAAGAGAGATATTTTAAGTTATTAAAACCGACAAAATCATATTTCTCTAAAATAGGTTTCCTAAAGTCATGTGATCGGACAATTTTATCCATATCGAAATCCTCGATACTATTAAGGTCCTCTGCCGTGATATTTTCACAGGATTTATTAAAATGGTATTCTAAGTAGGACGTTATCCATTCGCCACGCTCACAAACCGGTTTAGCAGACAATGAAATTGATACTCCAGCTAGAACAACGAAAAAAAGAATATGCTTGATTGCATTTTTCATCTAAATCCCCCTCAAAATATTTTTTTGGCCTAGCTAGGCTATCAAGGGCACTATCCATAGGAAAGTAATTTTATTACTTATTTTGTGCATTTGATTCATCGCAGTGTGTTTAGAAAGTCATTAAAGTGACTATAAACTATACCTTTTTTCAAGTTACTAGGTATTGCCTAGGTTCTCGAGAAGACTCGATTCATATAGATTAAGCTGGGATGAAGTTGACTCCTTCTGAGCTTTATGGGGCAATTTAGGCCTTGTAATAAAAAATAGTTCCTATAGAGCCACTACTTGTATAAGGCATAATACCTCAGGAAGATTAAGAACTTCAGATGGATGTTACCAACTTAAGATTCATGGAAAATAAATTTTTGTAGCTATCGTTTATCATCTAAATCTCTGTCTCTTACTGATACAGTCTTCATAAAAAAGTGAAAGACCTTCAAATTTTATTAAAGAAATTCCGAAAAGAATTTATGGCTAAGCTATTGTCTATTCTTTCTTTTAGTCTTTTATTATCTTCCTGTTTTTCAGGGGAAACTGGAGGCGTGTCAGTAATCCAAGATAATAAACCTGAAAACCCGTCGGGCTGGAAACTGGATAATCCTAAAATAGCAAAATACTCAAGCACAAATAAACCCATTATTTCAGGATCTGGATTGGAAGAGCTAAATGGACAAACAGTCGAACTGTATAAAGATTCTAGTTGTGCTTTTAAAATTGGTGACGCCGTTATAAGCGGTGGTAGCTTTTCTGTAAATAATATTTTACTAGGTAGCACATTTAACGACACAGAAATTGTTAACTTCTATGGTCTAATAAAAAACAAAAAAGGGACCAAGTCTGATTGTACAAATTTAAATTTAAATTATCACTATTACCCAGCAAATCAAATCGGATTTCCGCAAATAGTAAGTTTTGATTTCGATGAAAATACTAACAGTTTTTTCCTTATAGATGGCCAAAAAGAAGAGATATTCCATGTAAATTCCTCTACCGAGGAAAGAAATATTTTAAGTAGAGATCGAGGAAATAAGACTGCATCTATTTCCTACGGAAGAAGTATAGTGGCAAATGCTGATTCTAGTAAACTCTTTATCGTTGACTCTAGCCTTGATGCACTCATTCAGTATGATATAGCCACTGGAGATACCATTTATATTAGTGGACAAGGGGAAGGTTCAGGTACAACCCTTATTACGCCTCAAAACCTTATATTAAACTCTACAGGCACAAAAGCCTACCTAGCGGATTCAGGCCTAGATAAAATCATAGAAGTAGATATGACTACAGGAGCTAGGACAGAGCTAAGCGGTTCCGGAAAAGGTACGGGCCCTTCCTTGACGAATCCAGATGGACTCGTGATGAATTCCAGTGAAACAATTCTTTATGTAACAAATAGAAATGCCTCAGGAGAGATTCTATCAGTTGACATTAGCACTGGAAATCGCACTACTATTGCAAGTGCTGTGGTAGGAACAGGAGCCACCTTAGGCCTAGTAGAAAAATTAGCAATAGATGCAACAAATTCCAAACTATATGTTATCGATGAAACTATCGTAGGAATTTTAGAGGTTGATATTGCTACCGGAAATCGCAGTACCTTGTCCAGCTCAGGGGTGGGAAGCGGCACAAACTTCAAACACCTCTCTGATATAAAAATAAATTCTACTAGTACTAAACTTTATGTTTCAGATCTGAATTTAGGTAATATAATTGAAGTAGATATTGCAACAGGAAACCGAACGGATATTATTTCCAGTAGAATAGGAGCTGGTAATGCAATAGATTCACCTTTTTCGTTATATAAATCTACCACATCATTTTTCACCACTTCAGGCGCTTTTGCGGCAAGTATTCTAACTAAAATAGATTCTACTAATCAGAGTAAAACAGTAATCACAGGAGATGGTGTAGGCAGTGGAGATAGCAATAGTACACTTAAATCAGTCGCTATAAATAGTACTGAAACTACTGCTTTTGTTTATGATAGCCCCAACAAGGCCATTTTGTCCGTTGATTTATCTAATGGAACAAGAAATGTAATTGCAAGTTCCTCTGTAGGTTCTGGTGTAACTCTAGGTTTCGGTACAAGTCTTATCAGAGGGACAACTGATACAGTTCTATATTTCTCTGACTCAGATCAATCAGGTATTTTAAGTATTCTTACCACAAATGGTAGTAGGTCATTGCTCTCCGGATCGGGACAAGGCACTGGCGATTTATTTGTTGCTCCAAAAGATATAGTAATCAATTCAACGAAAACCACCTTGTACGTTGTTGATAATTCTTTGGCAGCTGTTTATTCGGTTGACATTGGTTCTGGCAACAGAACACTTGTTACCGGGGCCTCAAGAGGTTCTGGAATAGCCTTTAGTTCCCCAGTGTATATTGCATTAAATAGTAGTGAAACAAAATTATATGTATCCGATTCAAGTACCTCCATTGTTGAGGTAGATATTGATACGGGAAATAGAGAATTATTTTATAAACCCGATTCTGTAGGCAGCGGAATACCTCTCGAAGCAATTACCGATCTAGAGTTGGACCATGCTGAAGAAAACCTCATGGTGTTGGATAGTAAACTAGAGGCAATGGTAAAAATTGATTTGGACACTAAGTTAAGTACTATTTATAGCAGGTAAATTGAAAATACTTTTCAATCATTTTCTTCGCCTCTTCAAAAATTTTAAGTACTCAACTTTTTAACGACTACTTCTTTAGACTTTTAAAAGGCGAAGAGCATTCTTTTTAAAATCAATTCAAAAAAAATGTAAAGAGAGGTTCTTGGAGTTTACCTGCAAAATTTTAAAACCAAAATTGACAATGGTAAATGCTATGCTGGTATATACAATGGGTTGAGCCGTTTCTAACAGAAATACTATCAACATAAGTTTGATAGTCTTCTTTAGATATCTCTTCACCAGTAGAATGTCTGTAATACTTCACGACAGACGAGTCCTTGGCTTTTAGGGTTTTAAATATTATCTCAGCGGAACCTGCTTCTGCATTGGAGGTTGAACTAAACTCAAGCCAAGAACCCGAGGTTTTATTGATCACCATTGTACCACTGACTTCTAGAAAATTTGAATTCGAGGCAATAGTATTAATTGAATATAACAAACAGAATACAGATAAAATGCTAAAAAATGATTTCATAAGTCTCTTCTCCTTAATAAGATTTAACTAAAGTAGTATATGTTATAACTTTATTTTTTAAGAATAATTAATTCTAAGTTGAAATTCATTTAATCAGACTGTTGAAATTATTTACGAAATAGAGTCTTTATTTTGGGAACACTTTTACAGAAAAAAGTTATCTATCATCTACAGATCAAGCTTTTTACAGGTAAACTAGTAACTTAAGCATACTCTGTAAAAACCATGGAACTCTTTCTATGTTATTCAAAACAAATAAAAAGAGTTCTCTGTGTTTTGGTTTATTGGCTTACAAATTACTTTTAAATTGTTTTAATTCTAATTCAAAACGCTCTTTAGCAGGTACTAGGTATTCATACACCTTTTGTAGTTCAACACTATCAGCTTCATCATTGATATAAAACGTCCATTCAGATTCAATCTCTTTTACTCGCTCTTGATAAGCAATCTTAGCTTTATTTTCCTCTTTAATGCTGGTGTTTATATCAACCAGTTCTTGAAGAAGTCTAAGTGGTACAAATTGACCATTGTAGGTTTTGTCTTGAGATGCAGAAAATTTAGAACTTTGCTTTTCAGCGTTATCTGCATTCCTAATCAAGTAATGTCTTGCTGTTGGGTTTTTGGGTCTATGCTTAGAAATATAATGATACTTTGCTCCTTCAGAGAAAAGCTCAGGGTTTTTATCTTCATAGTCTAACAACTTTTCACCCAGGGCCCTTAATCCATCTGGTTTTAAATACTGTAAGTCAAAATCAGTAGCTTCGACTTCATACTTTACAACCAAAGAGGCTGCCTCTACCAATAGAGGATCTACCAAACCATTATCAAAATACTTAGGGTCGGCTCCTCTAATTTTTTGAGCTGGCTTCACACTATACTGATATGCATGAGCTAACTCATGGGCAAGTAAGTTATTAAATATGGATTCAGTCCCTTCTTTATATAAGGCTTTTTTTTCAGGCTCCGTTTCTGCTTCAAACATTCTCGTCCCAAAATCAATTAATAGCATAAACTTTTCGGTAACGTTTGCTTTAATTAGTCCTGGTTTGTTATTTGATTTTTTGTTGTAAAAATCAGTGTTCGGAAAAATATATTCAGGGTCATCTTCCGCTGAAAAACCGTGGTAGGTGCTCGTTACAGGTCTCCATTTATGATTAACGACAATCGTTGTTTTTTTAGCCACTTCTTGTATATGCTTTGGTAATAGTGGATAAAGTTTTTCCATGCCATTTTGAAGTAGCTCTCTTTCTCTCTCAAGACTTAATCTGCTAGAGAACTGTTCGCTGCTTGGATCATTTTCACTCTCGATAGAAAAATTTGGTATCTCACTGGCTGACAGTGTTCCTGAAATTGCTAGTAATAAAGATATAATGACTTTTTTCATAAGTATATACTTCCTCTATTAAATTATGGTTTGCGGAAACACTATACTTGAACTGTTTGTTATTGAGTTGAAAGATATCTAAAAATGAAAAAACTATATTCAGACCGTAAAACTAATAGACATTAATATTTGAAACAGAGCTAAGGCTGCTGTACAGACAAGAAATAGGCCTAATGCCTACTTCTTAGATAAGTAATTAGTACTTTATACAGATAAACTCTTTTTAATTTTTTGCAATAAGGCGGCTAAAACTTTGAATGAACATTTAGTTAGGCACACAGACCTCTTTAATGCTGTAAGGAGATTTTCTGTAAGCAAATTTGACGATACCAGTGATATCCCCTTTAATTGATCCATTGTCTTTTTCATAATAACTAGTTTCTAGCTCTTCCAAAAACACAAAATCAAAATTTCTACTTTTTGAAGCCTCTTGCTTACGATCAATAATTAATTTGTTGTTCGCACAGCTTGCCGATCTGCTTAAACGAAAATAGGCTAAGTCCTTAGCCACTACCTCAACTCGAGTCTTGGCATCAGTTAAAATGACATTCGTGATTCCATTGGATACTGTGGTGTACTGGATATGATCGCCCACATTGCTTTGCTGAATTTCTAAAGAATACTCTTGTTTCCTATTCATCGAATCTTCAGAGGTGCAACTATATTTACCCGTTAAATCTGGACATTCCTGGGCGTTTAAAACTGGGACGAACAAAAGAAAAATCAAAAACTTCATAGAGCCTCGTTTGAAAAAATCTCAATTAAATTTATTTTTATATATTAGAAAATTTCATACCCATGTTCAAGTCTAGGTTTATTTAAAGCCTCAGTCTGTAGTCACAGCTTACTCTCTTGTGTTTAAGAGACTCTCTTATGTCTCCAGTAGGAGTAACCATTAAAGTGATAATGGGTTTACGAATCAGATAATTAAAAAGAGGTGGCCATCCTAGCTTATGCAACAATATCTCATACTTAGCTTTTCTATCCTAAGTCTTTGGTAAAGACTATTTTAGTTCAAATAGATTTAATCTGCTTTTTTGACGTAAAAATTAATATGAAAATCACATAAATGTGATCAAGCTATCTTGTAATTCAATAAGGATTTAAAAGAACGAGCTAGACCTTAGAATATTAATACTAATTGGAGCTTAAAGATTTTTAAAGGCAAACATAACATATAACTAACCACCAAGTTCTAAGCACTGAGAAGCATTAATGACCAAAAAAGCAAACTTCAAACTTTCATCCAAGCGAGCCTTGATCAACCCGACTCCCTTGGCTTTTCCAAAAAGCTTTGTTGCTCTTCTTATCTTATCTGTTCCTTTTCTTTTGGTTGGCATCTGGATCACGGGGAGTTACTTTGGTTTCTTTTCAGCTAATCTCGGGGGAAATGTAGCAGAGACAAGAATCTTATTGATCGTTGGCTTAGTGTTTCTACTATCAGGACTTGGGATTTTTCTTTTTGCATTTTCACACTTGCTAAAAATTCTATTTAAAAAAAACCTACGTAAAAGACATCCCTATGAAGCTTGGTTGTGGGATTATTCTTGGAACCGCAGAGGTCAAACGCATTCTTTTTTAAAAAGGCTTTTATACAATCTGTTTGGCTTTTTTTTGGTCCTTGGTATCTTTTTACCAGGCCTTTATATTGCTTATGTAAAAGGCTCTATGCCTCTGTTCTTTAAAGTAATCATGTCGCTTTTTGTTTTTTTATATCTCTGGATCTGTATTAGGGAGATTATAAAAACGCTAAAATTCAGAAGTGTGCGCTGTTTATACACCCAATTCCCCTACCGCATTGGAAAAGACTTTAGTGTTAATCTGGAAGGCCTACCTAATGCCAAGAGCATTGAAAGTATTAGTTGCAAAATTAAGTGTTACGAATTCCGTGTGATAGAGTCCAGTAAATCCAACAAAAAAGTCTTTGAAAGAGTATCTGTCGAACTTTACAGTGAGGATATCCCTCTTGAAATAAGTCATATCAAGGATGGTCGAGTAGGAATATCAGGACGCTTTCCAAATAAAAAATCCCTTGGTACCGATTTCACCAAAAATGATTATATTTGCTGGGAACTCTCTGTAAACGCAAAAGTTCCTGGAGTGGATTTTAACTATGCTTTTATTTTGCCTGTTTATAATTAGAGGAAGTAAAGCTGAAACCAGGTAATCAAATTTCAGCCTTAAACGGCCTTGTTTGCGATAAATGCTCTCTAATTTTTATAAAGCCTATTCATCACATAAAACATATATCTCTCCGTCAAACATCCCCTGGATGGTTATTCCGCTCTGTTTAACCTGATTGATATATTGAATATGCTCTTTGGTGATTTTTTGACCTGGAACAATTGCCGGAATCCCTGGCGGATAAGGAGTAATTAGGCCTGCGCTAACTCTGTTTTCTGAGTCTTCAATCCCAACAGCTTCTCGACGCCCAAAAAAAGCTTCGCTCGGTAGCATTGCTAGATCAATTTTAGGAACATTGATCAGCTGATTCTTTTTCGACTTAGCTTTCGACATTTGAACTTTGCCTTCATCTAGTTTTTTTAAGGCATTAAAAAGACGCACTACTTTTGACTTTGTACCACCAAGCGTGAGTAGAACTAACATTGTGGATTGTGTGTACTTTTCAATTTCAAGACCAATCTCATCATTTAAAAAACGATGAATTTCTTGGATAGAATAGTCACAAGCTGAAAAGTCTACCATGATTTTAAGAGGGTCATGCCCGAGATTATCTTCTTTGAAGTGAGGAAATATCTCTGCCATGCTATTTTCATCTAAGATACGAATTCTTTTAAAGCGATCTACATGTTCTTTTAGCTCTTGCACCGAAGCTAGGAGATTATTAATAATCTTGTAACCTTCCATCTCAAGTTGTTTATGACAAACGTCTAAGGAGGCTATGATCTGGTACTTTGGTGATGTGGAAGTGTATATACTGTAAATTTCACGGAAAAAATCCTCGTCAAAGTCTTCGTCATTTACATGAATGTAAGAGGCTTGGCTAAAGGCGGAAACTACCTTATGAGCACTGTGGGTAATGTAATCCGCTCCAGAGTCAATGGCAGAGTAATAACGAAACCTAGGGTGAAATAATGAATAAGCAAACCAAGCCTCATCGATAAAAACCTTGATGCCCTTTGCATGAGCCATTTCAACCACTTTGCGAATATCGGTTAAAATCCCTTCGTAAGTTGCGCCAGTTAGAACAATTAACTTTGCGTCTGGATTTTCCTCAATAGCTTCTTTGATATCAGCTATTTTCGGTGGCGCAAAAAAACCATACTTTGAGTCATAAGTACTATCTAAATAAATTGGCTGACCGCAAGCCTGAATGATCCCGTAGTGAACTGATTTATGACAGTTTCTATCGGCAATGACTTTGTCACCCGATCTAAGTAAGGTTTGAAGAATAATTTTATTGGAAGTAGAAGAGCCATTGGTAACAAAATACGTCTTCATAACATTAAAGGTATAAGCAGCTGCTTCTTGTGCCTTACCAATTAAATTAGAGCTATCGGATAAGGAACCTAAGCTATCTACAGAGATTGAAAGATCACTTGCAAAAACATTCCTTCCATAAAAATGATAAAAATCTTGAATGTACGGAGAGTTTCTAAAGCTACTTCCTCCGGAATGCCCGGGAGTATGCCAAGAATCATTGGATTCGATCACATATTTTTTATAAGGAGTCCAGAATGGCGTTTGTGTGCGATCATCAAAATCATTTAAAATATATCCCATGATAAAATCAGGATCTGTAATTATGTCATTACGATAGAAGAAAGATTCTATATAGTCTGACTCTTCAACGATATCCATTCCAATCTCATCGTCGGAAAAAACGTATATTGGAATCTCAAAGCGTAGGTTTTTAATGTCTTGTATAAAGGCGCTTAGATTTTTTTGACCCTTTACTTGCCCCTCAAACTGCCAACTTATGGCAACCGATTGAAAGTCACCATCTTCCTCTACCAGCTGTAGGACTTCTTCCATACTTTTAGCCCCAACGATTTCAAAGTCCACGTCGGAACGATTGTAGTTTTTCACCGACTGATCTAGGCTCAAAATGATATCATCTAGAAGTTCAGAATTACTTTCAAAAATTAATATTTTATACAAAGGCGTCATAAGTCTTTCTTTCCTCAACAATTTATTCGATGATATAAGCATAATATGTATTTGTGTCCAATCAATATTTTGGAGGAAAGCTAGATGGCCAAACACCCAAGCATAGATAGCTACGTTGATGACAAAATCGCCAAAGATGAATTCGAAAAATCTCTAGACGATGGCCTGGTGTATATTGGGCATAAATTGATGGTACCTAACAAGGGAGACTACTTCGTTTTACCGAGCTATAAGGGCCGCTACGCCTTGGTTAACACAGGCGAGTCCTATCTTATGCTTTCAAACGTTTGCAGCCATAGACAGGCTTTATTGCTCGAAGGAAAGGGTAATGTAAAGTCTATCAACTGCAGGCTACACTGCTGGGGATTTGAACTAAATGGTAAACTAAAACTTACACCTCTTTTTAAAGAGCCGGTTAAAAATGCTGATCTAGAAAGCTTTGAATTAAAAGAATGGAACGGCCTTCTTTTTAAAACCAGACTTCCAGACTTTGACTTAGAGTCTCTCGGTCTGAGTGAATACATAAACTTTGAAGGCTACGAATTTGCTGGAAGCTCCATTGAACAGTATTCGTTTAATTGGAAGGTTTTTATGGAGATCTATCTTGAAAACTACCATGTCTTCTCTATGCACCCTGGTTTAAAAAAATATGTGACCGCAGCTGATTTGGAATGGAAAACGGGTGAAGACTATTCGGTTCAAAAGGTTGGTTTGGGAAAATCCATCCAAACCGGTAACACAGAAAGCTATACACTATGGCAACAGGAAATCATTAAACATTTTGAGCCCAATTTACCTCGTTATGGCGCGATTTGGAGTCTAATTTACCCGAATATAATGATTGAGCACTACCCTAATATCATTGCCATTAGTACAGTTCATCCCTTGGGAGCAAGGCAATGCTTAAATCAGGTGGAGTTTTACTACCCTAGCCAACTATACAAAGAAAAACCCCAGTACTTTGAGGCAATGCAAAAGGCATACGCTGAAACCGCAGTCGAAGACAATGACGCCTGCATGCTCTTACAAAAAGGCCGGGAAGCACTTCACAGTCGTGGGGATGAAAAGTATGGGCCTATTGAAGACTTTTTAGAAAAAGGAGTCGAGGAGTTTTACAAATTCCTAGCAAAGTAGACTTACGTCTCCTTATTTTCTTAAGGCAGTAAAGCGTAGTGTTTTAAAATCATTCTAAGATCCGCAGCAGACACATCACTAAAAACCGGGTTTTTGTAAACAGACTTCTGAACGAGATAGCTTAAACTAAAACTAGGAGCAGCTTGAATCGCAATTTCTCGATGTCTTTCTACAATTTTCCAAACCAAAGAAATGATCTTTTGTTTCGAGTAAGCACTCACCGGGAAATTTCCTTTATAAGCTATGATTGCATCAGCAAAATGAACTTTTGAAAAATCAATTTCTGGAAGCTGGTTTTCTAGAATAATTTCTGCAAACAAAGCCTGGCGTTTTTTTGCAACACCATATTGCGAGCCTAAACTAAATTCCGCTCTTTCATAAGAGTCTCTAATCTCATACAGACTTATATCGTTTTGATTAAAAAGGCGTTCATGAAACTGCATTGGTAGATTTAAAAGTATCGCTCGATTCAAGGCATTTTGTTCTTTTAAATTAGCGTACTTGGTAGAGTAGATTGCTTTTTCAAATCTTTGTCTCTTACTAAAGAGATTTTCGTATTCACTAGAAAAAGATTTTGAACAGTTAAAACTACGATTAGGTAATTGCGCAGAAAAAGCAGTAATAGAAAACAAAAAAACTAAAAACAAACTAGTGAATAACTTCATCTTAAAACCTCTTTACGCAATCAAGATAACGAATATTTGAGCTAAGCCAAAGAGAATAGGCGTAAACGTGCAAAAGCTTCCTAGATGTACAAAAGCAAAACAAGAAAAAGAAAAGCGGCAAACTTTTCTTTCTATAATCTTAATTTCTTTTATTGAAAAGGCGTTTGGTGAACGCCTTATTTAGAATTTATTTTTTAGAACAAAGCAACAGACTATGCCCACCAATGGCAATTTGATCCACTTGCTCATCGATGTTGAATCCTTCTTCAGAGAGATAGCTTTTAAAATCTGTGAAAGAATAGAAGCGACTACATCCGTTAGCCATGGCCGTAAAATACAGGCTGGTAGCATTCATCACAAAGGAGGCGGTTTCGTGTTTTTGTCGATCCCAAAACAACTCCAAAATTGCTAAACTAGCCCCTTCGCAAGATTTTCTAACTTTGGATAAAATCATTTTAATTTGTTCATCAGAAAAACAATCTAAAAACTGACTCATAAAAACAAAATCGGCAGATTCTATTTGTGGGATATCTTGCGATAATAAATCCACTTCTTTAAACTCTACACGCTCCAGAAGCCCTGCTTTTTTAAGATTTTCTTTGGCAACAGCAATTTGCTGTGGAAGGTCCACTAAAATCATTTTTACATCTTTATCATAATTCAAAACTTTCAAAGCCCATTTGCCAGTGTTGCAGCCAATATCGACGATTTTTTTAGGCTTAAAAGAAAAAAGTTTATCTAATACACGGTCAAAGGAATTGTCAGAATAAAAATGATCAAACTCAAACCAGCTGGTTTTGGCAGGCTCGGGTAACTGAGAGATGATTGGATAGATGGTCTCATGTTCTTTTGAAAACTCACCAAGGCCAGCTGCCTTTTGGTCTGTGATTGCTTCATCTAATTTGGCCAAACCAGCATAATTCACATCGTGAGCAAAATTCATATTCACCCGGGTCATCTCATCGTTAATCAAAAAGTGCCCCACTTTATTTAAGTGATACCTTTCAGTCTCTGGATCAAACCATACTATTCCAGCACTTAATCCCATATCTAGAAGCACTTTTACGCCATACAAGGGTAAGGACAAGTCTTCTGAAATGCTCTTGGCAGACAATCCTGCCTCAGCCTGGTCTTCGATTTTATTTAAAATTCCTAGCTTTACAAGGCTGCGAGATGCTTGAAAAATAAAAGGCCCTAAGGCAATTTTTTGAGCTTCATGGATAGCTTCATAGGCAGAGAGCTTTGCTTCAGAGTAGTATTTATTCATTAAGAAACCCCTTGTTCGAGAGCTTCCCATTATATTTATAAAAGTTTTTTCATTTCAAGTTTAAATGGAACTCTGACTTAGAAAACACTTTAAGTGTCTTACAAAAGCTCAATAAACAGGCTTTTTGGCGTATTTATGGGGAGTTAGACACTCCCCTCTAGAAATTACTTTAAGTCAGCGCAGGTGGCTTCAGCGTCGGTTACTAATTTCTGAAGACCAGATTGTTTTGCAAATTGATTGGAATAGTAAGCCCCAAGGCAAATCGCCTCAGCCTCAGTTTCAACAGTAGAACAAACCGATGCCGCAAAAATTTGATCGCTCTCTTTAGCAAAGTTAATGTCAAAATTAGAGTACACTCCAGCTCGACAAATGGCTTCCGCCTTGGACTTAATTTCTTTACAAGCAAGTTTTACAAGCTCCTTAACATCTTGCTCAACAAAAAATGTATTTGGATTTTTAAAAACCCCAGCACGACAAATGCTTTGGTTAATTTTTGCATTTTCTGCGGAAAAAGCACTGCCACCAATTAACAATAACAAGACCAATACAAAATTAATTTTTAACATACTCACTCCCAATAGATTTTAAACAGGGGCGGAGACTAACAATTTATATGGCATGTGGCATAGTATTTAAGCAAAGCAGTAAAAGTTTCAGTAGCCTTTTGAATTATAAGTAAGACTAGCTTGCTCGCTATGAACTGGCCCACTTAATTGCGGATGAAAGTCACCTAAAGCCTTGAAAACCCAAGCCTTAAATAATGAAGATTGGCACGAAATTCGGACAAATAGTGAAAAACCAAGGCTTAGCAAAGCTTGCCGAAACACATCCGCAATTAAGTGGGCCAGTTTGAAGACAATTAAAGAATAACTGAGAAGGATTTGGCTCATTAGATTTTGAAGCTAATTGATCTATAAATGCTGTATTCACAATTCTACAAAAGTTTTGAGCCACTTATTTTAAGTCTCGATAGGTATATAATTTTCATTTTAATAGCTATAGTCTCTTCATTGTGTTACCTCAAAGCATGAACATTTCCATGGCCTTACTTTTAATTTCTTTTTTGAGTTTCACACTCAATCTAACGGCCATGGAATGTGAGTTCAGTCCTGAGAACGAATCCCATAAAGTTTTAGAAGCAATTCGTTTTGCGAAAAAACACCACCATGGGCAATTTCGTAAATTTGATGGCCTACCCTATTTCACTCATCCAGTTAGAGTTGCTAAAATTGTAAAAAAACAAACACAAGATACCGATTTGATCATAGCTGCTTACCTCCATGATTTGATCGAGGACACCACGGTAAATAAAAGGTGGATTAAGAAAAAATTTGGTAAAAGGATTGCTAATATCGTTAGTGAATTAACCTCAGATCCTTCGAAAATTGAAAAGATGGGATCTAAGGCTGAATACTTAGCAGATAAAATGCTAAAAATGTCTCCTGAGGCACTTTTAATTAAACTCGCTGACCGCCTAGATAATGTTTCAGATTTTGAATCAGCAGAACTGGATTTTATCAATAAGTATCGAGCAGAAACTAACTACATACTGACAAAACTCTCTAAAAGAAACGACCTCAACGAGTCTCACAAATCCTTAATCACCCAAATTTTCAAGAAAATGAGCGATGGCGAGAAGCTTTACCAAGCAAAAGTCTTTGGTAGAAAGAACCATAGAAATTTAAAAGCCAATATCGTAGAATCTGATTTTATATTACAAGCCACAAAGGTCTCAGGCTTACTCGCAAAACGTGCGGTACCCGTAAACCTGCGTAGCGTGGTTTATATGATCGGAGTGTCCAAAACGAATGAACAGGAAAGGTATCAAGAAGTTAAAAGGTATTTCGGAGAAGAAACCGCTAATTTAGTAGAGGAAATAAACTCTAACCTTTTCTTAAATCGTCCTCTAGATCAATTGTCAGACAATGCCTTATTAATACGCCTCGCAGGCGTATTAGAGAATTTAAATGAAATACTTCGCATGGAAGCCGTTCATGATTATAGAGACTATATTAAACTTTCTCGAAACAGAATAAAGCAACTAGACAAGTCGTCTCGAGCTCTTAATCAAGATCAGTTATATTTTGCCAATAGAATCAAGATTGCTCTAAAGAACACTAACAAATTTTAAGAGCCGCATTCGATCATAACTTCTTTATTTGCCGAAGATACAGATCTTTTAAATGAGTAAATGTACACTAAACTCATTAAAACACCTGAGCCCGCGAGAGCCATTCCGACTAAAAGAGAAGAACGAAATCCGTATCCCATTGCCAGTGGTAAGCCACCCAAAAAAGCACCTAAGGCATTTCCTATGTTGAAACTAGACTGGCCAAGTGATGAACCAAGCATCTCTGCCTCTTTACTGTTTTTAATTAAAAGCATTTGCAATGGCGAAGCAAGAGCGAGTGCCGCTGCCGTGGCAGTAAAAACCAAAAAGCCTAATGCGTAAATGTTTTCTGCGCTTAAGTAAATAGCTAGTAAAACCACCACCAAACTACTTAAAAATATTAAAATAGCAAAGCTTGGAGCGATTCTATCAGCTACTTTTCCACCTAGTAAATTACCGGCCGTCATACCTAGGCCAGCAATTATCATTAGATATGGCATCCAAACTTCTGGTAATTTACTGACATTAATGGCCAAAGGAGCAATGTAACTTAAGAGAGCAAATAAGCCCCCTGTACCAATCGAGGTTATGGCGACGATTAATAATAGTTCAGGTTTTTTTAAAATCTTTAAGTCCTTTTTAAAACTAGCAGACTTAATTCCTTCAAGGCTTGGAACCCAGTATTTAACTGCAATTGCACAAATTAATCCAATTAGAGCAACAATACCGAAAGTAATTCGCCAACTAAAGTGGTGACCAATATAAGTACCTAAAGGAACTCCGATCACATTAGCGATGGTTAATCCAGAAAACATTACAGCCACCGCACTAGCCTGTTTCCCTTCCGATGCTAGACGACTCGCTACGACCGCACCAACACCAAAAAAGGCACCATGAGGTAATCCCGAGAAGAACCTTGATAACAATAAAAGTTCAAAGTTAGGACTAATCACTGATAAAAAATTAGCCAAAGAAAAAGCAAGCATCATAGCTATGATTACTAAATTAGGACGAAATCGGCTGGTTGCCCCAGCTAAAATAGGCGCGCCAACTACTACACCCAGAGCATACATAGAAATCAAATTACCAGCCTGAGTAATAGAGATGGACAAATCACTAGCCACATCCGGTAACATACCCATAATCACAAATTCTGTTAAGCCAATAGCAAAGCCACCGATAGCGAGAGAAAACAAACTTTTATTCATCAAGTGATCCAGAGGTTAGAACTAAGATCTAAGTATACTCCGAAAATGCAGCTATCACCGATTTATTTTTTCAAAAGAAGACAAAAGTATTTAGTTCTAATAGACTTCTATTAGTGAATAGAAATCTGCGGTTTTTGGCTATTAAATTTTTTTAACGAATATAGAATTCGATATTTTTCATAACCTAAGTCAAATAATAAACTTTTTTTATTCCCGAATTAAAAGGAAGCAAGTCACACTCATTAACTTTCTTCATATAAAAATTAAACACTAAGAGCCTTCTCTCCATGCTGAGATTGATCTAAACCAAAATCCTCTTCATCTTCACTCGCACGAATGGAAGTGATCAAAGAAACAATTTTTATAATTAAAGCGGTCACAAGCATGCTGTAAACGATGCCTACATGGCCACCAAGCGCTTAAATTCTATGAAAATCAAATTTAACAAAATAAATCTCTAGATAGACCCCAAATATTTTTTTAATAATATTGCCAACCAGAACTATAGCAAACGATCCCTGAGATCTTCTGCCATTGTTCCGTTTTGTCATCGATGTAAAAATCTTTATGGGAAGACATTAGGTTTTCGACCGCTTCCCTTGGATCTAAATCAGGGTAGAATAGCAACATCAGCTTCGCCAAATTTTCCTCATTAATTTCGGAGTTTATTTCTAAGCCGGCATTACTCAACATACTTTCTAAAATATCTTTTTCTTTTAATAAAAGATCACATACCTGAAGCCTGACACCCTCTCTACTTGCTGTCATAACTCCGCCTACGGGCAGGTTTTCATAGGATTGATTAATTCTAAAATTGTACCTAGACTCCTGAGTGTTTCCTTCTGCATAGCAGTCTTCATTCTCATCGTAATTGGTGCAACGACCACCAAAAAACAATCTTCGAGACATTAAATTTTTTAACAAAATGTTTTCAATTTTATCATTAATAGATGTTTGGTTCGGACTTTTAAAAACTTGATCAAACACAGATTTAACGTAATCAATGTTTCCTACCTGGCTTAGGTATTTGTTTTGCTCTAGTTTTTCACTAAAATCATGACATTGAGTTCCCTCGCAATCATAAAAATTATCCCCATGGTAATCTGAATTCATAAGGCTGGAACCAGCACTAACGGATTCAAAACCAGTGCCGGCGCAGTTTTGAAAAACCAGCAAAGAAAGGCCTAAACTAAAAGTTAAAACCAACAAACTTTTCATTAGCCAATCTCCTTATTTTTACCTAGACGCTTTTCAGGCACGATTACTTTGCCATTATTTACGGAGACAAGAGAAAAGTTGTTAGGACTTGGTGACTGAACCTGTAGGATATCAGCTACTGTACTTGCAACATTACCCATATTAATAATGTGACCATCTTCATCCTCAGAAGCATAGCCATAGCTTCCAAAATAAGTAGAATGAGTGGCGTTTTGGACATTACCTAAAACCTGCGCACCATCTATTTTACCAGACCACAAACTTACTGTAGAAGCATGTCCAGCATGATCGGAACCTGAACCATCCTTTCTAGGTCTACGTTCAAACTCACCGGAAAATTGAATAAGACTATCTTTATAGATACCCGCTGCTTTAAATTGGTCAATCAATTCCAACAAACATGCAGACAAGCAAGCGTAAAAGGATGTCATGACAATGACTTGCGAAATGGCTCCCCATTGATGGGCATCGAAGTTTTGGTTTACAAAAGTTAAACCAGAACTATATCTAAGTTTCAATCGAATCCAAGGCAAAATTCTCAAATGAACAGAGTCACTCATAGCATTTACCATAGAATATTCCGCTAAGGCAAAAACGTCTGCCATATAGTCTAGAGTTTCATCTCTACCAGATTTGTATCTGAAGTAAGGCACTATGTTTCTAAGGTCATCTTCTAGTATCGCTTTGGAGTTCGCATTATAGGTTTTATCTCTAGAGCTTACTGGTGTAAGGCCAACTGCCTTATTGTTGATACCAAGCATCTCTATATCCATTGTGTTTTGAATCACTTGAACATATTTTGTTTTTAAACTAGCGTAGTCACCGATCATTTTATCCAGTTTATCAAACATCAGATCTTTTGCCCCGCCTAAAGCCGATTCAGCGGAAGCACTCAAGTTTTTTTTCTTCGCAAGACTATTGTCGATCACTGAGTTAAAGGATTCCATTTTGGCAAGTAAGTTTTTATTCAAGGAAGAGTTATTAATAAACTCACTCTGATTGGAAAATGGCTTTTTAATTTCGGCAATTAAGTCAGTGCCTCCCGTGGAACTAGCTCCTAATCGCAAACGACCTTTTCCTTTGTTAGAAACAAAAGGAGAATAAACGGGGTTCACGGCTACATGAGACAAAGGCGCGTTTGAAGCATCAGCAACAACACCGGTAATACTTGCCCCGCCAACTGCTGCTTGCACTTGTTGGGCGGCACTAATTGGATGCACTCCGTTTCCATTATCGATTCCTCTAATGTTTATGTAGTTGTTTAGTAAATCACTCATAGGTCTACTACCACCATTGGCGGAGCCGACATTTTGAGACCATAGATAAGGGCTTTTAATTCCATTTACATTTGCAAATCTATATTCTGAATCAATCAATCTTCCAGATCTTTCAGTTAGGTAGTTTACCACTTGATTGTTTACATTATTTTGACTACTGTTTGTTTTTAAGCCTTGTAGACGATTTGAATTGTAAGGATCTAAAAATTTATCAAAGACCCATCTTTCTGGTGCGGCATAAGCTTGCAAAACTAATAGCTTTGAGTTACTAACACCGGCGGCCAAAGCTTCATTGATACTCCCTAAAAATAATGTATCTAAAATACTGTTAAAACTTGCAGCTGATACACCCAAAGAAGAATATGTTGATAGTAATTTTAAAAAATCTCTTCTACTTTTTTTCATCTATTCACTCTTCCCGCTAAAATAGAATTTACTCTTGAAAATTGAGTTCACTAACATTTTTAAACTTTTATGCTCCTTAAACTCTAGGCCAAGACGGATAAGCTCTGCTCGGTGTCCACTCTCATCGTCTACGTATCCTGCTTTACCTGGGTCTGGTAAAGCGACATCAACATTTATAAAGTGTTTGTAATAGTTTTTTGCGGCACAAATGTAATAGTCGTCTGTTTCGGCAATCTGCTGAGCTAGTTCTTCTATTCCCGTTCCAGTTTTATGAATAAGCTTTCCTTGATAGTCTCTGTAGTAGAGCCTACCTACCGGACTTTGTTTATAGAAGCTATTGTCGTTTGTTTCAGTCCAGCTTTTTAAAGAGCTTATCTCGGCTGGTCTCAGTCTCGTAGAAATGATTGCATTGGCTGCGTTGTTGCGATCAATGGACTTAATGTACTGCAGGTTTCTAATGTAGCCTGCCGTTTGATCCATTCCAACATGACATCTCAAACAAGCATTTGCCCAACGAAAAGGAGCGGAGCCTTCGACATTTGTTAACTGAAAGGAAACGTCTTCGTTTCTTAATGCGGGCAAGGTTCTACACAAAACATCTTCATAAACTGCTTTTGACCAGTTTCGGGATACTAGTGCTGCACCATTTGCTTTATAAGATTCACTGGATTGGGAATGGGTGCTTAGAACAAAAACTTGGTCACCTATCATTCCGGCACCTAGATTTTGGTTCATGTTTTTATGGTCATATATGTATTTCGAAGCAGCACTACCATCTTGCGCATGCCTAACTAGATGAGGTACATTCACTCCAGGATGTGCTCTAAAGCCAAGTAACTTTCCCCTTGGTGCAAAAGGGATTGTTGCAATCTCAGAACGAAAACGATCGCAATCACCACTATCATTAGTACTACAGGCATTGGTCCCCGAAATTCTAGTATTCACTGGTGCTTGAGGATTAATAACTTTCGGTAAATTTCTTCCGCAACCTGTCGTTTGATTACTCAAACAATTTGCGCTACGAAAACCAAAGTCTTTCCAAATCATATTATCAGGATCATTGTCTGTGCGATTCGCCCGTAAACTTGTTTTTGTTGTTATTGCCTGATCATAAGGTATTTCTGAAAACAATGAATTAGTAATGTAAAATGCAGGTTGAGTGTCATCCAAATAGTTTCTGGTTGTACGTGTGTCGTCAGGGCCAAACGTAGTGTAGCTAGAAGAGCTAAAAAAACTAGAATGTAAACGATGCATATTTTTTAAGACCAACTGCCCTACAGAGTTCTTCTCATTCCTATCGATTTCGCCATTAGATACAATACTAGCGCGGTTTAAAATCTCCATGCAGAGACTCACTGGGTCCTCGCCGGCTTTTGCTCTAGAAAGATAAGCACTTTTTGCAGGGATCCGAGAGCTGGTTAACTGGGCGTAACATTTTCTGACAAAAGATTGCTCTTCTGATTCAAAACCAAATGCCATGGGTGAAAGAATTAATCCTAAAATGATATAGTTTAATATTTTCAATCCAAACCTTCCCTTTTGTCTCTTATCGATATCATTGCTTTTGAGCTTTAATGCAATTCAGCTAAAAATTGAAATAATTTGGTATAACCAATGAGTTAGAGGAAAAGTGTCGAAAAAAAAGTATCTGTCAAAAATTCTAACGCCAAAGGCCCTTAGCCAGGATATTTTTCTATTTTGATACATTTTTAATTAATAACTTAGTGTTTCTATCCGATACTTTAGTATGAATTTTAAAGTGTTGGGGCTAAGAATCGGTTTAACCGGATTGACGCTTCTTTTATTATTTTCTTATCAAAACTGTAGTGTTGAGCCTATACATGAAAGTGGAGAACTTTCTAGTACCTCTTTAACTTCTGGAGAAAGAATTGAAATAGACAGCCAACTTGAGGCCAAGGCCTTGGCCATAATTTCATCTCGATGCATAAGTTGCCATAATGATTTTACCGCAAAATTTGATGTTAACGTGGAAGGTGATAGTTTAGAGCTAATAAACAAAGGCTTAATCATTGCCGGCCTTCCAGAGGCTTCACTCCTTTATAAAAGCATGATAGCCAGCAATCGACAAAGCGACGGGGTGTCACCCATGCCCCCCAATAGCCCAATGGCATCATCCGAGACGGAAGTCATAAGAGATTGGATTGAAAATGGAATCAAAGTAATAAGAGATGATACCGACGGTGATGGGCAGACAATAAGCTACAACTACCAAGATCATATCCAACCGATTCTACAAAAAAATATGTGCTTAAGTTGCCATAGTGAAGACAGCGGCAGCTCTGCAAGTATGGGTGCGTATATATTATTAGACAGCTATGATCGCTTGATGAACTTTGTCCAAGTAGGAAACCCTTATTCCCTTCTTTTAGAGTCTATCAGACAAGGTAATATGCCTAAGGATGCAGAAGCCATGAGTGAAGATGACTTTAAAGTTCTAGAAAACTGGGTCAGTCAAGGAGCTCTTGAAACAAAGGAATAAAACAAGGGACTAAGCCCTTGTTTAAAGTCTATCTTAAATTAACTAAAAGCTCTTCTGTTTCTAACTTAAAATCCAGCTTCCAAGAATCTCTAGTAGGCTCTATTTCTAAGTCCCTATTATAATGCCTAATAACAAACTCATAAGACAATTGGCCCTCGTTATTGGCCAGCCACTCAAGAGGTAGGTAAATTTTAACCGCTCTTAAGTCTTCATTCACTGATCGGTATTCATAAGAAGGCGATTTGAAACTAAAACCAGCGATTCCTTCGGCAGGGAAAAAGCTTAATGATAATCTGCGTAACATTGGTAAAACTTCTTTTACACCATCCTCACAAAAAGCTCTCTGCAGGTAAAAGTCTAGCTCGATATTTTCACCTACAACTTTAGCTTTTGCTTGATAAATTGAATCAACAAAGCCTGAGTGATTTGAACAGTTTACCGGCTTTTTCGGTGCCACACGCGCCTCTTGCGACCAAGCTGTTAGACCGATAAGGCTTACAAATAATATGCTTAAAATAGATTTCATAAATACCCCTTGAATTAATTAAGTCCTATTTATCGAATCCTAGCTACTTTGCAAACAATTTTTTCGAAAGAAAGTAAATAAAATAAATATTTACCCCAAAGTCTCGCAGAATCCTATATAACAATTAATAGATATGTTGAAAATTTAGTTACCTAAGCAAAGATTTAAGAGATATATTTAATTAAGAGGTTAATGCACTAAGTGCACATCAAAAAAATAAAAATGAAATGTAAAGCCTTTCTAATCGCTGATTCCATTGACACGAAAAGTTTGCCTAGCGAACGACAGTTTCGAGACGCTAGTCTTTTAAGAGCAGGAAAAAACATTTTCTTCGTATTTCCTTTTGGAGCTATTGTAGCCTGGGGAGACGGAGGCATTAGTGACGCTCTTTTACTTCTAAAAGACTATATGACTAATCCCTATACGCAAGAAAGGTTTATCACGGACCTTTTTGAAGTAGATAATTCTAGCGAGTCGAATAAGTTGATCTTTCAAGATACAATTTACCTAAAGGGCTTAGCTGATGATGACCTCATTAAGCTTTCCTTATCGCATTCCATTGCACAATCAATGCGATTGAATCACCTAGAGGATCTAATCTTAGAAAGTATTAAGAGAATTAGCCATGTCCCACAAGACCTTGCCAGCCACGGAAAAATCAAAGAAGGGAAAGTGGAAATTTCGAAAATGCAGGGCCACCTTTATTTATTGAAAAGTAAGATTAGTTGGGAACATTCCGTTTTAGACACTCCAGAATTTTTTTGGGAATACCCTGAATATGATGAATACTATCATAAGATGAACCATTACCTAGAACTTGCTCCTCGATTAGAAATTCTAAATCACAAAACAGCAAGCATTGATGAGATTCTATCTATTTTATCAAATGAGTTGAACCACCGCCACTCAAGTAAATTAGAATGGGTGATTATCTGGTTAATTATGTTTGAAATCATAATCTTTTTCTTAAAAGATATTTTTAAAGTAATTTAAAATCCTTTATAAACGCTTAGATTATATATCCTGAAAGTGACCAAAAAAGTCATTACTTCAGGATATATACACTTTGAGATTTTCCACAGTTTTTCCATAGTTTTTCCACAGTTTTAAAAAAACTCAAACATCCCTTTCACTTCCCTGTTTTCCACATTTTTTGGTGCCAGCATTGCTATTTAAAAGCTTGCAAGGAGACAGAAATGAATTTGTTAAAAAAACTTTTAAACTTAATACTAATCGCCGTATTACCTTTATTTAACATTGCCTGCGGAAGCGGAGACAGCTCAGGAACAAACTCTACAAGCTTTTACTATTCAAGTGGAAGTTGCTTCAATGGAAGCACAGGAGCTGTGGTTAACTATTCTTACTGTAGCTATTACACCTCCAATGGCTACTGTTATTCAACCGATACCAATGAACAAGTCACTACAAGTTATTGCTCTAGCACAAGCTCTAGTAACTACTATACCTCCAATGGCTATTGCTATGACTCAACTACAGGATACATTGTAAGTTCGAGCTTATGTTCTTCAAGCAGTACAAGCTATTATTGGCAAAACGGATATTGTTACAGCTCAAGCACCGGGTACATTGTAAGTAACAGTAACTGTAGCACAACCAGCTCAGGAACAAGTTCATGTTATGGCACCTACTACACCTACTATTACTACACTTTTGTTGCTGTAACTTGTAGTGGCAGTAACTGTAGCGGACAATACCTTTATAACTCTTCCGGTAGCCCTGTGTATTGCCAGTAGTGTTTAGCAAATTCTTGCATAATGGAACTTGAATGGATCAGTGAAACTGGTCCATTCTCATTTTGAGAAAGACATTTTATTAATAAAAACAATGTCTTAAAAAAATAACTTACTTTTTTCATTTTAAATTTTACTTCCATAATTGCTCAATAATTCCCCTTCAATATAGTAAATGATCAAGCATCTCAGAAAGGAGAAATGTATGAACAAATTAAAAACAAGCCTAAGTCTAATTAGTGCATTAGTAATAACAAATCCTGCTTACTCACGTCCTCAAGGCCCACCACCACTTTCTGTGGAAGTAGAAAACTGCCTTATCGAAAGTGTTGGCAGCCTCTCCGCCCTTGAAGAACTGAGTCACGAAGACCGCAGAAGCTTGCTGTCTAGCTGCGGAGCGGAAGGTCCTGGACAAAAACCTCCACGACTTCAGCTCTCTGAAGAAGATCAAGCATGTTTGGATGGAAAAATTGATAAAACAGATAGTAGACCTTCTCGAGAAGATTTCGATGCAGCATTGGAAAGCTGCGGAATCGAAAGACCCACTCCCCCGTCTGACATGGTAATGAATGTTAAAAGTTTGGAGGAAATAGAAAGTTTAATCTCTAAATTTGAACAAAGCTCTAATCCTGGTGAGCAAGCTCATATTAAAAGAGTCTTAAAAGATAGCTTCTATGAATTAAACGACGAAGACTTAAAAGATAGAATTAGAACATTTTTAGTAAGTAAAATTAAATCAAGTAATCCAGTTGCTGTAAACCAAACAACAGCTCTGGCTTCACAATAATAGGTTTCGGCCCCGGAGGAATTTCAAATGAAAATCAAAATGATCCCCAAATTTTCCCTAATGCTTTTCATATCTAGTGTTTTCATAGTCAATTTCCCAATTATGGCGGAAGTTCCTCCGGGACCGATGAACCTTAGTTCAGAACAAAAGTCTTGCATAGACGAATACAAAGAAAGCGATCGACCTGAGCCAAGCGAAATGCAAAAACTATTTGATCTATGTGGGATAGAAGCACCTAAATTTGGGCTAGATAAAAAAACAAAACCAAAAAAGCCCAATAAAACCGAAGCCTCTAGTCTTGAGGACTGTGATTGTGAAGAGGATAGTATACTGGTTAAAAACACCGAAAAGATTGAAGAGCTTCTTGAGAAGATCGAAGAATTAGAAGAAAAAAACAAAAAACTTGCGAAGAACAACGATAGAGATGAATCTAGAAAAAGAAGAGCTCGTCGCGATTTACCAGATGATGAAGATTTTGATGAAGACGAAGCTCCTTCAAGAAAAAGATCCAATGCCAGACAACAAGGAGAGACTAGTCTCTTAGATAACATTTATGCGGGTTATAGAGGAAATCGCTCTAAGACCCTGAACTCACAAAGCTCTTACCTCTCCGGAAATCAAAACACTTACTACAATCCTAGTAACCCCTATGCCTACGCTATGACTGATTTAATGGGTAGCGGTATGGGTATGAGCTCCATGAATATGAATTCAAGCATGGGTATGGGAATGAGTATGGGTTCAAACTTAGGAATGGGCTCTAGCTTTGGCATGGGCACTGGTATGGGTATGAATATGGGAATGGGAATGGGCATGAGCGCCGGTATGGGCCTTGGTTCTAGTATGATGGGATACTCATCAATGCCAAGCTACTCTATGAACAGCTATAGCGCCTATAACTCTTATCCAAACTACTACAGTTATCCTAGTAGTAATTATGCAACGAGTGGGATGAGTATGGGTCTTGGAGCAAGTTTTGGTTTAGGCATGGGTACAGGAATGGGATATTCCTACTACGGCTATTGACCAGCCCCCCTAGGAGAGGTTTATAATGAATTATCAGGAACAAATTATGAAAGCATTAATCGTTGAAGATGATCCTGGAATTGCTAGGACTCTACAAGTAAATCTCGAATTGGAAGGCTTTGAAAGCTTCTGGGTAAGCAGTTTAAGCCAAGCCTTTGAAAAAGAGTCTCAACATAAAATCGACCTCGTCCTTCTTGACCTTGGATTAGGAACGGAAAGTGGATTTAAGTTTCTAGAACATATGGTCGCCAAAGAATCCCGTGTACCTGTAATTATACTCTCCGCCCAGACGGATGAAGAGTCTGTTGTCAAAGGCCTAGAAATGGGCGCGAAAGATTATCTAAGAAAACCTTTCGGCACTAAAGAGCTAATTGCTAGAATCAAATCCGTCACTAAAATCCCTCAAAAACACGACGAAAAAATCAATTACGCTGGGCTTTGCATTTTAACGAACAAACGCAGCATTCAATACAATGAGAGACATATTAATTTAAATCGCAGAGAATTCGATATCCTTAATTTCTTAATTGAAAATGCTGATAATATTGTAAGCAGAGAAACACTAGTACAAGCCATTGATAAAGACGCCGAAATATTTGATCGCACCATTGATTCTCATATTAGTCATTTGAGAAAAAAATTAAAAAAAGAACAAGTGGATAGCATTAAAATCTCATCCGTTTATGGAGTTGGATATCGTTTGGAGAAACGATGATTCACTGGCGCCTTCTCAGAAAATACATAATTTGGAGCACCATCTCTCTATTGGCCTTTGTTCTATTGGGCTACTACATCAATCAAATGGTCTTTCGTTTTCTTCACAATATGGATCGAGAACAAGCTAAAGACAAAAGGTTTGCGCCAGTATTTCTTGCAAAATTGGTAGATAATCTAGAGGGAAATTCAATCCAAGAAAAAGTAAAGCTTTTTACTGAAATTCACTCTGGTATGGATCGTGGCTTTTTTAATTTTCTCCTTTTTGATAGTGATGGCCAACTTGTCTACGGAAAAGCAGTTAGAGAAATTGACTGGGAGCAAATAAAAGACAAATTACCAAAAAAAGAATACGAAGCCTACAGCATTGACCAAAATCACCTACCTATGCCGATGCATGGACCAGGTTTCGAGCTATCTCCACCAAGGCATGGTAATCGCCCCCCTCCCAGATCGGGCTTTCAAGCTGACGGCAACAGACCACGCAACTCACCTCCTGAAGCTTTTGGACCTCCGCCAGGGCAAGGGCCGCCTAGAGGTTTCGAAAAAAGTGATCACCTAATTCGGCTAAAAAACAATTATTTTTTGTACCTGGAAAATACAATGGGGGAGCTTCCAAAGACAGGAATGCACTTTCAACCAAGTATCTATAGAAAATGGATTCCCTGGATTTCAAGCATCTCCTTATTTGTGTCCTTATTGTTCGGGGTTATATTTAGCTTATCATTGGTATATTTCTCCATGAAAAAAGGTGTCATACAAGCGGATCGAGTCATCTCTGACATTCAATCTGGAAACCTAAAAGCTAGGTTTAAAATAAGCCGTAAAGATGCCTTTGGTGATGCCATGAGAAGGTTTAACTTCATGGCTGATGAAATTGAAAAATTAGTACAAAGCCTTAAAGAGTCTGAAACCGCCAAAAACAAACTTTTGCAAGAACTTGCTCATGATCTTAGAACTCCTATTGCTTCCCTAAAGGGATTGTTGGAAACATTGTTATCAAAGTGGCAACATTTAAGTGTCGAGCTAAGAGAAGAATTTCTACAGCTATCTTTAAGTGAGGTAAACTATTTTGCAAAGCTTGTTGAAGACCTATTATTTCTCTCACAAATGCAAGACAGCTCCTATACCGCTGAGAAAAAAGCAGTTAACATAGTTGATGTCTTAACTGAACAAGTAGACAATTGTTCCACTCGCTACAAAAGCTTAGGAAAAGAAATTAGCTTAGAATATGAACCGCCAGAAGATTTGTATGCATTTGCCAATCCACATCTTTTAAAACGACTATTCGTCAATGCTCTGGATAACTTTTTTTCTTTCGCTGAAAGTAAAGTAGCCATTGAATTAAAAGAGTTTGATGATTCTGTTTTGATACGAATTAGCGATGACGGCCCAGGATTCCCAAGTGAACAGCTTGAAAATTTTGGCAAGAAAAAAGCATCGAGAAGCATTCAAAGCAATAGTCAAAATGGTAGAATTTCTGTGGGAATTGGTAGCCTTGTAATGAGTAAAATTGTTGAAAATCACAATGGGAAATTAGTTCCTAAAAACTTAGTTTCAAATAATGATTTGGTGCAAGGAGCTCAACTAGAAATTTACCTAGAAAAATACCAAAAGCCTACATGAAAAAACTATTAAGAGGTTTTTTCGATTTTGTTTTTGCTTCAGGCCAGGTAAATATATAAGTTCTTACACTGGCTTTACCCCATGAAACCACTAGTCGCCCACCATGCTTATTAATTAGTTTTCTAGCTATGCTTAGCTCAATGCTTTCGGTCTTAAATTTATTTTGCACAGAATAACTAGAGAGCTCAGTACTTTGATTTTCATTAATTACGACCGCTGGCTTAGAAATGGAATCATCTTTGACTTCAAAGCGAGCAATACCACCTTGCGATTCTGCCTTGATCCAAATGTTTTTTTCAATAGTATTATTTAACAGAAAAGAGTCCTCTAAAATACATTGAAAAACCTTTTCAATGGCATTGCTAGACAATTTAAAAGATTCCGACCCATTCACATAGTGTATTTTTAAGTCCTGCCTATCTTTATTTTCATTGACCGCTTTATTCACCAGAGTTTCTAGTTCATAGTCTCCTTGGGTTTCTTCTAGCTTGTCCAATGTTAAATAGTCTCTAAAAGAACGAAGTCTTTCGTAAAGTAGAGATATTTTTTGTTTTATATCTTTCAGATATAGCTGGGACTCTTCTGCGATATGACTCTCTTTTATCTTGGAAATTTCTAGTTTGATGTCTTTAAGCGGTTCTTCAAAATCATGCAGAACCACCTCATTAAACACCTCTAGCTCTTGCTTGTTTGCCTTGAGATGATTAAAGGCCTTGAGAAGCTTTTCTTCATTCTTTTTTCTTTTACTAATGTCTCTAATAACACCAATAAAAATTACTTTTTTACCAACTATTACTTCCTCAACAGAAAGCTCAATGGGGAATAGTTCATTGTCCATTTTTTTGGCTACTAACTCTCTTTTTTGCCCAATAACCTTAGCCTCCATAGTTTCAAAATACCTTTCAAGAAAGTAATCATGATTATCGGCATACTCTTGTGGCATTAGAATAGAAACATTTTTGCCGATCAAATAAGATAGTTCATAGCCAAACATTTTTTCTACAGACTGATTGCAACTTAAAATAATTCCTTTAGAGCTAATACTAATTACTCCATCGGCAATATTGTTCAAGATAGTTTCGCTTTTCGTGAAATTTTCGTGCAATTCATCTGCCAGTTCTTTAAATGACTCTGCCAAAAAACCAAGCTCACTCGGCAAATTAGTATCTACATAAAGCTTATGCGAATGTTTTTTGGCATTTAATATTTTTCTCGTCATGGTTTTTAAAGGTTTTAATAAACTTTGACTCAACATTAAAAACAAGAAGCTAAAGCTTAATATGATTCCAAGACATAGTAGTAAATTTCTACGCAATAAATTATCATATTCAAAAAAAAGATTCTCTCTAGGAAAGATTAACTTTACATATAGGTAATCTTTTGGATCCTGGGAATTGTAATAGTATTTATTAAAAAAGCTTACCCAATCCTCTGTTTCAATTAAGCCTGAATCCTCTTCGGAACTTAGCACTTTTGGTGCAACCTTAAAATCAGGATTGAGCTTGTCTTTAAATTGAAGTCTCGTAAATTTATCATCTAATTCTCTAGTGATGTGAGAACCAGTATTAGTACCAACTTCTATTTTCGCGTTCAGAGATATCTTAGGCATATATTTCATCAGGAACTTTTCAAAATCTAAGTTGATCACAAAAAAACCAAACATTTCTTCTGTCTGATCCTTATAGATTGGGTAAACAGCTCTCAAGGTAACTGTTTTTTCACTCGTAACTTCACCGTGCTCTCTATTAAGAGTTATATCCGAAAAGTAGATATTTCCTTTTTGTAGGCCTAGTGAATTTTTGAAGTAAGGTTCATTAGCCTTTTTTTGCAATTTTGATTCTTCAATACGATAAATGCGTGATGAATCTCGATCAACTCGTACAAGCTCTTTACCGCCGTTAGCAAGCTCTATGTAACGTAATTGGGTGTAATAATCGTTTTCTCTAAGGATAGAGATAAAGATTGTGGCCAAACGATCTTTCCATGTATGTAGCTTAGAGCCATCTTTCGGGTCTTTTCCAGAATTATCAATGCTTCTGATGATGCCCTGAAAAGGAGGTGTTGCAGATGTGATTCTTGAAAAAGCCTCAACACTCATAAAAGCGTTCTCAAGATTTTTAGAATACAGACGAGTTTCATTGCGAAGGCGATCTTCTACGGACTTTCTTGTAAAATCAGAAAAATCAAAATAAAGTAAGCTGCCTAGAACTAACATCAGAGAACAAACAAACACAAAAAAATAAATGCTTATCTTGGCGTTTATTGATATTTTGTTGCCCAATCAGTCCTCCATAAATCCTGTATTTCAAAAATACAATTCAGCATTGAAAAAGTGAAGTTTAAAAATTCATAGGGAAAGTATTTATTTTTATCTCTATCTCAATAGCCATTTTAATCGTTCAGAGGAAAAATAACCAAGCCTTAATGTTAACAAAACTTTACAATCTCATAAAGAGACGCTTTGTTTACAAAACAGTCAAATCTCTTACTGAAAGCTACAAATCTCTAAACCCTAGACCACAAATCGCCGAAAAGTAAAGTGACAGTTGCTTGTAATTTTGGAGTTTCAATGCGTGTTTTGAAAAACTTTATAGTTTTAGGATTCATCCTTTTTCTAAGTGCATGCTTAGAAAATTCATCTAGCGTTAATCAATCCAGTTCTAGCTTAAGCAACAAAAGCATCAGCATTTCCGTGAAAGATACCGTTTTAAAAGAAAATGACAATGGCTCTTACTACGCCAGCGTTGAGGTAAAATTTAGTCAGGCATTACTATCAGCTGAGAACCTAACTTTTACCACAGTGGATGGAACTGCCAGAAGCGGTAAAGATTTTGAAGACAAAAGTTTTTTCGTAAAAGCGCCTGCAGGAGCTACCTCAGTTGTTGTGGAGGGCATTGAGATTTTAGGTGATGTTATTTACGAAAACGATGAAGTCTTTTATTTAAAAGCTTTTGATACAGATGCTTTTGATTCAGAAAAATCAAAACCTCAAGCCACCATTACAATTAGTGATGATGATAGCCCACCAAGTTTAAAAATTGATGATGCAACAAACTTTGAAATGAACAAATTGGCTTTTAAAGTGACTGCTGAATCCGTATCAGAGGTGGATATTCTAATAGATTATGTTACGCAAGATCTTTCAGAAGCCACTCCAGACAAAGATTACGACTCCAGTGCGGGGCAAGTAATATTAAGCGCGGGCAGTTTAACAACGGAAGTTTTAATTTTTGCTCCTTATGATAAGCTAAATGAAAATGTAGAAACTTTTGGTGTAAAAATTAGTTCCCCTACCCCTGATATAGTTATCACTGATGATACGGCAATTGGAAGCATCGTTGATAACAATGACTTACCTTTCGTAAACTTTGCTGAAAGCTCTGTGGAATACTATGAAAGCCAAGGCACCGCTACTATTACTGTAGTGCTTGATGAAGTTTCAGGAAAAGATGTTGTAGTTCCAATTAGCGTATCATCTAATGATTTATCTCCAAGTGAGTACGACAGCTTTCCTGTGAGTATTACAATTACTGCTGGTTCATTAACAGCTACTGGTAGTTTCACTCTTTATGATGATGAATTAAAAGAGTCATCAGAGACAGTGGTTTTTGAAATCGATAGCTCGATCACTGACGCAAATAGAGGTTCTCAAAAAACTTTAACAATGAAAATCGCTGAGAGTGATGGTTTGCCTGAAAATCTTAATAAGCTTGCCGAAAAAGGCCTTGGCTTTGCCGTTACTGGAGAGTTCTACAAAGATCGTATCATAGCTAGAACTCTTGGTGATCTAGATGGTGATGGCGCCGATGACATCATTATACAAAACACTTCTGGAGTTAGCCCAAATAACAACAGAAGGTATTATGTTTTTTGGGGACGAGATAAATACACTTCTGATTTTAAATTAAGCCCAAGTATTTTAAGCTCTGACATCAACTTGTATACTAGTAGCTCTAGTTCAGACGATGGTGATACTTTTATAGGTATGGGCGATGTAAATTGCGATGGGTATGACGATGTGTACGCAGACCTTAACTCTAGATACCTTATATTTGGGCAAAGTACTCGCCCCACAGGAACACTTAGTGACTTTGTTTCCAATTCCTCAACGCCAAGTACCATTATGAGGAATATGGGAGACATTAATGGCGATGGTTGTAATGACCTTGCTTACTCAAATTCAAGTCACGACATAGATTCATCAACAAATAACAACTCTAATGAAGGTAGTTTCTACCTAACCTACTCCAATTCTGACATTCAAAATATTGGAAACACCTTTTCACTAACTGCTAGTTATGACTTAAAAATGATTGGTGGCTGGAGTGGACATCGCATAGGTAACCAATCATCAAGTTCTGCCGTTGGAGACGTTAATGCTGATGGCTATGATGATATTATGATAGGAATGTCATCCGGGAGAACTTATATTTTCTGGGGACAAGAATCATCTTTCGGTGAAATTTTTCCAGCGGATTATGCAACTTATGGCATTATGACTGCTGCTAAAAACTCACAAAACTCTTCCCTAGAAGCGCTCGGAACCAACCGCACAATTGATATGAACTTTGATGGAATTAATGACTTATTAATTAAAGACCATTGGAATCAATTAGTCTACAATGCTCCTGGCAAAACTAGTGGTTGGACGACACAAAGCTATACCTATGGTACAAATCCTACCAGTCACAATGCCATTTCTTGGGATATTAACGAATCTAGTGGGGTTAAATTTATTGATCTAAATGCGGATGGATACCTAGATTTTGTTCAAAGCGTTTCTGTGGACGATGATGACAGTAGACTTTCTGCAATTTATGTAAAATGGGGAGAGCCCTATAACTCTCAACTTTATTATATAGCATCAAGTTACGATCACGTAATCTACGGGGAAAAACAAGGTTGGGATTCAGAATCTTTTATTCAGGGAGATTTTAATGGTGATGGAATCGAAGATTTCTCTATTAGTACCCGTTACGCCTACACAGACAACCTTGATGACGGAAAGGTGTATGTAATTTATGGCGGAAATCTAACCAATAGCATCGACCGTTTAGGAACTAGTGGAGACGATACACTTACTGGTAGCTCTGCTGACGAAGTCTTTTTTGGCGCAGCCGGAAACGATACACTTATCGGTAACGGAGGAGAAGATTACCTACAAGGTGGAGCTGGTGATGACCACATTGAAATCTCTGACTACGATTTTAGAGGAATCGATGGTGGACCTGGCTTTGATTTTGTTCGACTTAGAAATTATAATTTAGATCTATCGAGCGGAGCCGTTGCAAAATTTAGAAATGTAGAAGGCTTTGATCTAAGCGAATCGAGTACTTCTGAAACACTAAGTTTAGGTAGAGCTGCAGCTCTCAAACTGAACAAGACTAAAAAACTATATGTAAAAGCAAGTAGCAATGATGTAGTAAATTTAAGTGGTCCCTCTGGAACATGGACTGCGAATGGAACAATTACTAAAGACAGCATTACCTACAATGTGTATGAAAACACTAAAAGTGTTGCTGTTATATATGTACAAACAGGAGCAAGTATTAACTTGCCTTAAAGAGGACAAAGAAATTGAATAAGATTTTGATAAAATCCATTCTATCTTTTAACCTGGTGTTTCTAAGTGCCTGCTTAGAAAACACTTCCTCTATATTAGAACAAGAAATCACGACACAAAATGAAAACATTGCAATTACAGTTTCTGACGTTAACGTAACTGAAACTAATTCTGGATATTATACTTTTGAACTTGAAATTGTTTTTAGTGAACCTTTAGTGGCTAATGCAAACCTGTCTATCACAAGCATTGATGGTACTGCACGTAGTGGAAAAGACTTCGTTGCAGTCTCTGAGAGAATCTCGGCTCCGAAAGGCGCTCGAAGTATTAAAATACCTAACGTACAAATCATTGGCGAAAATATTTATGAAAATAACGAAAGCTTTTACATTAAGGCCACCACGGATAGTACCTTTAGTTTTGCTGACTCAAAAAATGTTGGAACCGTGACAATTATCAATGATGACTTACCACCAAAACTAAGCATTAAAGATGCTACAGCAAAAGAATTAAATAAGTTGGTTTTTAAAGTTGAAGCAGACGTTCAAGCGGAAGTAGATATCTTAATCGATTATGTTACCCTAGATCTTTCCGATGCAATCCCTGCAGTGGACTATGACTCTAGTAGTGGTCAGGTTGTATTAAAATCAGAAACAAGTGTTGTTGAAATTCAAATATTTGCACCATACGACGAGCTTAATGAAGATGAGGAAGTCTTTGGAGTATCTGTAAGCTCGCCAAACAGCGATGTTATATTTACTGATAACAGTGCCATTGGTACAATCGTCGACAACAATGGTCTACCTTTTGTGAGCTTTTCTCAGTCCAGTGTAGAGTATTATGAAACACAAGGAACAGCTTTAATTACACTTGAACTAGATCAGATCTCAGGAAAAGATGTAGTGGTTCCTTTAACAGTTACTACCAATGAATTGAACTCAGATGAATATAGCGGCCTACCAACAAGCATTACCATTCCTGAAGGCAGCCTTAGTAAAACAGTAAGTTTTAACTTATATGATGATGAAAACATGGAAGCATCAGAGAAATTAGTGCTTGAAATCGACTCTTCCATAGAAGATGCAAACCGAGGAACGAATAAAACTTTTAGCATTACCATTGCCGAAAGTGATGGTCTTCCTGAAAATTTATCCAATTTAGTAGAAAAAGGAATCGGTTTTCATATAGACGGTAGCTTCTACAAAGATCAAATCATGCTTCGACCAATTGGTGATATTGACAATGACGGTAAAGATGATTTGATGGCTTACAATGATTATGGTGTAACACCTAACAACCAAAAGCGTAGCTATCTTTTTTATGGACGTGATCGCTACACAGAAAACTTTGTCCTATCCCCTAGCATCGAAACTGTAGATATAGACTATTTGAGCACCACTAGTGGAGCTAGTTACGGAAGTAATTACTTTCAACTTCCAGATATTAATTGTGATGGTATCGATGACTATATGTACATCTATAATTACAATACCACCTACTACTACATGGCCGGCACTCAGGGGAGATTCAATGCCGGTGATGATCTAAGCTTGTTTCTTACACGTTACAACACCCCAAATCTTAACAGTGCCTATAAAAATGTAGGAGACATCAATGGCGATGGTTGCGACGATATATCCACCACTCATACCTCTTACGAAGTAGACTCCTCTGAAGATGTAATAGAAGAAGAAGGGCGATTGTTCTTTGCCTACAATGACGGTACCAGTTATTCAGGGACAACCAATCCTAGTGTTAATTCTTCTACCGCTGATTTTACAATAACTGGACATAAAGACAAAGAGCAAGTTGGAAAGAACTATTCTGCATCGAAAATTGGTGACATTAACGGGGACGGATATGACGATCTTTTTTATGGTAATCGTTTCTCCCAAGCGAGCATTCTTCCAGGAAAAGAAACCCAATACACAAGTTTCACAACCGATGACCTAGGTGCGCAAGGCGGAGCAATAATATCATCTAGATTCTATGCTACCGGCACACCTCTTCATGTTCCAAGCTCCAAATATACCGCTGACGTTAATTTTGATGGCTATGAGGATATTATTATATACGCCAGAGCAGCAAGGCAGCTAATGATATTACCTGGCAAATCAAGCCTGTACGCTGATTATAACTATTATGGAACTAATCCTAGTTCTTACAATGCTCAAATTTATGAATTCTACACCAGCAGTGGAATGCTAGAAGTATTTGATTTTAATGGAGATGGATATTTAGATGTACTTTTTGGAGTAGCTTCTGATGACAGGAATGGAGGTCCTCGCCTATCCAGTATCTTTGTAAAATGGGGAAGCCCTTATGTCGCGGGTACAATCACAATGGACGATGATTATGACCATAAAATACTTGGTGAATTTCAAGGTTGGTATCTAAACAGCATGGACAGCGCTGACATCAATGGTGATGGAATATTCGATCTAATTTTAAATTACTCAAATGCCTACACTTCTCAACTTGAATCTGGAAGAAGTTACGTAATATACGGCGGTAATCTAACGGACGCAATGGACATCATTGGCACCAATGCAAATGATACTCTCACGGGTACTAGCTCTGCGGAAGTTATCTTTGGCGGTAAAGGTGACGATAACATCATTGGCGGCGGCGGAGCTGATTATATTCAAGGAGCTTCTGGTGATGATAGCATTCAAATTTCAGACTACGATTTCCGTGCAATCGACGGAGGACCTGGAAAAGATTTTGTCGCTTTAAAATCCTACAACCTTGATCTATCAGCTGGCACAGTCGCTAAATTCAGAAACATTGAAGGTTTTGATCTTAAAAGCTCCAGCACAGCAGAAACCCTAAGCATTGGTAGAGCTGCTGTAAATAAATTAAATAAAACGAAAAAGCTATATATTAAAGGCTCAGTCAACGACACAGTTAACATTGTCGACACCACCGGAACATGGTCGTCCAATGGGACTACTACGGTGGATTCTGTTAATTATACTATTTATGAGAGTACTAAGACTCGGGCTGTTGTTTATATTGAGTCAGGCGTAAACGTGGGGCTCCCTTAAACTGGCCCCTTTAATTGCGGATGAGATACTCTAAGCCATTGAATCGGTAAGGAATTTGCAAAATAAGGGGCGATGAAGCGAATTTGCCCCCAATGCCACTCTAAACCTAACAACCATATCCGAAATGGCTTCTTTGTCCGTGCGGGAGTACGGACGCCTATTCAAAGGTATCGCTGCAAATTGTGTAGAAAGGAGTTCTCTGATGCCACCTTTCAGCTGCGTTACAGACAGCGAAAAAGAAACATCAATGGCTTGGCTTTAAAACAATT
>CERC01008515.1_pt1 | contig 46386 bp, 42 predicted proteins | sample 530921 | NCBI WGS metagenome assembly CERC01 (sample SAMEA2621099, study PRJEB7988) | marine metagenome | isolation source: saline water (ENVO:00002010), including
GAAAACCCGTTAGCGTTGGAGATCCTTGCGGGTAAGTATTTGCCAGGTACTGAAATCGGGGTTGATGTGGAACAAGGGGAGTTTGTGTTTCATTAAGCGATGTTCGTCCGTTTAGTCACACAGAAAGCCTATGTTTGAAGAAGCATAGGCTTTTTTCTTGTTTGAAATTGGGCAATATCTTTGTATCGGTTCTACACTTTGAAAGTAACTGTCACTGTTATCGTTTAATAAGGTAATGCTCTTGTTTCAGTCCGCTGAAGTGTTGTACAAAGCCATTTTTGATAGTGCGCGTTTTACTGTCATTGCTACCGATCTAGATGGCCTTATCTATTACTGTAATCAATATGCTGTTGATCTTTTGGGTTATTCCAAGGAGGAGTTAGTTGGTAAAGAAACACCTCTGTTGATTCATGATCACGCAGAGGTTGTGGAGTACGGTGAGGTTCTCAGTAAAGAATTAGGTGTTCAAGTGACCGGTTTCGAGGTGTTTGTAGCGCGTGCTCGTTTAGGAAAACCTTCAGAGAACCGTTGGACCTACATCAGTAAAGAGGGTGAACGTATCCCGGTGTTACTTTCTGTGACTCAGATAAATGATGAAGAGGGTAATATTCGCGGTTTCTTAGGTATCGCTAAAGATATACGTGAAGTTGAGCATTTAAAGGTTATCAATCAAGAAGGTGAGGAGCGTTTCAGGCGTCTAGCCGATGCTGCTTTTGAAGCTATCGCTGTGACATGTGAAGGCGTTATTATTGATTGCAATGATCAATGCGTCAGTCTACTAAATCAACCCCGTGAACATATTGTTGACCAACCGATGATGAAGTTTATAGCACCTTCTGATCGGGATTTAGTACGTCAGCGTATTTTGGCCGATTATCAACAGGTCTATAAAATTGATTTAATTCGTTCTGATGGTGAGCGAGTGCCAGTCGAGGTAAGTGGGCGAACTGCTTTCTGGGATAACCGTGAAGTACGTATTACCGCTGTTCGTGATGTGCGTGATCGCAGAGAGTTGGAAGTAAAGTTGGCACATCAGAAAGAGGAATTGAAGGAAAAGAACCGCCAGCTAAAACATCTAGCCATGCATGATGAGTTAACAGGCATAGCAAACAGGCGTCATGGAGTTAACTATTTATGTAAGCTACTTGCGGGTGATGATCTATTGAAAAAACCTATATCGGTTTTAATGATCGATGTTGATCATTTTAAAAAACTTAACGATGATTTTGGACATAGTGTTGGAGATCAAGCCTTACGCCAATTAGGTCAAATATGGCCTACCGTTTTGAGAGCTGAGGATCTGTTAGTTAGATGGGGGGGAGAGGAGTTTTTATGTATTTTTCCCGGGACAAATATTAAAGACGCAACAGCGTTAGCGGATCAAGTAAGAACGCTATCTTTGAATTGTATAGACTTACCGATTTCATTGACGGTCAGTATTGGAGTTGCGTCTACTGAGCATGGTATTCGTGATCAAGATCAGCTGTTGTATTGTGCTGATCATGCGTTATATGCAGCTAAAAAAACGGGCCGGAATTGTGTTGTCTCTGACCCTGGTTGGACTTAGTGTTAATGTTTGTTGGGATCTCAGAAATACTCACTTGGCAGTATTGTATGTTGTTTTCTCTCTAAATAGATTTATTGGAAGCGGAGAAGAGACTATGTTTTGTGTTTCACAAGTCATAGGAATTGGGGGTATTTCTAAGCTTGCTTGAAAACAAGTTTTCGCAATTACTAATTCCAGCAATACGACTTAGATTGATCTTTGAGAATGATTATAGGAGTGCATTTATGTTCTTGATCATCTATTCTGAATAAGTTGTTGGTGTTTGATTTTAAAATAATATGAGGGATGTAATGAGCCAGACTAAAGTGCTGATTGTTGATGATGCGCGATTCATTCGCGATCATGTTTCACGAATAGTACGTGACCATTTTCCTGAATATCACATTGATGCGGCCGAAGATGGTGAAGCGGGTCGAAAATTAATGAGTGGCGAAAGTTATGATTTGATTTTATGTGATTGGGAAATGCCTGGAATGTCTGGTTTGGAACTGTTGCAGTGGGCAAGACAGCAAGCTAGCTATAACGATGTTCCCTTTGTCATGATTACCAGTCGTGGTGAACGTGATTATGTTTTAAAAGCGATTCAAGCCGGTGTAAATGATTACATGGGCAAGCCTTTCGAGGACTTACAGTTAGTAGAAAAAATTAAGAAGTATGTAGGTAAGCGACTTGAAACCAGCTCAGGGTCTCGTCGTAAAGCCGCACAGATGTTGGCTGCAGGTAAAACTGCGGCATCAGCTAAGCAGGCTAAAAAACCTAAGGGCTTGGCACAACTGCGAGTTTCTGCCGGTGCACTACGTTGTGCTATTAAAGATATTACCTTGCAAACAGTGCAGGTGGCGGTAAAACGGGAAGATGGTATACCTAACTTGTTAGAGCAAGCCGTTGTGGATATTGAACAGCCAAATGGTGGTAGTGTTGCTCAGATGAATGGTTTTATTTTGGGGCTGCACGCGAATGAAAAAAGCACGCAAACTAATTTTATTAGTGTGGATGTTCAGTTTGTTGATAATGATCCGGAAAAGCTAGAGATCTTGACTAGTTATATCTCTAGTTTAGGTAAAAAGCCTAAAAAATAAATATGAAAAAAGGCTGTTTTTGACAGCCTTCTTTATGTGTTCTGAGGAGCTTTCCAGCTCCCAAACTAAAAGCTCTGAGTGCTTTTTCTACGGCTTAATAGAGCGCTTTCTCATCTTTAATAACGTCTATTAAAACTTCAAGAAACAGTCTATCTGCCTCGCTATGTTCCACAGGAATCTTGATATTGGTTGTAGCAGATAACGCATCTGCGATGACGACTTCAGGATTTTCATCGTTTAAGTGCTCGCGTGCAATATTGAGTGCTGTTTCGCAAATTTCAGGTTCAACCAGTACTTTACGAATAAAAGATGTGAGTTCGTTAATCACGCGTTCTTTGTTTTTAATTTCTGTGACACTCATGGGAATACCTTGTAAACAGAGAATAGGTTGCCGTTACTAAATAAGGCGTATTTATACCTTGTGCATAAGAAAACTATAACCCGAACAATCCATTCTGGGTAGCATCTCTTTATAAACTGATTGTATCTCGCATGTGCGGTACGTTTTTGTTGAAAGAACGCGCCTCTCTAGGCTACAATAACCGCCTCGAATTTTGAGGCCTTAAGTGTGTAGGTAACCCCGAAGCTTAGGGAGACAGCTTTCTGATAGCCGTTTCTCAAAGGTCTGTCGGTTGGGCGATCCCCAACACCGGCACACACCCGAACGTGGACCTTCAGCTCGACCCTGGAATGGTTCCGAGTGAGATAGCTAGAGATTCAACAATTTTGTCTGGTGCAGGCACGTTCAACGTTACAGAAACAAAAACTGTTAATTTCGTCAGTAACGAGACACTGACGTCGTTAGAGGGTGAAAAAAGTGGAATTACTTTCAGGCGCAGAAATGGTTATTCGCGCTCTTCGTGATGAAGGCGTTAAATTTATATACGGATACCCTGGTGGAGCATTACTGCATATTTATGATGCTATCTTCACGCAGGATGAAGTCGAACACGTTTTGGTTCGTCATGAGCAAGCTGCTACGCATATGGCAGATGCATACGCACGTGCAACCGGTAAAGCCGGTGTTGCATTAGTGACGTCTGGTCCAGGTGCTACCAATGCTGTTACAGGTATTGCGACGGCATACATGGATTCTATCCCGATGGTTGTTATCACAGGTCAGGTTATGTCACACCTGATTGGTGAAGATGCTTTCCAGGAAACCGATATGATCGGTGTTTCTCGTCCAATCGTTAAGCATAGCTTTAGCGTACAGAAGCCCGAAGAAATTCCTGAAATCATTAAAAAGGCTTTCCATATAGCGGAAAGTGGCCGTCCAGGTCCTGTTGTTGTCGATATCCCTAAAGATATGACGGCTCCGACTGAACGCTACGAATATGAATACCCTAAGAGCGTAAAAATGCGTTCTTACAATCCGATCTCTAAAGGACATACTGGCCAGATTAAAAAAGCGGTAGATATGTTACTGGCTGCAAAACGCCCAGTACTTTATACCGGTGGCGGTGTCATTATGGGTGATGCGAGTGAACAATTAATCGCATTAGCTAAAGAGCTGGGTTACCCCGTTACAAATACACTGATGGGCTTGGGTGGCTATCCAGGTACAGATCCTCAGTTTATTGGCATGTTGGGCATGCACGGTAGTTACGAAGCAAATATGGCGATGCATCATAGTGATATGATTTTGGCTGTGGGCGCGCGTTTTGATGACCGTGTAACCAATGGTACAGATAAGTTCTGTCCAACAGCGAAGATTGTTCATATCGACATTGATCCTGCATCTATCTCTAAAACGGTTAAAGCGGATGTACCTATCGTAGGTCCTGCACAGGCTGTACTTAAAGAGATGCTAGAACAGGTTCAGGCTGCTAAAAATACGCCTTGCGCTGAAAGCCTTAAAACATGGTGGGAACAGATCGAAGAGTGGCGTGGACGTCACGGCGGTCGTTTCAACACTGATGACTCTGAGCTAATGAAGCCTCAGCAAGTTATCGAGATGTTAAGCAAAGTTACTAATGGTGATGCTTACGTTTGTTCCGATGTAGGTCAGCATCAGATGTTTGCTGCGCAGTACTACAAATTTAACAAACCTAAGCGTTGGATTAACTCCGGTGGTTTGGGCACCATGGGCTTCGGTTTACCGGCGGCTATGGGCGTTAAAATGAACTTCCCTGAAGAAGAGGTAGTTTGTGTAACGGGTGAAGGTAGTATCCAGATGAATATTCAGGAGCTATCAACGATCAGCCAGTATGATATTCCGGTTAAGGTTATCTGCTTGAATAACCAGTCTTTGGGAATGGTTCGTCAGTGGCAGGATATGAACTATGAGTCACGTCACTCTCAGTCTTACATGCAGTCATTGCCTGATTTTGTGAAGCTGGTGGAGTCATATGGCCATGTTGGTATCAAAGTTGAGCGTTACGAAGATCTTGAAGGCGCTATGCGTGAAGCATTTGCGATGAAAGATCGTATGGTATTTATGGATATTGCTGTTGATCCGTTTGAGCACGTTTACCCAATGCAGGTACCTCGTGGTTCTATGCGCGATATGTGGCTAAGCAAAACGGAGAGAACATAATCATGCGTCATATTATTTCTGTATTGATGGAAAACGAACCGGGCGCATTGTCTCGTGTCGTTGGATTGTTCTCGCAGCGTAACTTCAATATTGAATCGCTTACAGTAGCGCCAACAGAAGACGAGACATTGTCTCGTCTGACGGTGACTACGGTTGGTGATGATCGTGTTGTTGAGCAGATCACTAAACAGCTTAACAAGTTGATTGATGTTGTTAAGGTTGTTGATTTGACTGAAGGCGAGCATCTTGAGCGTGAATTAATGATGATCAAGATGAAGGCTAACAATGGCACTGTGCGTGCGGAGATTAAGCGTACAGCTGATATTTTCCGTGGCACGATCATTGACGTTACACCTAACACTTTTACCGTGCAGTTAGTCGGTAAGAGCAGCAAACTTGATGCATTTATCGAAGCGTTAGGTACTTCTAATATTATGGAAGTCGTTCGCTCGGGTGTGTCAGGTATCGCACGTGGTGAGAAAATTCTAAGCCTTTAATCGTTTAGCGATTAGATACTAAGCCGCATTCTGGTAACAGGATGCGGCTTTTTTATGCTTATAATGTGTGCTGGTTAATATTTGTGAAAGCCTGAGCTGCTTTAAAGAGGCAAAATGATTTTAGATTTACTCTCGATGGAAAAGGCTGCGGTTTACCATACATTAACGCAGGTGATTATTCCGCGTCCTGTGGCTTGGATACTATCTGAGAATACCCAGGGTGATTACAATTTAGCTCCGTTTTCCTATTTCTCAGCGGTGTGTAGTGACCCGGCTGTTATCATGGTATCGATCGGTGCGAAGAAACCGGATGGTGCTGAGAAAGATACGTATAAAAATATTATTGAGAAAGAACGTTTTGTTATTCATATAGCCGGTTCTGATTTAGCGCAAGAGGTTACAGATAGCTCCGCTTCTTTACCGTACGGGGAATCAGAACTTGAATGTTGTAAGCTTGAAACGGTTGCATTTGAAGGTGTTGAACTGCCGCGTGTGGTGGGGCCGAAAATAGCGTTAGCCTGCACGCTCTATCAGCAACAGGATATAGGTAATAGCAATCAGCATCTTATTTTTGGTCAAATTGAGAAAATTTGGCTAGATGACTCGGTCGCGCTGGAAGATGATAAAGGTCGATTAAAAGTTGATGCTCAAGGGGTCGATCCGATTGCGCGTTTGGGGGGGATTGATTACGAAACGTTTGGGGAGATACTTTCTGTCCCAAGGCCTGCTTAAATAAAAGCCTTTATAAAGAAACAGACCTATCGTCTTTTAGGGGCTTATTCTCAGACACCTTAGCACTCGTCGTATGAATATATTATACTGTATACATAAACAGTATATGGTTCTATTATGTCTGCTATCTTACTTGCTCAGAGTGAAGTGGGTTTCGCTCTTAAAATTCCCTTTTTCCTTTCCTCCGTGTCTGCTGGTTTTCCGAGTCCTGCACAGGACTATATTGAGAAGACGCTTGATCTGAATGAGTTACTGATTCAGCGCCCTGCCGCAACTTACTTTGTTCGCGTCGAAGGTGATTCTATGATTGAGGCCGGTATTCATCACACTGATATTTTGATTGTTGATCGCTCTCTATCTGCAAAGCATGGGGATATTGTGATTGCGAGTGTTGAAGGTGAGTTGACCGTTAAACAGCTTGAATTACAGCCGACCTGTCGGCTTATCCCGCGTAACCGGAATTACAAGCCAATTACGCTTCCTGAAGGTAGTGAGCTTGAACTCTTTGGTGTTGTGACTAACGTCATCCACTCGGTACGGTAAGGACAGTCCATGTATGCGCTGGTGGATTGCAATAATTTCTATGTTAGCTGTGAACGTTTGTTCCGCCCTGAATTGAATGGTAAAGCGGTCGTTGTTTTGTCTAATAACGATGGTTGTATTATCTCTCGGTCAGCTGAAGCAAAAGCGATGGGGATTAAAATGGCATCGCCTTATTTTCAGGTGCGTGAACATGTGGATCGAGGAGATCTGCATGTGTTCTCGAGCAACTACGCATTGTATGGGGATCTCTCTGCGCGTGTAATGGAAGTACTGGATTTGGTGTCGCCTCAGGTCGAGGTTTATTCAATCGATGAGGCGTTTCTGAACCTGCAAGGGATGGAGCGGATGATTGATTTAGATCGTTATGGGCAAGAGGTGAAAGCGCAGGTATTCCAGTGGACCGGTTTGCCTGTATGTGTCGGAATTGCACCGACAAAAACACTCGCTAAATTAGCGAATTATGCAGCGAAGCATTTCCCACAAAGCTTAGGGGTAGTAAACCTAAGTAAACCGGGTTGGCGTGAACGGTTGTTGCAGAGAACGCCTGTAGAGGAGGTGTGGGGGGTGGGCCGTAGAAGTGCGGTTAAATTGAAAATCGACGGTATTCATACAGCGGAAGATCTAGCAAACAGTGATGCTGAAACGATGCGTAGTCGTTATTCGGTGGTGCTTGAACGCACCATATTAGAGTTAAGGGGCGTATCCTGTATTGGCTTTGAGGGGGCGCCAGAAGCGAGGCAACAAATTTTATGTAGTCGTACATTTAGTTCACGAATTACACGGCGGCAGCCCTTAGAGGAAGCTGTTCGTGAGTATGCCGTGCGAGCAGCAGAGAAGTTGCGTCAAGATCAGCAGGTCGCTTCTCATATGGCTGTATCTATCCGCACCAATCCTAATGCTCAATTTGAGCCGCGTTATCGCAATACGGCCAGTGTGAAGTTACCAACCCCGACGAGTGATAGCCGAATATTAATCAAGCAGGCAGTTTTACTGTTAAGGACTATTTATAAATCGGGTTATCGTTATATGAAAGCGGGCGTTGTTTTGAGTGAGCTGCAACCTGCGGGTAACTATCAAAGTGATATGTTTTGTGAAGACCTGCAATCAGGAAAGTCAGTGAGCTTAATGCAAACATTAGATGCGATAAATCAACGCTATCCTCGTGGTGTGACCTTTGCGGGTCAAGGAGTGACACAGGATTGGGCGATGCAAAGAAAGTTTCTATCGCCTAGGTATACCTCAAATTGGCAAGAGTTACCTAAGGTTCGTTAGGCTGCGAAGGATTGTTTTAAATCAGAAATTTTCTGAATAGAGATATCAATATCAACGTTTAGCTGCTGATCAGTAGATCTGCGTTGATTCAGTAGGTGATTATCTTTTCTACATCTGCGTCGTTCAGGACCCGTATAGTTTTCACGTTGCTGCTGGGCATACCACTCTTCTGCATGATTAAGTGTCGGTAGCTGAGGGCTTATTCTGCCTGTGCCTTTCTCATACCAGTAATATACGAATTGATAGTCACGGAAATCTTTGATTAGTTTACGCATCGCTGTCATCAACAAAAGAGCATTGGGAAGTGGAAGCGATTATAGGTGAGGAAAACTGAACATTGGCTGACAGGGCCAGTTAAAAGATGGAATTCGCTAGCAGTTTTTAAGTGGAGTATGTGAAAGGAAGAGAATCATTCCTAAGGGATTAGCAGGTAGGCTTCTATGACCTACCTGCTAGTTATTGCCAAGTAGCTATTGTTCAGTAGTTATTTTGAGTTGATTAGATGCTCATAGCGCTTATCTGTGAGTGTTTTCATAAAAGCGACTAAGGCATCAATACGCTGCTCTTTTAATGCAGGGCCTGTTTCTAATTCTTTGAGGGCCAGATTCTGAGGAACTTCCGGTTTTCCCCAAGGTTTGCTTGTTTCCGGGTTTATCCGACGTTTTTTACTACGGCTGTTGTACTTGTCATAGAACAGGACGACGGTCCGTAGGTCTTGGAAGACACCGTTGTGCATATAAGGTCCAGTTACCGCAATATTTCTTAGAGTAGGGACTTTGAATTTTCCGGCCTGTTTAGGATCATCAACCGCAGGGTGGTTGAGTAACCCCAGATCTGCTGTGTCTAAGTCCACTCCATTTTTTAAGCGCCCTTCAGCATTCGTAGGTACGCCTATATTATGGTATTCATAATTAGTGAAGGTTTCTTGTGTGTGACGTTGGGATTTATTTAGCTGATGGCATAAGTGGCAGTTAGTAAATTGCTGAGAGAAGAAAAGGGTACGCCCCAGCTCCTCTTGTTCGGTCATTTTATACTCGCCGCTTAGATAGCGATCATATTTTGAGTCAAAGGGGGCAAACAGTTCTGTACGCTCGAAACTAGCAATACTGTCAGCCATAGCAGCGTAACTTTTCTCTGTATCATTAAATACATTATCACCGTATATAGCTTTGAATGAGGTGATATATAGCGGGTTTTCTTGTAAGCGAGTAACAATTGCTTCCTTATTTGGCATGCCCATCTCTATAGGATTAGTGGGTGGTCCCCCTGCTTGACCTGCAAGGTCGGATTCACGGCCATCATGGAATTGACCTCCAATATATTGGCCTTTTTTATTCAGACGAAAATTGGGGCTGAACATCGCATAAGCAGCCGTTGGTGCATTCCGGTCCCCTAGTGAGCTGCCATCATCTCCAAGCGAATAGGCCCCTTTTACGCCATTGTCTCGGGGGTCTGCAAATCCGTGAGAAGGTGAATGACAGGTTGCGCAGGACTGGGTGATATTTGCTGACAACTGGGTATCAAAATATAAGTGCTGCCCCAATGCTTCCTTTGTGAGTGGAGAATGTGTATCGGTAGAAGATGTGCTGATACAAGCGCTAAGGGCAGTGCTAAGTATCACTAGCGTCAGAAATTGAGTGCGCATGAAATGAGATACACCTAAAGATAAATAGTATTGATAATGATTCTTAATTATATCATTGATTTAATCTGTCTTGAATTGATACCTATCAAATTTATTGTGGAGAAAGCTTATCAAATTGAATATTTAGTATAGGTTTAGAGTAATAAGGTATTTCTATATTCAAAAGACACGTTATTATTTTGAATGGATACTCAAACTAGAGCTCTTCATGCGCGTAAGGCTGAGGACTAGTATAAATAAGGAAGTTATAAGTGAAGTTTAAGCAACAAATGTTAGTGGTCGTCAGTTTATTAATTATTGTGGGATTTGCCGTGACCGCTTCCGTCAGTTTTTACTTATCTCGAGAGTCAGCTGTCGATATGCTGGTGGAGCATGAGCTCCCGCTCACCAGTGATAATATTTATGCAGAGGTGCAGCGCGACCTTATTAAGCCGAGAACCGTCTCCTCTTTTATGGGTAATGATACGTTTCTAAAGGATTGGATTTTAGGGGGGGAGCAAGATATAGGGGCTGTGACGCGCTACTTGCGAGAGGTAAAGCAGAAGTATGGCGCCTTTACTGCTTTTATGGTGTCTGATCTGACGCGTAACTATTACCATGCTGACGGTTTGTTGAAACAGGTCTCAGAAGAGGATCTGCGGGATGAATGGTATTTCCGTGTGCGTCAAATGAGAGCTGATAATGAGTTAAACCTCGATCCTGATATGGCACATGGAGATGAATTAACGATTTTTATAAATTTTAAAATTAGGACATCAGATGGAAGCTTCTTAGGGGCTACTGGACTTGGACTAAATTTAGCAAGCATTAAGGGCATATTGTCTGATTACCGTGACCGTTACGGCAATAATGTTTACTTTGTTACGCCCAAAGGGGAGCTGCTATTACACGATAGGGCCGGGGCTTTATCAAAGAATTTACACCAAGAACCAGGAATGGCAGGAATAGTTGAAAAGCTGCTGACTCAAGAAGAGGGGCGCTTTTCATACATGAGGGATGGAAAAACTTACTTACTGAATACGCGCCATATTGAAGAGTTGGATCTAATTCTATGCGTTGAAGCAGAAGAGGGGTTAGTGGATAAGCCCTTGTTAACACCGGTCTACGTCACACTGTTGGTATGCTTTATTGTAACGGGTATTGTCCTGTTGTTATTGGTAAAAGCCTTAAATTTCTATCAGGGAGAGTTAGAGAGTGTAGCCTGGCAAGACCCCCTAACTGGTCTGCTGAATCGGCGTGCATTTACTGAGCGATATGAGCGCTTAAAACGAAGCCATAGCCGTAAGGGGCGCCCGCTTTCATTGTTGATGGTTGATATTGATTATTTTAAGTTGGTTAATGATCAAGGAGGTCATGCTTTAGGCGATAAAGTTCTTCAAGCTATATCGCAGCTCTTGAGCCGTAATCTTAGATCTGAAGATTATTTAGGGCGTTGGGGTGGAGAGGAGTTCATTTTGCTCCTATCAGAAACGACTCATAATGAAGCGACTGAGATAGCAGAGAGAATTAGAAAAGAGCTTGAACTCGATGCCCCAGTTAAAGAACTATATGCACAAGGGGTTACATTAAGCGTTGGCGTTGCGACTCAGCAGGAGGTGTATGATCTTGATGTTCACATCAAAGCCGCAGATAGAGCGCTTTATAATGCTAAGAAAGAGGGGCGGAACTGCGTAAGGTCCGCTTAAGTGGTTTTCTTGCTACCGTAAGTTTACTTACGGTAGATCGTTTCAATTAGGTGCCAGCCAAATTTAGTTTTTACAGGGCCATGAACCGTATGTAGTGGCTTTTTAAACACTACGTCATCGAAAGGCTTGACCATATCCCCGCGGCGAAATTCACCTAAATCGCCAAAACGCTTGCTTGAAGGGCAAAAAGAGTATTTTTTAGCGAGCTTGCCGAAATCAGAACCAAATTTGAGTTGTTTCTTTATCTTTTCTGCTTGATCGCGGGTTTTAACTAAAATGTGTCGGGCACAGGCTCTGTTTGCCATGGTGAAGGTCTCTTTATAAAGTACATCTTTATTTTACGTTATCTGATGTTTTATTGCAGATAAAAAAGAAGGCAAATTATTTCAAAAGGTCGGTAGTTTTCTGAAGCGTCCCTGAGATATCTGCATTTAGTTTTAAGCTGAGCAGTTGATCAGCACGGGTTACGCCGAGGTTTAGAGCCGCTATAGGTTTGTTCCATTCAACTGCTTTTTTACAAAATCTGAAGCCAGAATAAACCATAAGTGAGCTACCTACTGTCAGAAGGGCATCCGCTTCTTCTAAGCAATCTAATGCATTAAAGACGGTTTCTTTTGGGACGTTGTCTCCGAAGTAAACGACATCTGGTTTCAGTACACCACCGCAGCTCCTACATTCAGGTACATTGAATTTGGTGACATTTTCGCTTTCAATATCTGCATCGCCATCGGGCCGTGAGGCTACATCAGTGTCGGGTAATTCAAACTGTGGGTTTTCGCTGAGGCTCGTGTTGTGGATATCATTTCGGCCGTATCGATTGCCACAATCCATGCATTTAACTTCGTCTGCGCGCCCATGCAGATCAATAACATGATGACTCCCTGCCTTCTGGTGTAAGCGATCAACGTTTTGCGTGATAAGTAGGTCAACATGGCCAAGCTTTTCGAGTTCAGCTAGCGCTGTGTGAGCAGCGCTAGGTTGGGCGTCACGAATGAACGGCCATCCAGCTAAGCTGCGCGCCCAAAAACGCTGGCGTGCTATCTGTTTCTGCATGAACTCTTTGTGTTGCACCGGCGGTGCGTGACGCCAGTTTCCCAGCTTGTCTCTATAGGCAGGTATGCCTGAGTCAGTGCTTACGCCTGCACCTGTTAATACGACAAGCCTAGGATGGCGAGTGATAAAGTCTGCAAGTTCTTCAGCGGGCGTAGTGGGTAGCATCGGATAGGTACTTAAAAGAATTTCATATAGTTTAAAGTAAATAAAAGCTGAGGGTATACAAAAAAACCGCGTTCTTGTTTCCAAGATACGCGGTTTTTATAGGTAGGAGCTTAATCTTTACGGCTTAAGTGTTTTAAGGCTGAAGCTTTTTATGCATTAAGCTTTTAAACATTTAAGCCTTTTAAATACTGTGCTTCTTAAGCTCCAAGTTTTTTATCTTATGCGCCAAACTTTGCTTTAGCTTCAATACGGCGACGGTGAAGAACTGGCTCAGTGTAACCGTTAGGCTGTACGCAACCTTCGATAACAACTTCACATGCCGCTGCAAACGCAACGCTCTCTTCAAAGTTACCCGCCATCGGGCGGTATAGAGGATCGTTTTCGTTCTGACGATCTACTACAGCTGCCATGCGCTTAAGGGTTTCCATAACTTGTTCTTCAGAACAGATGCCATGGCGCAACCAGTTGGCGATATGCTGGCTAGAGATACGAAGCGTTGCACGGTCTTCCATTAGGCCAACATCATTGATATCTGGCACTTTAGAACAACCAACACCGTGGTCGATCCAGCGAACAACGTAGCCTAGGATACCCTGTGCATTGTTGTCTAGTTCCTGTTGGATCTCTTCAGCTGTCCAGCTTGGATTAGCTTCAACAGGTACTGTTAGGATATCGTCTAGGTTTGCGCGATCACGTACTTTCAATTCGTCCTGACGGGCAAATACGTCTACCTGGTGGTAGTGAGTTGCGTGAAGAACCGCAGCCGTTGGAGATGGAACCCATGCAGTGTTAGCACCAGACATTGGGTGACCGATCTTAGCTTCTAGCATGTTTGCCATCTGATCAGGGATAGGCCACATGCCTTTACCGATCTGAGCCCGACCCTGTAGGCCACATAGAAGGCCGTTATCAACGTTCCAATTCTCGTAAGCACCAATCCAAGCAGCGGCTTTCATATCGCCTTTGCGGATCATTGGGCCAGCTTCCATAGAGGTGTGGATTTCGTCACCCGTACGGTCAAGGAAACCTGTGTTGATGAATACAACACGCTCTTTAGCAGCGCGGATACACTCTTTCAGGTTAACAGTTGTACGACGCTCTTCATCCATGATGCCCATCTTCATCGTGAAGCGTTCTAGGCCAAGCATGTCTTCGATGCGAGCAAATAGCTCGTTAGCGAAAGCAACTTCTTCAGGGCCGTGCATCTTAGGCTTAACGATATAAGTAGAGCCTGTTGTTGTGTTGCTGAACTTACCGTTGCCCTGCATGTCGTGCATAGAGATTAGCGTAGTTACAACGCCATCCATGATGCCTTCAGGAATCTCATTGCCATCTTTATCCAAGATCGCTTCGTTAGTCATTAGATGACCTACGTTACGAACGAACATCAAGCTACGGCCTTTAAGGGCAAGGTTGGAGCCGTCTAATGCTGTGAATTCACGGTCAGCATTGATTGTACGTGTGAAGGTTTTGCCGCCTTTGCTAACTTCTTCAGTTAGGTCGCCTTTCATTAGGCCTAACCAGTTGCGGTAGATAACAACTTTATCATCGCCATCAACTGCAGCTACAGAATCTTCACAATCCATGATCGCTGTGAGCGCTGCTTCCATCACGATATCTTTTATGCCAGCAGCGTCTTCTTTACCAATACCGCTTTCGCGATCGATCTGTACTTCAAAATGCAGGCCGTTATTTTTGAAAAGAATAGACGTTGGTGCAGAGATCTCACCGGTATAGCCAATCAGTTTTTCAGGGCTAGCAAGTGTTGCTTCGCTACCATCGGTCATTGCAACAACAAGTTTGCCGTCAGCGATAGTGTAGCCTGAAGAATCTTTATGAGATCCAGCTGCCAGTGGAGCCGCTTGGTCTAAAAATTCACGTGCAGCCGTAATAACTTTTGCGCCACGAGCAGGGTTATAGCCACCTGTCTTTTCAGCGCCATCTTCTTCAGATACAGCGTCTGTACCATATAGTGCATCGTATAAACTGCCCCAACGTGCGTTTGCAGCGTTGATAGCAAAACGTGCATTCATCACGGGTACAACTAACTGAGGACCTGCCATTGTTGCCATTTCTGGGTCAACATTTTCAGTTGTTGCAGTGAAATCTTCACCTTCAGGCAGCAAATAACCAATTTCAGAAAGGAAGCCTTTATAAGCGTCTAGATTGAAAGCTTGACCTTGGCGTTCGCGGTGCCATGCATCGATCTGCTCTTGGATTGCGTCACGTTTAGCAAGAAGCTCGCGGTTTTTAGGTGCTAGGTCGTGAACAAGTGCATCGAAACCAGCCCAAAACTGTTCGCTAGTTACGCCAGTGCCTGGCAGTGCATCGTTGTTTACGAAGTTGTATAGAGACTCTGCAACTTGAAGGCCGCCGCTCTGTATCCTTTGACTCATAATAAATTGCCCCAGATGTAGATAGTTCAGGTGCGAGGCAACCGTGAACTGATATGAAGTACAAACTGCTATTTAACGCAGTCATCTTTGTGCAACGCAACAGTAGCGTAAACACGGTCGAATGTCGCCTAAGTAAGCGCTAAAGTATGATAACTATGCTTTATGTTGAGTATAAATAGAGCGAATAGTTGATCTCATAAGCTACAGTTAAAGGAGGCTTTTGTTCGTTTGTTATTCTGCCTTCCGTCAAGGGGAATGCTTATATGCAGCTATTCGAAAGGGATATGTTAGTCAAAAGTTTGCCCTTATATTTGGAGTCTTTTGAAGGAATACCTAATCAGCAAGTGCGTGGGTATTTAGAAAGCTATCAGTTATTAGGGGCTGTTACTTGTACGGCTTATAAAATTGGCCGGATATTATTAGATGGCAATTGGGTGACGCTACAATCGTTTTCACAAAAGGAGAATAAGGCCGCTAAAGGGACGGTTATTATTCTGCATGGCTATATGGATCATATAGGCTTATATAGTCATCTTATTGAGCGGTTATTGGCTGATGGGCTGGATGTTGTATGTTATGACTTAAGCGGTCATGGTTTATCGGATGGGGATCCCTTATTAGTCGATGATTTTAAACACTATGGATTGCAGCTGGCAGAACTTATTAAAAAATTGAGTCGATCCTTCGCTTCTCCCCTGCATATGATTGGTCAGAGTACAGGGGCCGCTGTGATTATGGCGCAACAATTATTATCTCCATCCTCAGCACTATTAGAGGTGGGGGAGCGTATTTTATTGGCCCCTTTAGTGCGTCCTAGTTTATGGCGTTCTATCCAGCAGCGTTTTCGTTGGTTTAAATATGTAATCAAGCGTGTGCCTCGCCGATATAGTTATAACTCTCACGATGAGTCTTTTATTCGCTTTATTACAGAGCACGATCCGTTACAACATAAACATATTCCCGTGAGGTGGGTGGGCGCTATGTTGGCTTGGGGAGATTGGATTGAGCAACATAAACCGGTCTTCGGACGTATCTATATGATCCAAGGCACTGATGATGCAACCGTTGATTGGCGGCATAATATGCAGGTGTTGGGACGTTTATACCCAGATTTAGATTTAACGTTGATCAAGGGTGCAAAACATCACCTTGTTAATGAAAGCGTTTTCTATCGGGATCAGGTATTGGGAAGGGTGATAGAGATATTAAATGGGCGGGAAAATAAAAACGGGTGACCTTAAGTCACCCGTTTCTTGTTTGAACTTAAGCTTAGAACAAACGACGGCAGCGTATAGTGCCTTCGATCTGTTTAAGGTTTTCTAAAGCGACTTGAGAACAATCAGCATCTACATCAACAACAACGTAGCCAACTTTTTCATTGGTTTGAAGGTACTGGCTACTTACGTTTACACTATTTTCAGAGAAAACAACGTTGATAGCAGCCATTACGCCTGGGACGTTATTGTGAACGTGTAGTAGGCGATGAACGTTTGGATGTTCTGGCAGTGCAACTTCAGGGAAGTTAACAGACGTAATTGAAGAACCGTTATCACTGTACTTGATTAGCTTCTCTGCAACTTCGTAACCGATGTTTTCCTGAGCTTCCATCGTAGAACCACCTACGTGAGGCGTTAGGATAACGTTGTCAAACTCACGCAGTGGTGAGATGAACTCGTCATTGTTAGTACGAGGTTCAACTGGGAATACATCGATCGCAGCGCCCAATAGACGGCCAGACTCAAGTGCTTTACATAGCTCATCAATAACAACAACGGTACCGCGAGCAGCGTTAAGGAAAATAGAACCCTGCTTCATCTCAGCAAACTGAGCTTCACCCATCATATCTTTAGTCGCCGGAGTTTCTGGCACGTGTAAAGAAACAATGTCGCTCATGTTAAGTAGCTCTTTCATTGAGCCAACTTGAGTTGCATTACCTAGTGGTAGTTTGGTCACTACATCGTAGAAGAATACTTGCATACCCATCGCTTCAGCAATAACACTTAGCTGAGAGCCGATGCTGCCGTAACCCACGATACCTAGCTTTTTACCGCGGATCTCGTAAGAGTTTTTAGCAGATTTCTGCCACTCACCACGGTGAGCTTTAGCGTTTTTCTCAGCTACGCCACGTAGAAGCAAGATTGCTTCAGCAATCACTAGCTCGGCAACAGAGCGAGTGTTAGAGAATGGAGCATTAAATACTGCAACACCACGCATTGTCGCTGCTTCTAAGTTCACCTGATTGGTGCCGATGCAGAAACAACCAACAGCCACTAGTTTCTTTGCGGCTTCAAATACTTCAGCCGTTAACTGAGTACGCGAGCGAATGCCGATGAAGTGTGCGTCTTTTACACGCGCAAGCAATTCATCTTCTGGCAAAGAGCCTGTTAGAAATTCAATATTGGTGTAACCATTCTGATTAAAAGTGTCTACCGCAGATTGGTGTACGCCTTCTAGTAGCAAGATCTTGATTTTGCTTTTATCAAGAGAGGTAGTATTACTCATGGTGTGCAGCTCTTCTTTGCGTGGTGATGACCTATAACAGGTGCGCCACAGGTTAAGTCGCTTAAAAAATTATGCGCGCATATTATCACAGAGGAAGTTGAAAAGGATGAATGAAGAGCCAAGAATGGTGGAAAAATATTCAATTTAAGTTGAGTTAAATTGTATTGGAGACGGATAAGCGAGCTTTTGTATAATTTAGAGGGAGGTATCCCTGCTGATCGCTTCTGTTTAGTGATGAAGTTACAGCAGAGAGGAGTACTTAGAATACAGCCAAAATTTAGCCGTAGAAGCACAGGTAAGCAGTGGCTTGCTCTACTTTTAACTGGAAGCTTTGATTTGCAGCTACGCTGAATTCAGTGCCAGTTGGGAATGATTTAAACTCTTCAGATCCCGGTAGTTTTACTTTTAGTTCACCGCTCACGACTTTCATGAGTTCATCTTCGCTTGTACCAAACTCGTATTCACCTGGTGCCATAACGCCCGAGGTTACTTTTCCTTCAGAATTTTCAAAACCGATGGATTTCACAGTACCGTCGAAGTATTCGTTTACGCTCAACATAATATGGGTTCCTAAATACCTACATAAAAAGTTGCGCGAATCATAAAGATAAATGCAAATCGCTGCAAGCTATGAACTTATCGTGCATTATCATTGCTATGTTTGAGCAAGAAGTTAACAAAAGCTTGGTTGGCTTGTGATAGATACCCCTCTTTACGCCAAGCAATTGAAAGATCTAGCCATACGGGTTTTGTGAACGGGCGAGCGACTAGTTTGGGGTCGTCTTCAATCACCATGGCCATCAGCGTAGAAACGGCAAAGCCTTTTTTTACGATTGATTTGAGCAGGGGAATTAGGTTGGTTTCGATGCTGATATTAGGTGTGTGGCCTGATTCAGCTGCAATACGGTCTACCGTATTTCGATGAAAATAACCTTTATTAAACATAGCGAGCGGTTCAGAAAAAAGCTGTGGATAACTTATGCTGTCCAAGTTAGCAAAGGGATGTTCTTTCGGGCAAACAACCATCATCTGCTCGCGAAGAAAAACCTTCGTTTCTAAACGCTCGGGTGCTGTTTCATCGACTATGACCGCGAGATCTAACTCTCCTTTTTCCAGTAGCGCCTGTAACTTTCCGGCGCCGCCATCAATGATTGTTAGATTGAGTTGCGGGTAACTTTCTTTAAAGGCCATCAATATAGAGGGGAAGTGGTATGAGCCTAGCATGCTAGGTATACCAACACGTACGTTGCCTTTAATTAAGCCTTTCAGCTCACTCATCTCTAGATGTGCATCTTCAGTGGCTTGAAGAATGCTGCAAGCATGTTGATAAAGATGGGAGCCTTCATCCGTTAAGCTTATCTTTCGTTCTTGCCGATGGAACAGCGTTAGTTCTAACTCTCTTTCTAGCTTTTGTATGGCCATGCTGATAGCGGGTTGAGCGATATGCAGCTGTGCCGCGGCTTTTGTGAAGCTGTTTAGGTCTGCGACAGTTTTAAAATAGCGAAGGTGTTTTATGTTCATTATAAGATTTTCTTATGCTTTACATAAAAAGTATATATTTTAATTATTTTTAGTAGGCTGTTACTGTTCGATCTCAAATTTATAGGCCCTAAATATGGGCGGGTAGGGGTATTTATATTGAGAGCGTATAGCAGGTGATTGAGGTAGGAAGTAAGCCGTTTCTTAAGGCCATGATCGCATTATGCTTAGGCTCGTTCATGATATTTTCCAATGTGTACGTTACCCAGCCTCTCTTACCTATGCTGGTGGAAACGTTCAAGGTTACCCCCTTACAGGCGGGGTGGAGTTTAACCTTAACTACGTTGACGTTAGGTTGCTCACTGCTTCTGTTTGGTACTTTATCCGATGCGCTAGGTCGTATTCGGTTGATGAGTTTGAGCTTGATTGGTGTGCTTTTGTGTAGTGTCGCTTTGGCTCAAGTTGATAGCTTTGAACAGTTGTTGTGGCTGCGGGGAATACAGGGTATCTGTTTGGCTGGATTACCGGCCATAGCCATTGCCTATATGGGAGATGAGTTTAGTTGTGATGCCTTGCCGGTTGCGGTTGGTTTATATATCAGTGCGAATACTTTAGGTGGTATAGGCGGGCGCTTGATCGGCGGAGCTATAGGGCAGTGGTTGGGGTGGCAGGAAGTGTTTGTTGTTATCAGTGTGATGAACCTTTTCTGTATTGGTGTATTTGCTTGGTTGTTGCCGCCGTCGAAGGGATTTTCCTCTGCGATGGTCCAACCTAAACAAGTTTTTTTGAATATCCTAGACCATCTGAAGAACCCGCTATTGAGAGTGGTTTATATCATCGGCGGCCTGAACTTCTTTATTTTTATTAACCAATATAGTTATGCAACGTTTCGGTTGTCGGCTGAACCGCATTATCTGTCTGCAGGCGCTTTAGGACTGCTGTTTTTAACTTACCTTAGTGGGACTTTAGGTTCTGCGATGTCAGGTTATATAACTTCACGTATTCCTCAGCCATTAGTTATTGCCGCAGGCTGTTTGATTGTTGTTGTAGGTACTTTAATCACCTTAATGTCATCACTATGGTTGATCGTACTGGGTTTTCTCATCAATGCATTTGGGTTCTTTGTAGCTCACTCAACTGCGAGTAGCTGGGTCTCGCATAAGGCGACGCATTCTCGGGCCGCTGCTTCTTCCGCTTACTTAGTGTTTTATTATCTTGGGGCTAGTTTGGGAGGATTGTATCTGGCTCCGTTCTGGCAATATTACGGTTGGGAAGGTGTTGTATTGGGATCAATATTTGTTTTGATTATTACGTTTAGCTTGGCAATTAGACTTCATTTTCGAGTCTTAAGCGCTTAAAGCTAGCTCGTATGCTTTGTGACAAGTAAACTGAGTTCATAATTAATGTTGCTATCTAAGGGGTTTTAATGAGTTATCAGCATCGCTTTATTGATGGTACAGCTGTTGGTTTGCCTACAGGAAAAGTGGTTTGTGTTGGGCGAAATTACGCTGATCATGCGGCAGAATTGAATAATCCAATACCAACTGAGCCAATGTTGTTTATTAAACCATCGACAAGTGTGGTTGATATGGCTCAGCCATTTGAAATTCCTAAGGCAAATGGAACCGTTCATTTTGAAACTGAGATGTGTGTTTTAATTGGCGAACGCTTAAGTAATGCCACTATACAAGAAGCGAAAAATGCCATTGTGGGTATTGGGCTGGGGTTAGATTTAACCCTGCGAGATCTGCAAGATAAGTTAAAAGCTAAAGGCCACCCTTGGGAAAAATCTAAAGGCTTCGACGGTGCCGCGCCGTTATCTGCTTTTGTTGAGCCAGCGGAAATTTCTGACCTACAGGATGTTGATATTAAGCTGATTGTGAATGGCGAAGTTCGACAGGATGGTAATAGTGCGCATATGCTGAATCAGGTATTGCCATTGATCTGCCATAGCAGTGAGTTTTTTACCTTAGAGCCGGGTGATGTGATTCTTACGGGAACTCCGGCAGGCGTTGGACCAATTCAAGCGGGTGACCAGTTAGAGGTAGAGCTTGCCGATTGCATTAAAATTTCTACTCATGCTTTTTGAGCTATCTAATGGCTAGTAGGCACTCTTTTTTATACGCGTTAGTTGGTTTTGTTCTGCTGAATAGCTCTATCGCGTCAGGCGCTTCCCATATGTTGCATTGGCAGAAACCCTCGTATCTGCTTAAAGCGTTTACTGAAGTAGCGCTGCGCAATGAATATTCTTTTGGTAGTGATGTTGTGCGTCGTTGGGAGAAGCCAATTCATATCTGGATCGACCATCAGGTCGGTGACAAAGGTTTGCATACTGATTTGGTCAATATGCATATAAAGCACCTTGCCGCATTAACTCAACATCCTATTAAGCTAACATCGTCAGCGAAAGATGCGAACTTTACAATTGTTTTTACCCAGCAGAAAGATTGGAAACGACAAGTGGGTAAGTTGTTTGGTTCTAAAGCTGAATCTGCAGTACATGGTGCCGTATGTATGGCTAGCTTTAGTATAAATGGTCGCAGCGAAATAGTGAGTGCCGGTGTCATTATCCCTGTTGATCAAGCGCGTATGCATGGGAAACTGGTGGCATGCATTGTCGAAGAGATAACGCAGGTGATGGGGCTGCCAAATGACTCCGAAGCTGTTTACCCCTCTATCTTTAATGATAAAACGCCAGAAGATCTGCTGTCAGGATTAGACGGGTTGTTATTAAAAATGTTATACAGCCCTGAGGTTAAATCGGGTATGAGTGAGGCCGGTGTTAAGCCTGTTTTAGAAAAGTTACTAAAGCAGTGGCAGAAAAACGGTACAATTAAATCAGCGAATTCTGATGTCAAAAGCGGCGAGCTTTATCCGTTGTTAGGATATTAGATTTAGATACTTTGTAAGGACAATAGAAAAGGGCGAAAGGACGTAACTATGTTGTGGTATAAGGCTTTTCATATTTTAGCGATGACTAGTTGGATGGCAGGGATTTTCTATCTGCCGCGTATATTTGTGCATTATGTGGAAGGCCTCGAAGCTGGGCAGGATGTTGCGCGTCTAGAGATCATGGCGGGGAAGCTTTACGGCTTTATGACGTTGATGGCTTTGTTTACGCTGGGGTTGGGTTTATGGCTTTGGTTGGGTTACGGTTTTAGCGGTGGCTGGCTGCATGCAAAATTGTTTTTTGTCGTACTTTTAATGGGCTATCACTATTGGTGTAAAACTTATCTGAATAAAATGCGTGCAGGAAGTTTAGATCGTAGTGGTAGGTATTTCCGTTTGTTTAATGAGTTGCCTTTGCTGATTTTTATCCCAATTTTGATTTTTGTTGTCGTAAAGCCGTTTTAGGTGCCAGCTTTAGCAAGGATTTTTGCGTTTAAGCGTTCAACACGTTCTTTTAGCGCGTCTATTTCGCTATAAAAGTTGTCTACCTCGGGGCGGGTAGGTATTAGCCGGACCTCTTCTTTTAGATATTCATCAAAGTTAAGTAACAGACTGTTGCCGGTGTTTTTATACCAAGATAGTTTCCAGCTAGCGTAAAGGGCCAGTTGGTGGGCCGGTAACTCGCCAATAATGCCTGCTAGCATCTCCTCCCAATCGATTTTAGTCTCTTGTAAGATTTCTTGAAAACGCGTTGCTAGGGCGCTATCCCCGATGACTTGAATGGTTTTCCCAAACATAGCATCAGACTTAGTTTCGCTAGAGATAAGTGTGACAAAGTCTAAAAGGTTACCGCTCAGTGTGACGTCGGCATCATCCTGATAAACCGATTGAATCTGCAGTCCGTCAGCATTGGGAAGGATGTAGGCTGTTAATGCTGGGGTGTTGAGTTGTACGCAAATAACTTTTCCGCTTAGGCTCTCGAGATGTTTAAGCGTAACATGGTCACGCTGTAGGAGCTTATTGCATGCTTCTTCAATCGCTGTAAATAGCGTGGCTTGTAACATCTCGATCATTGATTTTGCCTTAGCAGTTAAGGTTTTATGCCTGTGTGAAGGGCAACAATGCCGCCTGTCATATTTTTAAAACGGCAGTTGGTCAATCCTGCATCTTGCATCATCGATTTCAGCGTTTCCTGATCAGGATGCATGCGAATCGATTCAGCTAGGTAGCGATAGCTTTCAGCATCGCCTGCGATGGCCGATCCCATGTGCGGTAGAATATTAAACGAGTAAAAGTCGTAAGCCTTGGTTAGTAGTGGGTTATCAGTTTTGGAAAACTCTAACACCATTAACTTGCCGCCAGGCTTAAGGACGCGTGCCATTGAGCGCAGTGCTGCATCTTTGTCTGTAACGTTACGAAGTCCAAACGCAATGGTGATAACGTCGAACGTGTTGTCAGGAAAGGGCAGAGCTTCCGCATTGGCTTGTACGAATTCAACGTTTCCAGTGATCCCTTTGTCCATCAACTTGTCTCGACCTACTTTAAGCATCGAATCGTTGATGTCGGCAAGAACGACTTTGCCACTTGGTCCAACTAGACGAGAAAAACGCATGGTAAGGTCGCCAGTACCGCCTGCTATGTCGAGTACGGTATTGCCTGTGCGAACACCACTCTGCTCTATAGTGATGCGTTTCCAAAGACGATGGACGCCCCCAGACATCAGGTCATTCATAATGTCGTACTTACCAGCAACGCTATGAAATACATCTGCAACACGTTGTACTTTTTCTTCTTTTTTAACATCTTCGAAGCCAAAGTGGGTTGTGTCGTCATTACGCTGGTCAGTCATTTTTTCATGTCCTGATGTTAGTCTTAAATTGAGTGCTCGAATTGTACCTATCTGAAGAGGCATTGTCTTGAAAATGTCCTTCAGACAGGTTCTGGGGTCTGTTCTGTATCGTTCTAAAGAGAAATAAGGTGTTAGGCCTTACCTACAGCAATCAGTCCGCCATCGCGACTTTCACCTGCTTCTGCTAGTTCAGCAAGATAGGTGTTCCAATAATGGTCATGATTGTGGCTCAGGTCATGAAGGCAGTCCCAAGTGTAAATACCGCTGTCATGACCATCATCAAAGACGATTTTAAGAGCATAATTTCCAGCAGGTATTAATTCCTTGATCCCGACCAGCTTTTTGCCGGTTTGGAGTACGCCGTTACCAATCCCGTGGCCACGTACTTCTGCTGAAGGTGAGTGAACGCGAAGGTACTCTGCGGTTAACTCAAAATGCTTGTTTGCATAAGTTAACTCTAAAGTGCGGGATTTTTTATGTAGCTTAATCTCGCTTGGTAGTGGCGCTTTAGACATGTCTGACCCTTTCAATACGGAATAAAGTTAAAGAATATAGTGGCTAAGATCTTCATCTTGGCTCAATTCACTCAGTTGTTGGTCAACAAACGCTTTGTCTACAGTAATTGTTTGACCTGAGCAGTCGGATGCAGAGAACGATAGCTCTTCTAGCAAGCGTTCCATCATCGTATGTAGACGTCGAGCACCAATGTTTTCAGTGCTTTCATTTACCTCAAAAGCGAGTTCAGCCACGCGATGAATACCTTCATCGGTAAACTCTACATCAACGCCTTCAGTCTTCAGCAGCGCACTGTATTGTTCAGTTAGAGAGGCTTTCGGTTCCTTTAAGATGCGACGGAAGTCATCCGGTGTCAGAGCGTTGAGTTCGACACGAATTGGTAAGCGGCCCTGAAGCTCTGGAATAAGATCAGAGGGCTTAGCTAGGTGGAATGCGCCAGATGCGATAAATAGGATATGATCGGTTTTTATCATGCCGTATTTAGTGCTTACAGTGCTGCCTTCAATAAGTGGCAGTAGGTCGCGCTGTACACCTTCACGAGAGACATCACCGCTATTGTTTGAGCCGCTTTTGCAGACTTTATCGATCTCATCCAAGAAAACAATGCCGTGTTGTTCAACAAGTTCTACAGCATTCTGCTTTAGCTCGTCCTCTTTAACCATGCTTGCCGCTTCTTCATCGGTTAGCATTTTGAACGCTTCTTTGATCTTCATGCGACGTGATTGCTTTTTAGCACCACCGCTCATGCCGGAAAACATGCTTTGAAGCTGGTTGGTCATCTCTTCCATACCTGGAGGAGCCATGATCTCAACGCCCATTTGTGGTTGAGCAATGTCGATATCGATCTCTTTATCGTCTAGTTGGCCTTCACGTAATTTTTTACGGAAGACTTGGCGTGTAGCGCTATCTTCGCGTTCAGCTGATTGCTCGCCTGGGTTCGCTGGGCGGGCAGGGGGTAAAAGAGCATCTAGAACACGTTCTTCCGCAGCTTCTTCCGCTCTAAAACGTACTTTTTCCATCTCTTGTTCGCGAAGTAGCTTGATTGACATGTCTACAAGGTCGCGGATGATAGTCTCTACATCGCGACCAACATAGCCAACTTCGGTGAATTTTGTTGCTTCAATTTTAATGAAGGGAGCGTTGGCTAATTTAGCTAAGCGGCGTGCAATTTCAGTCTTACCAACACCTGTTGGGCCGATCATGAGAATGTTCTTTGGTGTAACTTCTGTGCGAAGGTCATCGTTCAGTTGCATTCTGCGCCAGCGATTTCTTAAGGCGATGGCGACTGCTCGTTTAGCTTCGTCTTGTCCGATAATATGGCGATCCAGCTCGGATACAATTTCACGTGGGGTCATAGTTGACATCGATTAGCTCCTTAGCTGGCGATAGAATCAAGTTGTTCAATGGTTAAATTGCCGTTGGTAAATACACAAATACCGGCCGCTATATGAAGACTTTTCTCAACAATCTCTTTGGCTTCTAGCTCTGTGTTGTCAACGAGTGCACGTGCTGCTGCTAATGCAAAGTTGCCGCCAGAACCTATAGCAATAACGCCGTCCTCAGGTTCGATCACATCACCGCTGCCGGAAATAAGGTAGGTTTTCTCTTTGTTGGCGACCAGCATAAGTGCTTCTAAGCGTCGTAAAACACGGTCGCTACGCCATTCGCGTGCAAGATGGATAACTGCGTTGACGATATTTCCTTGGTGTTTTTCAAGCTGTTGCTCAAATAGGTCGCGAAGGGTAATTGCATCAGCGGTGGAACCGGCAAAGCCAGTAATGACTGCATGTTTAGCTAGCACGTTTACTTTTTTTGCACTGCCTTTCATTACAGTGTTGCCTAAAGAAACTTGGCCATCACCGCCAACTACTACGGTATCTCCACGGCGAACGGATACAATCGTTGTCATTTTTTGCTCCTAATGGGAGGTTTGAATTTTCTGTGCTGCATATAAATCGATGTGGCGGGCAGTCACAGTTTCTTAATACAGATATAGAGGAAGATGGTGACGGTGTAATGAAATTCAAGGTGTAAATCGATTTAATGAGTTCAGACAATAGGCTGAAGTGCCTGAACTCTTGGATGTGGGCTATCTGAACTAAAGGGTGAGCCAAAGAACCATTTAAAGAGATATTTAAATAGATAGTAGAGTGCTGTTTACGGTTGTTTAATACGCAGCGGCTGAATGTTTTGCTGTACGAGTTTATCGTAAGCTTTAGATAGTCTTGAACGATTATCAAATGGCCCTAAGCGTACCCGGTACCATGTGCTCCCATCTTTGCTTTTACTGATATCCGTATGAACATTTGGCAGACCTTGCAAAATTAACTGTGCACGCATTCTTTCAGCGTCAGCTTTGGCTTTAAATGAGCCCGCTTGGAGCAGGTATTTATGCTGAGTTTTAGCGTCTTTAGGTGTGGACTTGTAAGCATTCACAGTCGAGGTTTCGACTTCGCTTTCTTTCAACATTTCGTAAAACTCGAAACGCTGCTTATCGTTTGAGACAGTTGATTTGTCGGTAACAGGAGCTTGAGTGCTTACGGTCTGTTTTGGAACCGGTTTTTTCTCGGTTGGCTTTGGTTTAGGGCTCGTTTTTGCAATAGGTGTATGCGTTTTTTGATCCGGGTCGACTTGAGTTAGCTGGAAAAGGCCGTAACCTAAACCACCTAATAGCAGAAGAGTGATTGCTAATAAGCCTGTAGGAAAGCGTTTTTTTGCTTTCGCAGGGGCTTTCTTAGGCGCAGGTCGAGAGCGGCTAGCAGATGCTGAGCCGCGCTTGTTTTTCGCATAATCCTTGCGGGATGCCATAGGGTTACATCTGCTCCGGAGCCGTTACGCCGAGAAGGTCTAGGCCGTTGGCCAAAACATGGCGTACGGCAACAGCCAATGTTAAACGTGCATTACGTACGTTTTCATCATCAACCAGTGTTTTTTCTGAGTTGTAGTAGGTGTGGAAGTCGCCTGCTAGATCTCGTAGATAATTCGCTATCTGATGAGGCTCGCGTGCATTGGCTGCATTTTTCACAACTTCAGGGTAGCGACCTAAGTTGATGACTAGATTCTTCTCAGATTCTAGTTCTAGGTGCGTTAATGCCGCCTTACCTGTATCCAGATCCCAAGTTAAGTTGTTTTCTGCAAGCTTGCGGAAAATTGAGCAAACACGTGCGTGGGCGTATTGAATGTAATAAACCGGATTGTCAGCAGATTGAGAGCGAGCAAGATCGATATCGAACGTTAGATGACTATCGGATTTTCGAGCCGCTAAGAAGTAACGTGTTGCGTCGCGGCCTACTTCATCAATCAGGTCGCGTAGGGTCAGGTAGCTGCCCGCACGTTTAGATATTTTAACCTCTTCACCGCCGCGCATAACCGTAACCATCTGGTGTAGTACGTAGTCAGGCCAGCCCTGTGGAATGTCTGCTTTGAGTGCTTGCAGACCTGCGCGTACGCGCGTAATAGTGCTGTGATGATCGGCGCCTTGTTCATTGATTACTGTATCAAAACCACGTTGCCATTTGTCTAGGTGGTAAGCTACATCGGGTACAAAGTAGGTGTAGCCACCATCTTTTTTGCGCATTACGCGATCTTTGTCATCGCCAAAGTCTGTTGTGCGAAGCCAAAGTGCTCCGCCATCTTCGTATGTGAAGTCATTTTCGATCAACTTTTGTACGGCTGCTTCTACTTTGCCTTCTGCATAAAGAGAAGATTCAAGGAAGTAAACGTCAAAATCTACAGCGAAGGCTTTCAGGTCTAAGTCTTGCTCGCGTCTAAGGTACGCAACTGCAAAGTGACGGATCGCTTCTAGGTCTTCAGCATCTTTTGCGCCGGTAAATGATTGGTCTTCAGATTCAACCGTTTCACCGCGCATATAGCTTTCTGCTAGATCAATGATGTAATCACCACGGTAACCATCTGCAGGCCAGCTCTCATCATCAGGTGTTAAGTTCTTGCAGCGAGCCTGTACGGAAAGGGCCAGATTATTGATCTGTTGCCCCGCATCGTTGTAATAAAATTCACGGGTTACATCCCAGCCATTTGCATCCATGATGCGGCAAAGACAGTCACCTACCGCCGCACCTCGACCGTGGCCGATATGCAGTGGTCCAGTTGGGTTAGCAGAAACAAACTCAACCTGAACTTTTTTGCCCGCACCCTCATTGTTGCGCCCGTAATTCTCTTTTTGATCAAGAATGGAGGTGATGAGGCTGTTAGTTGATGCTTCGCTAATGAAAAAGTTAATAAAACCAGGTCCCGCGATTTCAGTGCGGGTTAAGTTGTCTGATTGAGGCAGTGCTTCAACAAGCTTTTCCGCGAGCTGGCGAGGATTGCAGCGTGCTGGTTTTGCTAATGTCAGTGCAATATTAGATGCGTAATCACCGTGTGACTTATCACGTGTATTTTCAACCATAATTTTAGGTTGTACATCTTCAGGCAGAGCGCCATTCTCAATCAATACTTTCAGGGCAGAGTCGATCAGTTCTGCAATAACGTGTTTCATTAGCGTACATATACCGTTTGGGTGAGTCGGTGGGCCGGGAGGCGCATAGGGCTTTCGTTAACTGCTTTTTTGGCAGTGACGTAAATTAACAAAACACCTAAAGCGAAGTTCGGCCTCTAAAGAACCGAACATTATCCCTGTTAATCTGCTTCTTGTTAAGGGGGAAAGTGTTTCTTCTGCTTAAAAAGTGTCCGCTGGGTCAACATCAATTGACCAACGCACTTTTCGTGCCTCTTTATTCTGTTCTAAGTACCAGCAAAGATTGGCTAGTAACTGGTGTAGGTTTTTCCTGTTTTCCGCATAAATCATGAGTTGTGCTCGGTGCATGCCTGCGCGTTTCTCCATCGGTGATGGAAAAGGCCCTATCCAATGAACGCCGTGTGGAAGTAGCATGTCATCTTCAAGTTGTTGACGTAACGCGCTTAGAAAAGATTCTGCCCGATATTTTGTTGTGGTTTCTGCTCTTAATAAGGCGTAATGGGTATAGGGTGGGAGTTGGGCTATGCGACGGTTATGTAGCTCTTCTTGGGCGAAGGCGCTGTAGCCATGTTCTACGAGTGTTTGCAGGGTAGGGTGTTCAGCGTGGTAGGTCTGCATCATGACGCTCCCAGGGTGGTCAGCTCTGCCTGCTCTTCCTGCAACTTGGAGGATTAATTGAGCCGTACGCTCCATTCCTCTGAAGTCAGCGCTGAATAAGCCGCTATCCGCATTAATGATGGCAACGAGCGTAACTTTGGGGAAATGATGGCCTTTAGCGAGCATCTGGGTGCCGACTAAAATGCATGGATCTCCAGTATTTACCTTGTCCATAATGTCATGCATCGCATTTTTTCTTTGCGTGCTATCACGATCAACACGGATGACAGGGTGGTCAGGGAATAGGTGCTTTAAGGTTTGTTCACTTCGCTCAGTGCCGACGCCTACCGGTTGTAATTGGTCGCTGTTGCATTCAGGGCACCTTTGAGGAATACCTTGTTGTTTATCACAGTGGTGGCAATGTAAGTGTGGGGGAGAGCGATGCAGGGTCATGTGAGCATCACAGCGGGTACAGTCAGCGATCCAGCCGCAGTCATTACACGTTAATGTAGGTGAAAATCCTCGGCGATTCAGAAAGACGAGAACCTGCGTGCCATTGTTTAAGTGTTGGCCAATAGCGGTTATTAGTTGTTTAGACAGTCCTTCGCTCAGCTTTTCCTGTCGTATATCAAGTAGTTTAAACGCGGGTGGTGCGGAGTTGCCTGCTCGCTGGGTCATCTTTAACCATTGATAACGCCCCTCGATGGCATTATGTAAAGTTTCTAATGAGGGGGTCGCGCTACCTAATACAATGGGAGTCTCTTCTGCCCTAGCACGCATGACGGCAATATCTCTGGCTGAATAGCGAAATCCATCCTGTTGCTTAAATGAAGGGTCATGTTCTTCATCTATGATGATAATGCCGGGATGCGATAAGGGCGTAAAAATAGCCGAACGTGTGCCTATTATGATCCGTGCAACGCCTTCTCGTGCTTGTAGCCAAGCGTCTAAACGTTGCCTATCGGTAAGGTTTGAGTGCAAAGCTGCGATGGGAACGTTAAAACGTTGCTGGAAACGAGTGACTGTCTGCGGGGTAAGCCCAATCTCTGGAACTAGCACTAATGCTTGTTTGTCTTCATTCAGGACTTTTTCAATGGCTTGAAGGTATACCTCGGTTTTGCCTGATCCGGTAATGCCTTCTATAAGGCTGACAGCAAACCCTTTTGGTTTGTTGATCTGCTCTAATGTGGATTTTTGTTCATTATTAAGTGTAAGAGGGGCCTCTCGGAGTACTTGCCCGTAATCTGTTTTGTGCTCGCGATGAAATGACTCGATTAGCTCTTTTTTCTCTAATGCCTTTAGTGATTGTGTATTTCCGCCTTCCGCTCTTATGGCATCTTCGCTAATACCTTGGGGGTGTTCAATAAGCAGTGCAAGTAACTCTATTTGGCGAAGAGCGTTGGCTTTTAATGTATCTGTGTTCGCTCCCTCTTTTGCACGCCAAAGAGTTTCATGCTGGTATTCGCATGATTGGCCTTTTCGAAGAAGTACAGGGATGGCGTGTTGTAAAGCATCCCCTTCAGGGTGTTGATAGTAACTCGCAGCCCAACGAGCCAGTTTAAATAGATGTTGAGGTAAAGGCGGTTCTGAATCGAGTAGCTGTTTTGCATGCTTAAGTTTGTTGATTGAAAAATCGCTGGTGTTGGTTACTTCCACTAAAATGCCAATAACATCCCTTTTGCCAAAGGGAACTAATACACGAATGCCCGGCTCTAAAAGAGCGTTATCCACGTCACTTGGAGGTAGGTAGTCAAAAAGGCGACGTAGAGGGCTTGGAATGGCTAAACGTAAAATGGTCATAAATTTAGTGGTTGCTCATTTTTTAAGCGTTTATAAGTTGATATGCCGTATACGCATGCGTATAATCCGCCGCCTATCTTAACGTACCGGTGATTTTAGCTGGTAGTTTAAATCAATGCGGTGCTTGGCAGAAGATCAGGTGGCGGCATGAATATTATGAGGTTTACCATGAAAGCTGATATCCATCCTAATTACGTTGAAATTTCTGCGACTTGTTCTTGCGGAAACGTTGTTAAAACTAAATCAACGCTAGGCAAAGATCTTCACTTGGACGTTTGTTCCGCTTGCCACCCTTTCTACACAGGTAAGCAGAAAGATGCTACTTCTGGTGGTCGTATCGATCGTTTCAACAAGCGTTTCGGCGCTCGCGGCGTGAAAAAGTAAGTTACGCTGACAATGAGAATTTCAAAAAAGGCGCTTCTTTTATGTGGCGCCTTTTTTATTGCCTGCAATTTGGCGAATTATAGTCATGCGCAGTGTGGTGATCCGGCGTCCGCTCAAAAAGTTGAGGTGGCGTATGTTTATGATGGCGATACGGTTAAATTATCCGACGGTCGCAAGATTCGCTTAATAGGCATTAATACACCTGAAGAGAAAAAAGACACGCAGCCAGCCGAATTTCTAGCCCGTGAAGCGACGATTGAGCTAAAAGCTCTTTTGCGTGGCGCTGATGTGAGCTTGTCTTTAGGTATCGAAAAGCAGGATAGGTATAAGCGTTGGCTTGGGCATCTATATATAAACGGTGAGTCTGTTGCTGAGCAGTTATTAAGTGCTGGGTTGGCTTATCAGATTGGTATACCGCCTAATGTTCAATTTGCGGATTGTTTTAAGCGTGCTGAAGAGAGTGCAGCTTTCGCTGGTAGGGGGCTATGGAAGATCTCTCCTTGGCAGAATGTGACTGACCTTAAAGACAAAGAGTCGGGCTTCCGGTTGTTGATAGGTAAGATTTCAGCGATTAAGCCTATTAGGTCGGGTTGGATAGTTGAAGTTGATGACCTGCTTGCGATTAAGGTAAGTCATGAGGTTGGTCAGGGGCTTTCTGAACGCTTTGAATGGCAGAAAGCTGTCGGGGAAACTGTCCGCATTCGTGGCTGGGTGAAACCTAAATCAGCTTCGGCTCCTTCCCATTACCAGCCGTGGTTTATGAATTTGTCCGATAAAACGGACTTCGAATTTTCAATAGATTAGTACTTTAGATCAATTGGAGGTTAAAAAGGGTCATGTCAAGGGCTTATGTGGTTGTTCGCTAAAGTGCTTTTCTATATAGTTCAGGGTTCGACTTTTTAACTAGATTGGAACAGCAGCTATGTCTGATGATATGAAACAAGCCGCGCTTGATTACCATGAGTTTCCTCGTCCAGGTAAGATCAGTGTGGAACTATCTACGCCAGCTGAATCTCAGCTTGATCTTTCCTTGGCGTATAGCCCAGGTGTAGCTGAGCCGGTTCGCGAAATTGCTAAGGATCCTGAAAACGCATACCGTTATACGGCAAAAGGTAACTTAGTTGCGGTAATTACAAACGGTTCAGCAATTTTAGGTCTTGGTGATTTAGGTCCTTTGGCTTCTAAGCCTGTAATGGAAGGTAAATCGCTGCTGTTCAAACGTTTTGCTGGTTTAGACTCTATTGATATTGAAGTAGATGCAGAAAGCCCACAGGCGTTTATTGACACTGTTGCACGTATTGCTGATACGTTTGGTGGTATCAACTTAGAAGATATTAAAGCGCCTGAGTGTTTCGAAATTGAGCGCGTTTTGATTGAGCGTTGTAATATTCCTGTATTCCATGATGATCAGCACGGTACTGCGATTGTAACGGCTGCTGGTATGATCAGTGCGTTGGAAGTGGCTGGCAAAACTCTAGAAGAAGCATCGATTGTTTGTCTAGGTGCTGGTGCTGCAGCGAATGCATGCATGAAATTGCTTGTTAATATGGGTGCTAAGATCGAAAATATCTACATGATCGATCGTACCGGTGTTATCCATTCTGGCCGTGAAAACCTTACACCAGAAAAGGCTGCGTTTGCTTCTGAAACGGATAAGCGTACGTTGGATGATGCAATTGAAGGCGCTGATGTTTTTGTTGGTCTGTCAGGTCCAAACCTTCTTTCTGCTGAGCAGCTAGCTAAAATGGCGGCTAACCCTGTTGTATTTGCATGCGCAAATCCAGATCCAGAAATTCGTCCAGAGCTTGCTCATGAAACACGTGATGACGTAATCATGGCAACAGGTCGTTCTGACTTCCCTAACCAGGTAAATAACGTATTGGGCTTCCCATTCATCTTCCGTGGTGCAATGGATGTTCGTGCGACAGCAATTAATGAAGAGATGAAAGCAGCAGCTGTTCGTGCTCTAGTTGATCTTGCTAAACAGCCTGTTACTCAGGAAGTACTAGATGCTTACGGTCTAGAGTCTCTTGAATTTGGTGCGGAATACATTATCCCTAAAGCAACAGATTCTCGTTTGTTGGGTGCTGTATCTACTGCAGTGGCTCAAGCAGCGATTGATTCTGGTGTGGCGCGTTTGCCGCTACCTGAGAGCTACCCACTTTCATAAGTGTAGCTTTAAGTGAAAAAAAACCGGCATCTGCCGGTTTTTTTGTGTCTGCTTTTTGCTTGGTTATTGGTTCAATGTTGAAGGTTCTTTTGATCAGAATAGCTCTTCGGCCGCATTTGTTGTGCCTTTGTTAGATGGGGTTGCATAGCCTGAGGGTACATTCTTTAGGCGAAAGAACTCATAGATTGCATCTGTTTGGCCAGGGTAAGCACGTTTGCCGCTTTTAGGATCAATTTTAACGCTGACAACCCCTTCTGGAGGGGTCGGTGCTTTTTCGGGGGTGTCCTTCAGTGCTTCTCGCATAAAATCGATCCAGATTGGAAGCGCTGCGGTGCCTCCAAACTCTCTTCTGCCTAATGTTTTGGGTTGATCGAATCCAACCCAAGCTGTTGCAACGTAATCTTGGTTAAATCCAGAGAACCAAGCGTCTTTTTGCTCGTTGGTAGTGCCAGTCTTACCTGCAATGTCGTTCCTTTTTAAGACTAGAGCCTTTCTGGCTGTGCCTCTGCGAATGACGTCCTGCATGATGTTGTAGGTCAAGAATGTGACTTTCTCATCATAGATGCGGGGAGCGAGTGAGTCAGTAGTGTCTTGCTGGTCGGAGCAGTCTTTGCAGGCTATCAAGGGCTCGGCGGTAAATAGTGTTTTGCCAAACGAATTTTCTATTCGTTCGATAAAATAAGGTTCAATCTTGTACCCGCCATTGGCGAAGGTTGCGTAGCCTGTCACTAGTTTTAGTGGCGTAACATCAGCGCTGCCGAGTGATAATGATAGGTTGTTCGGTAGTTTGCTGCGATCGAACCCTGCTAGTTCGAGATAGTCTTGTGCGGCAGGTATGCCGATAGCTCTTAATAATCTTATAGAGACCAAATTTCTGGACTTATAAAGCGCCATGCGAAGGCGTGTAGGGCCATAGAATTTTCTACTAGAGTTTTGTGGTCGCCAGTTGCCTTCAAGTTTTGAGTCATGAAAGACAATAGGAGCATCATTGATTAGAGAAGCTGCTGAGTAGCCTTTGTCGAGTGCTGCCGCGTAGATGAACGGTTTAAAGTTTGATCCTGGTTGCCTAACGGCTTGAGTGCTCCGGTTAAATTTATTGTGCGTAAAATTGAATCCGCCAACCAAAGAAACAATTGCCCCGTTCTTAGGGTTGAGTGCTACAAGTGAGCCTTGAACTTTAGGAACCTGCGTTAAATAAATTTTGCCTTCTTTTTCTCTTATTCTAATCAGGTCGCCAATCTTAAGGATGTCGGATGCTTTTTTAGGTGACTTTCCTGTCCAGTTGACGTTTTTGTATGGTTTGGCCCAAGATATCCCTTCCCATTCTAGTACCGCTTTTTCGTTGTTTTTTAGCAAAACTTCAGCGCTTTTTTCGGATATATTGAGGACTAGGGCTGGTGCCAGCGTTCCGTAGCTAATGGTTTTGTTAAGTTTCTTTTGTAGTTCCGTAAGGGGGAGTGTGATATCCCAGTTATCTTCGGCACCTAAATAGCCATGACGCTCAGAATAGGCAATGAGCCCATTAGATACGGCCTCATTGGCTGTTTTTTGTAGATTGCTTTTTAGCGTTGTGTGTACAACGTAGCCGTCAGTGTAAAGGTTCTCGCCGTATTGTTCGTATAAAGACTTTCGAACCATTTCTGCAACGTAGAATGCACGTAGCTCTATATCGCTTGTGTGATACTTTGCGGTGACGGGGCTTTGTGTTGCCTCTTGTAATTCCTGATCGCCGATTAAGCTTAGGGAGTGCATACGCTTCAGAATCCAGTTTCTACGTTCAGTTGCGCGCTTAGGGTTGGTAATCGGATTGAATGCAGAAGGTGCTTTAGGTAGGCCAGCAATCATTGCGTGCTGAGAAAGACTCAAGTATTCGATGTTCTTGCCGTAATATACATTAGCTGCCGCTTGTATGCCGTAGGATCGGTGGCCTAGATAGATTTTGTTGATGTAGAGTTCAAAGATCTCTTCTTTGCTGAGTTCTTGTTCTATGCGAAGTGCTAAAAGGATCTCCATGAATTTACGGCTGAAGGTTCGTTCGCGGGTTAGGAAAAAGTTTTTGGCTACCTGCATGGTTATGGTTGAACCGCCGCTTTGTATTTTACCTGTGGTGGCAAGTTGAAATGCTGCGCGGGTAAGGCCTTTAATATCAATGCCGAAATGGTCGAAAAAACGACTATCTTCTGCAGCTGTTAATGCGTGTACAAATTGTGGTGGGATATCTTCGAATTGAATAGGGGTTCTTCGCTTTTCTCCAAACTCGGCGATTAACTTTTTATCATGTGAATAGATTCGCAAAGGGGTTTGGAAGCGAATGTCGCGTAATGTCTCCACATTAGGAAGTTGTGGTGAGAAATAATAGTAGGCACTTGCCAAGGAAACTAAGCCGATGACAAAACAAAAAATACCTAATTTAAACAAAAGTTTGAAAAGCGAAAACATAGGTGACATGCTAATCTGGTAGTTAAAGGAAAATTAACGTCTATTATATAGACAGGTTGGTGCTAAGCTCTAGCGTATATTGAATTTTTAATTTGTTCTTATAAGCGGTAGAGTGAGAATAGAGTAGTAAACACACATTAACGCAGCATTAAGTTAGGGAATATATTTGTGTTTGGCTTTTTGGGAAGCAAGTCAGGTAGTTTGGTTGGGCTGGATATCGGCTCCTCATCGGTTAAGCTCGTTGCGCTGTCTAAAAGCGGTAGCGGTTACACTTTAGAGGCCTATGCGGTTGTATCCCTACCTCCCACTGCAGTGATTGATGGGAATATTCAGGATGTGGCTGAGGTTGCATCAACACTAGAAAAAGCAATTAAAGTTGCCGGCGGAAAGATGTCGTCAGCTATTGCCGCCGTTCCCGCTTCAGCGGTGATCACGAAGAGGATTGAGATGAATCAATCATTTTCTGAATTCGAGTTAGAAGATCAGATCAAAGTTGAAGCAGATCAATTCATTCCATACCCGCTCGATGAGGTCGCGCTAGATTTTGAAGTGCTTGGCCCTGTTGAGAATAATGATAATTTGAATCGGGTGTTGTTGGTTGCGTGCCGTAAAGGTGATGTTGAACAGCGTGAGGATGCTATCAATAGCGCAGGTTTACAGTGCCAGGTGGTTGATGTCGACACTTATGCGGTTGAAAGAACTTTTTCGCTTCTATCTCCTGAAACCCCTCAAACTGAATCTCTGATTGGTGTGGTAGATATTGGTGCCGCAACACTAACGCTTAATGTCTTTAAGAACCAAGAGATTGTTTATAGTCGAGAGCAAGCGTTTGGCGGGAATGATCTAACAAATTCTATTCATCAGCAATATGGGATGAGTATCGAAGAGGTTGAACAATCGCTTCGGTTGAATGATATAACGCCTGAGATCAATGAGATGGTGGTTCTTCCATTTAGAGGAACTGTAGCTCAGCAAGTATCACGTTCACTGCAGTTTTTTTACTCATCAGGAGCTCATAGTGAGCTGTCTGCACTTTACCTGTCAGGTGGTACAGCAACAATTGAAGGGCTTGCCGAGCAGCTGACTGAAGAGTTAGGTATAAAAACAGAGATGGCGAACCCTTTTATTCCTATGGGGGTTAATTCAAGAGTAAACCGTTCGCGGCTTGAGAGGGACGCGCCTTCTTTGGTCAAAGCATGCGGTTTAGCAATGCGTGGATTCGAGGACTAGGGACAGATGGCTACTATCAATTTAAGACCCTGGCGCGAAGAGCGCGCAGATGAAAGAAAGAAAGCCTTTTCTATGAATATTCTAGGGGCTGCAGTCCTTGCGGCCTTAATTGTATTTGCAATTGGCTACTATTTTGATTTGATGAAAGATCGTCAAAACGATAGGAATAGTTTCTTAAAAGCGGAAACAGCGAAGCTGGATAAAGACTTAGCGGCAATACGAAAGCTCAAGGAAGAGCGGGCAAGATTGCTAGAGCGAATGAATGCTATTCAGAATCTGCAGGCATCAAGGCCTCTTATCGTAAGAAATTTTGATGAATTGGTAAGGGTGCTACCGGACGGTATTCATTATCAGTCATTGAACCGTAAGGGAAATAAAGTTGCCGTTACGGGTATGGCCACTGATAATTTAGATGTGTCAGCATTGATGAGAAATCTTAATAGCTCAGTTTGGTTTGGTGAGCCAAATTTGAGTAGTGTAGGCAAATCAGGTGATGGTATGAACTCCTTTAAACTCTCAGTTGGGATCGCTGGAACTGAAGAGCCAGAAAAAACCAAAGGCAAGAAGGGGAAGAAAGGAAAAAAAGGCAAGGGAGGTAAGTCATGAGTGCTTTAAAGGATGCCTTTAAAGGGTTTGATATCAATGATATGGACTTGTCGAGTGCGGGTAACTGGCCAATTGGGGTTAAGTTTGTTTGCTATCTTTTAGTTATTGCATTGATTGTTGCTGGTGGGTGGCATTTTTATATTACGGATAAGCAGTCTGGATTAAAAAGAGAGATCGCCAAAGAAGCTAATCTGAAAAATGTTTATAAGGAAAAGGCTTTTCAGGTCGCTAGTTTGCCAGCTTTGAGGCAGCAGATGAAGGATGTAGAAACTAAGTTTGCAGAGTTAAAGAAACAGCTGCCAACAGAGAAAGAAGTGCCTGGTTTGTTGGATGATATTACAAATTTAGGTTCTGATAGTGGCTTAGATATAGGATCCATTAAGCTTGCATCGGAGTCTAAAAAGGACTTTTACATCGAATTACCGATTAATATTAGTGTTGCGGGTTCTTATCACCAGTTGGGGCAGTTTGTCAGCGGTGTCGCGGGGTTATCTCGAATTGTGACCTTGCATGATTACGCTATTAAGCCTGAAGCGGATGGTGTCAGCATGCGGATAAGCGCTAAAACATATCGCTTTGATGATACTCAATAAGGAGGTTTGCATGTATAAGATTAGAGCTTGTGTAATGTTTTTTCTCCTTGTGCAGTTAACGGGTTGTGTTGACTGGGTTGATGATAAAGGTGACCTCAAGGTTTTTATTGCTGATGCGCAGGCTGCGCCGCAAGGTACGATAGCACCTTTGCCTGAATTTAAACCCTATCGTAGCTTTATATATGAAGGGGCCTCTATGCGTGAGCCTTTTGTTGCCTTGTTACCCTTGGTGGCGGAAGTGGATCTTGAAGAGGAGCCCAATGAAGAGGCGGCTAATGGTATTAAACCAGATGAAACCAGAGAAAAGGATTATTTAGAGACGTTTGCGCTGGATAAATTAACAATGGTCGGTACTATTACCGAAAAAATTGATAATCAGTTATGGGCTTTAATTCGAGATCAAAATTCAGAAATTCATAGGGTTACTATCGGTGATCATATGGGGCTGGATTTTGGTGTGATAAAGTCGTTAGATGAGCGAAAGATAGAGTTGGTTGAAATTGTAACGAATGGGCGTGGTGGTTGGATGAAACGACCACGAAATCTAGCCTTAGATGAGCAGGAATAAGGGATATTATTGTGAAAATTTGGGTTCCCATGATGACTGATATTAAAGAACGTACCTTCGCTGTAACGCGCTTGTTAGGTGTCGCTTTGTTCAGTCTTTTAATGTCGCAGTGGGCGGCAGCTGAAGTTTTAATGAAAAATGCAAATTTTGTAGCTCTGCCAGGGGGCAAAATAGAGTTGCGTTTTGATTTTGATTCAGCGCCTCCTGCTCCTCAAGCTTATATGATTAATCAACCCGCTCGTTTAGTGATGGATTTATGGGGAGTGGAGAATGACTTAGCTAGCCGCTCCCTCGATGTTAAAACAGGTAGTGTGGATGGTGTAAGTTTCGCTCAGACTGATGGCCGATTAAGAGTTGTCACAAAACTATATGAACCTTCAAGCTATAAAACCTTCACCGAAGGCAATAGTTTGTTTGTGGTTGTGCAAAGCTCAGATTCTAAGGCTCCTGTTGTGAGTTCATCTTCTGCGAATAATATGGTTGCAAAATCGACTACGCCTGGCAGCAAAACTTCATTTGAACCACAACGCTCGAAAGTTCAAGGATTAGACTTTGAACGTGTTGAGGGGGGGATAGGTCGTGTTACGGTCAGCTTGTCGGATGATAAAGCGGGTGTAGATATTCAAGAGGAAGGTAATAATGTTGTTGTAAATCTTGTTGGTGCCGATCTTTCAAGAGCGCTAGAGCAGCGTGTAGATGTGCAAGACTTTGTTACGCCGGTTATGTTTATTGATTCAATGGCTAATGGTGGAAATACCAGTATATTGATTAAGCCAAGTGCTGAGCCTTATGAATATCTGGCTTATCAAACAGATAATAAGTTGATACTTGATTTTAAGCCTTTAAGCCAAGCAGAAAAGGATGATAGAAATAAAGACCTATTCCCTTTTAGTGGTGAACAGATTGATCTGAACTTCCAAAATGTTGAATTGCGTTCTGTGTTACAGATTATTGCCGAAGTTGCTGAGCTTAATTTAGTAGTGAGCGATACTGTAGGTGGTAATATTACATTGCGTTTGAAAAATGTACCTTGGGATCAGGCGCTTGATATTATTTTAAAAACCAAAGGCTTAGATCAGCGTACGGTGGGTAATGTTTTGCTTATTGCACCGGCCTCTGAAATTGCACAGCGAGAGGCCGAAGAATTAGCGAGTTCGCAAAAGGTTGAAGAACTTGCTCCACTTCGTACTGAATTTATTCAAGTCGATTATCGTAAAGCATCTGAGATGATGGGGGCTGTTCAAGGTGCTAAGTTGGTTTCTGAGCGTGGCTTTATCATGGCTGATGATGAAACCAATGTACTGATGGTGCGTGAAACAGCTAAAGGAATTGAAGAAATTAGAAATACCTTGCGTCGTTTTGATGTTGAAGTTCAGCAGGTGCTTGTAGAGGCGCGCTTAGTTAATGCCACTTCTAACGTCACTAAAGATTTAGGTGTTAAATGGGGTTTTGGTTACAACGATGTAGATGATGGTCAAGGATGGATTGTGAATCCCGACCTCGGCTCTATCGATTTTGGTTCACCTCCAACAGATGTGGGTTTGAACGTTGATTTAGGTGCGACGGCAACACAAGTGGGTAAAATTGCTATAGGCTTTGCTCCTGGCACGAGTTCAATGATAGCGCTTGAATTATCGGCATTGGAATCTGACGGTAAAGCTGAAATTATTTCGCAGCCAAAAATTTTGACAACAAATGGCAATCAGGCAAAAATTGAATCAGGCTCAGAAATTCCTTATCAGACGGTTGAGAATGGTGAGGTTAATATTGAATTTAAAGATGTTGTATTAAGTCTTGATGTTACGCCAAGAGTTAATCCAGGTGACCGAATAGCGATGGACTTGGTTATTAAGCAGGATTCAATAGGTCAGGTTTTACCAAACGGTGAGCTTAGTATTGATAATAATGAACTACAGACTACGGTTGTGGTACCTGATGGTCAGACAATTGTTTTAGGTGGTGTATTTAAGACTGAGTCCAGTGAAACTGTGAATAAGGTGCCTTTATTGGGTGACCTGCCTATCATGGGTGCTCTGTTTCGTAATAAAGAGAACACTTCAGAGAAAACAGAGTTGCTAATATTCATTACGCCCAAATTAGTGCGTAACTCTTTAACTCAGTAGTAATGGTTTTTTGAATTGAACATATTTCTTGTAGGGCCTATGGGGGCTGGGAAAAGCACCATAGGTCGATTGTTATCTCAGGAATTAAAGCTTGAGTTTGTAGATTCTGATCGAGAGATAGAAAAGCGTGCAGGCGCTGATATACCTTGGATTTTTGACGTTGAGGGGGAGTCAGGCTTTCGGGGTCGTGAAGAGTCTGTGATTAATTCCCTCACTGCTAGTAAAAATGTGGTTCTATCTACGGGTGGGGGGGCCGTTTTAAGTGCGGTAAATCGCTCCGCTTTGCAGGCTAATGGAACTGTTGTATATCTTGAAACATCTGTTGAACAGCAATTAGAGCGAACTTCTCGGGATAAAAACCGTCCACTACTTCAAACTGATAATCCACGGGCCGTGTTAGAAGAGTTAATGGCTATACGTCATCCTCTTTACTTGGATTCCGCGGATATTGTTGTGGCCACTGATAAGCGTCATCCAAAAACAGTGGTAACCGAAATAATCAACCAGCTAAAAGCAAGCTCCCCTCTCGAGTCTGAGTAAGAAGGTATTATGCGAACGTTGAAAGTCGACCTTGGGGAGCGAAGCTACCCTATTTTTATTGGTCAAGGGTTATTAGATAAGGGCTTAATGGCTCCTTACATTTCAGGCAAACAAGTGTTGGTCGTTACAAACGAAACTATTGCGCCTTTGTATTTAGATCGCTTGAAAAGTACGCTGGATAAACAGTTTCAAGTTGATGAAATTATTCTGCCGGACGGTGAGCAGTATAAAAACCTCGACCAGATTAATTCTATTTTTGATTCACTTCTTAGTAATCGTCACAATCGTACAACAACGCTTATTGCCTTAGGTGGTGGTGTTATAGGTGATATGACGGGGTTTGCAGCTGCGTGTTATCAGCGGGGCGTTGATTTTATCCAGGTTCCAACGACTGTTCTCTCTCAAGTGGATTCCTCGGTTGGCGGCAAGACAGGCGTTAATCATCCTCAAGGTAAGAATATGATTGGTGCTTTTCATCAGCCTCAATGTGTTGTTATTGATACTGATGTTTTGAACACATTGCCAGAAAAAGAGCTCGCTGCGGGAATGGCGGAGGTCATCAAATATGGCTTGATCTATGATGAAGCTTTTCTTTGTTACCTAGAGGATCATATTGATGGTTTAATGGGGCTTCAATCTGATCTTTTAGAGCAGGCGATATACCGTTCGTGTGAAATAAAGGCTGAAGTTGTTGCCCAAGATGAGCGTGAAGGCGGGATTCGGGCTCTTTTAAATCTAGGGCATACGTTTGGTCATGCTATTGAAGCTGATCAAGGCTATGGTGAGTGGTTGCACGGTGAGGCTGTAGGTGCTGGCACAATGATGGCAGCAGACCTATCTTGTCGCTTAGGTTATATTTCTAAAAGTGATGTAGAGCGCATTAGAGCAATTTTAGAGGCTGCTGATTTACCTCTTTATCCACCGGAGTCTATGGCTGCAGATAGGTTTATTGATCTGATGGCAGTGGATAAGAAAGTGATTGACGGTAGTATACGCTTGGTTTTGCTGAGGGAAATTGGTAAAGCGTTTGTTACATCTGATTTTTCAGCCTCTACGCTGATGGAAACACTAAATGCTGGCAAAAATTTAGGGCGTTTTGCTTAAATGTGTAGGTCGTTTTAAATTTTAATGTGATTAGCTGACGAACGGGCATCATGAAAAAAAATATATATTTTGAGCCGCCAAGTCGCCTTCAATTATTGGATAAATTGAAGCACTTTGTTCGTTTTTCAGATTTTCTATTACTTGTTTCCGGTGAAAGGGGCGCGGGTAAAAGTATTCTTCTTTCTCAGTTGCAGCCGGATGATTCAGATAGCACTTTGTGTTTTTGTTTGGTTCGCCCTGAAGCAGAAATAAGTGAACAGCAGCTATTAGCACATTTAATGCAGCAGTTTCCAATACATGAAAGTATTGGAAGTAGTTATGCCGAGCAATTAAATCTTTTTCATCTGCAACTCAAATCACTAGAGTCGTCTGGTCAGAAATGTCTAATTGCTATTGATGATGCTGAATTGTTATCAGATGGTGCGCTTGCGCTCCTCCTAAATCTGCATGTCGCAGATGCTCAGGTATTGCTGGTCTCGGAAGATGATTTTGCATCGTCTCTGTTAGAGATGGATGCTGTTAAACATATGGAAGGGCGGGTTCATCATCTAGTGATTGAGGGAATGGCGGCCGAAGAAACCGCAGAGTATATAGAGCTTTGTCATCCTGCTCTTGCCACTCTTCCTGAAAAGAAAAAACTCGAGTTAATTAAGCTATCTTCTGGTATGCCTGGACGTGTTGAAACGTTATTGGCAGGGGGGAAAATTGCTCCATCTACTTCCAGCAGAGGGAAACGCGCTTTTCCGTTACCTGCTTTGCATATGGCAGGTATCGCTACACTCCTGATCGCTATAGTTGGCGTCTCTTTGTGGCAATTCATTCCGGAAGAAGAGGCTTTGCCTGTTGATGTAGTGGTGCTGGAGGATCGAGTGTCATTACCTCTTTCAGTGGATACGGGCAATGAGGGAGAAAACTTCAAGGGTAAGGGGGCAGAGCCCGGTATAGTGGCCGTTGATGTGGTGGACGGCGCTGATAATATTCTTGATAAGAAAGATGATGCAGCGAGTGATCTCGCTAAAAGTGATCTTGAAAAACGCCTTTTAGCACAAGAAGAGAAGCTTTCTCTTGTGAAGACTTCTGCAGAAAAACCTTCAGTTTCACTTGAAACTGAGCTGCGAGAAGTTATTCAAAGTGCGCCAGTAAGCAGCTCTGGCGTTGTGGATGAACAAAAGGTTGTTGCTGATTCTGTGCCAGTAGTAAAGCCAAACTCGTCCAAAGTGGTGGTAGAGCATCCTCCATCTGTAGCAGTATCTGAAGCTGATTTAAGCCCGAAGCCTGTGGCTAGCTCTAAACCTATTTTAAGCTCTAAACCCTCTATTAGCGCTAAACCTACTGAAAGTTCTAAATCGAGTTTAAAGGACGTCGTTCAGGTAGTTAAGGCCAAAAATACGTCTGAAAATGTATTACTGTCTTGGCCCGCGACGGGGTATACGTTGCAGATGTCGGGTGCTCGATCTAAAGAGAGCGCGTTGGGTTTTATTGCCGCTCAGTCCAATTCTAGCGACTTTCATCATTTTGAGACGGTGTATAAAGGCCTCCCTTGGCATGTGGTTGTTTATGGGTGGTATGCTAATCGTGATATAGCGAATGCATCGATTAGAAAACTGCCTAAAAACCTGCAAAAAGTGAAACCTTGGGCAAGAAGTATACAAGGTGTTCAAATTGACATAAGAAAGAAAAAGTCTAATTAAAACAAAAGGATATTTGTTTTAGGTTGCTGTTTTTGGTTCTTTTGTACCCCTCCTGTTACTGTTTGTAATTTGTTCCAAACGGACTTCGAGTGTAGAATAGCTGTCCCTTTTTGCTGTCTAATACATATATTCCAGCAAAAGGTATAATTAAGATATTGATTTCTAAGTATTTTTTAAGTGGGAATGGCTTATGAGCAAAGGTCTTTATCGTCCCGGTGAATTCAAAGATAACTGTGGCTTTGGCCTTATGGCACACATGCAAGGCCAAGCAAGTCACGATCTGCTAGAAAAAGCGATCGAAGCGCTTGCGTGCATGACACACCGTGGAGGTATCGCTGCAGATGGTAAAACAGGTGACGGTTGTGGCCTGTTGATGCAGAAACCTGATGGTTTCTTACGCACAGTTGCGAAAGAAGAGTTGGGCACCGAGCTAGGCAAATTTTATGCAGTAGGTATGGTGTTTTTGCCGCGTGACACAGCGAAAGCTGAAGCTGCGCGTGTAGCGGTAAGTACTGCGATTACAAATGAAGGTCTAGGTGTTGCGGGATGGCGTGTAGTGCCAACTGACGATGTCTGCTTAGGCCCTATCGCAAAGGATACGTTGCCTCTTATTGAGCAGGTGTTTATCACTGCAGAGAATAAGACTGAGCGCGAACTTGCTATTAGCTTGTTTGTGGCGCGTCGTAAGTCCGAAATTGCTATGGCTGAAGATCAGGATTTCTACATTTGTAGTTTTTCTGACAAAGTTATCTCTTACAAAGGGTTAACAATGCCAGTGGACCTGCCTGTCTTCTATAAAGACTTAGCAGACCCACGTCTTGAAACAGCTGTATGCACATATCATCAGCGTTTCTCGACAAATACAGCACCTCGCTGGCCGCTAGCGCAGCCATTCCGCTTCCTCGCACATAATGGTGAGATCAACACTGTTGATGGTAACCGTAACTGGGCGAAAGCGCGTGCAAGTAAATTTGCGACTGATCTGCTACCAAATCTAGAAGAGCTGCAGCCTATTGTTAATACAACAGGTTCTGACTCCTCCAGCATGGATAATATGTTGGAGTTCTTGCTAGTGGGTGGTATGGATCTGTACCGTGCAGTACGTATGATTGTTCCGCCAGCATGGCAGAATGTTGAAACAATGGATGCTGATTTACGTGCATTCTATGATTTCAACTCAATGCATATGGAACCATGGGATGGTCCTGCAGGTATGGTAATGACCGATGGTCGTTTTGCTGTATGTATGCTTGACCGTAACGGTCTGCGCCCATCTCGTTGGGTGATGACTAAGCAAGGGTATATCTGTACTGCATCTGAAATCGGTGTTTTCAGCTATAAGCCTGAAGATATTGTAGCTCAGGGTCGTGTAGGTCCTGGTCAGATTCTTGCGATTGATACCGCTACTGGTGATGTATTGCATACTGACGATGTTGATAATCGTCTGAAAAGTGCTCATCCGTATAAAAAGTGGCTTAAAGAGAATGCGCTGCGTCTAGAGCAGACAATGAATCTAGAGGGTGAGTCGAAGGCATTTTCTGAAATGTCTGCAGACGAAGTTAAGACACACATGAAGATGTTCCAGGTTACGTTTGAAGAACGTGATCAGGTGCTCCGACCATTAGGTGAGACCGGCATGGAAGCGATAGGTTCCAT
>CERC01004137.1_pt1 | contig 46196 bp, 41 predicted proteins | sample 530921 | NCBI WGS metagenome assembly CERC01 (sample SAMEA2621099, study PRJEB7988) | marine metagenome | isolation source: saline water (ENVO:00002010), including
AAGTTAAGTGAGTTTATTAGAGAGCTGCATTTGATCAACAAGGCCGTGTGCACCCTAATTATTTTAGCTTTCACTGTTCATGATATTGCTGATGCAATAAAAGTTAGCTACGCAGAGTTTAGTTGGCGAATCAAAAAATCTCAGGGTGTGTTTTTACTTTCTATAATTTCATCGGGGTTGTTTGTTTATGCAGGTAATGGTGCAGAAAATTGGTTCATTGTTGCTTACTTCGATGAAAAATTGTTAGCTAATTATTATGTCGCGGCTCAGTTTGCAATTATAACCTCATTCACCTTTGAGCCAATTAGACTATGGTGGTTTGCTAAACGCTTTAACCTTATCAAAACAAACAAATTACAGTATCAACAGTATGCTATTTTGTCTCTGAATACGGGTCTTGTATTGTGCGTTATAATGGCCATTGTTGCGCCTTTACTACTTAATTTTGTATTACCAACTCACTATCATGGGCATGACGAATGGCTTGTGTTGCTAATACTAGTTGTTGCTATCAGACATCATAGTGACATTTTAAATATTGGTTGTTACATGCATAAAAATGGTGTGTATGTATCTGTTGTTAATTTGCTAACTGCATGTTTAGGGTTAACTTTACTGTATTTCCTGGTGCCACGTTTTGCAGTTGAAGGCGTAATAGCCGCTTTAGCTATCATGCAAAGCTTTAAATTAGTGTGTTTTTACATTTTGAGTCAACATCTTGAGCCTTTGCAGCTAGATTTTTTTGCTGTTATCCCAAGTTGGATTGCATTAGTATCAATAACCTTTGTAACACTGCAATTTGAAAGTTCACTAACAGCTAAAGGGCTTATTCTTGTCTTTTACATTACCGGATTAGCCTTCCAATATAAGTCACTATTTTTACCTGTCATTAAAAAGCTAGTTAAGGGGCATGATTATGCTCAATTACTATAAACAAAATACGCTTTTAATAAATGGCATTTTAATTACTTTCGCTGTAGCAGTAACATACGCAACGGTAGGGCCAATTGCTGTATTTGCTTTGTTGCTCCTGCCATTCGCTGCCTTCACTGCGGTAAAAGTCAGTGTTGCATTTATTATATTATTCATCCTGTTTAGTTACTTTAGACTCCATGAGGCATTTCCAATGTTAATGCCTTTTAAAATACCAAAGCTGCTAGCACTTGCATCGTTGCTTGGTATTGTTTGGCATCTTTTCATTTCTCAAAAACTTAAGCCTCACTGGCAAACAAGTCACCTTGTGTTCTTTTTATGGTTTGTCTGGCTCACCGTGTGTGTATTCAGTGCGTCTAATCGTGGACTTGCGATGGAATACTGGAGTGGCGTTTTAACTAAAGTGCTCATAATGGTCTTTGCAATTTCTTGGTGGATGACATCACTTAAACATTTTAATGCAGTCAGAATTGGCATCATGATTTCTGGTGCTGCCATAGCCTTAGTGGCACTGAGTAACAAAATGAATGGGATTGGTTTAGTAGAAGGGACACGCGTGACAATCTCACGTGAACTGCGTTCGCAATTAGGCGATCCCAATGACTTATCATTGGTAATGATGTTCCCTGTGTCGTTTTTAGCAGCAGAAGTGTTTGATACAAGTGCGCATAAAGTCAGACGAATAATTGCATTAATTTGCTTAGTGATTGCTATTAGCGGCGTTATTGCGACTCAAAGTCGAGGCGGACTACTCGGTATTGCAGCAGTGATTAGCTTCTTTATTTATCAAAAAGTTAAGAACCCCGTAGTTGTAGCTTGTATTGGCGCTTTTGGAATGCTTGCTATGGTGGCTTTTGCTGGTATTGCTGATAGGCAAAGCGGTGGTTCACATGAAGGCGGAGTTGATGAATCTGCTATGGGCCGTATCTATGCATGGCAAGCAGCGATCAATATGGCGATTCATAACCCATTAACGGGTGTTGGGGTTAATAATTTTGTTGTTAATTACTATTTTTACAGCCCCCATTGGGATGGCAAGAATCATGCAGTACACAGTACATGGTTTCAAGTTTTAGGTGAAACAGGCATTGTTGGCATATGCATTTTCATATTAGTGATTGTCTGTATTTACCGCAGTTTAAACCGAGTATTTTTGATAAATACGCAGTTAAATGATGAAAAAATAGCGGTAAATGCGAAAGCGTTAAAAGGCGGATTAATTGGCTTTATGGTGTCTGGAACCTTTTTAACTCAAGCATTTACATGGCCTATTTATATAATCCTTGCTTTAACAATTGCCTTAGAAAAGCTGGTAATGGATAGACAACGGGAGAACGCACATGAGTGAACAACTTAAACATTGGTTAAAATCAAGTGACAGCCCATTTGCAAAATCACTTTTTCAATTTGCAAAAGCTATTCGCAATCCGCAAATTTGGGTGATCCCCGGTGTACATTCTTTGCTGTTTAAGCTCCATTTACTTATTAGCACAACGGTTAGCGAGATGGCACGTATCTTTTATTACACACCGTTATTTAAAAGCCAAATTAAAGGCACTAAAGCTAATTTATATCTTTATTCAGGAATGCCACAAATATTAGGCAAACTTGAAATTAGCTGTAATGACAACACACGAATTAGTGGCATCAGTACTTTTTGTGGGCGTAGTCATGGTAATTACACACCCAAACTTATAATTGGCAGTAATGTTGATATTGGTTGGCAAAACGCATTTTCAGTGGGGCGTAAAATCATTCTAGAGGACGATGTGCGTCTTGCTGGTAGGGTGTTTCTAGCAGGGTTTCCTGGTCACCCTTTAAACTCTGAAAGACGTGCTCTAGGTGAGCCTGATGATGAATGCCAAGTAGGCGATATCATCATTAAACAAGGCGCTTGGATTGGTACTGGTGCAACTGTACTTGCAGGAGTAACAATCGGTGAAGGGGCTATTGTTGCAGCAAGCGCTGTCGTAACTAAAGATGTACCTGCAAACACCATCGTTGCCGGTAATCCAGCAAAAGTTGTTAAACAGCTTAAGGATTCGCTATGAAATTTATTGTATTCGGCGAAGACTGGCAAAGTCACCCAAGTAGTACACAGCATCTATTCAAACAACTAGCAAAACAGCATCAGGTCATTTGGATTAACTCGATTGGGATGCGCAAACCAACATTTCGCTTGATTGATTTGAAACGAGTTTTTAATAAATTAAAAAGCCTTTTTTTATCAAAGCGCTCAAGCCCAAATGCTAAAACAACTGATCATAGCCACAATTTAGATTTAACAGCGCACACATTAGCTGTTTTACCTTGGCACGATAATCTTATTGTAAGGTTATATAATAAGTGGATTTTTAATAAAAAAGGTTTCATAGGTGAGGAGCCAATTGTCTATTGGTTAAGTGTGCCAACAGCAATTAGTTTAATCTCTCCAAGAGAGCAAGATAAAGTAATTTACTATTGTGGTGATGACTTCTCAGCACTGGCTGGTGTTGATCACAAAATGGTTGCGCCATTTGAAAGTGAACTTATCAAAAAAGCAGATACTATCTATGTTGTTAGCGAGCGACTTGCCAACAAAATGCCAAAAACCAAAGTGAAAATGCTTTCTCATGGGGTTGATTTAGCGCTTTTTACTACGCAAACAGCAAAAGCCAGTGAACTTGAGCAAATAAGCAAACCAATTATTGGTTTTTATGGCTCCTTAAATGCTTGGCTTGATAAAGCCTTATTGTTGACTCTTGCTAAAGAGAGGCCTGAGTATCAATTAGTGTTAATAGGAAACCTCATAGAAGATTTCTCTGAGCTACTCAAGTTGGACAATGTAACCCATATAAAGGCTGTAGAGCATCATCGCTTAGCTTCATTTTCACAGCATTGGCAAGTATCGATCTTACCGTTTGTTGATAATGAGCAGATAAGATCTTGTGATCCACTCAAGTTAAAAGAATACATAGCCACAGGCACACCAATCGTCACAACACGCTTTGCTGCGGTTAATCCATATCGTGAGACCATCTTAATAGCAGACACCCATCAAGGTTTTATCGATCGAATTGACTATGCAGTTAGCTTAAGTAAATCGCAAAACTTAAACTGGCGAACTAATCAATCTCAACAAGCTAATAATCATAGTTGGCAAGCAAAAGCCACGTTAGTTTGTAAACAACTAAGATTTTGCTGATTTAATCGTAAAACCTAAAAGCTGCATCTTGTATAGCTACAACATGCAGCTTTTTGCATTTTGGCTCGAGACCTGCAACTTACTAATTAAATGAATGTATCAGGGTTATTTGTTTTCAATTTGCAATCAATAACCCAAACATTTTGCAAAATGCAAAGCAATAGGTAAATCATGTTAGTAAAAGAGCAAATCAAACGGTTACTATATTTAGGGCTTTATGCGCTATACACGCGTATTAAGCTTTTTATAATCCCGTTTTGTATTGTGCCACTTGTCGTGATTGTGCTTGCTTTATTTGCACAAAAACAATACAGCAATCATGCAACTATTTTAATCGAAGAATCTGCACTACTTAACCCATATTTAGATGACTTATCTTTCTCATTTCAATTATCAGATCGTATTGCAGCGTTACGCACCTTAGTTATCAGTCGCAAAGTACTTATCTCTGTAGCGAAAGAAACACAATTAATCCCTGAAAATGCCAGCAATAAACAGGTTGAAGAAATACATCAACAGTTGTCTAAGGCTTTATCTTTATCTTTGATTGGTGATGAGCTGGTCCGCATCAACTTTATTTGGCATAACCAAGCACAAATGAAGCCCGTGCTTGAAAAGGTCGTTGAAAAATTTATAGAGCGTTTACTTGCTCCAACTAAAGCTTCTCTGGATACGTCTGAGCAATTTTTCTACATACAACTTGATAGTCTACGTGAAGAATTAGAGGATTCAGAAGAAGCACTAGCAGAATTTAAAAGTCAAAACAGTAATACTTTACCAGCCGTGCTTCATAGTAACCGGCAAACATTTGATACCTTACTAAGTGAAAAACAACAAAAAATGATTGCTCTATCTGGTGCAAAAGCAAAGCTTAACGCACTGGTAAGCAAAGTAGGGCAAGCAAATCCTATTTTAGGAAACTTAGAAGAAAAAATAATCCGTACAGAATCAGAACTCAGTTTGCTGCGCACTCGCTATACCGATAAGCACAGCAAAATCATCGAGAAAAAACGTACCCTCGTTAATTTAAAAAGCCGTCAACAAGTATTACTAGAGAAAAGCGAACAGTTAAGTACAACAAATATCGATCAGCTTTGGCAGTTAGTGAATACCTTACCTTCTCAAGATAACAAAGAATCAAGTGTACTGGTTTCTCAGCTGTTAGCACTTGAAGAGGCACGCAACAACTTACTACAGCAAGAGCAAGAGTTTGCCATGTTAGAAGAGCAAGTGAAGCTAGTGAGCGATCGTTTATTAGTGACCAGTGATGTTGAAAAGCAATTACGTAAACTCGAGCGTGACTATGAAGTAAAACAATCACTATACAAAGATATGCTCAGTCGTTACGAAATGGCCAAAGTGACCGGCAAGCTTGTTAAATATGAAGGCCCTGACAAAGTTAAGACAATTGAACGCGCATATAGCCCAACGCAACCAATAAATACCTCAATTATGATGACTGCAATAGTTGGACTTATCTTAGGGATATTTACAGGTGGTGCAAGTGTGTTTGTTGCAGCCCTTTGTGATAGCCATTTAAAAGACACGCAAACCATTGAAAAGTTAACTAACACTGAGGTGGTAACAATACTTCCTATCGTCAATAACGGGGAATTAACCGGCATTATTGAAGGAGAAAAATCATGAATGTTATGCATTTAGTTCAACACTTACAGGTAGGTGGCTTAGAAAAAATGGCAATAACGCTGCTTCAAAACAGTCAATTTAAGCATTCAAGTATTATTGTTTCGCTTGAGGGGGATAGAAATACTGCATTTGAACAGTGGCCTGAGCTTGAGCCCTTCAGTCATCGCGTCATTTGTTTAGATAAAAAGCCAGGGATCAGTTTATCTGTTATAGCTAAAATCAAAAGTCTAATCAAAGAGCATGATATTGACATAATACATAGCCACCACATTGGGCCACTGATTTATGCGGGGATAGCAAGTTCGTTATCGCAAGGTTCAGTACGGCATATTTCAACAATACATGACGCATGGTACCTCACTAATACAAAGCAACGCACTTTTACAAAGTTATTAGATTCGTTAACTAATATATATTGGGTTGCTGACGCACGCATTGTTGCAGACGAATTTAGAGCCAAAACTGCGATTATCCCCGAGCGCACTATTTTAAATGGCATAGATTGCGAAAACTTTATGGCTATTGATGCTAAAGCAGCTCGTAAACAATTCAACTTACCAAATAATGTTAAGTTAATCGGCTGCGCAGCAAGACTCATAGAAGGGAAGGGTCATAAAGATATGATTCATTCACTTCGCTACTTACCCGATGATTTTCATATGGTATTTGCCGGAGATGGAGACCAAAAAGAGTATTTATTAAATTTGGTAAGAAGCTTGCACTTAACTTCGCGGGTTCATTTTTTGGGAAATGTACATGATATGCGTGCATTTTATTCAAGTATTGATGTGATGTGTTTGTACTCTCAACGCGAAGGTCTTCCTCTTTCGATAATTGAAGCAATGGCATGTGGTATTCCAATTGTGGCCAGTGATGTGGGAGGCATCCATGAAGTCGTTACTCCAGAGCAAGGTGAACTTGTCAGTGTTAATGACTTTAATCAACTTGCTCCTGCAATTCAAAGAGCCTGTACTTTACCGCGGGGACTCTGTATTCGTCACCATGCCATTAAGGTTGCTGATGCACGAACAATGAGCAGTAAATACGATAATTTATACTCAGCACTGCTGATGTAGGAGGTTAGTATGACATTTGTTACGCTTCTATTTATTACCTTGGTGTGTGTTGTTATATATCACCATATTGGTTACCCAATTTTGTTAAAACTGGTTGCCTCAAGAAAGTTAAAACCAACTACACAGCAAGAGTGTGCTGATAAGTATCAACCAAAAATTGCGATTTTAATGTGCGCTTATAATGAACAGCAGCACATTGCTGAGAAGCTCCATAACCTAGCCTCATTAATTTATGATAACAGTCGCTATTCAATCCATGTTTATTTTGACGGCTGTACAGACAACACGATAGAACAGGCAATGCAAGCTCAACAAGTGCTACATAGCCAAGGAGTACAGTGCTTTTTTCATATTCGCGATGAGAATATGGGAAAAGTACAAGGCTTAAATACCCTGATGGGCATTGCAAAATATCAAAACGATATTCTACTTTTTACCGACGTCAGTGCCTTATTAAGCATTGATGTGCTCGATAAAGTTGTAGAGCATTTTGTTAATCCCTCTATCAGTATTTTAACCGGTGTGTACACATTGGATGACGATGCACCTGAGTCACAAAAGGTTTATTGGCATTACCAAAATCAAATTAAGAAATCAGAATCGAACCTTGGTGCTGTTATTGGTGTCCCTGGTGCTATGTTCGCTATGCGCTCAAGCGATGCGTTTGAACTTGAACAAAACACCATAAATGACGATTTTGTTTTATCGATGAAAGTATTGGGCAAAGGGGGCAAGGCGGTACTCGACGAAGACGTTGTGATATACGAACGTGATTGCGATTCACAAAGCGATGATTACACCCGCCGCGTACGTTTAGGCGCCGGAAATTGGCAACAAATTAAAGCCTTAATGATTTTGTTAAATCCTCGTTTAGGTTGGACTTTTCTTAATTATTTTTCTCATAAAGTTCTGCGTGGTGTAATGCCTATTATTCTAGCAATTATCTATGCCAGCATTTTTTTTGAGGCATTTATTGCACACACATTGTGGGCACAAGCTCTTGCAACAGCTATAGCGTCTTTACACATCACACATATAGTCAAAGCAACTTGCCAAATTACAACACCTATACCTTTGATTGATAAGATCAACTATATATTAAATAGCTACTTCTTAGCATTGTGGGGAATCATTCGCTACGAACTTGGCTACTTTAACAAACCTTGGAAACGGGTTAGGTCAATTCGTAAGGCCTCAACCAAAACGCTAGTTAAAATAATAAAACGCACAATTGATATTGTTGGCGCGCTAGCACTTCTCACGCTTGTATGGCCAATCTGCTTAATAACTGCTGTTGTAATTAAACTTACCTCAAAAGGCCCAGTGATATTTAAACAGTTGAGAGTGGGCGAAAGCTCAGATGAATTTGTGTCGCTTTTTTACGTTTATAAATTTCGCTCTATGGTTGTTGATGCTGAGTCACACTCAGGTGCTGTTTGGGCAAGTAAAGATGATCCAAGAATAACAGCGGTTGGCCGCTTTATGCGTAAAACCCGTATCGACGAGCTTCCGCAACTTTTTAATGTTCTTAAAGGAGAGATGTCTTTAATAGGCCCTCGACCAGAACGCCCAGTTTTCTACGGCAAACTGGAAAAAGATATTCCCTATTTTTGTCATCGTACTTACGGGGTGAAACCGGGTATCTCAGGTCTTGCACAAGTAATGAACGGATACGACGAAACAATAGAAGACGCCAGAAGTAAGATAGGTTGGGATTACGCTTATTCATTGAGTATGTCTTCTCCTGTCGCATGGGCAAAATTAGAATTATCAATTATCCTGCGAACCTTACTTGTTGTTTTCACTGGTAAAGGACAATAACAGGTTCCGCAAATTACGTTGCATAATGCAATTTTTACTATCAAAAAAGTTTGCATTATGCATCAACCAGTCTTTATTAATAAATAAATCAATGCGTTATAAACTGGCACTGTAGTTGTACTGTTAACTATGACTAACCAAATACAAAGGTAGAAGATCATGGCTAACAACACAAAAGTATCTGCAGAAAGTAAATACATCACACTCCCAAATGATTTTTCGGGCCTTGCAGTAGACGGCTTTAAAGATCAATTCGAAGAAGTAGCACAAGGTAAACAAACCAACGTTGTACTCGATTTTAGTGAAACAACTTTTATCGACTCATCTGGTATAGGTGCGATGGTCTTTTTATATAAACGCATTGAGAAGAAAGGCCAAAAGCTGTCATTACTTAATGTCTCTGGTCAGCCTCATAAGTTAATGAGTCTATTAAGAGTAGACAAAACAATCCCTTTCATTGAACAAAATGATATAGCTTGAGGTGAGTTATGAAGCACACACTCTTTATCATAATTTTGCTCACGTTAGGTGGATGTGCTTCTTGGCCTGATGAAGGGCAAGGCGGCTGGGCTGAAAAATATCAGAACTACCCGTTAACCGATGAGCAAAACGAGCTTATTTACGATACACAGGAAACTATTGTACTTAGTGAGTTTGAACATCACGTACTCAAACTTGATTTACTAAAAGCACAAGGTATTCAACAATGTATGCCTGCTCAATTATTAAAAGCACAGATATATGAAAACCGCATTCGTCGACTCATTGCGGCTAAAATGTGGTCTGATGCCGAGCATGATTTACTCGTTCATTACCATGGTCTAAATCAACTAACTAAACACTTCGAGACGGTTCATGCTTTAACTAAATGCGGTGCAGCAACAAAAGCAGAAGAGCCAATGAGTGTTTCTCTAAAAGAACAGATCACAGAGCTTTTGAATAGCGATAATCAATTTTCGTTAAACGACTTTCAGGTAACGCCGAAGTATCTCTCACGCTTAGCACAAGCTGCTGATCTAATTAAACAAGTGAAAAATGTTGAGTTATTGCTTGTCGGTCATGCTGATATTAGTGGTCAGCAAATAACAAATTATGAACTGGCTCTTAAACGCGCCGAAACAGTGAAACATTGGCTGGGTGTTTATGGTGTAAACCCTGCAACTATGACCACCCTAACGCAAGGAAGTTTATCGCCTTACAGCGAACAACCTGATTCAAGTTTTAAGCGCCATTCAGATAGACGTGTAAACGCGATTATTATCGACAAGGGTGACGAAAAAGCAAATGAGCAACATCCTGCATTATCTAGTTGGACGAAAATCTTAAACGGGCCTAAGGAGTAATACCATGAAACAATTACTTTTATTACTTTGTTTAATTTTTCTCGCAACCAAAGTGGCTGCTGAAGAAATCAAAGTGGGCAATAAGCTTTTCGTCTATTTACCTGGTGAAGCTGATTTTTCTCAACCATTTGAGGTAGATAAAGATGGCTCTATCACACTGCCTGAGCTGGGTCGTTTTAATGTGGCGGGCTCAGAACTTAAAGAAATTGAAGCACAGCTCAAAAAATCACTTAGTGAAGTCTTTGTTGCAATGGATGATTTTTATGTAGAAATACATTCGCGCGATATCTTTATTAATGTAATGGGTTATGTGAATGAACCTTCACAAGTTAGTATTCCAAACGACGGTAACATTCAAATGGTAATAGCCAGAGCTGGGGGCTTAAAACCCGGCGCCCAACTAGACCGCTTACAAATCCGCCGTGCAAATGAAGTTATAGAGTTCAACTATAAAGCGTATCTAGACTCAGGCAACATAGATTTACTTCCCAGCTTACAAAGCGCTGATACTGTATTTGTGCCTGTTTCTCCGCTATTAGGTAATGTACAAATTGATTTTGATGCTCAAACATTAAGTGCTTCTGGCGATGCGAGCGATAACAGTGCGATTACTTTATTGGGTGAAGTGCACAACCCGGGTAGTTTCTCTTTTAAAGAAAATATGAGTGTGCTAGATGCATTAATGCGTGCAGAAGGCGTAACTCGCTATGCTGATGTAACTAAAATTCGCGTCATTGTTGATAAAACCCCAGTGGTATTTGATCTAAAAGCATACTTAGATAAACCAAGCAACGATACCATGCCAGAGCTCAAAGCGGGCTCTACTATCTATGTACCAATTATGGTCGATGATGTGAATACCACATCAAGAACCGTGTACATCATGGGAGAGGTGCAAAAGCCTGGTGCCTATGAAGCCGCAGAAAATACAAGCTTTTTAGATATTCTTGCTAATGCTGGAGGGCCAACACGCTTTGCAGAAACACGCCAGATAAAAATTCTTACTCCCGCAGGTGAAAGCATCTTATTTGATTTACAAGGCTACAGTGAAGGCCTTATTACCGCAAAAGTACCTAACTTAAATCCGGGTGATGTAATTTTTGTACCAGAGAAAACCGATCAAAATGAGAAAAGCTGGTTAAAGGTTCCACCTAAGCGAGCAATTAAAATCATTGGTGCGATCATGTCACCAGGACGCTATGAGTGGAGTCAAGAAATGGATTTTACAGATTTACTCGCCCATGCCGGCGGCCCAACAAAAGGGGCCAATATTAACGACATTAAAATTGTTAGAAATGGTGAAGTGACAAAACGCTTTGATTTAGAGCAATACACAATTAGTGGCGCTAAAAAGCATGCGTTACCGAGTTTACAAGCGGGTGATACCATTATAGTTGAAGAGTTACCTGTTGATCCTTCAGACAACAAATCACAGTGGATCCGCCAAGAGTCTGGAAAATCAATTTATATTATGGGGCAGGTTGGTTCACCAGGTCGATATGCTTTTAATACCAACATGCACTTTATTGATATTTTGGCTGCAGCTGATGGCCCGACCGATAATGCAGACCTACGTAATATTCGTATTACTCATCGTAATGGTAATACGGCTAAAGTTAGCAGGTTAAACCTTGCAATGTATTTTGAAACCGGCGATGAAACATTATTTCCCCATGTGTTACCTGGCGACACCATTTATATCCCAGAAAAAAACAAAGACTGGTTACGTACACCTAAAGAGCAAGTTGTTCGAATCATGGGCGCAGTTGAAAAACCAGGACGCTATAGCTTTGACGATACCATGACAGTGCTTGATGTTTTAGCAGAGGCAGGCGGTCCATCAAGTTCAGCACTCATCGACAAAATCGTGGTTGTGAACCACTCTTGCTGCAAAGAGCAATCAAGAGTATTTGATTTAGAAGAGTTTGTGAAAAACCCTAACTCAGCTTACATACCGGTTCTACGAGCGGGCGATACACTTTATGTCCCTGATAAAGGGCAAGATTTAATGAGTCAATTTAAATCAAACTTCTTAGATTTTATTACTGTGCTAGCTTTAGTGGTGGGCTTATGAAATTAATTCCTGCGCAATACCAAGAACTAGAAGCTGTGTGTAACGAAATAGATAATGCTAAAGCACGTTGCATTTGTTTTATTTCTTTAACAGGCAATGAAGGGTCAACGTCATTGTGTGCAAGTGTTGCTAGACGTTTAAGTTTACAAGGTTCAAGAGTACTAATTATCGACTTGAATCCTTTAAACCCTTTTAAATTGGATGCGCAAACAAAAGCAGAATCATGGTGTTTTAATGATATATCTTGTCAGCTTAATATTATTAATACTGATTATGTTGATTTATTAACCATGCAGCACCTAAATGAGCTGGAATCGGTAAAAAATAAAACAGTACTCAATGATGCGATTGAACGAATAAAGCAAGAGTACGATTTTATTTTTTTAGATATGAGCCCGGCCTTGAAACGTAACCGAGGTAATGTGCCGCTGCATGCATTAAGTCTGTGTACTGAATTAACCTTTATGACAGTATCACTTGGTTACAACAATGAAGAGGCGCTGTGTCACGGGATCGCAAATTTAAACAATGCGGGGATAAAAAATATAAAAATTGTTGTTGCTCAACATCAGTTTGCACCGCTTGGTAGTCGTATTTTAAATACACTCAATAAATACCAACAAAAGTGGCCAACACTCACTAATTTTTTAATTAATAAAGTGATCAAACAACGTTGGTTATTTGTTCCTTACTGAGGCCTTGTATGGATTGTTTATATCAAAAATCATTTCAATTAGATTGGCCTATTGTTAGTGAGATCCGCCATATTCTAAAACATGTATTAACAGCTATAAGTGTTAAAAATCAAGATATTGATGCTGCCGGCTTGGTTGCTACTGAGTACCTAACAAACTTGCTACGTCATAGCGAGGAAAGTGATAAAAAGCTGCAGTTTTCAATGTATAAATTACCTAAAAATAAATTGCTTATAGAGTTCACTGATGCAATGCCAAGCTATAATTTGTTTGAGAATCATAGCTCTGATTGGCATCTAGAAAGTGGTGAGTTAGTAGAAGGTGGTATGGGTGTAGCGCTTATTAAGCACTACTTCCCAAATGCTAAGTACACATCAGAGAAGCACAAAAATACCTTTTCATTTCATTTATCAAACATTGATAAACGACCAACACTGATTTATATCGATGATGACAAATCTCAGTTAGCTTTGCTAAATGCTTATCTTTGCAACCACTTTCAGGTAATTTGCTGTGAAGATATAGAGTCAGGTTGGCAAGAGCTACTTACATCGGGCGCAACGATTTTGTTGCTTGACCATAAACTAAAAAATGGCACAAGTGAGCCATTATTAAAAAAATTAAATCAGTCAAATATTAAAACAAATTTATCAGTAGTCATGCTAACCGGAGATGATAGTGATGAACTTATTAAACGGATAAATTTATTAGGGGTTGATGACTACTTAGTAAAACCCGTAACAAAAACTCGATTACTACAAAGTATTGAACGAATTGTTCATCGATTCTCTGCGTTAAAATATTTAATTAACGAAGAGCGAATGCAAACACAGCGTAGTTTAACAGATCATACCGCCTATAATTTTGGCTCGATTATTTCACAAAATGGTGGCGATTTCTGTTTATATCCCCACCAGCCACAAAAACCAGTTATCTTAGGAGATATGATGGGGCATGGCATTACAGCTTTAAAAGAAAGCTTCGCCATCAAAGGTTTTTTGAGTGGCTGTTTGGCCACAGAGATCCCCTTACAAAATGTTCTTAGCACCTTAAACACAGCACTCTGTGAACAACGACTGTGTAAATCGAGTTTAGTGACCTTATTAATAACATTTATAGAAAACAACACATTCCATTGGTTCAATGCCGGTCATCCTGCTCCTTGTGTTATTACTAAAAAAGGGCAGTTAATACAGTTAACTGGAACAGACCCTTTACTTGGTTTAAGTGATGAACATCACTACTCACATTACCAATATGACCTGAGTGATGTTGAGCATATTTTACTATTTACTGATGGCTGGTTAGACAACCAACATTTTAATGAGGTGGGTCAACACATAGCAAATTTAACAACCGAAGATCTTCACAGTGAACAATTTGCATATAAGCTTTGGCAATCAAGCCAAGTTAAACTATCAGACGAAGTTGATGATGCGTCTTTAATTGTCATCAATAAACACTAAATATAGAGTTTACAAAGTCACCAATTAAGCACTAAGCTACTAGTAAGGAACTGTAAAATAATCACTTTATCTCAGCATAAAAACTATAAAAAGGAAGCCAGTAATGCCACCTAAAATACTCATTGTTGAAGATACTGAGTCACTCGCCTTGATGTATCAGTCTTATCTGATTCCAACGGGAGTGAAAACACGCATCGCTTATAACGGTGAGCAAGCAATGTGTGCATTACAAGAATTCGAGCCTGACTTAATAATTTTAGATGTCATGCTACCCGATATAAATGGCTTGGATATTTTATCTTCGTTAGACTCAGACACCGCACCACAAGTTATTGTTCTTACAGGTCATGGCACCAAAGAAATGGCCATTAAAGCCATTAAACTCGGCGCGAGTGACTTTTTAGAAAAACCAATAGAAGCCGATCGTTTTAGGATCACCGTAAATAACGCGCTTAAATTAAAAGACTTAAAGCAAACGGTAAAAAGTTATCAAACTACATACGAAAATGGTAAATATTTTGATTTGATTGGTAGCTCAAGCGTGATGCAGTCAGTTTATCAAATCATAAAATCTGCATCGGCAAGTAAAGCAACCGTGTTCATCACCGGTGAAAGTGGTACTGGTAAAGAGTTGTGTGCACGTGCTGTGCATTTAGCATCACCTCGAGCTAATAAGCCTTTTGTTGCTCTAAACTGTGCAGCTATTCCTAAAGACTTAATTGAAAGCGAAATATTCGGACACTTAAAAGGCGCTTTTACAGGTGCTATAGCAAATCGAGAAGGAGCCGCAGGTCAAGCTGATGGCGGCACGTTATTTCTTGATGAACTTTGTGAGATGGATATCAACTTACAAAGCAAACTACTGCGTTTTATTCAAACGGGATGTTATCAACAAGTAGGCAGTGAAAAAGAAGTGAAAGTGGATGTACGCTTCGTTTGCGCTACCAATCGAGACCCGTTACTAGAAGTACAAGAAGGTCGCTTTCGGGAAGATCTTTATTATCGTTTACACGTTATTCCAATAGCCTTACCGCCACTAAAACAACGGGGCAAAGATGTTATAGAAATTGCTGATGCGTTATTTAAAAAAATAAGTAAAGAAGAAAAGCGCCAATATAAAGGGATGTCTGAAGGCGTTAAAAACTTATTTTTAGGCTACAGTTGGCCTGGTAATGTTCGTCAATTAGAGAACACGATTCGTAATATTATGGTGTTACATGATGAATCATATATCGAAGTGGATATGATCCCCGCATTACCTCAATCCTCTAATCAGAATCAACTAGCATCGTTGCATCAAGTACCGCAACCAGAAGTCATTATTACTGCTGTAGATACAGGCTTGCATACTGAACAGGCTACCATGAATGACACTTTGTTGCCGTTCACTCAAGCAGACATTGAACCATTATGGCTTGTTGAAAAACGTTACATTGAACAAGCTATACAAGCATGTGATAACAACATACCTAAAGCAGCTGCTTTATTAGATGTGAGCCCTTCAACTTTATACCGAAAAATTAAAAGCTGGGAAGAGATGCAAGTAAGCTAGTTCGATAAACTCGGTTAAGTTGCTTGAATTGTTGCTCTCCACCAAACCGTTGCCTGACCAAAGTATGTGCATTAGTAAGCATGTAAGTAATTTGGTCAGGGGTTAAATTGATTAAATTATTTAATTGCTTAGATAGCGCTTGCGCAGAGTTGTCTGTCATTAATAGCCCATTAGTTAAGTGGCTCACAATATGAGGTAATTGCCCAACTGGAGAGACAATAACTAATACGCCATGCGACATTGCCTCAAGCACTACCATTGGCAGTCCTTCAGCCCTAGAACAGACCACTAATACATCGAGTTTTTGCCAAATTTCATGTTGCTCGCACATGCCGTGAAAGGATACTGAAGAAAGATCAAGTTCGTCACGCATAGGACCATCGCCAAACATATGAAAATTTAAAGAACTAGTGGCAAATTGCTTAGCAACATCTACAAATATATCGGGCCCTTTTTCTATTGAAAGCCGACCAACAAAACCAACATTTAAATTGCTTTTGCATTTAGGTTCTAATGTCTGGTTAGTATTAGGAATAGAAATGAAGTTTTCAAGTACTTCGGCATTGTAAATATCGGCAGCTAATTGATTTGAAACTGCAAAATTTTTAGAAAAGAAGCTTAAAAGCTTATCAAGCTTGTTATATAAAAAGACTTTACCACGGCCAACTTCTCCAGCATGGTAAGTCGAAATGCAAGGGCGGTTTTGCCAGCGGCATACTAACTTACCCATGATACTTGCCTTGTACCCATGGGTGTGCAGTAACGCTGAACGAGGAAACGATTTTAAAATATCGTTTAAACTTTTTAAGCTCCCGCCAGCAAAACCATAGACGATATTTTCTTGCTCTAAGCGATAGTAAAAATCCCGGTTATTATGATCTTGATAAAATAGGATTGAACTCTTAATATTGTTTCGTTCTAAAAGCTTATTTAAAGCAATTATGTGACTTTCGATTCCACCTATCAGGCTTGAATCAACAAATAAAATAACACTGTATTTCATATTCACTCCAAGGTGAGACCATGATAGATAATGCTACATTTTCTCAGTTAAAACAGGATGTTGGTGATGACTTAGCTAAACAGCTTTTGCAAGTCTATATCACTGAATCCAGTCAAATTGTTTCAAGCCTAGCTGATCCAAATAAGCAAACTGACATCGAAATCAATGCGCATAGCTTAAAAAGCAGTAGCCTGAGTTATGGTGCATTAGCTGTCGGAAAACTTGCCGAACAAATTGAAATGAAAGCTAAAGCAGAACAATTCGATGACCAACTTGTTAGCCTAATCAGTACGTTGCAAGATCAATTTACACAGACCTCAACCCACGCGCAGAGCTTGATCAGCGCGAATTAATTGCTCATGCTCAGTCTCTAAACTGAGCGGCATTTTTAAGATTTCCCCAAACACCGTACTTAACTGCTCTATATCGTGTTGTTGATTAGCCGATTTCACCACATCATTAAAATGCGAAACAATTTCACTAAGTGCATCTAAAGAAATACTTAAATCGCAAAAACTATAGCCCAGCATGCCTTCAAGCCAGTCAACAGGTTTCATATCGAGCGATTTAATAACACTGGTTTCTTTAGCTATGTTTTCAATAAACACTCTACATGCAGATGTGTTTTGTACGGCTTTGGCAATATCTTCTACTAACATGGCTGGCATAACACTGGTAATCAGACTGCCTGGGCCAATAATAAGCATATCTGCGTTTTCTATTGCTTGAATAACACCTGGTGCGGCATTTACATTTTGAGAAAGGGTGACGTAATCGGGTAATTCAGCCAGAGAATCAATTTCGCATTCGCCAAATACTTTTAAACCAGAAGGTAACACCGCAAGTAAATCGGTAGGTTCATCTGACATGGGTAAAATAGTTTCAGAGTTTCCTAACATTGCGTTAAACCATGCTACCGCTTGAGTCGCAGAGTTTGTTTGCTGCGTTAAACTTAATAATGCTAAATTACCTAAGCTGTGGCCATCGAGTTCACCGCCATTAAACCGGTGGTGAAATACTTGATGAATAAGTGAGTCATTATCTGCAAGCTGTAAACAACAGCGCCGTATGTCACCCAATGCAACAACATCTTGACTATTTCTTAGCTTGCCAGTGCTACCACCATTATCGGTTGTTGCAACAATCGCAGTTAGTTCTGCACAATGAGGTCTTATAGCACTGAGCATATGAGATAAACCATGGCCACCACCAATGCATACTATTTTCATGATTCTTACCCCTTATTCGTTCAATACTACTTAAAAGCATAGTCTGTACCAAAAGGTAAAGTTTTATAAGGTAATGAAATTTAAATACTTTATTTTCTAGGTTTAGTGTCTACACTAAAAGTGGGGCATTTATTTGCAATATGCGACGCAATATCAACGTGGAAAAGCAATGGCTGAATTAAATTTACAACAGTTACAGAGTGAACTTCGCAAGTTTCACTGTATAAATGACAGTCGAGCGTTGAAAGCGCAGCTTGAACATGTATTAGCGCCGTACTTTACTTTTAACGAACTTTGTTTAATCAATATTGAACATGATAAAGCATCTTTCGAAATGAGAACCACAAAACACCTTGAATTTGATGAACAATTACTAAAGGAAATACTAAAATCCAGTAACGACGAATGGTGTTTTTTTAATACTAACCATGTTTTCCTAAGCTCAGAGCCACTTAATGATGCCTTGATATTTAAAGTCGCCTTGTCTGAAGAAAGCATGCAATGTTTTGTGTTTTTTTCAGTTAAAGAAAGTGACTATTTTTCTAAAAAAGCATCAACAGCGCTCCATGTGCTATTACAGCAAGTTGCATGGCAGTATTCGCAATTAACACGTTTAAATAGGCAAAAATTTCATTCGACCTCGTTATTAACTCGCCTTGGAGAGCTGTCAGAATTATTTAGAGACTTTGCCAGTGAATGGTTTTGGCGCACCAATAAAGAAGAGCGGTTTATTAATGTGCTGACCACAGCTAGCCACAGTAATTTATATAAACGTCATTTTTTACATAAAAATTTCGATGCGATCATTACTCAGCAAGAACAAAAACAGCTTAAAAAATGGTCTCACTTTAAACATCTTTTAGCCGAGCATGCTGAGTTTCTTGATTTTGAGTTTGAAGTTAACTCCTCACCATCGGCATGGGTATCATTTAGTGGCAAGCCACAGTTTGATGCACAGGGTCAGTTTAGAGGGTACCTCGGAATTGCAAAAGATATCACAGTAAACAAAGACCGTGAGCAAGCTTTGCAATTAGCAAAAGAAAAGGCAGAAGAAGCGAATCTTGCTAAATCTAAATTTTTAACCGTGATGTCACATGAAATACGTACCCCTATGAATGCGATAGTCGGAATGTTAGATTTGCTTGCTGATTCAAAGCTTAGCGACAAACAAAGCCGCTGGCTTGATTATGCTAATTCAAGTGCCGATTTATTACTTGATTTAATTAGTGACGTACTGGATTTTTCTAAAATTGAAAGTGGCTCATTAGATTTAGACATTAAAGCAACCGACATCAATGCCTTGGTGAAGAATATTGCATCACAGTTTTTAGAGATAACACAAGGCACTAACGTTGTTTTTTCTACACAAATCAAAGACGGCTTACCGGATAAAATAAATATTGATAGTGCGCGAGTAGGGCAAATACTTTTTAATATTCTTGATAATGCTTTTAAGTTTACCAAAGTGGGGACGGTTAATTTTGTAGCAGATTACACTGACCAATACCTACACTTTGAAATATCAGATACCGGGCAGGGAATATCTCCTTCGCATATTGATTCAATTTACGATGCCTTTAAACAACATGACTATGGTGTAAACCGGCAGATTGAAGGGGTTGGTCTTGGTTTAAGCATAACAAAGAGCCTTGTTGATCTAATGAAAGGGGATATTAAAGTTGTTAGTGAACAAAATGTAGGTACTAAGTTTACTATTCAGATCCCCTATACGGTTGTCAGTGCTGATACCAAAGTAGTTGACGACGAAAACACATTAGAGCCTATCGCTATTTTGGTAACTGAAGACAATAAGACCAATCAAGTGTTGATTAAAGCTTTCTTAGAAAAGCTTAATCACCATGTCACATTGGCTGATCATGGCCAACAAGCTATTGAAAAGTTACAACAACAACACTTTGATTTAGTTCTTATGGACATGATGATGCCCGTTATGGATGGTATAACCGCAACAAAATACATTCGTGATGAATTAAAGATGACCTTACCCATAGTAGCGTTAACAGCCAATGCTTCGCATCAAGATAAAGCAATCTGTATAGATGCGGGAATGAACAAAGTATTAACTAAACCGATTCGCTTTCATGATTTAAATAGGGCTTTGAGGGTACTATTTAGTCAGTAACAAAGCCCCGAAGGGCCTTTTACAATACCATAGCTGCAATCCAACCGGCGATCAGCAACGGAATATTAAAATGAATAAATGTCGGTACCACAGAATCCCATATATGGTCATGTTGCCCGTCTGCATTTAAACCGGATGTTGGCCCAAGTGTAGAATCTGATGCGGGGGAGCCTGCATCACCTAATGCCCCTGCAGTGCCAACAAGCGCCGCAGTGGCCATTACTGAAAAGTTTAGTTCTAATGCCAGCGGTACAAATAAGGTGGCAATAATAGGCACCGTCGAAAACGAGCTACCAATGCCCATCGTTATTAGTAACCCAACAAGTAAAATTAATGCAGCAGCAAGTGGTTTATTCCCTTCCATAAGGCCAGCTGCTGAACTAACAAGGGAGGTGACATCACCTGTTGCTTGCATTACCGAAGCAAACCCTTGTGCAGAAATCATAATAAAGCCAATCATCGCCATCATAGCAACGCCTTTACTAAAAACATCACTATTTTGTTCCCACTTAACAACTCCAAATAAACTGAAAATCATTACACCAACTAGTCCACCTAATATCATCGAATTGCTAACACTTTGAGCTATTAACGAGCAAAGCACAGCTGCAATTCCCACAATAAGCACTTTTTTAGGTTGTTCGATAACAACATTTTGAGGTGTTTCAGTAAGCGGGTGTGGAGCATAGTCACGGCGTTTTTTATAACTAACAAACACTGCGATTAACAAACCTACAACCATGCCAAGCGCAGGGATGATCATTGCCATGGGCACCTGGGTATTCACAATTTCTAAACCATTATCGGTTAAGTTTTTATGTAAAATTGAATATAGGTATATTCCACCAAAACCATAGGGCAAAACCATGTACGAGGTTGCCAAACCAAAAGTTAAAATGCACGCAATAGCACGCCTATCTAAGCGCAGTTTGTTGAATATCACCAGCAACGGTGGGATCAATATGGGAATAAAGGCAATATGCACTGGGATTAGGTTCTGCGAAGAGACCGCGCAAAGTAAGATAATAACTAAAATAAAATAACTTAGCGTTGTTTCGCCTTTATGGCTGTGCTCATTCACCTGTTTTAACAGGGTTGAAGCAAGTATTCGGGTCAATCCTGATTTTGAAATAGCCACAGCGAATGCCCCTAACATGGCATAGCTTAATGCGATTTCTGCACCACCAGAGAGCCCGTCATTAAATGCATTCAGTGTTTCTGATAGACCAAGCCCGGCAGTTAGACCAGCAACAATCGCACTCAGTGTCATTGCGACAATAACGTTTATTCGGCAAAGTGTTAGTACCAGCATTAAAATAACGCCAATAATTACTGCATTCATGGTTTTCTCTATTTTGCTGTTTTGATGGAGTGTAACAGAAGTCGTACCTGCTTTTTGCGGTTTTGATTAAAAGCCTGTTGCTGATAACGTACTTCGATGAATATTTGTTCAAATTTAGCTAGTTTGCTGGCAACTGTTGGCTTTGAGCGCTTCATCAAAGCGATATTTTGCAAAGGAGTGTTTGTTTCATCGTAGTGAATTTGTTGTTTTTCAGCCCAGCGATAAAGTTGCATCAGTTCAAAAACAAGGGGTTCAGAACTGCGAGGTAAACGCTTGCTGTATAAAAAGTAACTGGTAAAACAAAGTGCGAGAGTTACCATAATTACCAATGGAGTTAACCAAAATGCATTATTACCAAAAAGCGCTTTAAATAAGTTTTGTTGAGATTGCTCGTCAAAAGTTAAAACCCAATTTGTCCACTTGTAATCAAGCTCTTCTAATTTAATACGAAGCCAATTAATCGCTTTTAAGTGACTCCAGCGCTTTAAGCCAAAGTTTAAATTATCATTAAACCGTTCGCTCAACGCTTGAAACTCTGACAACGAACCGTTGAGACGCTCAGGTGCAACAACTTCAGTTGCATCGAAAACATGCCAACGCTCATCGTAAAATACTTCAACCCATGCATGTGCATCATATTGGTAAATATTAAGGGTTTTGCCTTGTCGTTCCGCACCTAAGTAGCCTGATACAACGCGTGCTGGATAACCTGCCGCACGAAACATAAAAGCTGCTGTACTGGCGTAGTGGCCACAAAACCCACTCTTATTTTCAAACACAAACTGATCAATGGTGTTTTTATTAAGCATAGGAGTAGGAGTTAGGGTATAGCTAAATTGTTGCGTATTAAAATAGCCTAATAGAGCATTGAAATACGATTGTGCGGTAGTATTTTTATTGGCTAAATTATTTACAAGCTCACGAGTCTTGGGGTTACTTTCAACGGGAAGTTGTGTATAAAGCCGCTGCTCAAAAGGAGTTAGGCTATAACTTACTTGCGTACTTTGCACAGCATATTTAATATTTTTATTTAGATTGCCTTTACGTTTTAGTAAACCGTTGTATGTGCTTGCCACATTATTATGACTACTCGTGGCAAACCCTAACGCAAAAAGCCAGTTCGATGATGACGGCTCGGCAATAACATTATATTCAACTTTAGGTTCTTCAATATTGACACTACGATTGTCGTTAAATTGTTGAGACTTCAAAATGTCCGATACTAACCATTGCTGACCGTCAAAGGCATCATGAATTAAACTGCGCCAATAATAGGGCGCTTGTAAGGTCGAGTTCGGCTGCTCTTCAACTCTGAACACAAGGTCATCAGACTCTGCAAGCTTGGCAATTGCAAAAGGGTCAACTTGTTCAGATAAGCCAGTTTTTGCAAGCTTTGGCCCCGGAAGTTGCCAAAATGCAGGGAGTTTAGGTAAAAATATAATTAAAAAAACCGATACTGGTAATGCGAGTAAAACTGTTTTAATACTTTGCTTATTGGCAGACTTGAAGCTTTTAGGGCTTGATAAATAACCCAGAACCGCAAAGTTAATGATGTAAAGCAAGCTGACAAGCAGGGTCTCTAAAATGCCTTGATAGAACAAATATACCGTGGAAAGGTTAAAAAATACCAGTAAACATACGGTTTGATAGTGTTTTACAGCTTTAGCTTGCAACAATTTAAAAGTACTAGCGAGTAACATCATAGATACAAACAGTTTAACTGTATCGCTAATCCCTACAGTTACAAACAGTGCAATTAAACACAGTGCCGCAAGGATATTTGCCATCAGTGCAGTGAGTTTTTTATAAAACCGGTCTAACACGAGATTAAAAAAACTTAAGCCGACTAATATGAATAAAAACGAACTAGGGATCTCACTTAATAATAAGCCACTGATTGCTATAAATAGGAATGATAAAACTGCATTAATAAGCGATAAATTCACAACTAATGCTCCGCTAAGGCTTTTAAACAAGCTGTTTGATGGACATCACCAGACGCTTTTGAAATTTTCTTTTTTGGCAAAGTTAATGAAAAAGCGATTTGTTGTTCTGTAAGTTGATTAACTAAAAAACATAGCTGACTTAAGCGATACTCTGTATTACCACTTAGCATATTAAAATTAAGCGCTAACTCTTGAGTCGTATCACTGGTAAATTCTTTGCTCAACAATTGCTGTGTTTTTGCATAGTGTTTCCATGATACTTTATTCAAAGCTGAGCCTTTAATAAAAGGTGTTAATTGATAAAATTCATCAGAACCTGTTTTAGATTGTGCATTATCACCTGCATCGTTCAGCTCTTCATGTAACTCAATATCTAAGTTTTCTGCTGATTTAGGAGTAGGGTAAACATAGATCACATCACTCGGCTGAATATAACTCCACACAGACACTAAACCAAATGGAAAGTGACTTATTATTTTTGCTTTTTCAAGTCCGTAAACACCACGTTTAGTACAGTTAAGTGCTATTTCAATGGTTTTTTTGTCTGAGTCATCCAGCGATATAGTCTCTGACTCTGAGCCAGATATCATTAATTTTACTTGTTGGCTACTAGAGGTTGATTGTACCTGATAACGAGCATAGGGAGATTTTGGAGCATAACTATTTATAGCAAAAAGATACTTTAGAGATAAACCGCGCATGTTCTTATAACCAGTGAGAATCGAAAACACCAAAATAACTACCATCAAATAGGACATCGCCAAGATCAGATTGTTTTGATAATTGATGCCCATCACAAAGTTAAGCAGTGCAATGAGTAAAAACTTCATGCCTAATTTAGAAGGTAATACATAAATGTTTTTATGTTGAAGAGAGATCTCATTAACGTTATGTTTATTCTTCAAAAATTTATTGAAAATGGATTGGCCAATTTCAGAAATAATAAAAGCAGGGCGCTTTAACATGCTTATAAGCTTACGGGCACATGATTTAATGCATAGCCACTATCTTGATTGTTCAAACCAAGGCGGTGATCAGTCACACTGCTAAATACAGCTTGAACATCCTCAGGTAACACAAAGTCTCGTCCTTCAATATAAGCCCATGATTTCGCAGCACGCGAAATAGCAATACTGGCTCTTGGCGATAAAGGATTAACAAATTGAGAGCTTTGGCGTGTGTAATCAACCAGTTCTAAAATATAATCAACAACCGCGTTACTCAACGTAACTGAAGATATTTCTTTTTGAATAACAGCAAGTTGCTCAGGGGTAATGCGAACTGGTAACTCATCATAATTGCGGTTATTCAAACCTAAAATTAAGCTTTTTTCTGCTTGTTTATCAGGAAAGCCTAAGCTAATACGCATGAAAAAACGATCTAATTGTGACTCAGGTAACGGGTAAGTACCTGATTGATTTACTGGATTTTGTGTTGCGATAACAAAAAATGGAGAAGGCAGGGCATGTTTAACCGAATCAACAGTAACTTGTTTTTCTTCCATGGCTTCAAGTAACGCACTTTGTGTTTTAGGTCCCGCGCGATTTATTTCATCTGCTAACACAACCTGACTAAAAACAGGGCCTTGATGAAAAGAAAACGCATGTTCTTTTGCATCAAAAATATTTGTTCCTAGTATATCTGATGGTAGTAAATCACTGGTGAATTGAATACGTTGGTAAGATAACCCTAAGACTGCCGCAAGTGCATGAGATAATGTGGTTTTTCCCATCCCAGGTAAATCTTCAATTAATAAATGGCCTTCGCTAAACAAACAAGCTAGAGCAAGTTTAATTTGTTGTTGTTTACCAAGAATAACAGTAGATAGGTCATCTATAATAAGATTGATTGTTGAGTTCATAAACTACTTAACTTGCGATGGTTTCCATCATTTCTAGGCGCTTCATGACAGTATCGACTTTTTTGGCATTAAATGGTTTTGCAATAAAACCCTTAGCACCAAGTTCCCAAGTATTTTGCACATTCTCAAGACTATTATGGCCGGAACACATAACAACATGAGTATGTGGGTGATGGTCATTTAAGTATTCAAGGATCTCAGTGCCGTCTGTATTAGGAAGCTCAATATCTAGAAAGATAACATTTGGAGACTTTTCCTCAATAACAGTTTTTGCTGATTCAAAATCTCGGCTTTCTAAAATATCGTCAAAACCCAGACCAGTTAAAATTTGATTTAAATAATCTCTGATATCTTGCATATCATCAATTATCAAAATTGGCTCTAACGGTTTCACAAATTCCATATCGTTTACATCTTATCGTTACATCTCAAGTTGATAGTTTTAATATATGCTATGGAGTAGCTAAGCTCAAGAAACAGCCACGAATTAAATGAATAAGTTGATAAAACACCGCCACAATGTCCGATACCGTCTAGTATTGGACTTAGCATGCACAGAGTATAGGTGTGGTTATCTATAAACGCATCACTTCCTATAATTTATATTATGTTAAATAAAGTATTTATCTTTATAAGGAGGTTCATTAGTCGTTAGATTTTAAGGTTTTTTAGCCCTTCTGGTGCTCATTTTGATTCTTAAACAGTTCAGCCAGAATTGCTTCATGTCATAACTATACATCGGTGAACTTTTTACAAACCTAGATTTGAAATGCCTTTCTTGTACGGCTTCCCAAAAATATAAAAACAATTTTTTCACTGCCTGTAACCGTTATGGCTTTAAGTTCATTAAGTATGACTGGTTTCTACAACAAGCTGTTCGTTACAATGAAAGCCACGTAGATGCCCTACAAACTCAAATTGGATAACGGTACGATTTGGTTTAAGTAAGCTAGACGCTGAATATCATTTGTAATGACATAATCAAAATGAGTGTTCAACTGCTCTGTAAGAATTTGCTACTTCTGAATATAAAAATGATTTATTAATTTTAGACTTTCAAAAATTGTCGGTTACTTTAATACGTAGCCAACTACGTACCATCCAATTGGCCAACATGCTAACAAACTATATGTGATTAGGTTTGCATTCCTTACTTTAAGCTTAATGTCATATTTACTAAGCCCTGTATCTGCAAGCATTTTCTTTGAAACTAAAAATTCAGACCACCATGATACAAAATAAAATGGAATAATTAGGAATAACCCCGCAAATAAAATCATCCAATGTAAGTCAGATTCATAAGGGATTAACCAAGGTGCTTGCCACGTTACTGCTAACATTTTGCCGACAAATGTATCTACACCATACGCTCCGCCGCCACCTGTCAGCATTTGTATTAAAACAAGAATAACCCAAGTTAAAGGAACCCCAACAATTGTAGATACTAAGTTTGAAACAAATGCTGTTTTTATCGATAGTCCTTTGGTTAAATCTAAACTCTTTTGAAGGTATATTGCTTCAATAGCAATTATTGGTAACAAAGAGATCGAATACACAGGCACTGCAAGCATAATCATAGGTAGTCCTGCGTTTGCTGAAGCACCAAAAGAGATAATAGCGAGGGGCAACAAAAATAGAAAAATTATGAATTTATTCAAAACTATCCTTAGTGTACTGTTTTTCCGTATACTTAACTGTCAATTTAACTTAATGTTATTTCCAGATCAAAGTCTGCTCAAGCTATCTGTTTATTAACTTTTATCATGTAGTTTCATTATATCTTCACCGTGTTTTTCAATTACACGCTTTATCCAAGTGATGTCTGTTTTCACTGCTGCAACGGTGGCGAACGCGCCACCAATTTGCACAATGACAATGAAAAATAAGTTTATTGAGTTTGCATCGACTGTCATGCCCTACCCCTAGTTAACAAATCAACTAAACCGATAGAAAAACTAGTAGAAATTATGTATCGCAGCTACATGCCGCTAACAGGCCCGTGGTCAGAGTGTAGAATTTCAAGGGAGGATAATTTGTTACTCACACCTTGGGGAAAGGTTAAACCATCTGATGTGCAATTAGTCCATCATTACAAATGGTCTGCTAAAAAATCAGAACAGATGTATCAAAACCTTAAAAAGCAAACTTCAACTCAAGATAAATATTTAATTGATCTTCAAAGCCAATTGCTTGATAAAATTGGAGACATTTCTAAGAAGACTGGTAGTTAATTTAGTTTTTCAAGTAGATACTGAACTGTTCATTTAGTATCTACTTGTTTGTTCTTCTAAGTGTATTATTTCCGTAGGGTCTATTTTTAAGTTTGGATAACCTATATTAATTTCAGCTGGTTTTAATTTTGAGCTGTTTAATTCACTTTCATTACGTGAGAACGGAAACAACCTTCCAAGCATTGCATATAATTCAGCTGTATTTAAAATATCAGTACTTACACTTTCCAGTGTTGAATAATCGTTTTCTGAATCTCCCAAATTTATGTAAGTACCTGCCATTCTAGAATTGTGTACTTGTAACTTCCTTAGGAATTCACTTAAGTATATTCCGACACTACTTTCTCCAGAGTGGATGCAGTCTCTAAAAACAATTTTGTAGTTGTTTGGGAGTTCCGCTAAGGGATTACTAAGTTTTACATTTACTTGTTTATTTTTTTTGAATTCGTAAATTTCAAGATATATCTTTGCACTTTTTTTGAGGTAACCATTTAATTCACTTAGAGCATCTGGAAGAAATGCTTTTGCTGCGATAAAGTCTCTTTCTTTCTGTTTTTTTTCACTGTATTGATTTGCATACAAGGCTATGGCGCTAGCAATTAAAGCAATAATTGCAGAATTTAAAGTTTGCCAATCTTTAAGTGTTTTAATTAATCCTACTGAACCAAAACTTAAAAAAGGTTCTAGAAACATAAGATATAAATACAATAATGATGCGATTATGCTTAAAACGGTGATACTTTTTGTATTTAAGAAAGAACCTTTCATTTATTTATTGTCTTAGATTTCTTTTGTGATGACTCAATCTAAATACATTACATGTCATTCTGTCAAGTCAAATAGTTATAATAAGCAGCTAATAAAAAAGGGCTTTTCGCCCTTTTCTTAATTACTAAGTAATATAAATTATAAGCAAAGCCATAGTAGTACAACCATAAGAAACTAGTGCTAAAACTTTTTCACCTCCCCCAATTAAACGCCCTAGCTACTCCTAGTGCGATTTCATGCAACACTACAAAACCCGCGCCGTAGAGAGTGGCCCAAACTGGGATGATGATAAAATCGAGGGTTGAGGTGGATGATGAAACGGCGACTTCTTGGTAATTTGTAAGCCAAGGGTAAAAGCCAAAGCCGTAAAGAATAACGATTGGGGCTGCAAACAGTATTAAACGCAGTTTTCGCTGTTTAAAAAACGACATAAATGAGTTGCCTAGCATTAATAATAACGGCACGAACACGTAGATCACCGAAGTAAAATCATTCAGTGTCATGCCTAAACCAATGGTTACTATCAGCATGAATAAAGCAGTAAAAATGCGGTAAGCGGCTATAAAATTCATTGTCATTCCTTGTAATACCAATTCGCTTAATTAAGTGGTCTATTTTGAGGCAATAAAACCTCGTTGATAGCAAGGCAAAAATTTCGTTATTTAGTTGTTCTAAATCAGAAATTTTTAACGCAGATAGCGACAGGTTTAATCCCTCCAAATGATTAAGTATTATTGCGGATTGGTATAAAGTACCTACAACCACCTTAGCACGCTTATTTGTAACTGGCTATTTTATAAACCAATTTGCCTATTGCAGGCTATGCTTTCTACAAAGTATTTATCATGACTTACTAGGATAAATCCGCCTTTAAAGTTTTGTAATGATTGAGCCAAGAGCTGTTTTGATTCAAGGTCTAGATGATTATCTGGCTCATCCAATAACAAAAATGCTGTACTTTCAGTATTACTGACGATACACATGGCGAGCTTCATTTTTTCACCGCCACTTAAATGTGTCACTTGCTTGAATACGTCATGTTTTCTAAAGCCTAAGCTTGCTAATAATGTACGTGCGGTGCTTTCATCAAGGGTCTTACAGTAGTATTTTAAGTTATCAAGCAAAGTTAGCTCTGCCTTTATTAAAGAAAAGTATTGATCTAAATACAACAGCGGGCTATTCCTATGTATGTGCCCTGCTCGCACTTTTAACTCACCTGTTAAGGTTTTTAGTAGCGTCGATTTTCCTGCGCCATTTGCACCAATTAAGTGTATTTTTTCATTATTGAATATCTGTAGGTTAATGGGGGTTTGCGACCCATATTGTAAAATTACGTTTTCAAGATTTAGTGCGTTACGTTGTTTAGTGTCAGGATTATTAAAATAAAACTGCTGTTGTTTTATTTGTTCGAGCTGGTTAACTATATGTTTTTTATTACTATTAAGTAGCTCTTCTCGCTTTGCAGTATTTTTATTTTGCGAAGATAAATTAGCGCTCGCTTTATCTTTTTTAGCATCCATAAGCACTTTAGGTTGGCTACCAGATTTTCTTGTTACTACACCTTTAGCGGCTCTTTTTGCTGCTTTTTGTTTGCTGCGCTGCTGCTCTAATAGCAGTTTATTTTGCTCTTTAGTAGTATGAGATAGCTTATTTTCAAGCGCTGCTAGCTGGTAGTTTTTTTGGGTTACGAAATCACTAAAACCGGTGCCAAACACTGATAACCCCATAGATGTGAGTTCCCATATTTCATCGGCTACTTGCAGTATTTCACGGTCATGACTTATTAAAAGTAGCTGCCCAGTGAATTGTTCTATGTGATTTAAAAGCCAGCTTTTACCTTGTTTATCTAAATGATTAGAAGGTTCATCAAGTATTAAAATGTCGTGGTGTATGGTAAATAGTGCCCATAATCTGAGTTGGCTTAGTTGACCGCCACTTAACGCTGTTGCACAGCTGTTCGCATTAATACCATAAATACCTAAACGAGTTAACTCAGCATAAAATCGCTCGGGCAGATCCCAAAATCCATCAAGTAAGTTAAGTTCGTGCTCTGTAAAATGACCGTTATTTATTTGCTGTAATGCTTTGAAATAATGGTTAAGCCCTAGTACGTCTATAATCGTTTTATTTTTTAATGAGTGACTATCAACTAGTTGCTCATAAAAACCAAGTTGACCATTGCAAACAACATTACCCGACGACGGGATAAGGCGATTACAAAGTAGCGATGCTAATACTGACTTCCCTACACCATTTCGCCCTACTAAAGCTGTTGTTTTAGCATTTAATGACACTGAAATATTATTCAGAACTTGGCCGCCATTGGCGTGTTGATATGATAAGTTGGCTGCTTGTAATTTTGGCATACTGCCTCCTGCTATACAGGGACAGTAATGCAATTCGTTTAATTATAAAGCGAATTGAACTAAGCGTATGACCACCAAAACGGTAATTGATTTATACTACTGACAAGAGTGAGCAACGCCTACTAGCCCTGTTGTTCCAAAGAAAAATGTAAAAATGGATAACAGGTTTAGTTGTTCATGTTGGCTATTACTCCTAAAATTATGCTCTTCATACTAGCCAGTTAGTATTAAATTGGCAACAATTTATGTTAGGGTTTGTTTGATATTGCATTAAAGGAAAGGATTTTGAAGCACGTTAACTGTCAAGCGATAGCCAATAACCCAACGCAAATAAAACTTAAGATAAACGAAAATAAACGTGTATTTATTATCAGCGATCTCGATGCTAATTTAGCTAAGTTTGAGCAAGCTTTAGTCGCTGTCGATTTTGATGAAAGCAACGATGTTTTATTTTCACTTGGTGATGCAATAGATAGAGGCAACGACAATTTTGCGTTGTTATCACGCTTTAAAGAGCTGGGTGTTTATATGACACTGGGTAATCATGAGCACATGATGCTTGAGTCGCTACTTGCCGATGATCATAGCTACTATACTCTATGGGTTGAAAATGGTGGACGTTGGCATACTCAAGCAACCGATGATGAATTAAAAGCAATAATTGAGCAGCTTTTACAGTGCCCTCTTTCTTATTTGCTTGACTATGCTGGTCTGCAAATAGGGTTGTCGCACACAGTATCTGCAGATTGGAATTGGCAAGCTCCTAGTGAGCATAAACCATATGCCGCGGCATCGTTGTTGTGGGATCGCACAATTGTGAAACAAACGATAACAAAGAAAAATGCCAGCATAGACTTTTCTGTGCATGGCCATAACACCACTGCTGAACCTTATTGGCTTGGCAACACTTATCATATAGATACTCATTATTTGAGTGGCAAGCCTACCATTGTTGAACTTAAACCACTCATTAAAGCATTTACGCAGCTAAATTCAGTCTAAGGTTGCAACCTGTGTTAATGCATGTACTTCAAGATATTGTTTATAGGCCAAACGAGCATGCCATAATTGCTCATTATCTTGCTGAATAAATATAAGTGGCCCTGAGGTTTCTTTTGCTAAGCGGTTTAATTTAATATATTCACTGGTGTCAATGATACCATCACTAAAATACTGTTCAGCGGTATATAAAAACACATTATCTTTATATACATCACTGTGCCAAATTAGCGAACGATACATACTAGCACTGATTTCAGTCGGTTTTTTATTCGACTTATATAGTTTTAGCTCTGTATAAATCGAGTTACCTGTAAAAACAATCCCAATTAATGAAAGGGTTGTAAGAGTCATCATCCATTTCATACTTCTATCCCTGTTAAAAGCTCTATTTTAACTATAGGAGATAATATGAATGATTTACCGTTTATTTAATCAATTGGGCTGGTTGTAAGTATTTACAAAATACTTAATTATTGTTTTATAAGTACCTATTTTATGTATTAGGTTTTACAACCTAATACATAAGTATTTAAATTAATGTAGTGCCGCGGTAAACGGAATTTTTTTACAAATTTCAGCTTCGGCTACAAGAATTTCTTCTAATCGGGCATCCACTTCATGTTTATCAAAATACTCGTACGCTAACTCTACAAATAGGTTTTTGTGCTTTTCTTCAGACTTTGCAATTGCAACATAAAACTCTTTTTCTTTGCCCGGTGGCAATGCTTCAGCGACCAATGAAAAGCGTTCATGGCCTCGAGCTTCAATTACACCTGCAACGAGTAAGCGGTCCATTAAAAACTCATCACGACCGTTTCTAAATACCGCACGAATTTGTTTGATATAAGGATCTTTTTGGTCATTACCAAGTGAAACATCACGTTCCATTAATAACTTAAGTACTTGTTTAAAATGTATCATTTCTTCAAGAGCTAAGTCTGTCATTGCTTTTACAAGCTTACGACGGTCAGGATAATGCGATAGCATTGACATTGCCATACCTGAGGCTTTCTTCTCAGCAGCGGCATGATCTTGTAAAAAGGTATCAAAATCAGCCAAGACACCTTCTGTCCACTCAAATGGAGTGTGATATTTTAATTCAAACATGATAACGAACTACTTAACTAACAATGGTGGCGATTTTAGCGTATTTCTGTTATAAAATCTTGTGATTGTAACCAAGTGACTTATCAATTTTGCCGTTTCTGGTGGAGGCAATTTTATCGGGGTGTTTAATATCATTCCAAGCCGTTACTTTACCACCCATATTTAGCTGCTCGAACTGTATATCTGCATCTGTACCTAAAAATGTCTGTAACGCTTTAGCGCTGTGTGGCTGTGCAACATTTAACGTTAATAGGTTGGCTTTTTTGTCTTTAAAGAAATTAGAGACACGTTGTTGATGTTGCTCATAGCAGTTAATCAAATACTCATCAGACTGAATATCTGCTAACGAATATTTACCAAATGTCTCAAAGTAGCAACGCTTTAAATGCGTGTTAAAGCCTCCGTCACTTCGCATTAAATTGGTGTGCATTCGGGCCAGCAGTTGACGGATCGAAGGTACCCATCTAGACAAGTCTCGTTCAAGGTTAATAAAGCGGCTATTAGCAAAGTGCGCATCTAATAACGGGAATTCGCTAAAAACAGGAGTATCAGCAATAACGTCTGCTTCTTTTAAGGCTGTTTCGGTATACGCTGTGTGGGCCGTTTTATAGCCCAATTGTAAAAAACTATGGCACAGACTGGTAGTGCCTGTGCGAGGTAGGCCAATAATAAATATTTTGTTGTTCATTTAACTTTTTGGATCGGTAACCATAAGGACTTATCGCCTACTGGGGTTAGCGGTGGTAGTTCTTTGTTTTCTAATTCTACAATAATCTTGTCATGAATATGGGCGTTTTCTATTAATTTACCATTGTATTTAAAAAAGATTTCATCGAACTCACCGCTTTCTATCATTATGCGTAAGCCTTTATTGACTGCTTTTGCAACTGCGGTGTTGTCTTTGTTGAAGAAGAAATAGATTGGGCTGGTGTATTTCAACATTAAATGAGGCAATACAACCAGAGGCATTTGTTGCTTAAAAACTGCTAGTTCATCTTCAATTTCAAGCACAGAGCGTGGGAATAAGTCGCCCCGGCCTCTGTCGAGCATAACAAACAACGAATCAAAGTTTCCTGACGTTGATATAACCAAGCCATTGTCACGCAATATTTGGGTATCGGGCCAATCTTGTCCTTGTACAAAGTAAACTTTCTTTAAATCGTCGAGGGTTTTTAGTCGGCTTAAATAAGGTAGTTTCGGCTCTGTTGTGAACATTAAACGCCAACCAAACAAGCCTTTAAATATAGGAACACGAACCGGCAGTAACTTGTCTTCTCTTACTTTGTTAGTCATAGTCCAGGTGACATCGATATCACCGCCATGTTCAATTTCTTTTAATACCCTATTTTGACCTAATAACTTTGGTGCAGCAGTTAATTTGTATTTGTAGCCACTGCGTTTTAGTGCTGTATCCAACAAAATAAGTGGGTAATAAACTTCTTCAACTAAACTGGGCAAGGTTTTAGGATAAATTATATTTAAAACTTTTGGTGGAATAGTTGATTTTTTGACATGAGCTGTATCTTCTGTACTGCCGGCAACTTGATTCGAAACAAATACGAATGCAATCGTAAATACAACTCTTATCATATTAAAAAACCTGTGTTATTAATAACATAACCGAACTTATGAAGATCATTAAAAACGTTAAAACCATGCCAACGACGCGTAGCTGCATTTTTTCATCTGCTAATGCATAACTATGACAAAAACGACCTACTAATAACATCGCACCTAAAATATAAGTAAAATGGCTGGGTAACCCTTGATACTCTAATAAAAATAGCAGAATTAAAGAAAATGGCACATATTCTATAAAATTAGCATGGGTGCGGATCGCGGCTTGTAAACTTGCATCACCACCGTCTCCTAAAGAAATACGCTTAGCTTTACGGATTTTAATAACGCGAAAGCTAAGTTGAATATACAAAATAGCCAAAATAGCAGCAAAAGTTGAAACTATCACAATTTATTCCATTTATTATTTAAAGTTAGACGCCTAGCACTGTTTATTGCTAGGCTGACATATAATTTGCTAGGTTAGCTCAAAATCCTAATTAAAGTCTAACAGTTCTTAAGGAAGTGCATGATTACGCCAAGAAAAATAGCCGATAATTACCGTGAAATGATCAGCAGCATAGGATTTTATCCGTCTATGTTGTCTGTTGTATTTTTGACTTTTGCTTTAATTACAACAGCTGTTGAGTATTCTGATCCAGCAATGAGTGTTAAGAAAGTCCTAAGTGTATTGCTAGTAGACAGTGAAGAAAATGCACGTACCATCCTAAGTACTTTAGCCGGAAGCATTATTTCGTTAACTGTATTTAGCTTCTCTATGGTTATGGTAGTTTTAAATAGCGCCAGCGCCAGCCTTTCTCCTCGAGTATTACCCGGACTTATAACTCGTAAATCTCATCAACTAGTTTTAGGCTTTTATTTAGGCAGTATAATTTACACCATTCTAATGCTCATCAATATTCGTACCATAGGAAATGGTAATATGGGCATCCCTTCACTGGGTATATTTATATCACTGGTACTTGGCTTAATTTCACTGGGTTTCTTTGTTTATTTTATTCACTCTATATCCAGAGCTATCCAAGTAGATAATGTACTGAATGACTTATTCAAAAATACTAAAAGTGAACTTAACAGTATTAAAGCTATGCAGCATGAACATCCTGTTGATGATTTTCCGACCTTTGACGACTGTTACAGCATAAAAAGTAAAACGGAAGGTTATTTTAAAGGCGCTCATAGCGATAAATTGTGCGCTATCTGTAAAGAGCACGACATTAAAATTTATATCTCTGTTAAACAAGGTTTTTTTACTGTAAAAGGTTACCCATTTTTAAAGTGCGATACTGATTTAACTGACAAACCAGAGCTCATTGATGAGCTACTTGCATGCTTTATTTTTTACATTGAAGAATATGTTAGCGATCATTACCGATATGGAATGACGCAAATATCTGAGATTGCTGTTAAGGCAATGAGTCCGGGCATTAATGATCCAGGTACTGCAGTAAAAGCTATTGATATGCTGAGTATTTTACTCATTTTGCGATTAGACATTTATGATGTGAATTATTCGCTTAAACAATGCGATGATAACCATCCTAAGTTGTTTTTACATGAAACATCATTCGATGAGCTGCTGCATGATAACTTCACACCTATTCGCAATTATGCAAAAAATGACGCCTATGTAATGGTTAACGTACTTGAGGCGTTTAAAAACATATTGTTTAGAGCATCTGATAACGAAAAAGCGACTAAGAGTTTGTTTATTTACTTAGGGGCGATTATTGAAGATATAGATACGCATATTAGTAATGATTACGACCGTGAACAAATTACTAATATGCTAAAAGCTATTGCCCGTATTTCAGAGCAACAAGGTGAAAAGTTGCTGGCGCGCTTTACCAGCAACAATAAATAGACTAATTTTCGATAAAATAAACTGCATAACTGCTTGCGCTAATAGTAAGCTCACCACCATTGTATGCATCAGGTACATAGTTTTCTGGTGCAGCATCTGCCATTACCATTTTGCTAGCACGCATGTAAGGTTGGCTTCCTGTATCGAGTGGGCTGCTTGATGCAGTATAAAGGCCTTTGAGTTCAACCCCATAATCACTGGCAAACTCTTTCGCAGCAGCACGAGCATCTTTAATGGCTAGCTTTTGCGCTTGCTTTTGTAGCTCTTCATAGCGACTCGATACAAATTGCGTTTGATTAATTTCGTTGATACCCGCATTCACTAGTTGCTGAAGCATAACTGGGTATTTTTTAATATCAGTTAGAGTAACAGACAGACTACGCGATACTCTGTACCCTACAAATTCCTGTTTGCCTGTTTCACGGTTGTATTCTGTTTGGCGTTGAATTGAGATATTAGACGCATAAACGCCCTTTTCTTCTACGCCTTGGCTTTTAGCAAGCTTAATGGCTTTGGCCATGGTTGCATCAGCTTTGTTTTTAGCGGCAATTAAATCTTTATCTACTTCAACAATACCTACAGTTAACTTAACGTTATCAGGGATTGCTTTAACCGTTGCATTACCTTGGATATAAATATGCGGCGCATCTGGTGTTGCTTGTGCTAACACATTAAAACTAAGTGCGGCGGCCATAGCGGTAAAAACTAACTTACGCATAATACTGTTCCTTAATTAAAAACTCCGTTCATTATCACCTTAAAGGGTTAATTCAATATGAACAACCCCTATTATTCAGATATAAAAAAACAGGCATTAAAAGCCTGTTTTTTTAACCACTCAAAGCGATATAGTTTAGATACTACGGCGCTTATAGTTACGGTATTCTGGAAGCCAGTAGTTTTTCTCGATTGCAGCCCATAAAGCCTCATCACTTAACTCAAGTGCCACACCTTCTTCCATCGCTTTTTTCGCTACTGCAAAGGCAATACGTTTACTTAACGCTTGGATTTCGGTTAACGCTGGTAGCAAGCTGCCTTTACCAGTGTTTGCACGAGGTGAAGACTCTGCCAATGTTTCACTTGATACAATCAGCATTGCATCAGTGATACGAGTAGCTTTAGCTGCGATAACGCCTAAACCAATACCCGGGAAAATGTAGCTATTGTTACATTGTGGGATTGGGAAAATTTGGCCGTTATACTCAACCGGATCAAATGGGCTACCCGAAGCTACAATCGCTTGACCCTCTGTCCACTCAATAACATCTGAAGGAAGTGCTTCTACTTGCTTAGACGGATTACTTAGCGGGAAGATAATCGGTTGTGGGCAAGATGCATGCATTGCACGAATAACTTGCTCTGTGAATAAACCAGGTTGTCCAGATACACCAATTAAGATATCTGGTTGTGCACAGTGCATTACATCTAATAGTGATGCGTACTCACCGCTATACGTCCATTCACTTAAACCTTCTTTAGATTGGCAAAGCGCTTGTTGGAAATCACGTAAACCTTCCATACCATCAGTTAGTAGACCAAAACGGTCAACCATGAAGATTTGTGAGCGAGCTTGCTCATCGCTAATGCCTTCAGCAACCATAGTACTGATAATTTGCTCAGCAATACCACAGCCTGCTGAACCTGCACCAACAAATACTACTTTTTGCTCTGAAAGTTTCGCACCTTTAACACGACATGCAGCCAATAAAGACCCCACAGTTACCGCAGCAGTACCTTGAATATCATCGTTAAAGCTACAAATTTCATAACGGTAGCGTTTTAATAATGGCATTGCATTTGGTTGTGCAAAGTCTTCGAACTGAAGTAAAACACTTGGCCAGCGACGTTTAACAGCCTTGATGAATAGGTCTAAGAATTCATCGTACTCTTCTTGCGAAATACGCTTATGACGAGCACCCATATACATTGGGTCGTTAAGCAGTTTTTCGTTATTAGTACCAACATCAATCATCACTGGTAATGTATAAGCTGGGCTAATACCACCACACGCTGTGTAAAGTGACAATTTACCAATTGGAATACCCATACCACCAATACCTTGGTCACCAAGACCAAGAATACGTTCACCGTCAGTCACAACGATAACTTTTACTTTGCCTTTAGTAGCGTTACGTAAAATATCATCAATTTGGAAACGATCTTCGTAAGAAATAAATAGACCACGGGCACTGCGGTAAATGTCTGAAAACTTTTCGCAGGCATCACCTACTGTTGGTGTGTAGATAATTGGCATCATTTCTTCAAGATGATCACGTACTAAACGGTAGTAAAGAGTTTCGTTGTTATCTTGAATTGCACGAAGGTAAATGTGCTTGTTTAAATTATCGCTAAAGCTTGAATACTGTTGGTAACAACGCTCAACTTGTTCTTCAATTGTTTCATAACGCGGTGGCAGTAAACCGGCTAAGTTGAAACTTTCCCTTTCTTTTTGTGAAAAAGCACTGCCTTTGTTTAATAGTGGCGTTTCGATCAGACCTGGGCCTGAATAAGGAATATAAAGATAATTTGGATCGGTATTTGTAGTCATATTTCCAAGCTTTGATGCGTCATAATTATGACCTGACATTATTACTCTTAAAGGCGAAATTGCAATGACAATTCACCTTGTCAGACCATTGAATAAAATGAATTTTATGCCCTAAACGGCACAACGAATAGTATACATGAAAACTCAGCAGCTTTAAGGCTGCTGAGCTTGTTTTTAGTGGCTTTTATCACTTAAAGCGATGCCTTCGCGGCGCGGATCGGCTGCGCCATAAAGTTTACCGTCTTTTACTTCAACAGCATGTAAACCAGAGTTTAAATCTAGGATACGAACTGTGTGCCCGCGGTTAACAAAATCAGCTTCCAAGTTCGCAAGTTCAGTGCCCTTTTCAAGGCTTGTATAATTGTTGCGATTAGTAATACGCGGTAAATTAATGGCAGTTTGCGCATCTAAGTTCCAATCAAGCACACCTACTACTACTTGAGCAACGTAATCAATGATACGACTACCACCCGGTGAACCGACAACTAAGCGTAAACTGCCGTCTTTGTTAAACACCATCACTGGCGACATTGAACTACGCGGACGTTTACCTGCTTCAACGCGGTTAGCTAAAGGTTTGCCATCTTTTGTTGGTGATAAAGCAAAGTCTGTAAGCTGATTGTTTAAAATATACCCGTTCACCATTACTGTTGAACCAAACGCCATTTCAATAGAGCTGGTCATCGAAACCGCATTACCTTGGCTATCGACAATCGATACATGGGTTGTTGAAGGTAGCTCGTAAGCATCATCTTGTGCATAAGCAAGTGAGTTTGGCGGAGTACCTGCTTCTGCGTGAGCATCTTTTTCAGAGATAAGCTTTGCACGACCTGCAAGGTAGTCTTTATCAAGTAATCCTTGTGTCGGGATTGGCATAAAATCAGGGTCGCCCATATACACGTTACGATCAGCAAAAGCTAAACGTGATGCTTGGGTAAAGTAATGCAACGCTTGTACTGAATTTGGTTTTAGTTTAGCCATATCTTTATGTTCGAGTAAGGCTAAAATCTGTAATACAGCAACACCACCACTACTTGGCGGAGCCATTGAACAAACCTCGTATTGGCGATAATCAACACATACTGGAGCACGCTCTTTGCTTTTATAATTCGCTAAGTCTTCAACAGATAAAGTCCCCGGTGCTACCGCTGAGTTTTGCACTGCATGCACAAGTTCTTTGGCGTTTTCACCTTTATAGAAAGCATCAATGCCTTGTTTCGCAATATCTTTATAAAGCGCGGCAAGTTCAGGGTTCTTTTTCACCGTACCAACAGCAAGCGGTTTACCATTAGGGAAAAAGTAATCGCGAATAACAGGAAGCTTTGTAACCCCTGGGTTTAACTCTTTGGCAAGTAATTGATGCAAACGTGGTGACACAATAAAGCCCTGCTCTGCCAATTCAATGGCAGGGCCAAATAAAGTTTGCCACTCTAACTTACCATAACGCTTATGTGCTGAAGCAAAGGCATCTAAAATACCCGGTACACCAACAGAGCGACCACCTACCACGGCTTCAATCCACTTAACGGCTTTACCGTGTTTATCTAAAAACAGTGTTTCATCAGCGTTACTTGGTGCGGTTTCGCGGCCATCAAAACTGGTTAGGCTTTTGGTTTTGTTGTCGAAGTACATCATAAATGTACCACCGCCGATGCCCGACGATTGCGGTTCTACCAGTGTGAGTACTAATTGTGTAGCAATAGCAGCATCAACCGCAGAGCCACCTAGCTCAAGCATTTTTTGACCTGCTTTTACAGCATAAGGGTTTGCCGCTGCGACCATGTACTTATCGCCTTCAACAACCTGTTTATGGGCAAAGCCGGTTGCAGCCTCGGGTTCGCGTGTTTCAACTTTTGCAGGAGTCGCTAAAAGAGCCGTTGAATAGATAAATGAAGTGGAAAGAGCTAACAAAGCTTTGGTTTTGAATAACATAAATATACTTAATCCCGTAGTGTATTTGGCATCTTAAAATTAAACGTGCACAATAGTGTCACAATCTCAGATACAACAAAAATAACATGATAAACCTGCCCCTGAAACTAGAATATATTCTGCCCCCATTGTGTTTAATACTACTAAGTTCCTTGTTTGCACTTTTCAACTTAAATGAATATCTCGAATTTAACCGTGAGTTAGTCGCAAATGGTGAGTTTTGGCGTATTTTCACCAGTCAATTCGTACACGCAAATTGGCCCCACTTAGGCTTAAATTGTGCCGGAATTTTATTAATTTGGGCTCTACATGCTGAGCATACAAGCCCACCTCGTTATGCATTTAATATTGCTATTCTTGCATTGTGGTGTGGTTTAGGTGTGTGGCTATTTTGCCCTGATATCCATATTTACACCGGATTAAGCGCATTACTGCACGGTGTGATCATTTGGGGAGCAGTTAAAGATGTACAAGCAGGCATGTTTTCAGGCTGGTTATTGTTTGCGGGTACTTGGGCAAAAGTGATTTGGGAGCAAATAGCAGGCCCGAGTGAATCGGTTAGTCAGTTAATCGCCTCTAATGTTGCCATTGACGCCCACTTTATTGGCGCGATTGGCGGCACTCTACTCGCTATGCCTGTCTTTATAAAAATAATAAAAAATCGCGGGTAGCCTTACTCGCGATTTAATTATCTGGTTATTATTCCTGCTATTTAATCTTTTTCATAAAAATTAATTATGATTTATCTTGAATATCAGATATTACAAAGCCCCGGCTAACGAGGCTTTGGATTCAAAATCAACTCAATCGTTCCCAAACTAAATCAGCTATCTTGGCTTCTTTTTCTAGGTCAAATTGAGACTCATGTAGAAAATACTTTATGAATGAACGGATAGTACATTTTTGATTCAAAGATAACTTTACGAATTCAGACTCATACTCTGAGGCCCCTTGTACACTTAAGCTTAAAACAGAAAAAATGGAATCTGATAAAACATCAATCTCATCAAAATTAGATAAACAAAGAGACATGAAAGAAGGTAAATAATAAACGAAATATACTGGATTGAGTCGGTAGACTATTGCTGTCAAATCTACTTCACAACTTTTTATCACATCGATTCCAAAGTTTTGCCAGGATTTCCCAGCCAAAACTCTTGTAACTTCTTTGTCTTCCCAATCTAAATTAGGCCTATTTATCAAAGGGCAACTGGGTTGCTTTGTACTGCCAAATGCATATGACAAACTATCTAATAGCGCTAATTTCTTCATTGAACTAACTTCTCATTTATTTTTGTAAAGATTGACATTTACCATACTTTTCCAAGCATCAATAGCTTGGCTTCTTTGATTTGCATCTCCTCCCATGAAACACTTTTTATTTATTGTGTCTCTCGCTATTGCACACCTCTGGTTGGCGACCTCCCGAAGGAATAAATCACCTCTAGACATGGATTGGGAACATCTTCTTGGTCGCTTGCATTCTTGGTTTACGTTTTGCTGTAGTTTTTGCTGTTCAGATGGGGAGCATTGACCGGGAGGTTCAATGTTATTTGCCGCAGGGCTTATTTTCAGACCCGCATTATCAACTTCACAACTTTCATTATCCTCATTTCTAAACAAATCAGAAATCTGAATAACAGAATCGACAAAAGCCATATTTTCTTTTGTACCCGGTAATAATACCGTATGAGCAGCAGGAGTGGGACCCGGCCCAACAATTGGAATCGCTGTTAAGCCGTTAGGGTCATAATTATTTACAGGGTTATTTCCAACATATCCATAAGTATTAATCCCACCCGCTAAACCAATCGGGTCTGACTGAATGAAGCGTCCCAATTCAGGATCGTAACCTCTGATATAGTTGTACACAAAATTGGTTTTGATCTATCGAGTTAGAAACTAAATAGTTATAACCTAGCTTCATCCTATTTCCATTTATATAGTTCTAACCAAAAGCCTCGGTTAAAGAGGCTTTAAATTAATAGCTAATTCCAATATTTATTAATAAATTTCGGTAAAATTATAAACCACTGAAAATATCCACCGAAAAAGCAACAGATACAAATAACAAACACTTCTAAACCAAAGCTGCTTTGATAATCTATAGTTGGGAAAGCTGTAACTAGATACAATAAAAACGGACCTAATGGGAAACTTAAAAGTCCCAGTAAAACTAGTATGAACACACCTAACTCGTGAGTTTGGCTGACATCTTGAACAGATTCTAAAACAGAAAGAATGACTAAAGTAAAACAGGTTATCCATACTAGTTTCAATATCTGGATTTTTTTTAGATTCATACTATTTCACCTGACATAAACTTAAACATTTATTAGCTAAACTATCACTGCACTCGTGACAATCGGTACCAATTGGACATATCGATTTAAACTCAGCGTTAATGCAACTTTCGACACAACTATCATCTTTTCTAATTTCATCACATTTTTTTGGGTCATGGTTCGCAGCTTCCGTTGTTGCGCAACATAAACTACCTTTACCAAAAGACTAAGTGTTATCAAGAGCACTTGTAGGCGTATTACTTGAACAAAGCTAATTTTTACTTAAACCAATATGGATTTACTAAAGGTAAAGTTTTATTGGCATATCATTAAACTTATTCCATTTAAAGGGCGCGTACACTTTTATGTTGTCATACTAATGGTCGCTGTACCTCATTTTGCTATTAAATTAACATAACTAGCAGGTTTTATAATATTGCTAGGTCTATGAACAGTATTACTAAGGGTTACAAATAATTGAATTGCTCACTTAGAACGGGGCTCAATGCAAGGCAACGAAAATGAATATCTTGTAAGCAACTAGAAGTGATATTCGATGAACGACACAAAGCAGCCTAATTTAGTGAGTGGTGGATTTCGGGATTTTATTAGCGAGAAATATAAAGATATTATTTATGGCAAAACAAGTTAAATACTTATATCTAATGGTAAATATCAATTGCTATTCAAAACAAAAAAGCAGCCCTGAATATCAAGGCTGCTTATTAGTCAGTGCTAAATTGTTCTGAAAGTTAAAGCGTTTCTTTAAATAGCTTATAAATACGACGGTATTCATCTAACCAGCTTGATGGTTGTACAAAACCATGCGGCTCAACTGGGAAGATCGCTGTTTCAAAGTTTTCTTTTTCAAGCTCAATTAAACGTTGTACTAAGCGAACTGAATCTTGGAAGAATACGTTGTCATCAACCATAGGCGCATTAATTAATAAATGGCTCTTAAGACCTTCAGCAAAGTAAATTGGTGAGCTCTTTTCATAGGCAATTGGGTCAACATCTGGGTGATTTAAGATGTTCGACGTATAAGGACCATTGTAGTGAGCCCAATCAGTTACCGGACGAAGTGCAGCACCTGCTTTGAATAAATCAGGTTGTGTGAATAACGCCATAAACGTCATGAAACCACCGTAAGAGCCACCATAGGTGCCTACAGCTTGTGTATCAACGTTTGCGTTATCTGCCATCCAGCTTACGCCGTCTGCTAAATCTTGGATCTCAGGTGTACCCATTTGACGGTAAATAGCTGTACGCCAATCACGGCCATAACCTTTTGATGCACGGTAGTCCATGTCCATTACTACGTAGCCTTCTGAAGCAAGTAGAGAGTGGAACATAAACTCACGGAAGTAACCAGACCAACCCATGTGTGAGTTTTGTAAGTAACCAGCACCGTGGTTAAAGATAACCGCTTTACGGTTTTTACCTGATTCGCCTTCTTTATAATCAGCTGGGTAATATACTTTTGCGTAAATAGGCTGATCAGTGTGGCTTGAAGGCACAGCAACAATCTTAGGTGCAATTAGTTTCTTCGCTAAGAACTCATCAGATACTGTATGCGTTAACTGAGTTGCTTGGGTGTTTGCTTTTGCATCAGCAACATAAAGCTCAGGCGGCGACATAATTTTTGAGTGAGTTAGCAATAGTTTGCTTTCATCTGGGCTTAACTGGTAATCAGTCATACCATCAAGGTTTGTTACTTGCTCAGATTCACCGTTTGCAGGGTTTACACGATAGATTTCGTAAAGACCTGGGTGCTCAACGTTTGCTTTGTAGTAAATCGCTGAGTTATCAGCCGTTAACGTTAAGTTAGAAACAACAAATTGGCCTTTAGTAAGCTGCGTTGCTTTACCGTTAAGTGGCTTTTTGTAAATATGGCTGTAACCAGACTCTTCAGATAGATAGTAAAGCGTATCAGAGTTGTTCAACCAACCAAAATCGTTGTATGCATAGTTAACCCACGCATCGTCATGTAAACGGTGCTGTGAAACAAGTTTGTTGTTTTGTGTATCAACAGTCGCTAACCAACGGTCTTTGTTGTCCCATGCTTCAAGCATAAGAGCCACGTGTGAACCATCTGTGTTCCATTGGATTGCACTTTGATCCCAACCCCAATCCATCATTAGGTTGATAGCACGCGGCGCTTTTTCAGACTTGTAAGTTTTGCCATCACGAGCGTAGTTTTCTTTCTTAACAGCTGCAAGAACGTCTTCATCAAAACCAGGTAAGGTATCGAATGCAAGGGTTGTTTGCTCGCCTGATTTAAGGTCAATGTAAATAACATCTGAGCTGATTGGCTTTTCATCCGCAACGCGACGACGTACTTTTTCAGCTTTTACGCGCGCATCATCGGCAATGTAATTAGGCATGATATCGCCTTCATCGCGCCATGAGCGGTTTTCAGTGGTAACTGCAACGAGAGCTTGACCATTTGGTGAAAGCTGCACGTCTGCCAAACGTTTATCTTTACCTAAATAGAACTGTGAATTAGCAATACTGTCGTTTTGCTCATTAATTTGCTCTTTACGCGCTTCACGATCTTTTTTGTTTTTGTGAGTCAGCGCAATGTAATCAATTAGTTTGTGCTGCTCTTTTGCAATATACGTGTCTGGCTCTTGCACACCTTTAGGTGCATCGTCTAGGTGTAAGTTAACTAACTCAACTTGACGACCTGTTGCCAAATCAACTTTATAAAATGCATTACCTTGGCGATACGCAAGGCTGCCATCCGTTAAAAACTGCGGCTTTGATTGCTGTGCGCTGTCGTGTGTAATTTGTGTAATTTGACCAGTGCTTAGGTTTTTAACAAAGATATTACCTTCAAATGCATAAGCCTGTTGCTTTTTATCAGCCGAGTAAACTGCATTTTTTGCACCTACGGTGTGTAATTTGTTTAACGTTAATTGTGATGCAGATTGGCTATTAACCGCTTGCACATATAAATCACGTAACTCACTACCATGTTGCTTTTGTGCATAAACAATGCTGTTAGAATCACCATTCCAGAAAGCACGCTCTGGCTGACGGCCTAACCAATCGGGGTGAGCCATTGCTTGCTCTAACGTGATTTCAGCTGAGCCTGTGTCAGCAGGGGTAACAACAACAGGGGCTACATTGTTTACTTGTTCTTCAGAAGGTGTTGAGGCGGTTGATTGACAACCAGCTAGCATAAAGCTAGATGCGAC
>CERC01042236.1_pt1 | contig 46078 bp, 28 predicted proteins | sample 530921 | NCBI WGS metagenome assembly CERC01 (sample SAMEA2621099, study PRJEB7988) | marine metagenome | isolation source: saline water (ENVO:00002010), including
GCTGCGGGGTAACTCGATGGAAGCGCCGTATCTAATGTATCTGTTTTTAATAACCAGATATCACTCTCCTCACTACCTCCATCACGGCTTAATAACAGATCCCCCTCTTTCAGCTGATAATCACCGATCCATACATCTTGCTCAACCAAACTTAAGCCAGTAATTTCAGCACCATCTTGGAAAGGGTCACTCAGTAAAAGATAAAAATTACCCGAGCTATAATCTCCTGCCGTATCAGGTCGAAAATAAAAAATATCCTCTTTCGTTATGTCTAAATCTGCGGGGGAAGCTACACCGTTACTGGTAAGGGTCATATCCTGTGAGCTAGAAAGAATTAAATCTCCGGCTTGAAGTACGATGGGGTTGATTAAACCGATAGATACACTACTGGTTAGATAATGAAGGCCGTTAGTATCATCTTGAGAAGAGAACTGCGATATATCAAAAGCAACACTAAAGGTTCCATCGGTACCGGCCTCTCCTAATGCGAAATCAGGACCCGCTTGCTGTAACACATCCCCCTTATCAACATTGGATCCATCCAGTCCAGGAATACCATTACCAGAACCTTCGTCGCCATCAATCGATACCCACAGTACCCCATCAGATGTATCCGTAAAATTAACACTGGCACTTTCAACCGCACTAGAGCCAGTTCCATCGTAAACAGAGATATCAAAGACAGGGGCTAACTCTCCACCATCATGAATAAAAACAACACTTGATGAACTTATTTGTGCTTGTGTGAAACTCGATATAGCCGTACTTGTATCAGACGTCAGCGCAAAATACCCATTGCTCACATTGGTGATATCAAAACGTAGGCTTAAGTCACTGTTATCAACATCCATTGCAGATAAATGTGAAGCATCAATGACAACAGTATCGCCCTGAGACAGCGTAAGTGTTTTATTGCCAATAACAGCCAAATCATTTTCTGCATTTACAGATATATCTGAAAAATTGCCCAGATCTAAACGATTATCTGAATCACCACCACTCCCGCCATCATCCTGAATGTAATCCAGTGTAATTCGTCGTGTCGCGGCTGTAGGATCTTGGCTGGTATTTTGATAACTCAGGCTATTCAGAAGTGTATTCATGGCTGCATTATTTACATTACCGCTACTGAGTACCAGCGTTGCCGTTGTCCCCGATAGTGTAACGTTATAAGTAAAACCGGAAACGGTCCCTGTATTCAAATGAGTTAGAGCGATTAACACGCCATTTATACTGATTATTTCATCTGAGCCATCAGTCACATTCGTAACAGTTAATCCTAATTCTTCAAAAGTCTGGCCTACGTCAACCGTATCTGCAGAAGCGCTATTAAACAGAGCCTCTGCACTCCCTCCCTCAGTAAACGAGGGGTTCAGAGAAGTGATACTCAGCGTAGGCTCTTGATTAGTGACAACTTCATATGAACCTATATCTGTGTTTATGCGCGCCACACCACGTTGATCATCTGCGGGGGCACCGGTATCTGTACCTGCATCAATTGCGATACTACCGGTTAATAAAGCATGGGTTCGAGTTTCACCGCCATTATCGGCTAGAACATCTAGATTAGGATCACCAATTAAATCACTGCCAAAACCCGTCGCGCCACTTGCATCGCCAATAATGTTATTACCATCGCTGGTAAAATCACCGAGTACATCCGGAGAGCTCGTCACTGCCGTATTTCCAGCAACAATGCTGTTACTCAGAGTTACAGTACCTGCAAATATATCAATACCGCCTCCTGAGTTCGTTGCAGCATTGTTTGTTACTGTGACATTCGTTAGAGTGACAGTTCCCTCACTGTATATACCGCCACCAAATTGAGCACTATTACCACTCAAAGTAGAATTAATAGCAGTTAAATTACCACTAGCTTCATTATAAATCGCGCCTCCAAATTGCCCGGTATTACCCGCAAGCGTGACCCTTTCTAAAACCAATGTCCCGTTATTGTGAATTGCCCCACCGCGGCTACTCGAAGTTGAATCGACTATTTCCACATCGGTTATGGTTAAACTAGTAGCAGCATCACTAATTTCTATTGCGCCAGCATTACCGGTTTCAGAACCATTTTGAAGCGTAAGATCAGAGAGACTATTAGTAATTGCTGAGGCTTCGTACTCCGCTATTTTGAAATTATTGCCGCCATCAATAAACGTTAACCCCGTACCAGCCCCAACAATTGAAAGTGAGTCCGTGATATTTAGATGCTCTTTAACTTCAGCCGTCCCACCTGATGCTATTGAAAGCGTATAGGTTCCAGCTGACAAATTGATCGTATCGGTCCCAGCATTAGCATTCGCGGCAATGACCGCTTCACGTAGAGACAATAAACCATCCCCAGCGTCGATAACGTCATCAGTGGTGGTAACATCATAAACTGCCAAGGTACCCAACCATTGAGTATCAAGTGACGTATCTAACATCAGTGCATGATTAATTTCACCAAGCTGATACTCAAGCTCCCAATCGCCTTGTGAAATTGCATTACCAGTAAGATCATTACTGGCTGCAATATCAGCTTGAGTCAGAGACTGAAGAGTATGAATAAAGCTAAGGCCACTCGGAGATGCTGCCAAGTCACAGCCATAAAGCAAAAGATCAGCGTGCTCATCTAAACTTTCGCCCCAACTTTCTAACAGATTCGAATTTTCTTTAAGGGTATTCTGCGTCACCCAATCGCTACCTAACTGTAATCCTTCTCCAGAACCATGGCTTAAAATATGAACGGCATCAATTTGAGAATGATTCGCTAACCGCTCCGAGATCTGTTTTAACCCAGATTCAGTTTCATTTAATTCATAAATAAAATATTCGGTACCCTCAGCTGACGTATCTATGAGCTCTAGAAGCCCATCAATATCCTCAACCCCTCCATCAATAAAAATCAATTCCGTAGCCACATTATTTTGCGGCACTTCAATGGTCGGCAAGAATAGATCAGCATCCTTGAGCGTTTGAAACTCTTCAGATACCAACGGGGATGGAAAGCTTGATGATGGAGTCAGGCTAGAGGAAATTAAAAGGGTGTCTGCCTCATCTAAAAAATCATTAGATCCAGAGTTATCCTCTGAGATCACATCTTCAGATTGCGGTAGAGGATCTGCTGACAACATGACACGAGGTTCAAGCAATTCAAAAACGAAGCGACTTGATTTACGCCTCAATTGAGACTCCAAAGTAGACTCTTCGGATTTAGAGCTCGTAGCCAAAAAACGTCTCCCTCTACACTTTTCAATATAACCTTGAGAGTGTTCTATATAAGTCTATCTAATACCGATGGGGTTATCTTATCCACAGAGAGCCAATAGGTTTTAACCTGCTTAGAACGCGGAATCACCTCTGCGTTGATACCTAACTCGAAAAGTTTCACCTTCCTCGTTTCTGCTTGAACCGGCCCTTTATAAACGCCAAATGAGATACGACCACCATAGCTTGATTTAGGTAATGGCCCCATATCTTTAACGCCAGCCTTAGTAAACTGCGTCAACAGTATTGCTGTATTCTGAGTATAGTCATTAGATGAAACCACCATGTAACCAATCTTTTCAGTGCGATCGACCACATCAACAGTATAGTGAACATCATTCTTTTCTAAGATCTGAGTCGCCTTCAAAAGTTGAGTTTGACTTGTGTATGGACCCAATTTTCGTTGTTGGGTCTTGATGACAATAGACTCGTTTTCAACAGATTCTAGTTCATCAAGTTCCGCCTTTTGAGCCTCACCCCTGCTAGCATCTCTATTCTCAGCTTGTTCTACTTTTAAAGCCCCTCCATCTTGCGATTCTGTAATAGCCAAGGAGGCTTTATGGCTGCTAACTTGAGTACGATCGTTTTCTTGGGTATTCATCGTTTTTTTAGTTGGCCTGTAGATACTTTACCCACAGCGACCTCTTTCTTCGATGAAGGTGCTTCCTGCTTTATATTCGGTTCCGCCGGCTGAGCTTGCGTTTCATCTAACTGCAAAAAACACTTTAAACCCGCAGGAATTTGGTGGTCCGCATTATCGAGTATCAACCTAACACCAAAGGTACCGCTCGCTGCATCGCCGAGTGAATCAATAAGATCAACACTAACGGAATACCCTTTCTCTTGGTCTATTTCCGGGTAAATTGTTGCCGTCATTCCCTTATGTATTTTACCGTAATACCCCATAGGGAATACTGTTTCAATGTATAGAGGGTTTAGTTGTACCAACCTAAAAATAGGTTCCTCTTCTACATATTCACCTTCATTCTTATATCGTTCCGCAACAAGCCCATTAATCGTTGAATAAACCTTTTTTTCTTCAAGCTGCGCCTGACTTCGAGTCAACTCGAGTTCCCGTAACTTTAGTGTTTCTTCCGCTTGCTTAAGACGCCAGTACGTAACTTGCTTTATCCTTGCCGCTTCATCAAGATTCTGAGAGGACGCCAATTGCCTTTCAGCTAATTGATTCACACGGCTGGACTGAAGACGATCGTATTTAAGATTTACTTGTTCAGCGGATAATTCCGATCTCATCTCCGTACGAGCTTGTGCTAATCGAACATTGGCCTTCTCAACATCCGCTTTTAACTCGCCTAAAAGCTGCCCTTTAGATACAGGTTGAGTTCGATCGACATATAACGCTTCTACAACACCGGGCACCGCAGCACTTATCTCAATAACTTTACTCGGTGTAATAACACAATCGACAGTAGGGAAAGTCAGATCTTCAGCATGGATATTAACGCTATACAGAACAGCAAAAATAATGCTCAAACGTTTAAAAGACTGCCTCATTAATACCCCTTCAGAAACAATAAAAAACAATAGCTCATATATATTTACGCTAGTTAATATACTAGTGCAAACTTTGGATAAGATTATGATATATATCGGCTAAAACATAATTAGATAAAGTCATTTCTTTATACGAAAAACGTACCGTACCCATAGCAGGCATATATGCTTCAACATCTCGTTCCACCACTATTTCTACCACAAAAAACGGGGATATAGATTTCAAACCGGTTTGATCTCGACTATCGACAGGTACTTCACCTCCCGCACTACTACCTAAAAATCGCGAAGGAAGTTCATTTTGAGCTGCTGGCTCAATTCTTAACATTGAGCCTTTATAAGCTTGATATGGGTTTGTATTAAACTTCACCTCAATTGAGTCAACCCCCGAATTTAGTTTTCGAACTTGCTCTTCCGATACAACCGCTAATACTTTAACGTCTTCAGGCTTATAAACATGCGCTATAACCTCACCCCTAGGAAGATACCGACCCAGCAGATCTTGCTCTCGGGAGAGGACAAATTCACCATTTGCTGGCGCAACTAAACTTAACCCATCTAAGCGCTGTTGTATTAGCTCAACCTCCTTCTGCTGTATAGAGATTTTTTCTTGCCAGCTTTGGGCTATAGAGATGCTATTTAAACCGACTAAACGATATTGTGATTTATACTCATCCAATAAGCCTTGTGCATTTTTTAACTGAAGTAGAAGCTCCTGATTCTCTAACTGAACTAAAAGTTGCCCTTTCTCAACCTGTTGTCCTGACTGAAAGTTCAGCGACACTACAACACCACTTTCTAACGTCATAACGCTCTGATTCTCGGGCGTGATAACCATAGCAATTTGACTATCAGTAAAACGAAAATTTAAGAGAAATACTGTAGAAAATACTGCTGCTATAAACACAGACACAACCATAAAGAAACGTATAGTCTGATGCTCCTTACGAGCATTCTGATAAACAGAAATCGTATGCCTAATAATGGGGAACACTAAAATCTGCAATAAGAGCCATAAGGCTAATAAAATACCAAAAATAAAAAACTTTCCTGACAGATACAAAGCGATAACGAGGCCAATAAACAATCTATAAGGAGCAGCACATAGCGCATAAGCGATCAACCACCCCTTTATTGTATTTGAAATATTCCAGTCTATAGAGGTATCTAATTTGAAAAAAAACTTCTTAACAACTGCACCTAAAGCCTCCCTAGATCGCGCATTTAAATTAAACACGCCTAAATAATCAGACAATATGTAGTACCCATCAAATCTCATTAAAGGATTGAGGTTAAAGATTAAGGTACTAAAACTACCAACAAACACGACATTAAATAGAAAGTCCGCCCAATAACCTGGTGTGGAATTTTGCCACGCAAGGAATGCACTCATCGCTATGATCAATTCGACCCACATGCCCGCAGCCCCGACAAGAAGCCGATGTCTGCGCTCAGGAAAGGCATAACTTGATGACGTATCAACATATGGAAGGGGAAGAAAAACCAACATAAAAATCCCACACTCATTCACAACCCCGCCATACCTTTTTACGACGAGCCCATGGGCTATTTCATGTAGAGCCTTTAAAAACACATAAGCACAAACCAACAAAATACCGTTTACAGGATCAAAAAAACGGCTCTGCCAATGGACCTGAATAGACTCCCATTGCAGGGGAAGTTGATAAATAGAAAGGCTTAATAAAGAGATAAAAAGAACAATAAAAAAACGATTAAAAATAGAGCCTGTAAATCTATAAATATGATTTAAAAATGCATCAGGGTTAAATAACGGGAACTTCATCGCTATAGGTTGTTTAAAAGATTGCCACCATTTTCGTTTATTTTGTGAAATTTCAAAACCTGACAGAAGCCCATACTTAATAAATTTAGATATAGCCTTCTCTAATTCTGGGTAGCAATGATGATCAATCTGTAATTCATCTATCACTTGTTTTAAAGATCTGTGCCCATCTAAGGCACGCATTAACCTAACAGTATCTGCATCACAATAGAAAAATTGCTCACCGTTATAACTTTCTACAACATACTGATCTTTCGTCTCAGCCTGAGAATGTAATTTTACATTTGGCTTCAAGCGAAGGTTTCGATCACCAAGTGTATGAATAAGGTCATAACCACCTTGAACTTCTACCCCTCCCTCTTTCATGGTTTCAGTGCCCAATACTGCATCCGAACCCAATCACTAAAATGATGAAATAAGCTCCACCCTAAACTATAAGAACCTACATTTACTTTAGCGATCCCCTCCATTCCGGGACGTAAAGCTGAATAATTACCCTCCTCCATCACAGCCTCAGCAAGATAAATCACTTCGTTATTCTCATCAGTAAAAACAGGAGAAGGTTTTTGTAACTCAACGGTGTAAGTATCTGAAGGTAATGAGGTCAACTTAAGCTGAGCGCTCAAGCCCTGCTGCATAAATCTAATATCAGCTTCTTTTATACGTAACATCGTTCGATATTGGTCAAGAGGAGCTATCTTAAATAGAACATCCCCTTTGTTAACCGGTGCTCCTATGGAGCGGCTTAAATCTCCGCTAATGAGCACACCTGAGATTCGAGAGCGCAGCTCCGTCTGACTTAACGCGAGTGTAACTGTCTCTATTTGAGCACTTAACTGTGCCATCTTAGCTTTCAGAACTTCTGCTTTTCCACGTTCCCCGCTTGCCAGCACCTGGCGGTATGAGTTCTCTTTCTCTTGGAACTGACCTTTTAGCTTATTTAATTTAAGAGAAATATCTCTCTCATCTAATTCAGCAATGACTGTAGATATATCCACCTGATCACCCGCTTTAAATTTTGAGGATTTTATATAACCATCAAAAGGAGCAATAATAGGGGATTCAATTTCCCCCTCAATAACAGCATCAACAGAGATGCGATATTCAACAGGAATAAATAAAAATAGCGTTATAACAAAAAAAACAAACAGGTATTTATAACGGTACAACAGATGATTCTTAAAGGAACTCACTGACGATTCGGCTGAATCAATTAAGGGGGCATTAGCTTGTAAAGAAGATACGGCAAGCGAGTTATCTAGATCGTTAACAGTTGCTGGGGTGGAATTATGCAACCGTTTTTTTTCACTATCTTGCTGCAACAATAAACCTAACCACACGCCTGACCACTCAACAATGCGTTTTACCGATTCCTGAGACCCATTCCCTAGATTAACTTCAATTCCTAGATAGCAAACAACTTCATTATCTGACGACATGATAGGCAGCACCGTCCGATAATTACTTCCTGATACAGCCGATGTAGAACTAGATTGCTGAGATATCGAAAAAGCGACAAGCGAATTAAGCTCATCTGAAACAAAATCATTATTCGGCCAGCAAGCCTTCTTTTCTGCCTTGCTTTCATGATCAGATGTAAATGCAATAATGGCTGATTGAGTATTCGGCACCATCTGTCCAATCGCTTCTAGCCACTGATTATAATCATCCAAATTTGCGTCCCTACTGATTCGATTACTCTAGCTAAGAGTATCATTGAGATAGAAAAGCTGTCGCCTTTTTTCTCAATAATAATGCTACCTACGCTCATCCACTTTACGAAATAACACAGCGCACCTATATCTATATAGCTAACAAAAAAACAGTTATGAACTAAAAACAGCAATTAAAAAAGCCCGCATCTATCAGAAGCGAGCTTTTACCTTAGTAAGTTAAAATTGATCTACCTCAGACCTGACGATAAACCTGTCTTTTTACTTTTGCTTATAAATAACCTGAAGGTCGCTACCGACAATGCTAAAGGTCGGTTCAATACCTTCTATTGTATTGGCACTAAATTGTTCAGAGGTAAACGACGACATATTAGCGCAAGTCAGCACCGTGTAGGGGGTATTTAGCTCAAAGCCGCCCTTGGCGTTATAGTAGAATGAAAAAGTGGTATAGGGTGATTTTAGGGTGAGTTCGCCCGATAAACTTAGTTTAGTAACGAGCGTGCCTAATTGAACAACGATAATGCCTTCCGACAGTTCAAGTGAACCTATAGTCACGCCGGAGGTGTGGTAGCTAATATCTAATTCAGCGTTACCAAAAAGCTGTACTTTGGCTTTATCACCTGTCGCTTGGTCATAAAAGACTACGCGTCCACCATAACCACCTTGTGAACCACCGTATCCAATTAAGGTAGCATTAGCAGCGGTGGTATTCCCGGAAAATAACGTATAGCCACCTTTTGCTTTAGGTGAATCCGCTCCTAGATTGATAAAGGTGGCTTGATCCGCTGTAGGGACTTGAGAGGTCTCGCTCTCGCTACCCGCTTTTACTTGCGTTCCATATACCGAGAATTCGGTGAACCCCGCTGCCGTACCTTCAACAACACCTGAATGATTCCAAAAAGTCGCTTTACCAGCACTTGGGTAATAATCCGTTGGTTGGTTAATTGAGAATATCGTGTGACCGGCACTGGATTTACTTTGCACCGTACTGCCGTAGTTTACGATCGTCGCCGTTTCAGCTGTAGCGGAGCCATATTTGGCACTAAACTCTACATGGCCACCGCCTCCTTTCTCCCCTTCCCTTGCACCGTAATTGAAATAGGACCCGTTTCCTGCCGAAGCGCCCTTTGAAGGCATATGCGGTGGATTGTTGTTAAAGCTGGTTACGCCGCCGTATGCTCCTTCGGCTTTAGCTGCATAGTTATGAAAATAACCGTTTGCGCCTGTCGCATTGGCATCAAAGGCAACATCCCCACCGTTCGCTTTAGGGCAGGTTCCGCCCCAATTATTATAAATGCCGTTGGCGGCGGTGGAATCGCCATAGAACTGAGTATTTCCCCCATCCCCCCCTGATACGGTGCCGCCAACATTCGTGAATACAGCGTTCGCTGCTGTAGCGGTGTTATGAAACACTACATTACCAAAGGTATCGCCATCGGCACCTAATGTGCCATAAATCGTAAACTGGGCTGCGCTTGCGGAAGATGAGTCACTAAAACTCACCTCGCCCCCAACGGTACTGTGCTGTGGAGGCACACCCGCCCCGGTCCATACTTTAAAGATGGCTGCGCCTGCGGAAGTGTTGTCACAGAAACTAATAATGCCCCCGCCATAACCTTTTTCTGATTCTGGGCCGGAGCAGTAATATACGTCCGCTTCTCCCGCTGATGCTGAGTTAATAAATTTAAGTTGCGGATTTTTATAGCCACTACTGGTCGCAGCGACAATAAAACTTTGCCGATTGCGAGAGGCGTTAAATACACCCTCACCTGAAATTATCAGCGCGGGGGTGTCTGAGGTACCTAAGCTAAATGTGTATGAGGAGGCATTGTCTGTAAATTGAATAATTTCGATTGAAGCTTCACTTGTTTGAGCAAAAGTGATCGCGGTCTCGGTGGATGAGGCAAATGTTGCAGTGTCGGTTGGTACGCCCGACGGTGACCAGTTTTCCGCTGAGTTCCATTCACTGTTAGTCGGTTTGCTATTCCAATTTGATTGGGTCATCTACGCTTCCTTGTTTGTCATGTATTTCAACTTAGGTTGCGGCTTAACCCATCAACGGTCCTCAATACAATTAAGTGGCGATTAAATCGTTAAGCTACACTGGGCTGAGTTTTATTTTTATTGTGTTGTCATACAGTTATCCACACCCTATGAGTTTAATGCCATAGTGGCTTGTTGAACTTGGTTACGTCCCATCTTCTTCGCTCGATATAATGCGATATCCGCTTCACGCACTAAATCATCCGCAACGCCCCCTGACTTAGGCACGATGGTCGCGGCACCGACACTCACGGTCACGACCGCATTCGCCGTTGAATGGGTATGCTCTATGGCTTCATTTTCGACTGCTTGGCGAACTTTCTCACCAATAATTCCGGCACCTTTGCTGTCCGTATCCGGTAGGATCAGAATAAACTCCTCTCCTCCATAGCGTGCGATCATGTCACCCGGCCTAAATAGTGTTTTTGCAAGTAACTTGGCCACAGTAATTAAGCAGTCATCACCATTTTGATGGCCATAGTTATCATTGAAAGCTTTAAAGTGGTCCACATCGAGCATAATGACTGAAAGTGGCTGAGCCTCACGGCGTAAACGCCCCCACGCCTCCGCCAGATAAGCATCCCCTCGACGTCTATTTGCTACACCCGTCAGACCATCACGGTCTGCTAACCCTTGTAGCTCCTGATTAACTTGCTCTAAACGTGCTGTTCGCTCGGCGACTTTATCTTCCAAAGTACGAGAATAGTCTTGAACCTGTTCATACAAACGCGCATTTTCTATGGCCACTGATGCTTGGGCCGCCAATAAACGAATAATTTCAACCCGTTCAGTTTTGAAAACCCCTGTGGCCAGATTGTTTTCCATATAAAGCACGCCCTCAAAACGCTCCCGCTGTATAGGCACACACAGCACGGACAGAGGGTTATATTTAAGCATGTAGGGGTCTTGAGTGAATGGCCCTTCTTGAGCGGCATCATGCAGTACGACCGCGCCACTGCTATGACGAACATGGCTTAAGAGTGAAATAGGCAACGGTATATATTCACCTTGATGGGTGGGTATTAACCAGTGATTAGGTAGATCTTGCAGAATAAAACCGGCTGGAAGCGTTGCCGCTTCAATCACCATTTTTCCATCACGCCGGGCGACTAAACAACCCCATTGAGCCCCCGCATTCTCAAGCAGGATGTTCATGGTTGTTTTAAGTAAGCGATCTAATAATATTTCACCTGAGATATCCCTCGATGCTTTCATGACGGAAGTCAGATCTAAGTCTGAAATTCCACGTCCACCTGTTGTGAGATAAGCCCCTGAAGATAGTTCTCGTAGGAAAGAGAACTCCTCTTTTAATTGGGTAACCTTTCTATGAGCTCCCCAACGGTCAAAGATGCGATGTGCCGCTCTGATGTAACCTTCCGCCGAGCGTCGCTGCCCCAAGTCAATTAGGTAACGCGCAGCGCGTTCACATGCGGTCGCTTCATCACGTAAAAAACCACTCTCTCTTGCTGCATCAATGGATGCGTCATAACGCTCAAGTGCATTTTCCTGACTGAGATTAATTTTTGCTAGCTCGGCTTCCATCAAATATTGTAGGTGGCGGAAATTTTCCTCGCAGTTATCCGCTAAGCATTTCATCCGTTCAAGGCTACGCTCTAAACGCTGACAGGTAACAGCCTGTTCTTCTGCATCCATCCGGTGAAAAATCGACGTTAACGTTAAGAACGATACAATATAAAAACGCACTAACTGCGGAAGCGACATGGACGATTTAATCATCTGATCCTGAGCTTTTATAAAGCTAAGGGCCTTTTCATAATCACCATAAAGCAAACAGATCTCTGCGTTGTAGATCTGATAGTTGGCAATCCCTGTCATAAATTGACGTTCATGCATGCCATCAAGGCAGCTCTGCACATCAAAGTTATCATCACTTAAGGTAAAAGCAGAATGTGTCAGCCCCAGTAAATTACGCTGTAACTGAAGAAATAAGGTGCCTGAATCAAGAGAATCCTGATAAGCACATTCACGCACAATTTCTAAATTGTCCGCATGTAAACGGTGAGCCGTTTCTAAATCAAGTGACGGATCCCAAATAACACAATCTTGCGCGCTGTATGCGAGATAAAGAAGATCCCCCGACTGATAACCTGCTTCAATACCTTTATGAAACAACGGTGTAAGTGTTGACCAATGCTCACTCCAATGGTGGACGAACATGGCGTAAACATAGACAACACGTGAACGTAATGTGAGGTCATCAAGATTTTCATTAATGGCCAACCCTACTTTTCCATATTGATAACCTTCTGCTGGCTCATCAAGATCACCACAAAGCAGCATGCCATAGGCGGCATAAGCAAAAGCCGATTCAGGGCAATTGCCATGACGTAGGGAAAGATTAACCGCCTTTAAGACAAGGTAAGGGAATAAGTTACCCGACCCTGAAAGAAAGGTGGCTGGGAATATCTCCATCATAAGACGAATCGCGGTCAGTACTGACTCATCTTTTACAAAGGGCGCATCGACCAGATCGGCGATACTGCGTTCCCCTAAATTAATTTTTACTCGCTTTCGTTCTTCGGCCACCTCATCATCGGTGGGATCATCTGTAAACTCTATACCCAGTAATCCGAGCCCTTGGATGGCTGATTGAATCGACGCTTCCATTTTCCCTAAGGTCGCATACTGTCGAGTCCGGGTCGCTAGGATATCACCACGCGCGAGATCAGAATGGGCATGGCTTAACATGATGCCTATCCACTCTTCCGCTTGCTCCGTGCGAGACGTAAGGTAAGCACAGTACTGCATCTCCTCCGCTAAAGGAAACATCACCTCCGATACACTATTCCAAGGGTCTAAAGGCACTAATTCAACAGCCGTTTCTAGATAACTAAGCGCTGTTTCATAGGCAGAAGCGTGTCTTGCTCGCACGCCCGCTCGTAAATTGAGTTCAGCTAAGCAAAGTTGCTCATCTTTTGAATCAATTAATGAGCGCCCTTCATTCAGATGCTCAACAATATCAATCAAGCGTTCATCCGGCACATCTGCACCGGCATGCTGCAACATCAGGCGACCAACGGAAAGGTGAACTTCACGTAAGCGTAAAACATCAATCAGTGAGTAAGCCGCTTGTTGTACACGGTCATGCTGGAAACGATAAGTAGGATTAACATCTAAAAAAAGTTCAGAGCTATCCCCCACTAGGCGGTAGTCGCTGTTCAAAGGCAGCAAGGTATGCTGTTGTAAAGCAGGTAAAAGCGCGGCAGCAGTATCTACCACACTATGTTCATAGATCGCCGCGAGGGTTTTAATATCAAAGGTGCTACCAATACATGCGGCGAGCTGTAAGACATTCTGCGTGGAGATAGGCAGCTGTCTTAGGTTATCCACCATAAACTCAACAATATCATTGCTGACATTGGACCAACGTGCATTATCAAGGTCCCAGTCCCATTTCCGGCTCTGTTTATTGGGCGTTAATACCCCCTCTTTGTGCAACTGCCGTAACAATTCGTTGATAAAAAAAGGGTTACCCTGAGCTTTATGGTAAAGCATGTCACTTAGCAGCCTGGACTCAGAGGCTTCGCAACATAGAGCATTAGCGACGAGCTGACTGACAGAGCCCTTATCTAAGGGACCCAGGGGAAGCTGGCGAATTCTTTTGTGGGTATTTAAATCCTCAAAGAGTAAACGTAATGGATGGCCAACACCCACTTCATTGCTCCGATAGGAACCGATTAGTAATAGATGGCTTATCTCTCTAGAGGTAACAATTCGTTTAAGTAAACTGAGTGTAGGTGCGTCACTCCAGTGCAAATCATCTAGAAAAAGCACGACCGGATGGCCTTCACCCGCAAAGACTCTAAGGAATGCGGCCAATAAAATCTGTAATCGATTTCGCTCCTCAGCAGGAGGAAGCTTAGCCACATCGGACTGCTCTCCTATGATAATCTCGAGTTCAGGAACTAGATCAACAATTAACCGTGCATTAGGGTTCAAAGCCTCAAGTATTTTTTTGCGCCATTGGCTCAATTTATCTTCAGGCTCAGTTAATATCTGCTGCACTAAGCCCTTAAACGCTGACACAAACGCCGTATATGCCTCCCCTTGCTGATACTGTTCAAACTTACCCTGAACAAGGAAACCACGCTCTCCCACCAGCGGTTTGTCGATCTCATTAACCAGCGCGGATTTACCTACACCCGAAGAGCCATGTACAAGGCAAAACTCTGTACGTCCTGCCACTGCACCTTCAAAAAGCTCAACAAGCTGTGCGAGTTCCCGTTTACGGCCATATAAGTTTTGTGGAATTAGAAACTTTTGAATGACATCTTTTTCACCCAATTGAAACGGCTGAATATCTCGATCTGCTGCTAAAAAAACAGCACACTGTTCCAAGTCTTGAATGATACCTTCTGCACTTTGATAACGCGCTTCAGGTTCTTTAGACAGTAATTTAAGTACGATATCAGATATGACGAGAGGTACAGAGGGCGAAACTTCATGAGGAGCAACAGGTAATCGACTTATATGGCTATGGACCCACTCTAAAACATTATCGGCCTGAAAAGGCAACTGTCCAGTGAATAGCTCATAGAGTAATACACCAAAAGAGTAATAATCAGATCGATAATCTAGATCACGATTAATTCGGCCTGTTTGCTCAGGTGAGATATAAGGCAGAGGCCCTTCAAGACAACGCGACATCTGTACAGCTTGGCGTTCTTGATCTAATTCTGAAGCGATCCCAAAGCCAGATACCGCAACTCTGTTCGTCACTGTATCAAATAGCACATGCCCTGAGCTTAAAGCCTTATGCACAATATTGTGTGCGTGAATCCCCCCTAGTGATTGTGCTATCAGTATCGCAATATCAACCGTTTCAGATAAAGAGAAACAACCAGAACCGGTACGTTGTAACAATGAGGACAGCGAATTATCAAACAGTTCGCAGATCAACGCTAAATTGCCACTCCCATGCGGGAGTAAATCATACACTTTGCGCACGCCTTTAATGGCAGAAAGGCGCTGGCCGATATCTCCTTCTCGTCGAATACTCGCCACCTGATGACGATCAGGAAATTCGGTATCTAAAGTTTCAACTGCAACCGGAAAATTATCAGATAAACGAAGTGCACGATAAACAATGCGCCCCTCTGCCTGCCAAAGCACAGAACTTACTTTGTAACCGGGTAATTTAAAGCCCGATCTCACCTGACGTTCCTCCGAAACCTGCACTAGAGTGAGAACATACGTTTAAAGGTCTCGCTGTAATCTCGAAAGGCGGTATCACGTAAAGGTTCTCCGTGACCACAAAGTGCATGTTTAAACGACCATTCAGATAACCGTACAAAATCCTCCGCTAAAGGCGAGGCAACTTGCGCCCACACGGGGCCAACATTCGCGGGAGTGAAGAAATTCATCGTATGCATCAACTCTTGAGAGGCTTCCGAGAAGTACTGATCGGGCGCTAACCAGTTTTGTAGCGCATCACATGCGATAAGTACGCCTCCCGCTCGATCAATTCTTAAAATACCTTCAGGAATAGTCGTGGTTTCAAATGCAAAAAGCGTAGCGTCTGCAATGGGTAGGCTATCACTGGAAAGTGTTTTAACGTTTAATTCACCCTCCGTTTCCATTCCCGGCATCGCCCAATAATTAGCTCCGTAATGATCTACATAAAAGGCATCATCTCGCCCGTGTAGGCAGCCAATACGAACGACGTCTGTGACTTTACCCAGACGGTCTAACTCAGCTAAGCCCTCAGCATTAAGGCGAACACTATTGATGATGGTTAAACGCTCACCCTCTTTCACCACCGTCATGTTACGGCTAAATTCCCACTCCATCTCTTGCAGGACTGTCTCCATCGCTCCACTGACAAAATAAATTCCGGGGAATACTTCCTCAAGTGAGCCGTGAGCAAGTGCGGGTGGAAACTGTTCCATAGTGATACTCCATATTCTTATTGGGTGTAATTAAAACGACCGACATAACGATATTCTTTGGCATACTCATTCAAAAAGCCATCAAGGTATTGTCGTTGAACCTGTGTAAAACGGCCGTGGCGAATATCATCTATGGTTTCATTACTCTGACTGCTATCTAGCCGCTTAAGATGAAACAATGTCATATCCTTACCGCCGAAGAAACCTTTTAGGTATTCATGTAGAGGCCGCGCATCAGTCATATCAAAAACAGCCCCATCTAAGGCGGTATAAAGTGGCTGCTGACTTAAAGAGATCACATCAAATATAGGATAGTTACCCTCTGGATGTATAAAGGGGGGATACTCTTTTGGCTGATGAATCCGTTGACGGCTTAGGTTAAGTACATAATCAGAATCAACGCCAGCACTACGCGCGCCTTCAATTAAGATATTCAGATAACGACGACTGGGTAAACAACGGTTATCAATAAATTCCGGCATGCCAATATAGGTATACGCGGTGAAGATTGTACCTTCAGCGTCAACATCAACGGTTATCCGGTCATAACCGTGCTTATAGGCTTCCATGGCATCAAGCGGTGCCAACGCTTCATCCGCACATTCGTACAACACGCCATGAACACAATCCTCTGTATCACGGGTATGCTCAATATTACCGACCCCTCCCTCTTGACGGAAAAAGTGCTGAACATTGAAACGTAGCCGCCAGCTATGCAACACCGCTTTTTGGGCTTTCAAAGGTTCAACACCTTTAGCCTTAAGCGAAGTCATATTCATGTTTGAGCCAAAACCAAAATAACGAAACATGTCGTTATCAACCATCCTATCGTGACTATTTATTCACGCCTATTATGATACAAAAAAGTATAGATTTTCAGATAACAATAACCTTATACAATACATGGACCATCGCTTAAATCAACAACTTAGATAGTTTCTAAATATGAGGATCCGCTTAAAGTGATAGCGCATAAAAAGCATGATAAAAGCACCTAACTGAGCATGTAACTTTTTCCTATTTGTAGCCTTTTTCTCATGAAGTGAAAACCCTCTTATGCAAATACAACGTTGATACACTTTGTTTTCAATCTTAATTTCAGGAGATAGGGACTTGATGATGAATGTCAAAAACGCAGAAGGGAAATCCGTAGATTGGTGGTTTTTATATAAAACACCTGAACATACGGGAAGACAGGAGAATAAAGGGGTTGATTTCTTTTGCTACAATCCAAATAAAGAATCACTGCAACTCTCTATCAACCAACTAGATCAAGATAACCAAGCCCTAGCTCAAACTCTTCATAGCGTCTTTGATGCACCTAAAAGTGCGGGTTATATTGTGTATAACGATGAACATGTAGATAAACAAAGTAATCATTCAGCTAAAGGGCACTATAAAGGCATTATTGCCTTTGATAAAGAAAGTGATAGCGCACTTTTTCTTCTGCATTCAACACCCCGTTTTCACGCTAACAATGAGATAGAGCGGCCTGACGATGAGCGTATCTATGGCCAGACTTTATCTGTATCACATTGCCCAACTATGAAACCGCAAATCAAATCACCCAGCAGATGCTAGAACAGCAAAACCCTCAAATTCTAACCGAGAGCTCACGTATCCCTGAATCTTTAAGCGAAGATGAAGCCCTCGCTTTGCTTTTTCAAGGGGCTCAGATTAATGAATCGAAACAACCCTCCACACTCAAGCTCCAGTCCAAAGGCGGAAAAGAATTTTTACTGGTCGCTAAAAGTAAACACTGGGGCGAGGATTTTTGGCTAGATCTAGTCTCCCCAGAACTTAAGTGCGATCTCGTTGTGGAAACATGGAGACGAGGAAAAGTAACCCCATTGCAAGATAAGCATTCTACCTATTTTGATGAAGAGATTCTCTCACTGTGCTTCAAGTTCAGCTCTTCGAAAACGTATGAATGGCCCTACACTAAAGATCACGCAAAATGGGCAGTAGCTCTAAAAAATGACACCAATCAGCTACCTTGGATTTGTGTGGCTGATATGAATCGTATGGTACCTCAAGAGAAACGCGGTGGGGGTTGTCTCTGTTTTCAGGAAGAGCCTTTATGGAACGCTTTGAACAATGCGGAAGAGACGCTACATCAGATAGAACAACCTGTTCCTTCCTAAACCCCGAATTTTGCCACATAATTAAAGCAGGGTTATACCATTTGCGTACAACCCTGCTTGATCAATTAAAAACGATATTTATCAGGTTTACTTTTTAGGAAAAGATTTATCGTAAGGCGGTATAAACGCTGGTAGATCAGTTCGCGCTGTGGTTTCCTGAAAAACCGACTCAAAAGTAGGCGCAACCGCCATCCGATCACCCAATCCCCACCGAGGTTTAGGTACACCAAACCAGTCTAAAAGCGTCGCGGTGAAAGAGGTTGAATCAAACGGAATTTCCCCTTCAGCCCTAAATACCGTCTGCTCTTTAATCCAAGGAGAGACCATGATTGTGGGCACTCTTGCTCCCATCAGATCATAAGCAAATCCATTACACATATCATTCGGCCAAGGTTTAACCCCATACGGAGGGGCTACATGATCATAAATACCATTATTTTTATCAAAGGTAATCACCAACAAGGTTTCATCCCAACCGGGACCGTTCCTTACGGCTTCATAGATCTCATTCAATTCCTCCTCTGCCGGTACAAGGTCAGCACCGGGGTGGTAAGAGGTCGCTCCTGATGGCGCTATCCATGTAGGTTCAACAAAACTAAAAGCAGGTAGATCTCCATTTTTTGCATCTAATTTAAACTGATCTAAATCTGAGAGAAACTGAGTCGGATTCGCATCAACTGTAGGTATCTGACCTTTTAAATAAAGCTGATAGGTGAAGACACTGTTCTCCCAAACAATGGCATTGTAGATCTTCCAATCGGTGACACCCTGACTCCAAAGTACCTTCCATACAGATTGGCGGTGCGGAGATTCAGGCCAATACTTATACGCATTTCCACCCTCCCAAGTTCCAAGCCTATTGAATGCAGACCCTGTCACTGAAAACGCGCGATTGACATCCGTACCGCCAGGAATAGAGGAGAACCATTGATCAGAAACGCCAAACTGACGTGCCAAGCCATTCAATATAGGTAATTGCTCAGGACTAAACGTTTCCATCACTTGGTCATTGGCATTATTTAAAATAAAGCCTCCCATATCGGGCTTCAAACGTTTCCAGTAACCGGAGGGATCGGTAAACATCTGCTGTAAGTTGTCTGAGGTATTGTGAAACGGGTCTTGATCCAGTGCGATCAGATCCCAATCTTCGCTTAGCTTTCCATCCTTAAACTGACTTACATTAACTTTGCGTGTGCCGTCCAAATTATAGTTGTCTGTACTGGCTCCCTCGAAAGGCTCCTGAGAACCAACAAAATGGCAGTTTTGATCTCCATGTTCATATAGCCAACCACATACATTGTCGAACGAGCGGCTTTCAAGCATGTAAAAAACAACATGCTTAATTTTAGACCGCATGAAATCAGTGCTACCCGGTAACTCGGCATTATGCTGCTGAACGGGTATCCGTGGTTGATAACCCGTCAATTCCGCCCCAGTGCTAATTCCTTCTGGTAATTTCCCCTCACTTACAGGCCCCAATAAAACATCAGGATGATGAGGGTCCACCTGCCACAGTTTGAAATCACTGTTTTGAACATTCCACTCTAATATATGCTCACCGATAACGGTAAGTTCACTTGTCTCACTAACCTGACTGCAACATGCTTCTTGAACGGCAGGTAAAGAAAGTGGTGTACCCAGTTGCGGATCAAAGCTCCATAAACGAAAGGTTTTACGATCAGGGGAACGATCCAATACATAGTTGCCGATTGGAAGCAGAGTATGTCCCTTTTTAATTAGCGGGAACCCTCCTTGCCCTGTATATGGATGAGGTAGAGGATCAGCCTGACCCGGACTATTTGGTTGGGGGTCAAAATTCCACAGTTCAAACGTCCCTCGACCTTGGGCAGGAATCATATTGAGTACAAAGCTCGCCATAGGAATCAGATCAAGCTGCTGATCCTCATTAGGATTGGAGCTGTAGTAATCCCTATATCCCCAAAACTTTTTCTTTTCCCAGTAACCCGTTTGAAGCGGTTCTGCATTTAATGGATCTGCATCGGTCGGATCAAAATTAAGCAAATTAAAATGGTAGCTCGGTTTGCCATTATGTTCGCAAAGGGGACCCCACTGTAATAAAAAACCTCCTACTTGGGCTATTTGGTAGGTGCGATCGAACGAAAGGTTTTTAGCTAAAGGGATTTCGGCAAATGGATTAGAAGCGTTGCAATCGAAGCGATACAGCTGATAGGTATCATTCTCTTGATTACGACATATTAAAAAATCATAGGCTGAGCGGTTCTGTGGATCTAAACTCATCGATATACTCTCTTTTTATTATTTTGAGTCAGTATAAGGGGAGATGAACTTACACTTCTAGGTAAGTCCATATAGATTCAAGGGAGGAGACTCATTTACTAATGAGCAGTAATAGATGGATGATCTACGCCTTATCGCGGCCCCACCCATGCCGAGTATTAACCTCTTGAAAGCTCCAAGCAACAAATCGACTGATCTTCTGCCCCTGTGCCATATCAACTGTTTTTACATCTATCGCCCCCACCTGCTTAAGGGCTTGATAAACAGCAGGTAGATTCTCTTTTTTAGATACCAAAGTGGTAAACCAAAGGCAATTATTTGAAAACCTTTTGCTCTCTTTAATCATCTGTTGAACAAAAGCGATCTCTCCGCCCTTACACCATAATTCAGCACCTTGACCACCAAAGTTGAGCGTCGGGTGCTTATCTATATTCTTTCCAGAAGATCTATTTAAATTACGGTTCTTTCGCTGATTGCCTTTTTGTGCATCCTCTATCGAGGCATGGAAAGGAGGATTGCACAGGGTGAAGTAAAACCGATCATCTGGTTTTATTAGTCCCTTAAAAATATGCTTTTCATCTTTCTGTAAACGACACTTAACTTTGCCTTTTAACGCTCGGTTCGCTTTACAGATCTCCTCAGCTGTTGCAATTGATAGAGGATTAATATCACTGGCTACAAAATGCCAACCATAACTCTGACTACCTAAAATGGGATAAATACAATTAGCCCCTGTCCCTATGTCTAAGCCACAAACCTTTGCACCTATAGGCACTTTTCTTTGATGGCTTTCTGCAGCTAATAGGTCTGCGATATAGTGTAAATAGTCAGCCCGCCCTGGAATGGGAGGACAGAGAAACCCTTCAGGAATATCCCAAAACTCAACATTGTAATGTAATTTTAGTAACGCTTGGTTGAGTAACTTAACGGCAACGGAATTGGAGAAATCAATAGAGGTTTGCCCGCGAGGAGTCTGATACACATATTCGGTCAGTTCAGGCGAAACTTTGCATAATTTATCAAAGTCGTAAGGAGTACGATGTAGATTGCGAGGATGGAGTGATTTCTTAGATTTTACGGGTTTCTTTACCTTTACCGTATCACTCGTAAGTACAAGTTTAGAACGTTTAGCCACAGAGCCTCACAATAAATCAATATAAAATCAATTAGGAAAGTCATTGTAGCAAGATAATCAAATGTAATTGAAAAAAGTGTAAATGTGGCGTGTAAAAAGAAAAAGGGCCAGATCTTGCCTGTTACAGACCCCAAACGTATGCTCCCTGCAAGATCTGGCTAATTTTTCCAGCGAATTAAAGAGATCCTTTCACTTATAGATTAGATACCATGCGAACACGGTACTCATTGGCAACTATGCGCCATTGCGGGACCTCTTCCATGACTCCCACTTGGTCTAGATAACGTAACGATAAACTGCTCGCTAGATCACAATCACCTTCAACATCGACAGAAGGCAGCATTGCATCAGCAACATGTACTGCTGTTAACGGACTAAAACTAGTTTCTTTTGATAGATGTGGCACATGATGAAGCATAACCGCCTCAATGACTTGAGGTGGTAAATTCCATAATGCCAAAAGCGCACCGGCAACCTCACCATGGAAAAAACCAAATGCAGCTTTTTCGACTAAATAAATTGGTTTCTGTTTTTTAACCGAATAGTTCAGCAATTTTTTATACTGATCAGCATCATGGGACGCCATGATTAAAACGCCTATGTCATGTAATAGGCCCGCCAAAAAGGCTTGATCTTGAGTAATCTTATTAGCGCCAGCACGTCGACATAGAGCCTGAGCTAAACGAGCGACCAACAGTGAACGCTGGTTTAACTGTTCAAAAGAGAAACGATCCCAATCATTACTACTTTTAAACTGATTATTGAGTTGGCTACTCAGTGCAAGGCTCCTTAAATTTCGCACTCCCAACATCGAAATAGCTTCTTTCAAATCAGTAATTGTTCGATTGAAACCAAAAAAAGCTGAATTAACCTGCTTCATCACCTGAGCAACAACCGCAGGATCTTGCTCTACAATCTCACTAATTTCAGTTAAATCTGCCATTTCAGAATTAACAGCATCAGTTAATTGAGTGTATAACTTGGGCGGAGATGGTAAACAACCAACCTTACCCACATAAGCTTGTAATGAAGTACGGTTGAGAAGTTTTAATAGTTTGATCTGGTACTCAAGTGAATCACCAATCTCTTCCACTTTTACTGCACTGGGATAAATTCTATGAGCAATATCGGCTGCTTTTGCTTTATGTGTCGCATTCCAATATTCCGCGCCCAAAAAGATACGAACAGCGCTCGGCTGAATATCAGATACCCGAGTCATGAATTCAATATCTACCTGTGCACGCATAGTGCAAGGTATGATAACGGCATCGCAAAGTTGTCTTTCTAATAACAGAAGTAAACTATCCTTGGAGTCAAAACGTACAAACTCCCACGAAAATTTTGATGAGCTTACTTCTTGGCTCCAATTAGTAAAACGGCATTCATCATCTAACATTGCCACCTTAAAACTGTATGAAGAACTATTTACGGCACTACACATGACCTTTACCCGCGCTTTCTTGTATTAATCAAACATGGAAGGCAAGCTATCTGCTGCAATCCATACTTTAAGATTAGCGCGATAAAACCTTATTTAAAGTATGCTTTTAATAAAATTTTAACTACTTTTTATCATTAAAAAGCTGCATGTTTGAAACTTCCCTGAACCCCCTTTAATTACGGGGCCTGTCTATAAACAGAATGTTTTTAGTAAAACTTTATCTAGTTTTTAATGAATATATTTCAGTTTGAATAACGAATTAATTTTAAATTATTTAAAACTTGTACTGTATTTAGGCGCATAAGGAAGGAGATCTGAGGTAATTTGAATGGTAAAGGGTTACCTTAAAGAAGACAGTGTTCGGTTGAAATTTGTTAAAGACTTGGAGCTATGTTAGTTCAGCGCGTTGCATGTATCTATCGTCTTCATCTTAACAGTCAGTTACGGCCCCTTATACTCAAATATATGATGCTATCACTCATAATATTTCATTGACTATCTGAAATTCCTGATTGGCTTCATCAGGGTTTTAGACTGACTTATCTCATGTACAGGAACTCCATAATATTCCCCTAAAAGATAAATATATCTAACCTCTTTCGATAGTGCCAAATTCTTGCTATCGATGATTAACAAACATATTCGGCGGCCCTCATATCCCTTTGGACAACCTTTCGATTGGCACTGAAGTCGCTTAAGCTTGTTCTGATACAGCGATATAAGTCCATATACTGACTCATGATTTCAAACTTGAGGTTTGTCAATTCGAATTACTAATATTATTTTTTATCGATTCCAATATATTTAGGGCTTCATCGAATTCAAAACAGCCCAAAGCATTATAAAGCCTAACTGTCTGCGATTTAATAATAGGGCTAATAATTACGTTTTCAAGCTCTTTAGCAATGGCAATACAGTCCACATCTCCTTGTTTCACTTTCTCTTCAAGCTTCTCTAACAGAATAGACAAATCTGGTAATGAGTCATTGGCTGTTATTACAACAGCACCTGTACCGCAAAAAACTTCAATTTCATGCTTTATCTGTAAAATTTGATCCGTTAAGTCATTAATACGAATTTGAATAGACTCTTCTGAACTTAAATCAGACCTCTCAATTTCTTTGAGAATGTTTTGTAACGGGTATGCTCCCAGATTAGCAGCTACCCCAGATGCAGAATGAGCCAAACGCTTGAATTCAACTAAATCATCAGAATGAAAGCTCTTCATTAACTGGCTAGGCAATGGTTCAATAAACTCTACCATTTGATAGAGCATTTCTTGGTACATTACCCTGTTATCACATAACCGGTTTAGCCCATCCTTAAAATTTATTATTTGCTCATGTTGATCTGTTTTCAACACCCCTGCTGAGCTTGGTTCAACATGTTCTTTTTTTACCCACAGAGACAAAACCTGCTCAAGTTGTTGGGGACTTATTGGTTTGGATAAGTGATCATTCATCCCAACTGCTAGGCTTTTTTCTCTATCTCCTTCCATAGCATTCGCAGTCAACGCAATGATAGGTATATGATTAAATTCATGATTTTTGCGAATTTCTAACGTTGCTGTATAACCATCCATAACCGGCATTTGAATATCCATCAGAACCAAATCATAATTGCTCTGTTTGAGAGCCGTAAGAACCTCCTCACCGTTCTCACATGAAGTTACATTAACTCCAAGTTTTTTAAGTAAGCCTGTAGCCACTTCAGTATTGATGGCATTATCTTCTGCAAGAAGAACCTTGGCTCCCTCTAACAAGCGGATTTGAGTAACTTCAGAATCAAATCGAGACCTTTCTAATTGATCATCGCTATTTAGAATTGAGACTAATTCATCATATAGTGATGAAGGCGTGAGCAAGTCAGAGATTACAATAACAGGTAAAAGAGTTTCTCTTTCTGTGTAATGAGTGGCGCCAGTAACAATTATTAATGTAGGTTGATTTTCTTTTACTAAAAGCTCATTGAGTCTTTGATAAAATACCGAATAATCTAACTGACCATCTGGATCCATTAAAATAATAAAATCGCGATCCCTCGTTACCGATGGCTTATTGATTTGCTCCCAATCTACTTCCGAAATATCATTAACGTTACCCAGTATTTCAATACCAAAAGACTGTAAAGTAACATCTAGCCGACTGTTCCCAATCAGATATGCGCCTACACGATTAAGCCCTGAACCCTCCGAGCCAGAACTTTCTTTCATTTCAGCACGTTTGAAAGGTAATTCAATTATAAATATAGAGCCGTTACCTTCTTCACTTTGAACACTAATCGCTCCTTGCATTAGATCTACCAGCTGCGCCGAAATAGCCAATCCAAGGCCCGTTCCGCCATATTTACGCGTAGTACTGCTGTCACCCTGACTAAAAGGAGTAAAAAGATTCACCTGATTCTCTGCAGATATACCGATACCTGTATCTGAAACGGTAAACCTTAAATACTCAACACCCTTTTCATCGATTACTGAATTTACTTCGACTGTAACCGAGCCGCTCTGCGTAAATTTAACTGCGTTGCCCGCCAGATTTGTAAGCACTTGAGTTAATCGTAAAGGATCACCTATATATAAATCAGGCAGTTTAAAATCGCGTTTAACAACAAACCGTAGTTTTTTTTCTTCGGCTTTAAAATGATTAACAACATGCACATTCTGCAATACTCTATCAAGGCTAAATGGTGTTTCTTCAACCTCCATATAACCCGATTCAATTTTTGAGAAATCTAGAATATCGTTAATAATGCCTAAAAGGTTTTGGGAAGAAAGTTGAACCTTTTCCATGTAATTTTTTTGCGTTTCTGTCAGCCCTTCACTCTCAAGGGACAAATGCGTTAAACCAATAATCGCATTCATTGGTGTTCTGATTTCATGGCTCATATTAGCCAGAAATTCACTTTTTGCTTTTGCCGCTTGCTCAGCTTTAAGTACAGCTTGATGCAAATCGTAATTTTTATCCCCTATTGTCTTTTGCATTTTATTAAATGCATTGTAAACAACACCAATTTCATCATTCGTTTTTATTTTAAGGGTTTGATTAAAGTCACCCTCACGAATATTTTGAGCAGCCTCTGTTAACTCCTCCAAAGGAATAATGACCAATTTTCGGTTCCACCAGCCACCGAAAATAACAATAAAGAGACAAACAACTACAGTTCCTAAACGAAGAATTTTTAATTGATCAGTTATCAGTGCAAGTTCATATTCAATTTCAAGTTCGTACCTAAAGCGTCCTAACGTTTCACCTCCCCAACTCAATTCTTCTTCAATAATGAGGTATTCATCATTCCCTTCATGGAAAAGAACACGTTCTGATAGTGGATATAGTTGCTGACCTGTATTTGAGAAAAGTACGATTCCCCCATCAGACTCTTCGGAGTGAGTTTTTTCTTGATGCTTTAGAATACTAAAGACCTTGGCAAGGTCTCCTGCTGCAAGCTCTTCTGCAATGATTGGAGCTAAGACTTCAAGCTCTGAACGCTCCCCATCAATGATAGCTTCAAGTTGTCTCTCTTTGTAATAAGGAATTAAAGCAAATTCCACTGAACCAAGAAACATACCCAGAGTTACAACTACGGGAGTGATTATTTTGGTAGCAATTTTCACTGAAATTCCTAATTATTTTGGAGAAACATAATAACGTTCGAGGTTTAGCCTACGTACCTGATCATAATCATGATCAGTAGCGTCCCCAATTTTTTTAAATGGCACTTTAGCTAAGAGCTTCTGATACTCTTCATGCTGTCCCATTTGTAATAATGCTTCAGTGACTTTTTTAACAATCTCTGGATTAAGATCCAATTTTGCAGTAAATGGATGAGGCTCTACACTGTCAGTTTTAAGTAAAATCCTGACGTTATCTTTTACATCAGCATGTTGCTGATTGAAGGTTTTTTGAACCCCTCCTCCGGCCGAAGCCAAATTCAATCCAACATTAAGGTAGACTGAAGAATGCGTATTGACATATTTCGGCGTAAAACTAATACCATATTTTTGTTCAAGCTCTGAACGGATCATTAATGAAGCACCTAACGCATTAGGTGCAGGAAAAACGACTGTTTTTTCATTTAGTTGCTGAACATCCTGAATATCACCATCCGCATTGATCACCAGAATACCGTAGAGTTTTCTTCCATGATCTCGGGCAATAGGCTGGTAGTTATCAGAAATCGTATAGTGATAAGGGTTCATATAGGCAAAATCAAAATCCCCCTTGGAAAAACTTTTCTCAAATGTGGGGATATCTTTAGAGCCTTTCAGAACAAACTTATGGCCTGTTTTCTCCTCAAGAACATCAAGAATTGGTTGCCAGATAGAAAAAATCGTTTTTATATCAAATTGAGGAACAACACCAACCGTAAAAGTGTCTGCTATCGATACAGGTGGAACGATCAGAAGAAATGAAAGAATCAAAATATGTAAACGTTTTGTCAGTTTCATCAGTAAATTAATCCTTAAATTTCTTCGCAATTTCAACAAATGAATGCTCCTGACGAAGGAAGGCATCAACAATTTCTGGGTCAAAGTGCTTACCTCTGCCTTCCAGAATAATGGATTTTGCCTTTTTATGATCAAAGGCGGGTTTGTAAACTCTTTTTGAGATTAAAGCATCATATACATCTGCAACAGCCATCAACCTTCCTGATAGAGGTATTTCTGCCCCACTCAATCCGCGGGGATAACCAGACCCATCCCATTTTTCATGGTGAGTCAGTGAAATTTCTCTGGCATATCTCAAAAAAGAGCTTTCTTGATCTGACATACTCGACTCTGCTTCAGAAATAGCATCGGCTCCAATTTTAGGATGACTTTTCATAACAATGAACTCATCCTCTGTAAGCTTGCCTGGTTTCAACAGGATACTATCAGGAATACCAACTTTACCAACATCATGCAATGGAGCAGATTTATAAATTAAATCAACATGCTCTTTAGTAAGTTCATCGGTATAAATACCTTGTTGAACTAAGTCTTCTGCGAGTGATTTCACATAGAATTGAGTACGGCGAATATGGTTCCCCGTTTCGTTATCACGTGTTTCAGCCAAAGATGCCAATGCGAGAATGGTGACATCCTGTGTGGTTGATAGCTCAGAGGTACGAGCTTTTACTTTCTCCTCAAGAATTTCATTTTGACAAAATAATTTATCCTGAGCAGCCTTTAAAGCAAGATGCGTTTGAACCCTAGCAATTACTATCGCTGGAGAAATAGGTTTTGTTATGTAATCAACAGCCCCGACTTCAAGACCTTTCGTTTCATCCACTTCGTCGTTCATTGCCGTAACAAAAATTACCGGAATAGACGCAGTTTCAGTTTTTGACTTAAGTTGACGGCAGACATCAAAACCATCCATACCCGGCATCATAACATCAAGCAAGATCAGATCCGGTATCGCCTCACCAGTTACCCTTGCCAGCGCTTGATCACCATTTTTCGCAGCAATCACCCTATATCTAGATTTCAGCAGATCCGACAGTACCATTATATTGATAGGTTCATCATCAACTACAAGAATAGTTTTACACTGAGTTTCTTTCATATAAGGCAATCCCAACTTCTAATCATCTGATTGAGTTTATTATAAGACTTTAAAAGCACCCAACCTCTAGTAACAATCAAAAACCACAGAATTATTTACAATATTTAGTCTAATAATGATCCCCATCAGTAATCTTTTATTTGTAATATTCCTAAAAAACAATAAATATTCTATATGTAGGTAATTTTTAAAGGTAATAGAGGCAATCATGCTCGGGATCGTTTTTACAGAATTTATGGAGATGGTAGAAGATCAATTTTCTGCCGATGTACTTGATGATGTACTGGATAGCTCTAACCTTGACTCTGAAGGCGCCTATACCTCAGTTGGATATTATGATCATCAAGAGATGATTAGAATGGTCGTCGCGCTCTCTAAAAAAGTTAACTTGCCAGTAGATGACCTAATAGAAACTTTCGGCCAGCATCTTTTCGGTGTACTTATATCTAAATACCCTACTTTAAGAGGCGACATAGACTCCGCTTTAGACTTTCTGGAAACTGTTGATTCCACAGTTCATATACAAGTCAAAAAGCTATACCCTAATGCGGAATTACCCGAATTTGATTGTGAACGGATATCAAACGACAGGTTAAACTTACACTACCGATCTAAGCGACCATTTTCAGTTCTAGCATTGGGACTAATCAAGGGGTGTGGAGAGTTCTTCGGAGATACATTGGAAGTGAGTCATTCATCACGGGAGGAAAAAGGGTTTTACCTTACCGACTTCGTTGTTGTAGATGTTCATGAATAGTGAAGCTGCACGCTGGGAAAAAAGATATCAACGTGAAAAGAAATCACGCAAAGCTGCAGAAGATCTACTAGAAAAAAAGGCGAGTGAGCTATTCGAAGCAAATGAACGCCTCAAAGGGCTTCTTGATTTTCAATCGCTATTAGTCGAAGAGAAGACCCGTGAACTTCAAGCTGCTCTAGTGGTAGCAAAAGACGCTAATGAGCACAAAAGCTTATTTCTAGCGAATATGAGCCATGAAATCCGTACTCCCATGAACGCGATTATAGGGCTTAGCCATTTAGCATTAGAAAACGAACTTGACCAACAACAGCAAAGTTACTTGCATAAAATCCAGCTTTCCGCAAAAAACCTACTCGGAATCATCAATGACATCCTAGACTTCTCGAAGATAGAAGCAGGTAAAATGAACATTGAACTTATCTCCTTCGATTTGGATGAAGTATTAAGTGATCTCTTCGAAATACAGCAGGTTAAAGCACAAGAAAAAGGCATTAGTTTTACACTAAACCGTGATTTTAGCTTCTCAAGCCATGTTTTCAGCGATCCCGTCCGTATAAATCAAATACTGACAAACCTTGTGAGCAATGCAATCAAGTTCACGGATCAGGGCTCTGTCTCTATTGATATAGATGCAATTCGTAATGAGAAAGAGGCCTGTCTAAATATTGTAGTGGAAGATACAGGGATAGGTATCACTCCTGAGCAAAAAAAACAGCTATTCAGCCCCTTTACTCAAGGTGACTCAAGTACTACCCGCCAATTCGGTGGTAGCGGATTAGGCCTGTCTATTACACGAAAGTTAACAGAGTTATTAGGTGGAACTATCTACCTTGAAAGTGTATTTGAACAAGGCACTAAAGTGACTGTTACTCTGCCACTTCAATTGGATAATAATAATTTAAAGTGCAGCAATTACCTCAAGGGGAAAACGTGCCTAACCATCGGGGAAAATGATAATTCATTAATAAATTTACTGCAGCATTTTGGCTTATGTACCAAAATAGAGCCTTATTGCAAAGACTCAATCCAAAAAGTTGAATCACTTTTGCTCCACGAAATTGTAGATTGCATCATAATCAGTCCTTCTAAAAATTCAGAGATTGATATCACCGATTACTTACTGACTCTGCGTAATCAAGTACCTGAGGTTATTGTTATCCCCTGCGTATTAATAACGGGAATGCGAGAGGCAAACATCATTACCGAGCAGAATGATCATTATAATATTCATGCGATAAGCGAATTGATTACCCCATCAAGTATCTTTGATTTATTAAGTGAAATCCTTCAACCAAATATCAACCCCGAACCGGTTAAGAAAAACAGAGCTTCACTACATGGTATTGAAGACATCTTAGGGACACGGGTACTGCTTGTTGAAGATAACCCTCTAAATACAGAAGTAGCAAAAGGCATGCTGGAGCGTATGGGGTTAATTACAGTCTGTGCAGAAAACGGTCAGGAAGCACTCAATCTATTAGAAAAATCAACATTTGATGTTGTATTGATGGATCTCCAAATGCCCATCATGGATGGGTTTGAAACGATCACGCATATTAGAAACAACCCAAAATATTCTAAACTACCTGTGATTGCCCTGACCGCCCATGCAATGACAGGAGACAAAGAAAAAAGTCTCGCAGCAGGCATGAATGACCATATTACTAAGCCTATAGACGTTAATGAACTTGAAAAAACATTATTCAGATGGGCACCAGAACAATCATTAAAAAGAAAATCAAGTTTACCTACATCAAGCGCCATTCCTCTTCTTTGTGACAATGCTCCTGGTCTAAACTTAAAAAGCTCTCTTCCACGAGTTTCCGGGGATCTAAACCTTTATTTCTCACTGTGGGATCAATATTTTCTGAAATATCCCGACCTCACTGATCAGGTTGCCGACCTAATCAAATCAAATCGCTTATCAGACCTGCATATTCTCAGTCACAGCGTGAAAGGTGTTTTTGCAAATTTGGGAGCCTTTGAACTAGAACAAACCTGTGCAACTTTGGAACATTTCAAAACGTCTCCTAACGACGGCAAAGCGATAGTAGAAAAGCTGAGTATAGAGTTAGAAACAGTGAGAATGACTTTAGATCAGTTGAAATGCTCACCTTCAGTCCCCTCTGAGGGGCATCATTCAGGCTCAATGAATTCTAGTGAGTTTACTCACCTTCTTACAAAACTTGAACAGTTATTACAATCAGGAGATATTGAAGCAATTATTACAGCAACAAGGCTTAGAGAAGTTACTGCTAAAGGCAAGGAAGCAGAATTCAAGGGCCTTGAAAGCCTAATTAACGATTTTGAATTCGAAGCAGCACTAAAAGCTCTACAATGTTTAAAATTAACGATCACCGATACTAAATAGATGATTGAGTAACATACAGCGGTTCAAGTCAGAGCTACTACACACTATTATCAGGGCGTGTAAGTCAGCCCAATTGAGTCGATGCTAATTCAGATTAACCCCTAACTTAAATTCCTAAGGTACCCAAGCTTACAATAGTCATGTTTAAGCTCTTTTTTACTTCACCCATTAGTATCTATAGATCTTATTTACTATATATCCCCAAAACCTGATCACCGCCCCACCCCAACCCAACCCAATCAGACAGAACCAAAAAAGTGACTATTTCACTATTGCTCGTATTCGCCCCGGAGATTAAATATTGTTAAATACAAACCGGCATTTAATCACTTAAAAAGGGCCTCACCTTCACGCCGATACTGTCTTTATACACTCAATGTTAAGCGGGCCGAATTCATATACTAAGAGAGCCACCTAATTGCTTTAATTTAATGCACTAGCCCATTCAGCAATATAGGTAGCTCTCTGGCAGACTCAGATTTAAGCTAATGACCCAAACGGCCGTTACAAGCCTTACTTATCGAGGCTATTCAAGTAAGCCTTATCTGAAATATCAGTCCAAGCGCGTGCTTTACGCATATACTCTGCTTGCGAATCCTGAATCCGTTTAGCTTGCGGATCTTTCTCCGCGTATTCAGCTAGCAGCTTCTCATTAGCTTGACGCATTGCAGTAATGACATCTGCGGGGAAAGTCTTAACCTGAATATTTGGAAACTCAGTCTTCATTTTATGCCAACTCTCACCTGACTCATGATGAGTTTGGATATACATATCATAAGCAGAGGTTCGCATAGCCGTTTTTAAAATCTGCTGTAGATCTTCCGGTAATCGATCAAACTTGCGTCTATTAACCATAAATTGCAGTTCACTTGCAGGCTCGTGCCAACCGGTATAATAAAAAGGCGCTATTTTGTGGAAGCCCATTCGGATATCAAGGGATGGACCAACCCATTCAACCGCGTCTACTGTACGTCGCTCAAGTGCTGTAAAAAGATCACCCGGTGCAATATTGACTGGCTTCGCCCCAATTTTTGACCATAGCTCACCCGCAAAACCTGGAATACGAATTTTTAACCCTTTCACATCATCTAGGGAATTGATCTCCTTTTGAAACCACCCCCCCATCTGTACACCCGTGTTACCACCCGGGAAGGAATACATACCAAACTTTCCATAGACCTCATTCATCAACGTTTGGCCTTCACCATGGTAGAACCAACCATACTGTTCAGCGGTAGTCATTCCAAACGGCATCGTTGTGAAATACAGCGTATTAGGGACCTTACCTTTCCAATAATATGAGGCAGAATGGCCTATATCGTACTGCCCTGCTCTCACCATATCGAAGACCCCGAAAGGCGCTTTGTGTTTATTGCTGGAATCAATGGTAATTTGCAGTCTGCCATTAGACATAGACTCTGCCAATGAAGCCATACGCTTAGTGGTATCACCTAAAATGGGCGTGTTAGCTCCCCATGTTTCAGCCAACTTCAAGCGATAGACTTTATCTTCTGCTTGCGCCAAAGGAGCTCCTACTAACGCACAGCTTAAGAACAAACCACAGGTCAATTTCTGATAAGTAAATGAGGACATTCGGTTACTTTCCCTTCATGTAGCCAACACAAACAAAGTGCTGGCATACTTTAATAGCCTACTTATTAAGCAGGCGATGACAGTTTTTATTATCACTAAATAGTAATACGATTTATTTAGCTATGACACTGCTTCGTCGTATTAATCATCAAGAAATACGGCTCTATCTGCATTTATGACAGGCAAAAAAATGCCCCGATGAACGGGGCCATCCAATAGACTACTTCAACGCAGTCTATGGACAATGGGAATAAACCAAAATGCGCTGTTACCAGCACGATGAGAAGTGAGTGATAACGGTCACTCAACCGATCCCGGCTTACAACAGAATAAGTTTTTCTCCAGCACAGCGATTTTAAGCTAGACCGTAAAAGGCTGGGAATAACAAAATGGAAATAACCACGGCAACCTGCATGATGATAAACGGCATCACCCCACGGTATATATCCATTGTTTTAACCTGCGGAGGCGCAACCCCTTTGAGATAGAACAAACTAAAGCCAAAGGGCGGGGTTAAGAAACTGGTCTGTAGATTCATCGCAATCAAGATAGCAAACCACACAGGTGCGATACCAAATGCATCAGCCACAGGCGCTAAAATAGGTACGATAATAAAGCTGATCTCAACAAAGTCGATGAAGAAGCCCAAAATCAAGATAGCGACCATTGAAAGAATCAAGAAGCCTGTAGCGCCACCTGGCATATCAGATAGAAGCTCTTCAACGATGTAATCACCGCCCGTGTAAGTAAATGCCATAGAGAAGGCGGTTGCACCCAGCAGGATTGCGAAAACCATCGCAGTGACTTTCACTGTTTCTTGCGCAGAATCGAGCACCATCTTCCAACTAAACTGACGATACAACGCAGCCAAGACAATCGCGCCAACACCACCTAGGGCAGACGATTCCGTTGGAGTTGCGATACCCGCAAAAATGGAACCTAACACAATCAGAATAAGTGCTAATGGCGGTACAATCGCTTTTAGGGCTTTAATATATTGTTCACTTTTATTCTCTACATCATCGTCAAGCGGAAGTGCGGGTGCAGCTTCTGGCTTAACATAGCTGTAGATAAGAATGTAAATAACATAAACGCCAATCAGTAATAGGCCCGGGCCTACAGCGGCTTTAAACAGGTCACCTACTGGAATACCTAATACATCACCCAGAATAATAAGAATGATAGAAGGAGGGATAATCTGGCCTAAGGTACCTGAGGCACAGATCGTTCCGCAGGCTAAGGATTTGTCGTATTTATACTTCAGCATTACTGGCAAAGAGATAAGCCCCATGGCAACAACGGAAGCACCGACCACACCTGTAGAAGCCGCGAGTAACGCACCCACAAGCACCGTAGATATCGCTAAACCACCACGCACACCACCAAACAATTTACCCATCGATTCGAGTAACTGCTCAGCTAGTTGGGTTTTCTGTAAAACAATCCCCATAAAAATAAAGAGAGGAACCGCCATCAATACCGTATTTTCCATAATGCTCTGAATACGGAACGGCATAAAAGCAAACATCTCTGCACCTTCAGCAAAGACGCCAAAAATAAGTGCAACACCACCAAATGTGAAAGCAACTGGGAAGCCGACAAGCAGCATCAACAGCGCCACACCGAACATGATAATACCAATCATTATTAAGGCCCCTTAGTGCTGTGGCGGTTGGTAATCATCACCTTGGCTCAAGCCTAGGTAGATGTTTAAAGATTTAAGGAAAAGCCCAATACCACTAATCACCATGGCAAAAAAGGCAAAAGGAATAACGGACTTAATTAACCAGCGATAAGGTAAACCACCCGGGTCACCTGAGGTTTCGCCCAACTCAAAAGATTCACGCGCAAAATCGACACCGTACCAAGCCACCAGCCCGCAGAATGGTAGTAATAAAAATACACAACCAAGCATATCGATCATCGCTTTACTCTTGGTGCTCAAACCTTCATAAATAAGGTCGACACGAACATGCCCACCTGCTTTAAGTGTATAAGGCACACCTAAGAGAAATACAGCAGCATACAGATGCCACTCCATCTCTTGCATCCCTATCGAGACATCATTAAACACATAGCGCATGACAACATCCGCAAAGACATTGAATAGCATTAATACAAACAGGACGGCAGAGATCTTACCCATCAGCTCAGAAAAGCTGTTGATCACCTGCTCCAGTCTCAATAGAAACATGCTAGCTCCGAGGAATTAGATGTTAGCACCCCGAACATTATTCCTTCTGTCCAGGGTGCCAACGAGGGGTTCTTTCGATTTTACAACTAACTTACAAAAACAGTGTTTTCATCGTTTTCTTAAGAATGAAAGCTAGGTCAGTCAACAATAACTGACCTTATACACTGTCGTGCTACTTAGACAAACTGTTTAAGTAAGCTTTATCAGATATATCAGTCCACGCACGTGATTTGCTCATGTATGCAGATTGAGAATCTAGGATTTTCTTCGCTAAAGGATCTGCTGCCGCTTTTTCAGCTAGTAGCTCATCATTAGCAGTACGCATCGCATTAATTACATTAGCAGGGAACGATTTAACCTGAATATTTGGGAACTCAGTTTTCATGCTCGCCCAGTTCTCACCCGATGCATGGTAAGACTGAATGTACATATCATACGCAGCAGTCCGCATCGCTGTTTTCAAGATCTGCTGAAGGTCTGCTGGCAACTTATCATACTTCTTCTTATTGATTAAGAATTGAAGCTCAGTCGCTGGCTCATGCCAACCTGTATAGTAGTAAGGTGCAATTTTGTGGAAACCCATACGTAGATCTAATGATGGACCTACCCACTCAAGTGCATCAATAGTACGACGCTCAAGTGCTGTATAAAGCTCACCCGCGGGGATATTCGTAGGTTTCGCCCCAAGCTTAGCCAATACTTCTCCGGCAAAACCTGGAATACGCATCTTCAGACCTTTAAGGTCATCCAATGTATTAATCTCCTTCTGGAACCACCCCCCCATCTGATTACCAGTGTTACCACCAGGGAAAGACATTAGATTATACTTGCCGTAAACCTCATCCATCAGTTCCTGACCACCACCGTGATAGAACCAACCATACTGCTCAGGAGCAGTCATACCAAAAGGCATTGTTGTGAAGTAAAGGGTGTTAGGTACTTTACCTTTCCAGTAGTAGGACGCAGAATGCCCCATGTCATATTGACCTGAACGCACCATATCAAAAACACCTAAAGGTGCTTTATGCTTGTTCTTGGAATCGATAGTGATTTTAAGACGACCATTCGACATTTTCTCAGCTAGATTGGCCATATTTTTAGGTGCATCACCAAAAATTGGGAAATTACTTGGCCACGTTTCTGCTAACTTCAGTCTATAGACCTTATCATCTGCTGCCATTGTAGGCATTGCTAGAACAGCCGAACACGCCGCTGCAGTCATCAATGTTTTTGTATAATTCATTTTGAACATTTTTATTATAATCCTCTATCTGTATTACCGCTTCAGGATAACCGTCATAAAAGGTAGGCCGTAATGAATAAAAGGATCTCCTGCTCAAACTCATTACGACCGTAAGTCATATCCACTAACACTCGTCAGCAGAGATAGTTTGGCACAAGGATACAAAAACACCTATTGGGAATAGTGCGCAAGAGGTTAACAATGATTACTTAGACAGCTCTACGTAGTAATACGTAGAAGCCGCTTTCAACCTTATAACATCCTACTTATCAAAAGTAATTTGGCCTTTCAAATATTCTTTATTTGTAGACCGAAAACCATCTACTGGAAAAGAATTAATCTGTATTCCTTAGCATTAAACTCATCGATTATTTCGGCATTTCTGTTATACCTAATTTTAATAATCCATATGAATTGGCATAACACCTGCATTATTAGGCATTGAACAAAACCAATCAATAATTATATCTACAAGGCTATTGATCAACGGAGAAAATAAAAATGCTAAAAAAATTATTGCCACTGCTTATTGCTGTTTCTTGTTTAAGTGCAACCGCTTCAGAACTGCCTAATTCAAAAGAAGCGTTACTAGAACAGTTCCTTGAAGCTCATGAAGCTAAGAACTACTCAGACGTAAAACCTTTAATAAACTGGGATGGTGTAAGAAAATATAAAGCTAAAATGATACGTGTTTATACACGTAACAACTTCGGTAGAAAGGTTATTAAAACTGAATTTGAGGAAGCAGATACTGAATTCCTAAAAAGCTTCAAAGTTGGACAAAAGAAATACCAGAGCAACCTACCAGTAACCCATTTAATGAGAATTTATTTTGAAGATACTGTAGGTGATGAAGAACCGGAATTTGGCTCAGTTGTCTATCTAGTAGGTAAGAAAACAGAAGGTTATCAGATAGCTATAGCGATTAATGATCCAGCTTCTGCGCCATCGATTGCTCACTAAAATATTATTAAAAAATAGCACTTATATAGGTGCTATTTTTTTATTAGTCATTGCGACAACTGATGCATAAGCAAAACACATGTCTTAAATAGAGACAATTGACGCTACAAATTAAGCTATAGATTATTAAATAATACATTTTAGACACCTGTCGCAACATTAATACAACAGTGCGACAGCTGATTAAGTAATTATTAAGAATAATATGAAAGAATTTTCTCTTAACAAAAGCAAAAACCATAAAAACAAAAATAAAATCATTAAATTTCAAATACTTAAAAAAAAGCACCGACATATTGTTCTTTATGGCACACCCTTTGCGATATCCCCCACGCTAGATTAATTAAATTTAATTATTTTTAACAAGAACACAAAACTTACTTATAAAAATATTGGGGGATTCGTTAATGAAACGAACACTTATAAACATGAATGTAGCTGCTGCAATCCTTGCAATGTCAGCTGCTGCTAGCACTGTTAATGCCGCTGAATTTATGGACGGCAAAATTAAAATTAGCGGTGCAGCAATGCAAGCATGGCAGTCAGGTATCTCTGTAGATGGAGCATCAGCGAATCCTCTAGATTCAGATGCAGATTCTGCATTCCAGCGCATGCGCTTCGCCCTAAACATCAACGCACAAGTTGCTGAAAATGTTTCTGTATTCGCTGAATTAGCTGAAGAACCTAACGATTGGAATAATGGTAGCGCAGCAATCAGCCAAGACTTAGCATGGATCCAGTTTGATCTACCAAACAACACCGGTGTTCGTTTAGGTAATGTTGTGTCTACGACACAGAACTTCATTCGTTACTCTGACGGCGCTGCAGTTCAAAGCAACCCGTTTGTTGGTAACGGCCTAACTGACATGATTACAGCTGAAGAAGGCCTATGGGCATACGGTTCTCACAATCTAGAAAGTGGAACTAATGTGACATGGGATGCCGTACTTGCTACGCCTGATTTCTTCACTGACTTCACGCCAGGTCAAGGCTACAACCTTGGTCTACGCGGTACAGTTAACCTTGAAAGCGGTCTTTCTTTCGGTGCTGGTACATTTAAAACAAACCACGATGCATCTGCTGTAGCAGGTAAGCCTTTTGGTTCTTTGATCGCTATCGGTGATGGTGATAACTACCAGTTCGCAAACACTGCTCCAAGCGCTCGTGCAACGCACCCACTGATCGTACCAGGTGTTGATGCATTCGTATGGCAAGCAGATGTTCAATATAAAGTAGACAACTTCCTTATTCACGGTCTATTTGGTCAAGCTGAAGACGATTACAGCTGGGCTGGTGGCGAAGGCTCCCTACAGACTTCTTACATTAAAGAAAAATCTAAAATGGACTTCTGGTCTATTGAAGGTAAATACGACATCAGCAGTGACTGGTACGTAGCGGCTCGCTATGCTGAAACCAAGAACAAGAGCGAAGGCGTAAGCGGTCCGAATAAAGCGGATCGTCTACAGCTAGGTGCAGGTTACTGGTTAAACGATGCAACTCTCTTCAAAGCTGAATACGTTAAGCAGCAAGAAGATCAGTTCTCTGGTGGCGGCGCTACTACATTCGGTGCTGTTGGCGGCGCTGAATGGGATGGCTTCATCATGGAAGCATCTGTAACTTTCTAAGGAAAAATCAGGGAGCCCCCCCTTCAGTCTCCCTGAATTTACTTTACAAAGATTTTCCTCATCAAATCACCTCCGGTGAACTTGAGCATCAATACCCGTATTGATGCTCTTTTTTACTATTGAAGAAAATTCCTATCATTTTTTCTTCAATTCTATTGTCACGAAAGCAGTGGCTTTGGCCTATTTGGTTCGCACAATCAAATAGGTCCTTTTTATCTCACCCCAAAGATACTTATAAAACCGCCTAAGACACATCTGTCGCTTTTTAGCACACAGATATACGATTGTCGCTGTACAAATTAGAATGAAAATTAGCGCTCATGATCCACACCACAAAAAATCATATAAAGCCTTTAATAACAACAAGATAAACAGTAATTATATTTCGAAAAACTGCTAAAACTGGCACATAAACTGCTGAATATATTGTTCATAACAAACACAACAGCAGTCAGTGGAGCAATCTATGAACGACTCTTTAACACCCCAGGCAAAAGACTTTTTAAATCAGACTATCCCTTTATTCATTAATGGTACATGGCTGTCTAGTGAGTGTGGCAATACAACTGATATTATCGACCCGTCATCTGGTCAAACAATTGCAACAGTATCATCAGGCGATGAGAAGGATGTAAATTTAGCCGTAGAAACAGCTGATAAAGCATTCAGAAGCTGGTCTAAGCTATCACCAGAAGAGCGTGCAGAGCACCTTAATAAACTAGCAGACAAGCTTCAAAGCGAAGCTAAAACACTGGCCCAATTAGAAGCCTTAGATGTAGGTAAAGCTTTTGTTAATGCCGATGGTTTCGACATCCCTTTTGGTATTGATTGTGTACGCTACTACGCAGATCTAGCTGTTAAAGCAGATTACGGTGCGTCTCTTGATTTAGAAGATATGGATGCTCGCATTCATCGTGCGCCCTACGGTGTTTGTGGTTTTATCTTCCCATGGAATTTCCCATTTGACCTATTTATGTGGAATGTAATGCCTGCTTTAGCTGCGGGTAACACAGTTGTTATTAAACCAGCAGAACTTACACCACTGACAAGTTTATATGTTTGCAAACTAGCGGAAGAAGCTGGAATTCCAGCGGGTGTTATCAATGTTGTCGTTGGCGCTGGACGCAAGGTTGGCACACCACTGATTGAACATCCAAAAACTCGTCGCATCTCGTTCACAGGCTCTTCAGGTGTAGGTAAACAAATAGCGTCAATGTGCGGCCAACGCCCAATTCCATGTAAGTTAGAACTAGGCGGAAAAGGCGCAGCGGTTGTATTTGACGATGCTGATCTAGACAATGCAGTTACACAGCTAGCAGGTGCAATTACCCTAAATACAGGACAGGTATGCTGTACGGCAACACGATGGTTGATCCAAGAAAACCTCTATGATGCATTTGTTGAAAAGGTTACCAGTAAACTAAAAAGCACTGTTATTGGCCCTGGCATCGATCCAAAAACCGAGATGGGCCCTGTCGTCAGCCAAGCTCAACAAGACACTGTACTTGACTATCTAGATAAGGGATTAACGCAAGGCGCTACTGCCGTTCTAGACGGCGGTAAAGTTGATGTTGAAGGACATGATGGCGGTTACTATGTTGCGCCTTACCTGCTAACAGGCTCACCAGAAAACATCTGCTTCCAAGAAGAGATTTTTGGGCCGGCTGCGTTTTTGGTTAAATTCAAAGACGAAGAAGAAGCGCTAGAGCTTGTTAATAGCCTTGAATACGGACTGGCAAACAGCGTATTTAGTGAAGACCTCGAACGTTGTAATCGAGTTGCCGAACAGATGGTTGCTGGTAACAGCTGGATCAATGCACACAACGTATTCGCTTACGGCCTGCCTTATGGTGGTATCAATATGAGTGGTGTTGGTGGTGGCGTAAACTGCCCTGAGACATTCTATGATTACTTACGTGACCTCACTATAGCTCGCCCGCTTGTATAATAGATAAGCACAAAGACCAAACCGAGTAGTTCTCAAACTACTCGGTTTTTTTATGCCTATAATTCTTTCAATCAGTATCTATTCATAGTTAATAAAAAAAAGCCCTAGACCTTTACAGGTCTAGGGCAAGAACCGCCGTGAATAGCGGATGTATCGGTACCGCCGTAGAGGGGGCGACACCTAGAGCACAGGGCTGTACTAATAAAACAATGTTTGGATTAGGCCTCAGCTGAAACAGCACCGGCTGCTACTGTAGACAACTTGCCAAATACGCCGCCTAAAATAACGGACAGTGAAATAATCAATAGTGGGTTTTCAAAAGATGTAGACATTAACGTCTCCAGAGACATTCTGCCTTCTGTCTGTAAAAGGTAGGCAAAGGTCGCGGCATAAGCCAAAACAGAAGCAGGAACGGCACCAAAGATAGATAGGTTAGAAGCAAAGACAACAGAAAAGGCGGTTATCGCTACTACGATCGCAGCCCATAGCGGGCCACCCAAAACCTCACCAAGAGGAAATTTAAGGATAATAAATGCACCAATCCAGCCAATTACGACACCAAAAATGCCACAAACGATTGTGCTTTTAAGCGCTGCATTATCAGCACCCAGTGCTGCAAAAGCGGCCCAAGCAATAAAGATGGCCCAGATTAGGACTAAACCTGATAATGGACTTAATGCAATCCAAGTTGCTAATGCACCAAATAGCGCAATACTTAAAGATGTAGCTGTTAAAGGGTTCATATATGACATTTCCTTAATTATTTTTAAATTTTAGCCATAAATAAATTAATAATTTATTTAAAATTCTCAAAACATATAATGCAGATACAGTGCCAACTATTTAAAAAACAGACTTTTAAAAGCAGCCCTACTTAAACCCATAAATAACAGCTAAATAAATTTAAAAACCCTCATTCAGCAGAACAATACACAAGAAAACAATGAGTCATCTGTTGCAAAACATAAACAATAACTAGCGACACAAACAAAAAAGCGACAGCTGTTAGGCCATCGCTTTAATCAATTACTTTAATGATATTAAAATCACTCTTTCAAAAAAACGACTAATGCATTATGAGGTATAGCTTCAGGCGTTATAATTTCTACATTATTATAAATTGAACCATTACTGATACGGTGCAGTGCGACTTCAATAAAATCGACTACATTCTTTTCTTTCACCGTTAACACTGGAAAAAAAGCATTATCTAACTTCGATATATTTTCCAACAACTCATTATTGAAAAAAAGTATTGAACTTTCAGAAACGCCTATTAATGCATTAAAAACCATGAAATTCAAATTATCATCATGGTTAACATTAGACATATCATCGCAATCATAATAAATTCTTATATTTCTTTCGTATAAAAAATCACCTGTAGAATCAAGATGACAATCAATTATATTGATTAACTCTCTATCATCATTGACTTCATAAACAGGTATATTTAGGAGTGACAATTTCCGTTTTAGTTTTTCCATTTTCGCCCTCAAACCTTAAAAAGGGAATATTCCTAAATACAAGTTGTGATGCCTATCAATTTGGCATTAGTGACGTGTGAAACAATCTAACTAAAAACAAATATACATAAAGAGTTTAAGAGCAAACCGAGAAATCTGGTAAGCAACTGAATATCAGCTTCTGGTATACTCTTAAAGCTCTATAATTTCAAAGTCATTACGTTCTATTTAACTTTGGATATAAGCAACGTGTGTATGCGTATATTCATATAGGCCATGCTTACCATCAGCACCACCTATACCAGACTTACGAACACCCGCATGGAAGCCTTGCATTGCTTCAAAGTGTTCTCTGTTGACATAGGTTTCACCATAATCGAGTTCACGGATCGCCTTCATCGTCTCATTAAGATCACGCGTAAAGATGGATGACGTCAAACCGTATTCCGATGCATTTGCATGCGCAATTGCTTCATCAAGGTCTTTAACGACCTGTATAGGCAGAACAGCACCAAAGATCTCTTTATTCATAATTTCCATATCAGCAGTACAGTTAGATAAAACTGTTGGCTGGTAATGGAAACCGGTATCCTGATCAGCAATAGCGCCCCCTGTCGTTACAGTAGCGCCCTGCTCTTTTGCAGTTTCAACCATCGCTGCAACTTTATCTAATCCAATTTTGTTGACCAGTGGTCCCATATCAACATCTGGATTTTCGATCGGATCACCGTAAGTAGTCTCAGCCATCGCTGCTGTGATCTTGCTAACAAACTCATCAGCAACATCAGCGTGAACATAAACTCGCTCAGCACAGTTACAAACCTGCCCAGAGTTAATTACTCGAGATCCTTTAATCGCATTTACAGCTAAATCAATATCTGCACTAGCCATCACAATAGCAGGAGCCTTACCACCTAACTCTAGATTTAATTTTGTGATATTGGGTGCCGCAGCAGCCATAATACGGGAACCGGTTTCAACACTACCGGTAAAGCTAATAAGATCAACATCAGTATGATTAGTTAATGCACTACCTACACCTGCACCCGAACCACAGACAACGTTAAAGACACCCGCTGGCAGGTCTGTTTCAGCAACTAATTTAGCAAATTCAAAACAGTTATTAGGCGTTTCTTCACTTGGTTTAATTACAATGGTATTACCCGTTACTAGAGCTGGCGCCATCTTTCGAGCGATAAGAAAAAACGGAAAGTTCCACGGTAAAATACCTGCAACAACACCTACAGGCTTGTGAAAAAGAAATATATTTTCATCTTGACGATCACTCGTAATAACTTCGCCTTCTATACGGCGTGCCCACTCGGCCATGTAGTCCATATAGTCAGCAGTGAAGTCAACTTCTACTCGGGCAAGGCTCAGCACTTTACCTTGCTCTTGGGTAATAATTGTCGCTAGACGATCTGCATTTTCACGAATTTTATTCGCAATTACGCGGAGGTATCCTGCTCTTTCATTAGCCGGCTTTTTAGCCCACTCTTTCTGAGAATTTTTTGCTGCAGCTACAGCTTTATTAACCTCTGATGCATCTGCATCAGGTACACGTGATAGCAACTTGCCATTGGCAGGGTTAAATACATCAATAGTTGATGCAGGCTCCGCCATAAATTCGCCATTAATAAAATTACTATAAACAGGGGCTTCTAACATGACATGCTCTCTTTATTCTTATAGGAGAAAGTAGAGCCAGGAAAGCATGAAGGGGGTGTAACCGCTCACCTGGCTCTGGATGAAATTACTGCTTACTTAGACGCAGCTTCCATTAGTTTCTGTGCATTTTTCTTAAGAGCGAATACATGAAGCATGCCGCCCTGTGGAACTGTAGTTGTATGATCCATTACAGCATCAAAAGCACCCTGCATACGTTGAGCGTCTACACCCCAACCAGCCTGAACACCAATGAACTGAGTACCATTTACGCTCCAGCTAGAAGGTACAGCTGTGATGCCTGAGTTAGCACGGAACTGCCATAGCTTCTTACCTGTACGAGCATCAAGTGCACGGAAGATACGGTCGTTACCACCACCAGAGAACAACAGGTCACCACCTGTAGCTAGAAGTGGGCCCCAGTTCATCTCTTTCATGTTGAACTGCCATACTTTCTTACCAGATTTGATGTCCCAAGCCTGAATCTCACCAATGTGATCTTCAGCGCCATCAGCTAAACGGATGTTTGTCAGGATATCTGCAATCGGTACACCGATATAAAGCTCACCAGACTTACGTGGTCCCATCTTCACACCACCCATTTCAGAACATAGGTTCTCATGAGCAGGGATATAGAACAGACCCGTTTTAGGGCTGTAAGCTTCAGGCGGCCAATCTTTACCACCCCAAAGAGAAGGACAGAAAGTTACTTTCTTGCCTGTACCTGGAGTATGTGCAGGATCGTAAGTTGGGCGACCAGTCTTCATATCAATGCTCTTAAATACGTTCTGTTTCACGTATTTTTCTGCATCTACGAAATCGATAGAACCATCTTTGTTACGCTCAAGCGTCCATAGGTAACCATTACGACCCGCGTGAACAAGACCTTTGATGTTTTTACCTTTGTGCTTGTAATCGATGATTACAGGCGGAGAAACTTCATCCCAGTCCCATGCATCATTATGGTGATACTGGTGATAACCTTTCAGCTTACCAGTCTCAACATCAAGTGCGATTACAGAGTTCGCATATAGGTTGTCACCTGGACGAGTATCAGGCATCCATGGACCACCGTTACCCGTACCGTAGAAAGCTACACCCATATCAGCATCATAGGTACCTGCGATCCATACAGATGCACCACCGGTTTTCCAAGCATCACCTTTCCAGGTTTCACTACCTGGCTCACCTGGAGCTGGAATAGTATGCGTTTTCCAAGAGATCTTACCTGTTTCAGCGTCTACTGCTGTAACGTGACCACGGATACCGTACTCACCACCAGAAACACCTACCATTACCTGACCTTTAGCGATCAGTGGAGACAGAGTCATGTAGTAACCGTCTTGCCAATCAGCAACACAAGTCACCCAAGATTCTTCACCCGTTTTAGCATCCAGTGCTACCAGACAAGCGTCTGTCGCAGCCAGGTAAACCTTATCACCATACAGACCTACACCACGGTTAGTCGGGTGAAGTTGGAATAGCTCTTCAGGAATCTCTTTCTTATAACGCCATAGTTCATCACCAGTCTCTGC